>Ga0182033_10000082_pt1 | contig 39840 bp, 31 predicted proteins | sample tim00Cox0000000H_FD_125968 | JGI IMG/M metagenome (GOLD analysis project Ga0182033, IMG submission 125968) | Lab enrichment of tropical soil microbial communities from Luquillo Experimental Forest, Puerto Rico - timezero.00C.oxic.00.000.00H | ecosystem: Environmental > Terrestrial > Soil >...
CACGGTGCAGGCGCCGCACTGGGCGATGCCGCAGCCGTATTTGGTTCCGGTAAGGCCGATCTGCTCCCGCAACACCCACAGGAGCGGGGTGTTGGGGTCGACATCGACGTTGTGGGATTGTCCATTGACGGTGAGACGAGCCATTCGCATTCTCCCGTGAGTGTCTGCTGGTGCAGTCGCACAGCCACATCCCGCCGGATACCGGCCGCTGCTGAGCCGAAGACTAGCTTGGTTCAATTCTAATATGGAGTCGCAAGACCGTGAATTGGCCGGCTCCAGCGAATCACGCGTTCATTCAATGACTTCGCTGGATGGTCGCGTGAAAGGAATGATCGATGGCAAATTATGAGGCGAACATTAGATGGCGTCGTCAAGCGCAAGAGCGGTTCACCGACAACCGCTACAGCCGCGCGCACGAGTGGGTGTTCGACGGCGGCGCCACGGTCCGCGCCTCGGCGTCGCCGCACGAGGTCAAAGTCCCGCTGTCCGATCCGGCCGGCGTCGATCCGGAAGAGGCGTTCATCGCCGCATTGTCGAGCTGCCATATGCTGTTCTTCCTGTTCTTCGCCGCGCGAAAAGGCTTCGTGGTTGCCTCGTATGATGATCGCGCGATCGGCATCATGGGCAAGACCGATGATGGACGCCAATGGATGAGCAAGGTGACGCTGCGCCCGCAGATCGTGTTCGAGGGCGACAAGCGGCCGACGAGCGCTGAACTCGAAGCGCTTCATCACGAGGCGCATGTCGCGTGCTACATTGCCAATTCGGTCAAGACGGAAGTCCTGATCGAAGGAAACGCGGAAGGCCTCGTCTGAAACGCGACATAAACGGAGAGGATTGACATGGCAACCGACGTCGACCTCGGCACCGGCTATTCCCGCAAGCCCTCGACTTACAACGCGGCGCTCACTGAAGTGGGCCGGGGGACGCCGATGGGCGAGTTGCTGCGCCGCTATTGGCACCCCGTCGGTCTTGGGTCCGACGCCGGCAACACGCCGAAAGCGGTGCGCGCGCTCGGCGAAGATCTCATTTTATTCCGCGACGGCGCCGGGCGCGCCGGTCTGGTGCATGCGCGCTGTTGCCACCGCGGCACCACCCTCTATTACGGTCGCGTTGAGGAGCGCGGCATCCGCTGCTGCTATCACGGCTGGCTGTTCGATGTGCAAGGCCATTGTTTGGACCAACCGTGCGAGCCGGAGGGCGGCCTCAAACGCGATCGCGTGCGCCAGCCCTGGTACCCGGTCGAGGAGCGCTACGGGCTGATCTTCGGGTATTTCGGTCCGCCGGAGAAAAAGCCGGTGCTGCCGCGCTACGAGTGCCTGGAGAAACTCGAGCCCGGCGAGATGGTGGAAGCCGACGACACCAGCATCGGCTCGGGCGGCGGCACGATCGTGCCGTGCAATTGGCTGCAGCATTACGAAAACATTCCCGACGCGTTTCACGTCCCGATCCTGCACGGCGCGTTCAGCGGCGTGCAATTCGTGGCGCAGATGGGAATCATGCCGAAGGTGAAGTGGGAGTACACGCCGACGGGCGTGAAGACGATTTCCGCGCGCGCGCTCGACGACGGCCGCGTCCACTATCGTGTCACCGAGGCGGTGCTGCCGACGCTACGCGTCGTGCCAAACCCACGGGTCGAGCGCTACGTCGGCGTGGAGTCGCTCGGCTGGATCCTGCCGATCGACGACAGCCACTTCCGCATCTATGTGGCGGGCAAGGTCAGGAGCAAGGGCGAGCTCGGGCGCAAGCGCTCGCGCATGAACGGCAAGCTGTGGCATGAGCTCACCGAAGAGGAGCACCAGCGCTTTCCCGGTGATTGGGAGGCGCAGGTCGGGCAGGGTCCGATCACGATGCATTCCGACGAGCACCTCGCGACCAGCGACCAGGGCGTGGTGATGCTGCGCCGCCTGCTGCAGCGGCAACTCGATGCGATCGCGGCGGGCAACGATCCCGCCGGCGTCAGCTTCGACTCGCGGACGCGGCCGGTCGTGTTCGAAGCCGGCAACTACATCGTCGAACGCGCCGATCCGCGGGCGGCCGAACTGCTGAATGCGTGAGCGTCGGATGCGTATGACGGGTGCCGTCGCGCTGATAACGGCGCTGCTGATTGGCTGGGCAGACGCGCAATCCTTCGATGACGCGAAGGTCAAGGAGCTGTACGCGGCGGCAAAGCAAGAAGGCCAGGTGATCATCTGGGGGACGCAGCGCCGCGAAGTCGAATGGATCCCGGGCGCCGTCACGAAGGTGTTTCCCGGAATCGACGTGCAATTTCTCGGCGACAACGACATTGCGGTCAAAGCGATCGCCGAGGCGCGCGCCGGCCGCCATCAGGTCGACGTCTATCAGAACTCGCTCACCGGCACGCTACCGGTGGTGCAGCGCGATCTGCTCACCCCGGTCGATTGGTCCGCATTCCAGATCGATCCACGCAACGTCGCCTTCGACGGCCGGATGGCCTACACCAGCAACATCGTTTACACGGTGGCCTACAACAACAAGCTGGTGAACGCGGCCGACGCTCCCGGCAACTGGATCGACATTCTCGACGAGCGCTACAGGGGCAAGGGCACCTCCAGCACGTTCCTGCTGCCACGGCTGATCGGCGGGTTGGGACTGGTCTGGGGCGAGGACAAGGCGCTGCAGTTCGCGCGCGACATCGTCGCCAAGATGAATCTGCTGCTCACGCGGGCGCCGCGCGAATCGCTGTTGCAATCGGGGGAACGGCTTTACGCGTTCGGCGAAGTCGATTCCCTCATTCGGGCGGTTGCCGCTGAAGGTCTTCCGGTCAGCCAGGTCGTGCCCGAGCCGGTCGTGGTCGGCCAGTTCGGTGTGACCGTGATGAAGAATGCGCCGCATCCCAATGCGGCGCGCCTGCTTGCCGGCTTTCTTGCGAGCACCGAAGGAAAGGCCGCGCGACTCAAAGCGACCTCGCAAGCGGATTACGGGCCGACCTCGGAGAATGAGCTTGCCAAAAAACTGCACGCGGGGAAGCTACAGGTCGCGTGGGACCGGCCGGACAACATGGCGCAACGCGAGGCGTTGTTCGGCCGCGCCGCCGCGATCCTCACCGGGCAGGCGCGGTGAGCCATCGGGGCACATTTCCGGTCGCGCTGAATGGTTAGGATATCCGCTCGTCCCCGCGAAAGCGGAGACCCAGGTCACAAATTCCGCGCAAGCGGCCCTGGATTCCCGCTTGCGCGGGAATGAGCGGCGGAAATGTGTGCTCAATCCATCCTACGAAACAAAGCCGACAATCTCGACATCACCGCCAGGCTGGTGCTCGCGATCGGTGTCGGCGCCGCGATCTATCTGATCGCCGCGCCGCTCGCGATGCTGCTGTTCGCGGCGTTTCGCGGCCCCGCCGATTTTCTCCCGTTCGAGCCGGGCGCCGGGTGGACGCTCGAACACGTGCGCGCGCTGTTCACCGATTCAGTGCTCTACACGCGCATTCTGCCCGATACGTTGATTTTTGTTCTCGGCACGGTTGCCCTGGTCTTCGCCATCGGCTTGGGGCTCGCCTGGCTGATCGAGCGCACCGATCTGCCCGGCCGCGAAATCTGGTTTGCGCTGATCCTGTTTCCGCTGCTGGTGCCGACCCCGGTACTCGCCATTGCCTGGATTTTTCTTCTTGGCCCGAACGCGGGATGGCTCAACCTTGCCGCCCGCGCATTGTTCGGCCTGGAAGGGTCCGGTCCGATCAACGTTTTCAGCATGGGCGGCCTGATTTTGTGTCAGGCGCTGGCCTCTACGCCGTTCGTGTTCCTGCTGCTGAGCGCCACGTTGCGCGCGATGGATCCCGCGCTCGAGGAGGCAAGCGTTACATCAGGTGCGTCGCCCTGGACCACATTCCGCCGGATCACCCTGCCGGTGCTGCTGCCGGGATTGCTTGCGCCGGTCGTTCTGATCACGCTGATCACCGCCGAGCAGTTCGAGCTGCCGCTGATCATCGGCTTGCCGGCGCAGATCAACGTGTTCAGCTACCGCATCTATTTCGAGCTCAACCCGCTTTCCAGCCTGCCCAATTACGGGGGCGCGGCGGCGTTGTCGTTGCCATTCATCGTGCTCGGCGTGTTGCTGCTGGTCTTTTACAACCGGTTGATCAGGCGGGCGGACAGCTTCGCGACGGTGCGCGGCAGGAGCTACCGCCAGCGGCGCGTGCCGCTCGGCAGCTTTCGCATATCGGCGCTTCTCGCCGTCTCGCTCTACGTCGCGCTGGCCGCGCTTCTTCCTGCCGCCGTGCTGCTGTGGACCAGCGTCTTCGGCTACGCCACGCCACTGTCCGCATCGGCGGCCGACTTCAGTGTCGAGGCATATCGCGCGTTGTTGACCGGCCGTACGTTCTGGCTGGGATTGCGCAATACATTGTTCGTGGCGTTTGCATCCGCACTCGTCGTCACCGCCATCGGCGCGCTCTTCGGCTGGATCATCTCCCGATCGCAAATCCGGTTCCGGCGCGCCCTCGATTTCGTCTCGATTCTCTCGGTCGGAATCCCGGCGGTGATCGCGGGCCTCGGCGTGATGCTGCTTTATCTCTCGCTGCCGATCGGGCTCTATGGAACGGTGGCAATTCTCGTTGTCGCCTATTGCTACCGCTTCGCCACCACCACGCGGATTGCGCGCGCCGGATTTCTGCAAATCCACGACGAGCTCGAAGAAGCCGCCGTCACTTGCGGCGCCCGCTGGCTGACCATGCAGCGGCGCATTCTCATTCCGCTGATGCTGCCGGCGCTGGCGGCTGGATTTATTCTGCTGTTCATCGTCGGCGTGCGCGAATTTACGATCCCGCTCGTGCTCTACAGTCCGGACAACGTGGTGCTCTCGGTGCTGCTCTGGCAGATGTTCCAATCCGGTCAGCCGGCGCTGTCGGCGGCGCTCGCTTCGATCATGGTTGCCATCGTGCTGCCGCTCATTTTCCTTTCGCGAAGCTGGCTGGCACGGCGCGCGCTGCCGCAATAGCGATCTGCCCTCGGCAGTGGCGTCCGTCGATGCAGCATGTGGCGCTGTTTGGTCGATCGCAGGCGGGCGTAAAAGGGAATAGGCTGTTCGGGATGGCTTGCTTCCGCATCCCTACGGCAGCGCGTGCAAACATGATGGATGCGCATCGCTGGATCATGGCGATTGTCTTGATCGTCGCTGGCGACACCGCCCGCGCCGCCGATGCCGAGCTGATCGCCGCCGCCAAGAAGGAGGGCGAGGTGGTCTGGTACTCCACGCAGATCATCAGTCAGCTGGTGCGGCCGGTGAGCGCGGCGTTCGAGAGGAAATACGCCATCAAGGTGCGCGCGATCCGCGCCAACTCCACCGAGCTTGCGGTGAAGATCATCAACGAGAGCCGCGCGGGCAAGCCGCAGTCCGACCTGTTCGACGGTACTTCCACCGTGGTGCCGCTGAAGAAGGCGGGCTACGTGCTGCAATGGCTGCCGGACGCCGCGCGCGCCTATCCCGCGCAATACCGCGACCCCGAGGGGTATTGGGTCGCGAGCAACCTGTTTTTTCTCGCACCCGGTTTCAACACGAGCTTGGTTCCAAGGGGGACCGAGCCCACGAGCTATACGGCGCTGCTCGACCCAAAATGGCGCGGGAAGATGGCCTGGAGCACGACCGCTTCTAGCTCAGGCGGCGTGGGCTTCATCGGCACTGTGCTAAGCGAATTCGGCGAGGAGCGCGGCATGGCTTACCTGCGCGAGCTGGCAAAACAGCGCATCGTCAATATCGGCAGCGCGGCGCGCGAGGTCCTCGATCAGGTCATCGCCGGCGAATATTCTTTGGCGCTGCAGGTTTTCAACCATCACACCGTGATCAGCGCGAAAAAAGGCGCGCCGGTCGACTGGATCAAGATGGAGCCGGTGACCGGCACGCTGTCGGTCATCTCGGTGCACAAGAGCGCGCCGCATCCCAATGCGGCCAAGCTGCTTGCCGATTTCATCATCTCGCCCGAGGGGCAGCAGATCTTTCGCGCCGCCGAATATCTGCCGGCCGATCCTGCGGTTACGCCGCTCACGCCCACCTTGACGCCGGAGGGCGGCAAGTTTCGCACCCGCTTCTTCACGCCGGAGCAGAGCGAAGACGGCGTGATCGCGTGGAAGAAGGTCTATGACGAATTGTTCCGGTGAGGGTATTCGTTGCCGATAGGCCGTCGTCCCCGCGAGGGGCACCCCGACGCGCTTGCGCGTCGGGGACCCCGCTGCGGGGACCCAGTAAACACCGATAGTGCGGTGATTACTGGGTCCCGGCTCTCCCCCCGCTTTCGCGGGGGTCGGCACGGACGACACGAGTCGATTGCCGGTAATAAACTCGGGCGCCGGCTATCCGAATACCAAACAACGGTGTTCGCGGCGCTGCTGATCGTCATCCTCGCGGCGCTGGTCGTTCCGCCGATCGTGTTTCTGCTCGAGGCGAGCGTTGCCGATCCGCAACGCGCGGGCGAATGGAGCCTCGCGAATTTCACCGCCGTGCTCGCAAATCGCCGCTTCCTTGCAACCGCCACGAACTCGCTCATTTTCGCCGCCGGCAGCGCCGCGCTGGCGCTGGTCATCGGTTGGATCACCGCCTGGATCGTCGAGCGCACCGACGCGCCGCTCAAGCCGCTTGCCTATCTCACCGCAATCATCTCGCTCGGCACGCCCTACATCCTCTACGTCACCGCGTGGCTTTTGTTTTTCGGCAAGGCCGGACCGCTCAATCAGCTCTACCGCGCGCTCAGCGGAACGAGCGATGTTCTACTCGATATCTACGCGATGCCCGGCATGATCGTGATCGAAGGGTTTTTGTGGTCGCCGCTCGCGTTTCTCTTGGCAGCCGCCACTTTGCGTAACGCCAATCCCGAGCTGGAAGAAGCGGCGCGGGTGAGCGGCGCCGGCATCTGGGCGACGATAGCCCGAGTGACTTTGCGGCTGTCGCTGCCGGCGATCCTCGCGCTGGCGATGCTGGTCTTCATCCGTGCCATCGAAGCGTTCGAGGTGCCGGCGCTGGTCGGATTGCCCGGTCGGATCTCGGTGCTCACCACGGATATCTACGGCAATATGGTCGCCAAGACGCCACCCGATTTCGGCGGCGCCAGTGCGCTCTCGGTGCTGATGCTGCTCCTCGTCCTCGTGCTGCTCGCCGCCTACGCGAGGCTGTCGCGGCACGCGGAAAGATTCGCGACCATCACCGGCAGAGGGTTTCGCCCACGGCCGTTCGAGCTGGGGCGCCTGCGCATGGCGGCCGGGGCGGTGCTTGTGCTCAACTTCCTCCTGCTTCTGGTGCTGCCGCTCGCGACCCTACTGTGGACATCGCTGCTGCCATTTTATCAGCCGTTCAGCGCCGCCGCGCTAAAGCTCGTCACACTCGAGAATTATCGCGCGGTGTTCTCCTCGGATTATCTGGAGCTGATCGGCAATACGCTCGTGGTGGCGATCGCCACCGCGACGATCGCCGTCGCGCTCACCTTTCTCGCGGCATGGCTGGCGGTGCGCCACGCGCCGGGCGGCCAGCTCATCGAGCGGCTTGCGATGATCCCGCTGGTGTTTCCCGCGCTCGTGCTCGGCGTTGCGGTGATGCAGCTCTTTCTTGCGCTGCCGATTCCGCTTTACGGGACCCTGGCGATCCTGATCTGGGCCTTCGTGATCAATTATCTGCCGTACGGAATGCGCTACAGCACCTCGGGCATGCTGCAAATCCACCGCGAGCTCGAGGAATCCGCGCAAATATGCGGCGCCGCGCCGCTCATGCGCCTGTGCCGGATCGTGGCGCCGCTGATTGCTCCGGCACTGGTTGCGGGATGGCTGTTCATCTTCCTCATGGCCGCGCGGGTATTATCGCTGGCGATCCTTTTGGCGGGGCCGCGCTCGCAGACCATGGCAGTCGCCCTGTTCGACCTCTGGAACAACGGGCAAGGCACCGAGCTTGCCGCGCTCGGCTTGATCTGGTCAATGCTGATGGCGATGATCGCGGCGGTATTCTACCTCTGCGCGCGCCGCGCTGATGCAGCCGGCCTAGCCCGGCTGTGACTGCCGCCCGCAAAGCGGCACATGTGGGAACGACGGAAGGAGACGCAAATGCCCATCAAGAAATACGAGACCGTGCTGATCGAGAAACAGGACGGCATCACCTGGCTGATCATGAACCGGCCGGAAAAGCGCAACGCCATGAGCCCGCAGCTGCATGTCGAGATGGATGACGCGCTCACCGAGCTCGCGGTCGATTCCGACACCCAGGTTCTCGTGCTCACCGGCGCCGGCGAAGCGTTCTGCTCCGGGCAGGACATCAGGCTCTATTTCCGCGCCAACGACGACAATCCCGCAGCGCGGGCCAAAGCGAACCGCGCCTCCAACCAGTGGCGCTGGCAGAAACTCTCGACCTTCCCGCGCCCCACCATCGCGATGGTCAACGGCTACTGCTTCGGCGGCGGCTTCACCCAGGTCTGCGCCTGCGACCTCGCGGTCGCCGCCGACGATGCAGTGTTCGGACTGTCCGAGGTGAATTGGGGCATCCTGCCGGGCGGCATCGTGTCGTGGAACGTGGCGCAGACGCTCAACTTCCGCGACGGCATGTATTACGCGCTCACCGGCGACACCTTCGACGGCAAGAAGGCGGCTGAGATCGGGTTTGTGAACTTTTCGTTCCCGAAATCCAAGCTCAAGGGGGAGACCGTCAAGCTCGCCAACAAGCTGATGGAGAAGAGCCCGGCGGTGCTGCGCTATACCAAGGAGGCGATCCGCCACGTTCGTTTCATGAACGAGCCGCAGGCGTCGGATTATCTCAACGCCAAGAGCGACGCCTTGCGTTTCAACGACAAGGAAAACAGCCGCACGCAAGGCATGAAGCAATTCCTGGACGACAAGAGCTACCGTCCCGGCTTCGGCGCGTTCAAGCGCCAGAAGGTGCAGCGGGCGTAATCACCGCGCCCGGCATCACCTCACTTCCGCTCTTTCCCGCGTAAGTGGGGACCCAGGGCCACATTCGCGTGGTTGCTCTGGATTCCCGCTTGCGCGGGAATGAGCGGGAGAGTTGCGCCCCTCACGTCTTCCCCCGCATCTGCGCGCGGCGCGCTTGCGTTGCCGCTACATCGATCGTCCACCCGCGGCCGGATTGCGCGAGCACCACGCCATACTCGCGCTCCGCGGCTTCCACTGACACCGCGCCTTGGCACACATCGCCGAGGACGCGCTCGGGATCACGCGCAAGCGGATCGCCGTAGCCGCCGCCGCCCGGCGTATCCAGCCGGAACACGTCGCTCGCCTGCAGCGGGTAATCCGCGTAGCGGGTGGGCAGGCGTTTGGCTGCGTCGGTGTCCGGGTTGATCCAGATGTCGCCGCCGCGACCGGTTGCGCCGCCGGCGCATCCGTTCGGCGGGATGCGATGCTTCATCGAGCGGATCGAGAAGCGTGCGTCGGCGAGGTTGAGATATTCGCGGCGGATACCGAGACCGCCACGGTATTGGCCCGCGCCGCCGGAATCCCTGATCAGCTCGACGCGCATGAGGCGGGTGGGAAATTCGCTCTCGATGATTTCCACCGGCGCGATCTTAGCGTTGCTCTGGTTGACGGTGATTCCGGAAATGCCGTCCTTGTTCGCGCGCGCGCCGCTGCCGCCGGCGATGATCTCGTATTGCACATAGCCCTTTCCCGTGTAGGTGCTGCGGCCGCCGAGAATGATCGACCGACTGCCGCTGCCGTCGGCGCGCGCTTTGCCCGGTACGATATGGCTCATGGCGGCGAACAGCGCGTCGACCACCGCATGGATCGTCGGGTTGTAGGTATTCACCGGCGCCGGAAAGCGCGGGTTGAGCACGCTGCCCTCGCGTGCCGTCATCGCGAAACCGCGCATCAGCCCGCTCGACACATAGGTGTTCGGATCGATCAGCGAGATCAGCGTGTAAACGCAGGCAGCCTGCACCAGCGGCGGCCGGATGTTGGCGGGGCCCGCGGTCTGGTCTGCTGAGCCGCTGAAATCGAGATGCAGCCGCTCGCCGTGCTTGGTGACGACGACATGGATGCGCACCGGCTGTTCCAGCTCGATGCCGTCGTCGTCGACGAACCGCTCGGCTTCGAAGCGGCCATCCGGCCATTCCGTGATGGCGGCTTTGAGCATTCGCTCCGACGTCTGCAACAGGCGATCGAAGCCTGCGCGGATCGTGTCGGCGCCGAATTTTGCAACCAGTTGCTGGAGCCGCGCTTCGCCGAGCCGGTCGGCGCCGAGCTGCCCGCGCAGGTCGCCGAGCACCAGCTCCGGGGTGCGGCTGTTGGCGCCGATGAGCCGCTCGAGATCGTTGTTGGTGCGATAGCCGCGCTGGTAGCGGACCGCGGGAAGGTGCAGGCCCTCGTTGAAAATTTCGCGTGCCTGCCCGGAGCAGCTGCCCGGCACCGGCCCGCCGATGTCGCTCTTGTGGGCGATCGAGCCGCAAAATCCGAACAGCGCACCGTTGACGAAAACCGGGGTGATCACCGCGATGTCCGGCGCGTGCGGGCTGCCGCCGTGATAGGGATGATTGATGATGAAGGCGTCGCCCTCGGCGATGCCGCCGGCAAACGCTTCCAGCACGGCGGCGGCGCAGGCGGGAAACGCGCCAATGTGCAGCGGCAGCACCACATGCTGCGCCACCACCTCGCCCTTCGCGTTCATCAGCGCGCAGGATGCGTCCTGCGATTCGCGCACGATCGTTGAGAAACCGCTGCGGAACAGTGAGTTCTGCATCTCCTGCACGATGCCGGCGAGGCTCGCCTTGATGACTTCCAGTTCGATTGCGTCAAGCGGCATCGGGTCGAGGGCCTTTATCTCGGCTGTCATCATCCACGAAAGCGGATGATCCAGTAATCACAAACGCTCCTAAATGCTACGATTGTGCCTCTTACGACTCCTCTGGATTACTGGATGCCCGCAACGGGGTGCCCCGCGCGGGCATGACAGCAGAAGCCTCCCTTACGATCAGGTTCTTCCATTCATCGACGCGCGCGACCTGGCCGGGGCATATGACCGTGGTGCAATCGAACTGCTCGAGGATCGCAGGGCCGGGGATGCTTAGGCCCACATCGAGCCGCTCGCGGTCGTAGACCGGGCAGTCGACCTCGCCCTCCTCGAAAATGACGCGGCGTCGCTGGCGTAGTGCCTCGGCCAACAGGGTGCCCGCGCGCTTAAATTTGGGCATTTGCGCGGGCGGCAAAAGGCCGGTGCCGCGCACCCGATAGGACACGATCTCGACCTGCTCGTCGGGCGCCATATGGCCGGACATCTGCTTGTGCTGCTGGTCGAAAGCGAGACGCAAATGCGTCAAGTCCGCCGGCTCGAGCGGTCGCGCAGGGCAGGGGACCGCCACCTCGTATCCTTGCCCGGCATAGCGCATGTCGAGGGCGCGCTCGATGCGGATGTGCTCGGGAGAAAATCCATCATCGGTCAGCTCGGCATGCGCCTGCGCCGCGAGCCGCTGGAAAATGCCATTGATGGCTTCCGCCGTAGCTTCGCTCAGCGGCACAAGCTTCGACTGGACGTAATCGTGCTTGACGTCGGACACGAGCAAGCCGATCGCGGAAAACACGCCGGGATAGCGTGGCACGATCACGCCGGCCATGCCGAGATCGCGCGCGATGCGGCCGGCGTGGATGGGACCGGCGCCGCCGAAGGCGAGCAGCATGAATTCGCGCAGATCATGCCCGCGCATTGTGGAGATCGCCTTGATCGTTTCCTGCATCTTCACGTCGATGATGCGGACGATCCCTTGCGCCGCTTGCGTAAGGCTCAGGCCGAGCGGCCGCCCGATCTTGCTTTCGATCGCCGCGCGCGCTCTGCCGGCATCGAGCCGCATCTGGCCGCCCAGAAAATTGTCTGCGCCGAGGTAGCCGAGCACCAGGTTGCAATCGGTGATGGTCGGCGCCGCGCCGCCGCGCCCGTAACAGACAGGTCCCGGCACCGCGCCCGCGCTGTGCGGCCCCACCTGAAGCGCGCCGAACCGATCGAGCATCGCAATCGTGCCGCCGCCGGCGCTCACGGTGTTGATGTCGAGCATGGGAAGGGCGAGATCGCGCCCCTCGATCTGGCCGCGGCTCGCGATCAGCGGCTCGCCGTCCTTGATCAGCGCGACATCGCAGGACGTCCCGCCCATGTCGAACGTGATCAGGTTGCGAAAACTGCTATCGCGTGCGGCGAGCACGCCCGCCGTCACGCCACCGGCCGGTCCCGACAGCACCGTGGTGGCCGCACGCCGTGCGGCAGCGGCAAAGGTCGCCATGCCGCCGTTCGACTGCATCACGTATTTCTGCCGCGTGGCGATACTGGCGCCGGAGAGCCGGTGCTCGAGCTTGCTCACATAGCGCGCCAGGGTCGGCTGTAGGTACGCGTTGATCACCGTCGTGCTCAGCCGATGGTACTCGCGGATCTGCGGCAGCACTTCGCAGGAAAGCGAGACGCTGCAATCCGGTATCTCCTCGCGCAAGATCTCGCGCACCCGCAGCTCATGAGCGGGGTGGAGAAACGAGAACAGCAGGCAGACCGCGACCGATTCGATGTCGTGCGCCTTGAGCTCGCGCACGACCTGCCGCAGCGCCGCTTCGTCGAGCGGGCGCAGCACAGCGCCACGAAAATCGACGCGCTCCTTCACCTCGCCGGTGAGGCTGTCCGGCACCAGCGGCGGCGGCTTGTCGTACATCACGTCGAAAATGGCGGTGCCGTAAGGACGCGCCTGCTCGCCAACGGGGTAGATGCCACGAAACCCTTCGGTCACCAGCAGCGCGGTTCGCGCGCCTTTGCCCTCGAGCAGCGCGTTGGTACCGACCGTGGTGCCATGGCAGAAATAGCCGATGTCGGCCGCGGCCACGCCTGTGCCCCGCAACGCTTCGATGCCGGCAAGGATCGCGCGCGAGGGATCATCGGGAGTCGATGCGACCTTGGCGATCGACAACACACCGGTTGCTTCGTTGAGATAGACGAAATCGGAAAACGTGCCCCCGGTATCGACGGTGACGCGGTAGCGTGCCATGGGGTGATCTAATTCCGGCGGGGTCGGTCGAGCGGCATTGCCGGACTTGACCCGGCAATCCATCCTCTAGAATGAAGTTCTTCTTATCGATGGATGCCCGGGTCAAGCCCGGGCATGACGACTGGGAAGCGAGCGGAGTGCATATGCCAGGACATGCCGCCGTCGAGACCAAGGCAGCCGGTTCAACCGAGGCTGGGCGTATGGCGGCGGCGCCGCTCATTTCGTTTGCCACGCGCGCCTTGCACGCAGGCGGACTCTCCGAGCACGACGCACAGATCGTCGCCTCGCTCATGGTCGAGGCCGATCTGCGCGGCAGCGACACCCACGGCGTGATCCGCCTGCCGATCTATCTGCGCCGCCTCAAGGCGGGTGGAATCAATCCACGGCCGAACATCCGCATCACCAGGGAGAAGCCGGCGAGCGCGCTCGTCGACGGCGACAACGGCATCGGCCATCTGGTCATGCGCTTTGCCGCCCTGACCGCGATCGAGAAGGCGAAGCAGAGCGGCGTGGCCTGGGTCGGCGCGCGTATGAGCAACCACGCCGGTCCCGCGGCGCTTTACGCCATGATGCCGCTCGCCCACGACATGATCGGCCTTTATCTCGCGGTCGGCAGCAACAACCACCTGCCGCCGTGGGGATCGAGCGAGAATTTGCTCGGCACCAACCCGATCGCCATCGCCGTTCCCGCCGACGAGGAACCGCCGATCGTCCTCGACATGGCGCCGACCGTAGCGGCGTTTGGCAAGGTGCGGCTCAAAGCGCAACGCGGCGAAGAGATGCCGGTCGGCTTTATTATCGGCCGTGACGGCAAGCCGCTCACCGATCCCAAACGCGCCGACGAAGGCGTGCTGGTGCCGATCGGCGAATACAAGGGCTATGGCTTGAGCCTGATCACCGGACTTCTCGCCGGCGCGCTCAACGGCGCCGCGTTCGGACGCGACGTGATCGATTTTGTCAAAGAGACCGGCAAGGCGACGAACACGGGCCACGCGATCGTCGCGGTGTCGGTCGAGGCGTTCATGCCGGCGGCGCAGTTCAAGCGGCAAGTCGACGGCGCGGTGCGCGCGATGCGTGGCGCCGAGCGATTGCCGGGGATAGAGCGCATCTGGCTTCCCGGCGAGCAGAGCCACTTGAAACGGCAGGATCGCAGCAAGAACGGCATTCCGATGCCCAAGCCGCTGCGCGACAGCCTCGACACCGTGGCGCGCGAGCTGGGCATCGAGCCGCTGGATTAATGGGCGCGAGTCACCGGCCCCAGCCTGGGTGTCATCACCCGCGAAAGCGGGTGATCCAGTAAACTCTGGTGTTGGTAATGGGTGCGAGCGGCCCCATCGCGCCGTTGGTGATTACTGGATGCCCGCTTGCGCGGGCATGACAACTGAGTGAAGGCGTCCGCATGACAAATCGCACCGCAGTGGGCCTCATCGGCATCGGGCTGCTCGGTCAGGCGCTCGCGTCGCGGCTCATCGGCGCCGGCTTCGACGTGGTCGGCTTCGACCGCGATCACGCAAAAAACGAAAAGCTTGCGCAGCTGGGCGGGCGCGCGGCGCTCTCGATCGCCGACGTTGCGCGGCGCTGCGGGCGGATCGTGCTCGCGGTGTTCAGCACCGATCAGGTCGAGGAGGTCGTCGAACGGCAGTTGCTGCCGCTGCTCGAGGGCTCTGGCGGAGTCGTGCTGTGTGCGAGCACTTGCGACCCGGATCGGATTGCCGCGCTAGCGGCGCGGGCCGCCGGCCGTGGCCTGCGCATTTTGGAGATGCCGATTTCCGGATCGAGCGGCCAGGTGGGCCGCGGCGAAGGCGTCGGTCTCATCGGCGGCGATGGCGAACTCGCGCGCGAGTTGGAGCCGGTGCTGCGTGCGATGTGTCCCACCTATTTCCAGGTCGGCAAGGTGGGCGACGCCGGGCGCGCCAAGCTCGCCATCAATCTCATCCTCGGCCTCAACCGGCTGGCGTTCGCCGAAGGCTTGGCGTTTGCCGAGCGGCTCGGGCTCGACCCCGCCGCGTTTCTCAAGCTCGCGCGCGCCTCTGCGTGTTATTCGCAGGTGATGGACGTGAAAGGCGCGAAGATGGTCACGCGCGATTTCGCGCCCGAGGGCCGCGTCACCCAGCATCTCAAAGACGTGCATCTCATGCTGGAACAGGCGGAACGGGCCGGCCAAAGCCTTCCCCTACTCGCCGTCCACGCCGACGTGCTGGAAGCCTGCGTGCGCCACGGCGAAGGCGAGTTGGATAACAGCATCGTCGTCGAGGAGATCAGGCGGCGTGTGCAGCGGAGGCAAGCGTGAGCGACGGTGAGGTGCGCTACAGCCGCCACGGCGAAGTCGCCACCGTGATCTTCGACCGGCCGGCCGCGCGCAATGCCATGACCTGGCGGATGTACGAGCAACTCGCCGAGATCTGCACACGCATCGCAAACGAACCGGGGCTGCGGGTGGCTGTCTTCCGCGGCGCCGGCGGCAAGGCGTTCGTCGCCGGCACCGACATCGCCCAGTTTGCGGCATTCCGCAGCGCCGACGATGGACTCGCCTACGAGGCAAAGATGGAAGGCTTTATCGGCGGCCTGGAAGCGTTGCCAGTGCCGACCTTGGCGGTGATCGAAGGGTTTGCCATCGGCGGGGGTCTCGCCATCGCGGCGGCCTGCGATCTTCGCATTGCCACCCCCGGCTCGCGTTTCGGCGTGCCGATTGCCCGCACGCTCGGCAATTGCCTGTCAATGGCGAACTGCGCGCGGCTTGTCGCCGCGTTCGGGGCATCCCGCGCCAAACGGATCTTGCTGCTCGCGGAAAATCTTTCCGCCGAGGAGGCGCTGGCGGCCGGCTTTTTGGCCGAAATCGTCGCGCCGGGTGATTTGGAGCGGCGCGTGGCCGAACTGACGCGCCAACTTGCAAATCACGCGCCGATCACGATGCGCGTGAGCAAGGAGGCGATCCGGCGCCTCCTGCATGCGGCCATTCCGGATGATAGCGACCTCCTGCGCGCCTGTTACGGCAGCGAGGACTTTCGCGTCGGCGTCGCATCGTTCGTGGATAAACGCGAGCCACGCTGGACCGGAAAATGATTCCACGGAGACTGCGGTCGTGGGGAAGGCGGGCGACAAATCGATGATCGATGCGCATCATCATTTCTGGTGGGTCGGTCGGCACGCCTACAATTGGCCTGCCGCGGTGGGTCAAAAGTTCGCGCGCGATTTCACGCCGGACGACCTGCGCCCGGAGCTCGATCGCCGTGGCATCAAAGGCACGGTGCTCGTGCAAGTCCTGCACGAGGTCGGCGGCGAGACCGAGGAAAGTCTCGATCTCTCCCGTGACGTCGACTTCGTGCGCGGCGTGGTGGGCTGGCTGCCCCTCGCCGATCCGTCCGCCACGGCGCGTGCGCTGGAACGTTTGCGCGAGCGCGGCAAGCTCGTGGGCGTGCGCCACCTCATCAGCAACGAGCCCGATCCGCGCTGGCTGCTGCAGGATCGCGTGATCGAATCGCTCAAGCTTCTTGCCGCGGCGCGGCTCGCGTTCGACGCGATCCCGATCAATACCGATCAGTTCGAGTCCGTGCTCGAGGTGGCGGGCCGGCTGCCCGAGCTCAAGATCGTGATCAATCATCTCGGCCGGCCGCCGATTCCCGAGGCCGGGTGGGAACCATGGGCGACGCACATCGCGCGCGCCGCCGAGCACCGCAACATCGCGATGAAGCTCTCCATCGGACTTGACATCATCATGCGCTGGCGCTGGTCCACCGAGGCGATCCGCCGCTATTGCGACCACGTGCTCGACCTGTTCAGCGCGCACCGCGTGATGGCCGCGAGCAACTGGCCGGTCATCCTGCTCGGCGCGAGCTACGCCGAAACCTGGGACGGCGTCCGCGAGCTGGTGGCAGGTCTTTCGGCCGACGAGCAGCGCGCCGTGCTCGGCGCTACGGCTGAACGGGTGTACGGACTGTAGCTGTTCCACTCGTCCCCGCGAAAGCGGGGACCCAGGTGTTCGCTGGTCGAGGTCCCCGCCTTCGCGGGAATCAGCGGCCGACAGAGCGCGCGCTACCGCTGCGCCACGAAGATCGACTTCGGAATCATCCCGTGGATGCCCTTGGTGCCGTCCACCACCTGCGTCACGTGATAGTCCACCGCCACGCTCGCGATCATATAGGCCTCTTCGCGGGTGAGGTCGGGAAAGCGCTTGGTGATGAAGTCCACCGTCTCGCGCACCGCGATCTTCATCGCTTCTTCCAGGTTGGGATGCAGCCCCATGACGATCCAGTGGGTGGGCGTCTCCGCGCGCGGCCACGTAAGCTTCATGTCCTTGCGCACGATGAACTGGAATTTGCCACGCAATCCGGTTTCGATCGCGGTGAGATCCACTTCGCCATGACCTTGCGCCGCGTGCGCGTCGCCGACCGAGAACAGCGCGCCGGCGGTCTGCACCGGCATGAAGAGGGTGGTGCCGGCAATGAGGTCCTTGTTGTCCATGTTGCCGGAATGCACGCCGGGCGGGCCGCTGCTGATGCGGCCCATCGAGGCATCGGGCGCCAGCCCCATGGTGCCGAAGAATGGCCGGTCGACCGGCACCACCACCCCCTTCGCGATCTCCGCCGTCTTGGCCTGGCGATTGATCGGAATGATGCGCGTCCACATCGACGCGAATTCTTCCGGCAGCGCGCCGGTGTACGGCCGCGTTCGGTTGAAGCCCCACTCGAGCGCGAGGCTGATGTCGAGAATACGCACTTCCAGCACATCGCCCTGCATCGCGCCCTTGATCTCGACCGGGCCGGTGAGCACGTGCGGGCCGGGGCCGCGATCCTTCACCTGACCGTAGATGTCGCGCTGATACTGGGGCACGGCGCTCGCCGGCACCACGCCCGCCTCATCGATCACCGACGGCACGATGGCGGCGGTGGTCTCGATGGTGACGATGTCGCCGGAATCGATGCTCAGCACCGGCTTCAGATTGGCGAGGAAATAGCCGATGTGCACCGTCTGCGGCGACGGCATGAGCGTGTGCTCGGCCGCGCGCAGGGTTGGTGAGAGCGGCAGAAGCAACAGCACAGAGGCCATGGCGCTGCATGAAGGCAGGCTGAAACGCATCGCGGCTATCGGCATGACAAACCCCCAAACGTGGAAAGAGAAATCGCGAAACGATAGGGCGGGCGTCAGTCGTTGTAAATCATCGCAGGCACGGGCGCGAAAGCTTCAGCCCGCTTGCGCAGCGCCGAGCGTGCGCGGCGCCGCCTGCCATTCCATTCCCGGAGCAGCGCTCGCAGGAAAGATCAGCGATTTGATCACGACCGGCACGGCGCCGGAATTCGGCAACATCGTGCCGATATCGACGTAGTCGAACTCCTTGAGCTCGAGACCGTCGACCGAGATGATCGCATTGCCGAGTTGCATCTCCTCGCGCAGATGGATACCCATCAGCCCGCCGACATCGCCATCGCCGGCGAGCACCAGGGGATGGCCGCGCGTGAGCGTCTCGGCAAGCCCGCCGATGAGGCCTCGGCAAAAGCTCTCGAGCCGCTGAAACGTGGCCGAGCCGCGCCAGGGCACGAATACCGCCACCGGCGTCTCGCCATTTCCCAGATCGAGCCGCCGCAATACCGTCTTGATCGCCGCGCTGACCGCCGCCGCGTCGATCGCTTCCGCCTCGAGTGCAAAAGCCGGGGCGATCACCGGCACGTTGCGCAGCGGCAATGCGTCGAGCGGCGAGACGTAAATCGTGCTGCCGCTCACCTGCGTGGTGTATTGCGACGCACCGATCACGGTGGCGCGGATGCCTTCGTTGCTGCGCTCGAGCCGCGGTCCCCAACCTTCGACACGGGCGCGAATTTCCTGCGCGAGCAGCGCGCCGAGATCGCCATAACTCTCGCCCGCGCGACCGTAGATGTACTCGGAGACGCCGCCGGAAAAGGTGATCCGATCAATGCTACCACGGAACGACAGCGGCTCGAGGCGCAGCAGTCGAGAGCCACCCGCCGTCGGAGTTGCGCCCTGCATGGCTTCGAACAGGCGCTGCGCCATGCAGGCCGCCAATGCGCGTGCCGCCTCGGGCGCCAGGGGCGTGCCGACGTCGAGCTTGACGCCGACTTCGGTGGCGAAGCGGCGGCCGGCCTCCTCGACGCGCGCGATCCGCCCATTGGAATCGAGGCAGATCAGCCGCGCCCCGACATCGACCGCGGTGAGATCGCTCACGCGGCCATCCATGCAGATTGCGATCTTCGAGGTGCCGCCGCCGACGTCCACGTTCATGACGGTCGCCTGATCGCGGATCGAGCGCGCGGTCGCGCCGGAGCCGTGCGCCGCCATGATCGTCTCCAGGCTATCGCCGGCGGAAACTGCAACCATTTTGCCGGCTTGCCGTGCAAACAGTTCGCCGATCTTGCGTGCATTGCGGCGACGCACCGCGACGCCGGTAAGGATCAGCGCGCCGGTGTCGATCTCGTCGGGGTCGACGTTGGCGTCCTTGTATTGCTGCTCGATGAAGGCGCCGAGCGCTTGCGCGTCGATCTCCTCTTCCGCCGAATAGGGCGTGAGCAGGATGTCGGATTCGTAGAACGTCTCGCGCGTGGTGACGACGTAGCGGCTGTCGAGCCGCTCGAGCACGATGCGCGAGAACACGAGGTGCGAGGTGGAGGAGCCGATATCGACCCCCACGCTCAGGACGACGATCTCGTCCTCCTCGACGAGGGAGCGCCCGGTGCTGGAGAAAAAGATGCGGCCGCCTTCGGCCTCGCCGCCGTTCGTCATGCCGGAGAGGATCGCATTAATCAGGCGCCCACGAACTTCGGCACGACCACGCCTTTTTTGTAGAACTCCGGCTCCATGCGGCTCGGCACGCCTTCCGCTTTGAGCTTCGCCTCGTACTCTCCCCGGATGAACGGATCTTCCATCCAATATGGAATTGCGGTGCCTCCCTCGGGGATGTCCATGGCGGTGTAGTCGGTGTGCTTCTCGCCGGGCGGGCCCGGCTCGCGGCCCGGATTGTGCGGGCCGAACCAGGCGGTCAGCCGCAGCGGATCCCGCGAGGCGCCGAAATGCTGGTGGTACCAGCGCGCGCCGCCCGGCGCCGCCGACACCATCCCCACCGGCTCGTAGTCGACGCGCTTGATCTTGTCGGCTTGCCCGTCCTTCCACGGCGTGACGCCGTAGCGTTCCGGCCAGGTGTAGGTGTAGCCCTTGCCCTTGAGACAGATGAGCACCGCCGCCGAGGTGTGCGCGTGCGCCTTGGAATAGCGGCCGTTCTCGTGCTGCCCGATCCAGAGATAAAAGGTGTTGCCGGTCATGAACGGCTCGACCCGGCGCCAGCCGGGCGAGCGCCGGTTGTCCAGCGGCAGGTCGCAATTGACCACGTCCGGTATGAAATTGGTGCGCCGCATGGCAAGTCCGCGCACGGGATCGGGCTCGATGTCGTCCTTGTATTTGTAGAAGTCGTCGGCGCCGCTGAAGCGCTCGCGGAATTCATACGGGCAGTTGAACATCACATCGACGTTGTTGAGCAGGTTCAGCACGTTGGGTGCGGTGGTGCCGCCCAACAGCAGCGCCGGCGCCGAGCTGGCATTGACGATGCGATGCCAGGCATTCACCGGAATCGAGAACAGCGAGCCCTTCTGCCACTCGAACACGTGGCGCTTGCTGTCCTTGTCGAGCCAGACCTCGGTCGTGCCGCGGCCTTCCACGACCAGATAGACTTCCTCGTAGAGGTGCCTCTCGGGATTGAGCGCGCCGGCGCCCGGCACCTCGACCACGTAGCAGCCCCACTTGCCCTCGGTACCGTGCAGCTGGATGTATGTCCCCTTGCCGCCCAGCCGTTTCCAGGGCGCCAGCGGCAGGTTCTGCACCTTGCTCACGCCGATGTCGCGATAGATCGGGATGCCCTCCGATTCCATGAACAGGTCGTAGGGCGTCTTGGGACGGCCGAACTGGCCGAAGCCGGCTCGGTTCTCGCCGGTCGGCTCGTGCCAATGGGTCCTGCCGGTCAGCTCATGCATGCGACGCCTGTGCTTGGCGCTGTGAGCAATCCGCCGAGTGCTTTACTGCCGCGCTTGCGGCAAGGCAAGGCAGCAGCGCTCACGCGTGCGCGGTAGCAGCGGGAGCATCCAGCTTCGCATCCGCTCTGGGGGCCGTTGCGAGGCGAAACGCCACGCCGGGAGGGCTTTTTGCAGTTGTGGCGATCCACTAAGATCGCCGCTCACTTCCGAGGGGCGCTCTCTGGAGAACCGCAATGAAGAAGATTCTATTGGGAACGGTCGCAGTCATCACGTTCGCTGCCGCGCCGGCCATGGCGCAACAAACGATAAAGATCGGCTTCATCAGCACCTTCAGCGGGCCGGTGGCCGCGATCGGCGCGGACATGCGCAATGCCTTCGAGCTGGGACTCGACCATTACGGCCGTAAAATCGGCGGCCTGCCGGTCGAGGTGATCTACGAGGACGATCAGACCAAACCCGAGGTCGGCGTGCAGAAGACCCAGAAGCTGATCGAATCCGACAAGGTCGACTTCGTCGTCGGCTACATCTGGTCGAACGTGCTGCTCGCCTCGCTCAAGCCGCTCATCGATTCCAAGACATTTACCATTGTCACCAACGCCGGCGCCTCGCAACTCGCGGGAGAGCTGTGCTCGCCATACGTGTTCTCGACCTCCTGGAACAACGACCAGACCCCGCAGGCGGTCGGCCTCTATATGAACCAGAAGGGGGTCAAGACCGCATTCCTGATCGGACCGAACTACGCCGCCGGCAAGGACATGCTCGAGGGCGTGTCTGCGACGTTCAAAGGACAGATCATCGGCCGCGAGTTGACGCGCTGGCCCGATCAGCTCGACTTCTCCGCCGAGCTGTCGAAGGCGCGCGCGGCAAGGCCGGATGCGATCTTCGCGTTCTATCCGGGTGGCCCAGGCATCCAGTTCCTCACCCAGTACGCGCAGTCGGGCCTCAAGGGGCAAATTCCGCTTTACACCGCCTTCACCATCGATGCGCTGTCGCTGCCGCGGCTCAAGCATCTCGCCCTCGGCATTCCCGGCGCACAGCAATGGGTGAGGGACCTGCCGAACGAGGCCAACACATGGTTTGTCGAAGACTACCGGGCTCACTACAAGAGCGACCCGGCGTTCTACGGCGCCCAGACCTACGATGCCGTGCCGATGCTCGACAACATTGTCAGAGCCGTCAACGGCGATCTCAGCAAGAAGGATAAGATGCGGCGCGCGGCGGAGAAGGCCGACTTCAAATCCGTGCGCGGCAGCTTCAAGTTCGGACCCAATCACATCCCGATCCAGAACTTCTACCTGCAAGAGGCGGTGAGGGACGGCGACGAATACCGGCTGAAGACGGTCGCAACGATCGTGGAGAACGATCAGGACAAGCACTTTCAGAAGTGCCACATGCCGAACTGACGGCTAGACTAGTGTCTCGATTCCGAAGTTCGCAAACCGTTTGCGGCACGCTCTAATGCGGACTTCGGGTTCGCGGCACTAGCTGCAAGCTATGAGATGGCGGAAGCGCGTGCTTCTGCCGTCTTGTTTTGCGGGAGCCGGCATGGCCTGATTTGCCAGGCGGAAGCCATCCAGCCGTCGACAGCTCAATTCTTGCCAGCGTTCGTGGGGGCGGTCCAACAATGCTCTATCTGGTCGAACAATGCCTCAACGGCATTCAGTTGGGCATGCTGCTGTTCCTGCTCGCAGCCGGCCTGACCCTGATCTTCGGCATCATGGATTTGGTCAATCTGGCGCACGGCTCGCTCTACATGCTGGGCGCCTATTTTGCCGCAACGTTTGCCGCGCTCACCGACAGCTTCCTGGCCGGCATCGGATTGGCGTTGCTCGCGACGCTGGCGGCGGGAATGGCGCTCGAGGTGATTGCGATCCGGCCGCTCTACGGACGTGATCACCTGGACCATGTGCTCGGCACCTTCGGCCTGCTGCTGTTCTTCAACGAGCTGGTGCGGCTGATCTGGGGTCCGGCCGGCCTGACGCTGTCGCTGCCGCCGGAGATGCTCAGCGCGGTTCAGGTTCTGCCCGGCGTCTATTATCCGCTCTATCGGCTGGTCATCATTCTGGCGACACTCGCGGTTGCGCTCCTGCTGTATGCGCTGGTCATGCGCACGCGCATCGGCATGTTGATCCGCGCCGGCGCCTCCAATCGCGAGATGGTCGGCGCACTCGGCGTTAACATCAAGCTTCTCTACACCCTGGTGTTCGGGCTCGGCGCCGCGCTAGCCGGATTTGCCGGAATGATGCAGGCGCCGCTCTCCTTCGTGCAGATCGGAATGGGCGAGAACATCCTGATCCTGGCCTTCGTCGTCATCATCATCGGAGGTATCGGATCGATCCGCGGTGCGTTCGTTGCCGCAATCATCGTCGGGATCATCGACACGATAGGCCGGGCATTTCTGCCCGATCTCCTGCGCAATTTCGTGAGTTACAGCGCCGGTTCCAGCGCGGGGCCTGCACTCTCTTCGATGCTGATCTATATGCTCATGGCCGCGGTCCTGGTGGTTCGGCCGGAAGGGCTGTTTCCGGCCACGAACCGATGACGGCACGGCTCAACCTGCGCAATGCCGTGGTCGCCGGCGTGCTGGCGGCGTTGGCCCTGGTGCCACTCTATACCGCGCTGACCGGAAATTATTTCCTCATATCGCTGTTCACGCGCATCGTGATCCTCGCGATCGCAGCGGTGAGCCTCAACCTGATCATGGGATTTGGCGGCATGGTGAGCTTCGGCCATGCCGCATACCTCGGCATCGGCGGCTATGTGGTCGGTATCCTCGCGAAAGAAGGATTCAACTCCGGCTTCCTGCAGTGGCCGCTGGCGCTCGCCGTTTCTGCGCTGTTCGGGCTCGCCGTGGGCGCGCTGTCGCTGCGCACGCGCGGGGTCTATTTCATCATGATCACGCTGGCGTTCGCGCAAATGGTCTATTACATCGCCATTGCGCTTGATCGCTACGGCGGCGACGACGGGATGACCATCTACACGCGCAGCCAATTCGGCGCGCTGATCAATCTGTCGAACAAAACCGCCTTCTACTATCTCTGTTTCGCGCTGTTGCTGGGAACCGCCTACCTGGTCTGGCGCATCGTCAACTCGCGGTTCGGCATGGTGATCCAGGGTGCGCGCTCGAACGACCGGCGCATGCGCGCCGTCGGCTTTCCGACCTACCGCTACAGGCTGTTCTGCTTCGTGATCGCGGGCATGCTGTGCGGGCTCGCTGGCGTGCTGCTCGCGAACCATACCGACTTCATCAGCCCGGCGATGATGCATTGGACGCGCTCGGGCGACCTCATCGTCATGGCGGTGCTCGGCGGCATGGGCACGGTGCTCGGCCCCGTGCTCGGCGCGGTGACTCTGCTGGTCCTGGAGGAAGCGCTGTCCGGCATCACGGAGTATTGGCAGATCGTTCTTGGCCCGATCTTCCTCCTGGTCGTGCTGTTTGCGCGCGGTGGAATCGATGGCGTGCTCGCCGGGCTGCGCCATGGCTGAGACGCTCTTGGAGATCGACGAGCTGACCAAGCGCTTTGGCGGCGTCGTTGCCTCGGATGCGATTTCGCTAGCCATTCCAACGGGCGAGCTGCACGCAATCATCGGACCAAACGGCGCCGGCAAGACCACGCTGATCGCTCAGCTCGCCGGCGAGATCGCGCCCAACGCCGGGCGCATTCGCTTTGCGGGCGGCGACATTACCGGCTTGCCGATCTTTCGCCGCAGTCAGCTGGGCCTCGCCCGCTCGTTCCAGGTCACTTCGCTGTTTCTCGATTTCACCGCCATCGAGAATGTCGCGCTCGCCGTCCAGGCGCATGCCGGGCACTCCTTTCATTTCTGGCGCCCCGCAAGCGAGGAGCCGGAACTGCGCGAGCCTGCGCGCGCGGCGCTTGCGCGGGTCGGGCTCGCTGCACGCGCCGATATGCTCGTCGCGAGCCTGAGCCACGGCGAGCATCGCCAGCTCGAGATCGCGATGACTCTGGCGACCAAGCCGCGCATGCTGCTACTCGATGAGCCGATGGCGGGACTGGGGCCGGAGGAAAGCGCGCGCATGGTGAACATGCTGCGCGAGCTCAAGCGCGAGCTGACGATACTTTTGATCGAGCACGACATGGAGGCGGTGTTCGCGCTCGCCGACCGCATCACGGTCCTTGTCTACGGCCGCATCATCGCATCGGGCGCGCCGGAAGCGATCAGAAACCACCCGCAGGTGCGGCAGGCCTATCTCGGCGAGCAGGAGGGCGCGCATGGCTGACGCGCCGCTGCTCGAACTTCGCGATGTCGAGACCTGCTACGGGCTAAGCCAAGTTCTGTTCGGCATGTCGCTGGCCGTTGCGCCAGGCGAGGTGGTCACGCTGATGGGCCGCAACGGCATGGGTAAGACCACGACCGTGCGCTCGATCATGGGGCTTACGCCGGCACTGCGCGGCACGATTCGCTTCGCCGGCCGGGAGATCCGGGCGCTGCCGTCCTATCAGGTCGCCAAGCTCGGCATCGGATTGGTGCCGGAAGGGCGGCAGACTTTTCCCAATCTCAGCGCGCGCGAGAACCTGATCGCGACCGCCGCCAACCGCGGCGGCGCGGCCGAGCCGTGGAGCTTGGACAAGGTTTGCGCGCTGTTCCCGCGACTCGCCGAGCGCATCTCCAACATGGCGAGCCAGCTGTCCGGGGGCGAGCAGCAGATGCTGGCGATCGGCCGCGCGCTGATGACCAATCCGCGCCTGCTCATTCTCGACGAGGCGACCGAAGGCTTGGCGCCGCTGATCCGCGCCGAAATCTGGCAGTGCCTGGCGCGGCTCAAGGCAGCGGGCCAATCCATCCTGCTGATCGACAAGAACATCGAGGCGCTGATCCGCATCGCCGACCGCCATTACCTGATCGAGCGCGGCAAGGTGGTATGGGCCGGAAGCTCGGCAGAGCTCGCCGCTGCGCCGGCAATACAGCACCGCTATCTCGGCGTGTGACGGACATCGCCGACCGCGGACGCGGCGCCAATTCGTAACGATTGGTAACTGCCATGGGCTCCTATGGCTCGAGAGGGAATTGGAGACTTCCATGGACAAGCAGGACGCGGAGAAAGATTCGGCAAGCGCGGTGACGGTGACGCCGTCAGCCATGACGTGCGCAGACGCGACCGCGGCCAGTGAAGCCGCGACGGCCCCGTCTGAGCCGGGCGCCACGGCAAACGCAAAAATCGAGCCGGCGCTCGTCGCGGCAGCTGTGAGCGTGCCGGAGACCGTGGCTGCGGAAGACGCCGTGCCGGCGCAGGCTGCAGACAGTGACCCTCCCAAACCGTGGGCTTGGACCGCACTCTCGCCCGGTAATCGAATCACGCTGCTGGCCGCGTTGCTGGTGCTGGCCGCCGCGCTCGGTGCCACGGCAGGTGCGCTCGCCGGTTACCATCTGGCGCCATCAATCCCGGCAACCACAGTTGCGACGGCTCCGACCAACCTCGCGGAAATTCAGGCGTTGAAGGAGAACGTGGTGCAGGCGCGGGTCGAGCTTGCCGCGCTCAAAGTGAGCGTCGATGTGGGCAACCGCAATGCGAGCACCCAGTTCACCAGGATGGGCGAGCGCATCGACCGGCTCGCGCGCGACGGCGCGCAAAAGGATACCACCGGCTCGGTTGCGTCGCCGAATAGTCCGCTTGCCTCGGAGAATCCGGGCGGCATGGAGCGCTGGGTGGTGCGCGATGTGCGCCGCGGCGCCGCCTTGATCGAAGGCCGCATGGGCCTCATCGAAGTCGCTCGCGGCGACGTCGTGCCCGGGTTAGGCCGCGTGGCCGCCATCGGCAAATACGATGGCCGCTGGATCGTGATCACGACGAAAGGCCTGATCACCTCGACGCGCTGACGCGACCGACATCTGATCGAATTTCCCGGGCGGCGTCTTTGGATGCCGCCCGTTCGTTTGCGTTTCGGCCCACCTCAGTAGCGCCGCACCGCGATCCATGTCACATTGCGCCGTCAACGCGGAGCGGCGCCGCCTTGCGATCGGCGCTGCCCGCTGCCGATCGCGGATTCGACGAGATGCGGAGACGTGCCGCGCCGGTGCGGACGATCGTGGCGACGGTTGCCGCCTGCGCCGGGATTTTACTGATCGGACTTGATGGGTTTGCCATCGCGCAGCCCGAGGCATTCGAGCGCCTGCAGGCGCCCGCGCCAAAGCCGGAAATGGTGGAGAACTGTCCCGGGCTGGTCGCTGGCGCCGCGCCGCGCCTGATGCCCGCCGCGCTGCGGCTCGCGCTCAACGCCGATCAGGTGCGCCTCACCTATGTGGGCCACTCCACGTTTCTGATCGAGAGCCCGCAGCTCGTGCGCATCGCGACCGACTACAACGACTATGTCCAGCCGCCTGTGTTGCCTGACATCGTCACCATGAACCACGCGCACACGACGCACTTCACCGATCGCCCGGAGCCCGCGATCAAGCATGTGCTGCGCGGCTGGGGGCCGAGTCCCGATGTCCCGGCACGCCATGATCTCACGCTCAAGGACGTGCGCGTGCGCAACGTGCCGACCAACATCCGCGATTGGAGCGGCGGTACCGAGCGGCACGGCAATTCGATCTTCATCTTCGAGGTCGCCAACCTCTGCATTGCCCATCTCGGGCATCTGCATCACACGCTCACCCAGCAGCAGCTCAACGAGATCGGCCGGGTCGACGTCGTTCTCGTTCCAGTCGACGGCAGCTATACGCTCGATCTGGAAGGCATGATCGAGGTGCTGCAGGCGCTGAAGGCGCCGCTTATGATCCCCATGCATTTTTTCAGCAGCTACACGCTGCAGCGATTCCTCGATCGGGTGCGGCAGAATTGGATGGTGGAGATGCGCGAAATACCGTCGCTCGTGGTGTCGAAGACGAGCTTGTCGGCGACGCCGAAACTAGCCGTGCTGCCGGGGCATTAGGGATGCGCTCAGGCGCTCGGCGCGAAAAATCCGAACCACAGCAGCCCGAGCACCGCCACCCCGGGCGTCAGGCTCACGCACAGAACGACCAGCACGGGCCGGTCGAGAAGCCCGCGCGCGCCTCGACTGCGCATGATTGGCTCGCTGCGCGTTGGCGGCTAGCGTCCCGATTCCGAAGTTCGCACGCGCTCGCGGCAGTCTCCATGCGAACTTCGGAATCAAAGGGACACTAGCAACGTTATGATTCTAGTGCCGCTTTTGAACCCGAAGTTCGCAAACATCCCTTGCCGCCCGACCGTGCGAACTTCGGGTTCGCGGCACTAGCCTATCTCAACGCGCGGGGGCGGGGCGGTGTTCCCTGCGGCAAACGGACTGGCAGGCGCGGCATTCGATCCGGTAAATTCGGCGCCAGCAAAGCGAACTGGAAACCTGTCCATGCTGAGCGTCGAGCAGAACGATCTGATCACGCGCACCGGCCCGGGGACACCGGCCGGCAAGCTGATGCGCTGCTACTGGCAGCCGGTTGCGCTGGTGGAGGAATTGTACGGCAAGCGGCCGGTCAAGCCGGTGCGTCTGCTGGGGGAAAGCCTGGTCTTGTTCCGCGACGACCAAGGCCGCTACGGGCTCATCGAGCGCGCCTGTCCGCATCGCGGGACCGATCTTGCCTTCGGGCGGCTGGAGCAGGGCGGCCTGCGCTGCGCGTTCCATGGCTGGCTGTTTGATGTGGCCGGCCGCTGCATGGAAACACCAGCCGAGCCGGAAGGCAGCCGGCTTGCCGCGAACATCCGGCACAAGGCTTATCCGGTCGTGGAGAAAAGCGGCATCCTGTTCGCCTATATGGGGCCGGGCGCGCCGCCGGCATTTGCCCATCTCGATTGCTTCACCGCGCCTGAGACCCACACCTTTGCCTTCAAGGGGATGATCGACTGCAACTGGCTGCAGTCGTTGGAGGTCGGCATCGACCCGGCGCATACCTCGTTCCTGCATCGGTTTTTTCACGACGAAGAGCCGGAGCAGGGTTACGGCAAGCTGTTTCGCGACCGCTCGATCGATTCCGAGGTGCCGATGACTCGCATCATGCGCGAATTTCCCCGCCCGCAGATCGAAATCGAGCAGACCGATTACGGCATGCGGGTGATCACGCTGCGCCGGATCAGCAAGACCAACAGCCACGTGCGGGTCACCAACCTGATATTCCCGCACGGCTTCGTCATCCCGATGTCGAGCGAGATGACGATCACCCAATGGCACGTGCCGATCGACGACGTCCGGCATTATTGGTACGCGACCTTCACCAGCTTCGGTGCGCCGGTGAACAAAGAGGAGATGCGGCGCCAGCGCCTCGAACTCTATGAGCTGCCCGATTACATTCCGCGCAAGAACAAGCGCAACGATTACGGTTTCGACCCCAACGAGCAGGAGCACGAGACCTTCACCGGGATGGGCAAAGACATCAACGTGCACGACCAATGGGCGTGCGAATCGATGGGGCCGATCCAGGACCGCACCAAGGAACATCTCGGCCAGTCGGACAAGGCGATCAGCGGATATCGGCGCATGCTGCGTACCGCCATCGAGCAGGCCGGCAACGGCGGCAAGCCGATCATGGTCCTCGATGCCGTCGCCGCCGCGAAGATCACGGGCCCCGCGGCGATCGACGGCATTGGCCCGAGCGCGGATTGGCAGGGCTATTGGCGCAAAACCGAGGATGCGCGGCGCAACGCCTCGAGTTGGGCGCGCGGCCAGGATTAAACGTCGACGCTGGCGGTTAGCGCGTTTTCCTGGATGAACTCGCGGCGCGGCTCGACGATATCGCCCATCAGCTTGGTGAAGATATCGTCGGCCTCGTCGATCGCCTTGACGTTGACCTGCAGCAGGGAGCGCGCGTTCACGTCGAGGGTGGTCTCCCACAGCTGCTCCGGATTCATCTCGCCCAAGCCTTTGTAGCGCTGCAGCGTGAGGCCCTTGCGGCCGGCATTGGTCACTGCCTCGAACAGCCCGATCGGCCCGTGGATGACTGTATCCTCGTCCTTGCGTCGCAGTGCGGCCGGTCGCTGATACGCCTGCTGCAACGTGGCGGCGTGCTCATCGAGCTTGCGCGCGTCGGCCGAGCCGAGCAGCGCCTGGTCAAGAATCGCGATCTCGGTGACACCGCGAACGGTGCGCTCGAAGCGGAAGCCTTTGCCTTCTTTGAATTCGCCCTTCCATCCGCGCTCGGTTTCCTCCGAGAGCGCATCCAGCCGACGCGCAATGTATTTCGCAGCCTCGGCGGCTTTGGCGGGATCGCCGAAAATGCTGGCAGTTAGCACGCCCGCGATCGCCGCCTGCTCGACCACTTGCCGGTTGTAGCGGCTGTGCAGTCCCGCGAGCGCGTTGCGGATGACGCGTGCCTGCTCCACCAGCGCTCGCAGATCTTGGCCGGCGCGATGCTCGCCCGAAAACAGCCGCAGCACCGCGTCTTCCAGCCCGCTGGCGATCAGATAATCCTCGAGCGCGCGCTCGTCCTTGAGATACTGCTCGGACTTGCCGCGCGCGACCTTGTAGAGCGGCGGCTGCGCGATGAAGAGATGGCCGCGATCGATGAGATCGCGCATCTGCCGATAGAAGAACGTGAGCAACAGGGTGCGGATGTGCGAGCCGTCGACGTCAGCGTCGGTCATGATGATGATTTTATGGTAGCGCAGCTTGTCCGGATTGAACTCGTCGCTGATGCTGGTGCCAAGCGCGGTGATCAGCGTGCCGATCTCCTGGCTGGAGAGCATCTTGTCCATGCGTGCGCGCTCGACGTTGAGGATTTTCCCGCGCAGCGGCAGCACCGCCTGGAACACGCGATCGCGGCCCTGCTTGGCGGAGCCGCCGGCGCTGTCGCCCTCGACGATGAACAGCTCGGATTTGGCGGGATCGCGTTCCTGGCAATCGGCGAGCTTGCCGGGGAGCGAGGAGACGTCAAGCGCGCCCTTACGGCGCGTGAGCTCGCGCGCCTTGCGCGCGGCTTCGCGCGCGGCGGCTGCCTCGACCACCTTGCCGACGATCACCTTTGCCTCGGCGGGATGCTCCTCGAACCAGTATTGCAGCGCCTCGTTGATCACGTTCTCGACCACCGGACGCACCTCGGAGGACACGAGCTTGTCCTTGGTCTGCGAGGAAAATTTCGGATCCGGCACCTTGCAGGAGAGCACCGCAGTAAGCCCTTCGCGGCAGTCGTCGCCGGTCAGCGCAACCTTTTCCTTCTGGGCGACGCCGGCCTTCTCGGCATAGCCGGTGACCTGACGCGTGAGCGCGCCGCGGAAGCCCGCAAGGTGGGTGCCGCCGTCGCGCTGGCCGACCGTGTTGGTGAAGCAGAGCACCGCCTCGTGATAGCCGTCGTTCCACCAGAGCGCGCATTCGACGGCGATTCCCTCACGCTCACCCTTGATTACGATCGGAGCGGGGATCAGCGGCTGCTTGTTGCGATCGATGTATTTGACGAAGGCTTCGACGCCGCCCTCGTAGCGCATCTCCTCGCGCTTCTCGACCGGATGGCGCATGTCGGAAAGCACGATCAGCACGCCGGAATTGAGGAACGCGAGCTCGCGCAGCCGGTGCTCGAGCGTCGCGAAATCGAATTCGGTCATGGTGAAGGTGCGCGGACTCGGCAGAAAGGTCACTTCGGTGCCGCGCTTGCCTTGGGCCGGGCCGACGACGGCGAGGGGGGCGAGCGCCTCGCCGTCGCGGAACTCCATGAAGTGCTCCTGGCCGTCGCGCCAGATGGTGAGCTTGAGCCAAGTCGAGAGCGCGTTGACCACCGAGACGCCGACCCCGTGCAGCCCGCCCGAGACCTTGTAGGCTCCTTGGCTGAACTTTCCGCCGGCATGCAGCTGGGTCATCACGACCTCGGCCGCGGAAACGCCCTCCTCGTGGATTTCGGTCGGAATGCCGCGGCCGTCGTCGCGCACGGTGCAGGAGCCGTCCGGCTTGAGCGTGACCACCACTTCCTTGGCGTGGCCGGCGAGCGCCTCGTCGATGGCGTTGTCGACGACCTCGTAGACCATGTGATGCAGGCCGGAGCCGTCATCGGTGTCGCCGATGTACATGCCCGGCCGCCTGCGAACCGCGTCGAGGCCCTTGAGGACCTGGATCGATTCGGCTCCGTAGTCAGAGACAACCGGGGGAGTTTGGCGGGCAGGCTCGGCCATGGAGGGCTTTCGAATCAGTCACGGAAAAGCTTGGGCAAAACGGGTTTGGTTTGACACGAAAAGTCGGTGCCGTACAGCCCAAAGTCACGGGTGGTAAGTAATTGTTTTTTATCCAATTTCAAGGCGCTAGCGGGGGCGAAAACGGCGCCGCAAAACACCCGATTTACACCCCTCCGGAAGGCGGCTCGCGGCGCTGGGCTTTGCCGGCCCCCCGGCCCGGCACGGCATCGATTGCGCACTGGTTTATCGGATCCTGATCGCGACATTGCCCACGGCGGTACCGCTCTCGACCGCCTCATGAGCGGCGACAATCTCATCGAGTGCGAAGGTGCGCGCCACGTTGTGGGTGAGCTCGCCGCGCTCGAGCAGGCGCGTGATCTCGGCGGTGGCGCGCGCCCGCTCCTGCGGTTCCATGAGATAGACCAGGAAGAACTTCAGCGCGACGTTGCTCTGAAGCAGAAATTGGAACGGAATCGAAGCCTCGGGCGCGCCGCTGCCATAAATTGCGACGACGCCGTTGGGCGCGAGCACCTCCGGCAGCAGCCGCGCGTTGGCAGCGAGATCGACCTCGATGACCGCGTTCACGCCGCGTTTGCCGGTAATGGCCATGACCCGTTCGCCGACCGACTCGCGCCGATAATCGATGACGTGGTCGGCGCCGGCTTGGCGCGCGAGGTCAGCCTTGGCGGGCGAGCTCACCGTGGTGAGCACGGTCGCCTTGCGCTTTTTCGCGAACTGAATGGCGTAATGCCCCACCGCGCCCGCGCCGCCCGCGACCAGGACGGTCGCGCCTTCGCTCGCCCCTGTGAGCAGGACGCCTTCGTAGCCCGTATAGGCGGGAATGCCGAGGCAGGCACCGGCCTCCATGCTGACGTTCTTGGGAAGGAGCACTGCTTGCTCGGCGGGCAACGTGATCGCCTCGGCGGCGGTGCCGAACGGGCGCCGCCATTGACCGTTCCATACCCAGACCCGCTCTCCGAGGCGCGCGGATGACACGCCTTCGCCGACGGCCTCGATCTCGCCGGCACCGTCGCTGTGCGGGATCACGCGCGGGAACGCGATCTTGCGAGTCACTCCGGCGCGGCTCTTGACGTCGGAAGGATTGACGCCCGAAGTGAACAGTTTGACGCGAACCTCCCCCGCCCTTGGCTGGGGCGTTTCAATATCGCCGACCCGCAGGACATCGCGGGCGGCGCCGTTGCGTTCGTAATAGGCCGCGCGCATCAGGCACCTCGTTTTCTGATTTCACCGGGACTGACCTCGAATATTTCCGCCTTCGCCGCGATCTCGGCAAACGCTGCCAGATCGGCGCCGGTCATCCAGGCCTGGGCGCCCAGCTTATCGATCTCGACGTGCAGCGCGGCGCGGCGTACCGGATCGAGATGAGCAAGGACTTCATCGAGCAGAAGCACCGGCGCCAGCCCTGACATTTCCGCAAGCAATCCGGCATGCGCCAGCACGAGACCGATGAGCAGCGCCTTCTGCTCGCCGGTCGAGGCTTGCGCCGCGGCAATGCCCTTGTCGGCGTGGATGACGGTGAGGTCGGTGAGGTGCGGCCCTTCCAGGGTGCGGCCCGCGGCGGCATCGCTCGCGCGATTGTCGCGCAGGATCGCCCGGTAGCGATCCTCGATCTCGACCGCTGGATGCAGCGGGATGAGCTTTTCCATCCAGCCGTCGAGCGCGATCGCCGCCGCCGGGAAAGCCGAGCCCGGGGTCCGGCGCGTGGCGAGCACGGCCTGCATTCGCCCCACCGATTCCACTCGCAGCGCCGTCACCGCCACCGCAAGCTCGGCGGTCTCGTGCTCGATGGCGTCGAGCCAATGTGGATCGGGACGCGCGTCCTCGAGCAGGCGGTTGCGCGAGCGCAACGCACGCTCGAGCGCATTGACGCGGCTGCCGTGCTCGGCATCGATCGCCAGCGCAAGCCGATCGAGAAAACGGCGCCGCTCCGACGCAGGTCCGTTGAACAATGCATCCATCGCCGGAACAAGCCAGATTACGCGCAGATGGTCGGCAAATGCGGCGCCGGACGCTGCTGGCTCGCGATCGATGCGATATTGGCGGGCGATTAGCGTGTCATCGGCGGCAGGGGGGGCGATGCCCGTGCCCAAGGTGACCAGGCCAAGCGCTCCCTCGACGTCGGCGGATACCGCCCACGAGCCATCTCCTTCGGAGAAGGCAACGTCTTGCAGCGTGGCGCGGCGCAGGCCGCGGCCCGGCGCGAGAAACGAAATCGCCTCGATCAGGTTGGTCTTGCCGGCGCCGTTTGCCCCGACCAGCACGATCGGCCCGGCTCCGGCGGCAAGCTGAGCGGCATGGTAACTGCGGAAATTGGTGAGGCCGAGGCGCCTGATCCGGGCTGAGGGCATGCCGGATCAGTATCAGTAATCAGGGATGAGGAAACAGCAGATCGGCGCTCCCCAAGCTGACCCTGATTGCCGTCACACGCGCATCGGCATCAGCACGTAGAGCGCCCCCTTGCTGTCGCGGTCCTCGATCAGGGTGGGCGAACCGGGATCGGCAAGCTTCAAGACGGCGGCTTCGCCGTCGAGCTGCGCCGCGATGTCGAGGAGATAGCGGGAGTTAAATCCGATATCGAGCGGCTCGGAGCCGTATTCGACCTCGATTTCCTCGGTCGCGCTGCCGGAATCCGGGTTGGTGACCGACAGCATGAGCTTTCCGTTGCTCAGCGACAGCTTTACCGCGCGGCCGCGCTCGCTTGACACGGTGGACACGCGGTCCACCGCATGCTCGAACTCTTTCTTGTTGACCATAAGTTCCTTGTCATTTCCGAGCGGAATGACGCGCGCATAGTCGGGAAAGGTTCCGTCGATGAGCTTGGAGGTGAGAACCGTGTCGCCGATGGTGAAGCGGATCTTGCCCTGCGACAGTTCGACGGCAACCTCCGCGTCGCTGTCCTCGATCAGGCGTTGCACCTCGCCGACCGTCTTGCGCGGCACGATGACGCCCGGCATTCCCGCGGCGCCGGCCGGGAGCGCCAACTCGAATTGCGCCAAACGGTGCCCGTCCGTGGCGACCGCACGCAAGGTGGGCGCCTTGGCGGTGCCCGCGGTGTGCAGATAGATGCCGTTGAGATAGTAGCGCGTCTCCTCCGTGGAGATCGCGAATTGGGTTTTTTCGATCAGCCGCTTGAGGTCGGCGGCGGCAAGCTTGAAGCTGTGCGTCATGTCCCCTGCGGCAAGATCGGGAAAGTCGCTCTCGGGCAGCGTCTGCAGGGTGAACCGGGAGCGGCCGGCGCGAATGGTCAAGATCGCCCGATCGCCGGACGCCTCGATCACGACCTGCGATCCCTCCGGGAGTTTGCGCACGATCTCGTAGAACATATGCGCCGGCACCGTGGTCGAGCCGCCCGGCCCGACCTCGGCGGAGATCGTCTCGGTCACTTCGAGATCGAGATCGGTCGCCTTGAAGGCGAGCTTGGATCGCTCGGCCTTGATCAGCACGTTGGCGAGAATCGGGATCGTGTTGCGGCGTTCGACCACGCGATGGACATGGCCGAGCGACTTCAACAGCGCTGCGCGTTCGACGGTCACCTTCATGTCGACCCCGCTCGTCGGGGAACCCGATCGATTCAAAGGGCAATCAAGGTGGCGCGCGGAGGCGGATTTCGCAAGGGTGGGCCGCGTCGGAAAACCGCCTTATCCAACGGCATCGGATGCAGGCATCCGCCAGCGTCCACGCGGCCGGGTCGGATTGCGAGGGCCGCGCGAGGACCTCGGGCGTCAGCCCCGGCGCCGGCCGGGTTGGCTGGTTCAGCGTGGGCTCACTCCTGCAATTGCCGCTTGAGCAGCTCGATTTCCTGGGCGAGCCCGGTATCGGTATTGACCAGATTTTCGATCTTGCGCACCGCATGCAGCACGGTGGTGTGGTCGCGGCCGCCGAAGCGGCGACCGATCTCAGGCAGTGAGCGGAGCGTGAGTGTCTTTGCCAGATACATCGCCACCTGCCGCGGACGCACCACGTTCGCCGTGCGGCGCGAGGACAAGAGGTCGGCGCGACTCACATTGTATTGCCGGGCTACCACCCGTTGAATGTCCTCGATTTTGACGCGTTTGGGCTCCTGCGGGCGGATGAGGTCGCGCACCTCGCGCTCCGCCATTTCCAGCGTGACCGGCTGTGCCGTGAGCTTGCTATGGGCGAGCAGCCGATTGAGCGCGCCTTCCAGATCGCGGCCGTTGTGGGTCACGGCCTTGGCAATGAACGTGAGCACCGCATCGGGAACATCGAAGCCCGGATGGTGCTGCTTGGCGGCGGCGGCACGGCACTTGAGAATTTCCAGGCGCAATTCCTCGCCCAGCGAGCCGATCTCGACCACGAGCCCCCCGGCCAAGCGCGAGCGCACCCGCTCCTCCAGACTTTCCAGATCGGACGGCGGCCGATCGGCGGCAATCACCACCTGCCGTCCCGAGTCGATCAAAGCGTTGAGCGTGTGGCAGAACTCGGCCTGGGTCGATTTGCCCTGGAGAAATTGCAGATCATCGATCACCAGGACCTCGATGGCGCGCAATGCCTCCTTGAATGCCAAAGCATTCTGCGCCCGCAGTGCGGCCACGAAGCCGTACATGAATTTTTCCGCGGTGAGGTAGAGCACTTTGCGCTCGGCGCCCGAATTGCCCGCCCAGGCCACGGATTGCAGCAGATGGGTCTTGCCCAGGCCCACGCCCGAGTGGATGTAAAGCGGATTGAACATGACCAGGTCGCCGCGGCGGGCCTGCGCGACCTGCTTGGCCGCGGCATGAGCCAGGGTGTTGGAGCGGCCAACCACGAAGGTTTCAAAGGTCAGGCGCGGATCGAGCGGTGAACCACCGAGCCCGTCGTGTGCCGCCGAGACCGGAGCAATCGTGGTTCGCAGATCCGTGCCGTTGATCTTGATCTCGCGCGGCTCGCGCTGCGGCAGTGCCACTTCTGCAGCGTTGCATTTGGGCGTCAACGTGCGGATTACCGCCGAGCGAACCGTCAGCTCGATGCGCGAACAGGCGGATTCTTCGGCTTGCCAGCAGGCAAGCACCCGTTCAGCGTAATGGGACTGGATCCAACTTTTGAGAAAGCGCGTGGGAACCGACAGCTTCACGGTGTCGCCGTCACTTCCGTCGAGTTCCATGCGGGCGAACCAACTGGAATAGACGTCGTCGCCGACTTCGGCGCGAAGGCGGTTCTTCACCCGCGTCCAGCGCTCCTGATCCGTGCTCGTCATTGTATCTCTCGTTGTCTTGATCGACGATGGAACGCGGAACAAAGCGGACGCTTGCACTGCCCGTCGCACTCGACACGAAGCGAAGCACGACGGAGGGAGGACAGAACTGCGGCTCGGGAGCCGGTGAGGTGAAGGGGAAAGGGACGGGAATCGGAAGCGCGAAAACTCAGCTGGGGGGCGGCGCGCCACCGCGTGCGGGAACGGTGAAATGAATCGTGAAATGGCGGCGGCCGTTGCCGCAAGCCAGGGATGGCTTTGCCCGCTGCGCGGTCATACTGCCCCTCCATCGCCCTCGCCGCGAGGGCCATGCACGCTGGACGTTTCCGAGTTTTTGAACTTGTTCGTAGCGACGGTGATTACAGGGTCAGCCCGACGAATCCCCAATTCCCATCCGTAGTGACCGAGCGCCGATGAAGCCGAAGCGAAAGCGCAGAATGAGCAGGCACGACTCATCCGTCCTCATCTTCGATGGGCTCGAATACGGACTTTTACTGAGGACCACCAGTGACCCGATGGCGATTTGAAAAATAGCACGCTCGCCCACCCCCGCAACGTCTTTGCAACCGCAAAAATCCTGTGATTTGTAAATTGCGCTATCCGCGTGCACGCGCGAGCCGACGGGAATGCCGTTGTAATATTTTGATTCGTTTATCGTATTCGCGTGCGCCGACTATCAGCTAAAGTCCTTGCAGCGGAACAATTTTTGGTGCGCTAGGTGACGGTTTCCAAGCGCGGAAAAATCCGGAATTCAAAGTCCTGCTGCTCGCTTTCCCCATAACACTTTCTGGGAGCAGCCATTTCTTTGAGCGGATTTCGCGGGTAGCCCCGCACAAATGAAACCAGTGTGCCACGGATGTGTGACATTCTCACTACGCTTAGCCCGCGCAAGCGCGCGCAGCACCCGCGGTGCGGGACGCGCAGCCAACAAGCGCCAATCATTTCAGTGGGATTGACAGTGCGCGCGGCGGTTCACGCACTGAGCTTCGCAATTCGGTGACTCAGGCGCGATATCTTGCGGCTCGCCGCATTGCGATGGACCACGCCTTTTTGCGCGGCGCGCATGATTACCGGCTCCGCCGCCTTGAGCGCAGCCACGGCCTCCTTGCGGTCGTTGGCGGCGATCGCTTCCTCGACCTTGCGCACAAAGGTTCGCAATTGCGAGCGGCGCGCCTGGTTGATTTCGGTCCGACGCGCAATCTTGCGGACCGCTTTGCGGGCAGAACTGGTATTGGCCATGTCTGTACTCGTCCGATAGCGGCGGTGCAGGCTTCGTTGCTGTCGGTCATCTCCGAAAAAGCGAGCGGCGGCGAGAGCCTCGCCGCCAACGTGTGGTGGTTATAGTGCCGGCATGCGGGGCCGTCAACGCCGCCCGCGCGTCAGCACCGTGAAGCGGCATGATCGACTGCCTGCTTCGGGTGCCGGGTTAGCGACCGCCCGCGCCGACGAGGGCCACTTTTGCGCTGGGTGCGCGGAGTTCGTCGTAACGCACAGCAAGCGCGGCCCGGTCGGATGCAGAAAATGCGGTCAGGGGCGGCTGTACCCGCGCCCAGGCGGGGTCACCGTGGATATGCGCGAGCAGCGCCTTGACCCCCGGAACCAGCTGTTTGCCGTCGAAAAGCCTGCGGATGTTGACGGCCGCATCGAGGGCGCCGGCATCCCCGCTGCGCCATGCCCGCGCGCAAAGGTCGGCGTTGAGGTTCGCGGTCGCGGAGATGCAACCGGCAAAAATCCCCGAACGCGCCTCCACCAGCACCGCCTCCGTCGAGGGAAACACATGCCAGTCGCGCGACACGGCGGCCGCCGCGCGGGCATAGCTCATGTCGCCGGAAGAATCTTTGAGGCCGACGATGCGCGAGCCATGCCTGTCGAGCAGGCGCTTGATCAGTCCGATATGCCAGGGCAGGCCGGATTGGGCGGGGAAATGATAGAGGTAGATCGGGACGGGTTTGGTGGACGTCGCCGCGATGATCGCGTCGAGGTAAGCGACGAGCCCGTCGTCGGGCACGCCCTTGTAATAGAACGGCGGCAGCACGAGCGCGCCGGCGAATCCAAGCTCCGCGGCATGGCGCGTAAGCGCAACGGCGTCGGCGACCGATGCCGCCCCGGTGCCGACCATGAGCCGGTCGAGCGGCAAACCGGCGTCCCGGTACGCGGTCATCACGCGTTTGCGCTGCTCAAGTGAGAACGAGGTCGCCTCACCAGTGGTGCCGAGCACGTTCAATCCATCGCATCCGTTGGCGAGCAGAAAGCGCGCAAGCGCGACCGAGCACGCGCAATCTGGCTCGCCCCGCTCGTCCACCGCGGTGGCGATGGCCGCAATCACCCCTTGCAGTTTACTGGTCATAGTCTCTCCCCCAGGGGTTCGGTGTTCATCGGCTACGGTTTGCCGGATCATCCACTCACATTGAACGCTGCGAGCGCCGCCATATTGACGAGCTGGGCATCGTTGGCCGAGAGCCCCACGATCTGCACCGGCCGATCAAGCCCGACCAGGATCGGGCCGATCACCGTTGCGCCGCCTAATTCCTGCAGGAGCTTGGTCGAGATCGAGGCGGAATGAAACGCCGGCATGATGAGAACGTTGGCCGGACCCGAGAGCCGGCAGAACGGATAAGCGTCGCGCAGCTCCATA
>Ga0182033_10000090_pt1 | contig 38184 bp, 29 predicted proteins | sample tim00Cox0000000H_FD_125968 | JGI IMG/M metagenome (GOLD analysis project Ga0182033, IMG submission 125968) | Lab enrichment of tropical soil microbial communities from Luquillo Experimental Forest, Puerto Rico - timezero.00C.oxic.00.000.00H | ecosystem: Environmental > Terrestrial > Soil >...
AGGGGCAGGCAACTCGACGCGAGGCGGGCGGAAATTTTAGTTGTTGCGGCGAACGGCCAGACTGCGCAGAATGATGTGACTTGAAACGATTCAAACGACGGAACCCCGTTTCTTCCAAAACCCCTTTGGCAAAAGGAGATCGGCTTGGACAGAGAAAGCGGCGGAAGCGCAGGACCACGGCTGAGGCGGTCCCTGACGCTATGGGATTTGATCCTTTATGGGGCGATTGTGCTGCAGCCAGTCGCGCCGATGTCGGCTTTTGGAGCCCTGAGCGACCGCGGCCGCGGGCACGTCGTCACCGCCGTGCTCATCGCCATGGTGGCGATGCTGTGCACCGCGTTCAGTTACGGCAAGATGGCGAGCGTTTACCCGAGTGCCGGGTCGGCTTTCACTTATGTGGCGCAGGAGATTCATTCTTCGGCCGGATACATCACCGGATGGAGCATGGTCATGGATTACATCGTGAATCCCCTGATCTGCACCATCTGGTGTGCCGGACAGGCACACGAATTTGCGCCGGGCATCCCTGTTTGGGGCTGGAAGATATTTTTTGCCGTCGTGTTCACGCTGCTGAATCTTCAGGGAATCAAGACTTCGGCGCGCGTGAATGCCGGGCTGGCCGCGGCGATGAGCGCGGTGGTGGTGGTCGTCTTTGTGACCGCGATTCGCTATATCCTTGGCCACCCTCACGCCGAACCGGGCTTCTTTACTCGGCCCTTTTACGATCCGCAGACCTTCACGTTTGACAACTTGTTCGGTTGCACCTCGCTGGCGGTGCTGACCTACATTGGGTTTGACGCCATCTCCACGCTTTCCGAAGAGGCGGAGAATCCCAAACGGAATATTTTGGTGGCCACGGTGATGACCTGCGTGATCATCGGATTCCTCTCAGCGGCGGAAGTCTACGTCGCGCAACTGGTCTGGCCGGCCTCGCAGCCGTTTCCAAACGAGGATACCGCGTACGTTTACGCGGCGGCGCGAACGTGGGCGCCGCTTTTCAGTATTGTCGGGTTGACTTTGCTGGTGGCCAACTTTGGATCGGGCATGGGCGCCCAGATCGGCGCGGCGCGGCTGCTGTATGGCATGGGAAGGAGCAACGCGCTGCCGAACTCGTTCTTTGGCCAAGTGGATCCGAAGCACCATATCCCGCGAAATAATGTAATCTTCATCGGCGTGATTGTCCTCGTTGGCTCTTTCTTCCTGACCTACGGGCGCGGGATCGAGCTGCTGAATTTTGGGGCGCTCCTCGCGTTTATGGGCGTGAACGCTTCCGCATTCGTGCGCTATTTTCTCAAGGCCGAGCAAAAGAAGGTTATGAACTTTGTTTCGCCCTTTGCCGGGTTTTTTATCTGCCTGGGATTGTGGTGGAATCTGAGCCAGCCGGCCAAAATTGTGGGCTCGATCTGGATGCTTGCGGGGATTGCCTTCGGCGTGTGGAAGACGCGCGGATTCCGGGAACAACTTTCCTTTGAGGTGCCGCCGGAATGAGCGGAAAGATCAAAATGGTCACCATGCGAGACGTAGCGCAGGCCAGCGGCTTCTCGCCGGCTACGGTTTCCATCGTGTTGAACAACGCGCCGCTGGCGCGGTACATCGCCCCGGCCACGAAGAAGCGGATTGAAGACGCCGCGAGGAAGCTGGGCTACCGGCCGAACGCCATGGCGCGCTTCCTGCGCAGCCGACGAAGCCACACCGTGGGCGTGATGATCTTCGATATCACCGATCCTTTCTGCACGCCGGTTTTGCGCGGCATCGAGAACGCGCTCTACCAGTCTTCCTACGTCCCGATTTTTGCCGATGCGCACAACCAGAGAAGCCGATTCGAACGCTACCTCGAAATGCTCCTGGAGCATCACGTGGAAGCGTTGATCGTGGTGGCCAATTGGCTCTTCGTAGACATTCAGCTCCTGGCGGACCTGAGCAAGCGAAACATCACCGCGGCCACCATCGGCTGGGAGGTGCCCGGGGACTCGGTCAGCTCAGTGATGGTGGACAACGAAGCGGGAGGGCGGCTGGCGCTCGAGCACCTCTATCACCTGGGTCACCGCAAGATCGCGGTCATCCGCGGCCCCAAAATGCTGATTGACAGCGGGCCACGATGGAAAGGCGTCCAGAAATTTGCGCACTCGGTGGGCTTGGAACTCGATCCCTCGCTGTTGGCGCAGTTGCCGGATGAACTGGAAGCCAACTCGGGATTTGAGGGCGGCTACCGATTCACGGAAGAATTGCTGGAGCGCAAAAAGAAGTTCACGGCCGTGTTGGCGTTTGACGACTTGACGGCACTCGGAGCGATCCGCGCTCTGACCAAGGCCGGGGTGAAAGTGCCAGAGCACTGCTCGGTGGTCGGCTTCGACGACGTGCCGCTTTCCGCTTTGGCAGCTCCTGCCTTGACGACCGTGCGTCAGCCTCTGGAGGCCATGGGAAACCTGGCGGTGAATACCGTGGTCGAAGGGATCAACGCGGGGCTGGAGAAGCGCGATTGGGGCATCTCGCGGCATAAGATGACCCCCGAACTGGTGATTCGTGACTCCACGAAGGCGGTGCCGACAGCTGCGACGAATGACTGAGGACGGGAGACGGGAAAGATCAACCCGCCGCCGTATACAGAAAGGCCCGCCCCCTCGAAATGCGAACCAGCTTTTGGCTCGACCCGGCGTCGCGCCGGGGCCGAACCGGGCCCGCCTGCCGCGAGCGGGCCGCGCCCTGCAGGGAAGAGACTGGAGCTCTCCCTAGATTATTTCTCCCGCGGCAGGAAGGCCTCGGGAGCCACAAGAAACTGAACATTGGGAAGCTCGGTGGCCAACTTGACGCGGTCAACGCGGCCTTTTGGTCCGCCGCTGCCCTTGAAGGTCAACAGATACTGGTTACGGAGGTGCGTGGACAGTTCCTCCAGGTAAGGCTTGAAAGTCACCGCTTCATTGACGCCGAGATAATAGGATTCGGCTCCGCTAGACTCGGCGAGCTGGCTGAGATCATTCTGCCCGCGAAAGGCGCGAAACCAGCGGCTGCCCAAGTGCCCGCTATCGGGGTAGTAGATCGACCAAATATTGATGTTTTCTTTCTGCGCGCGTTCGTAGGTGGATTGCAGGTCCGGACTCTCCGGGGAATTGCCGTGGAAATAATCGATGCCCGAAGAAATCAGCAGAATGGAGCGGCGCTCCGTGGGCCCCGATGGCAAGCGCTTCATCAGATCGAGAAGCGTGAGATACGGGCTCGAGAACGCGCCAGGGCCGATCGGCAGGCGCAAACCTTTTGCGGCCAGTTCATGGTCGTTGGTGAAATCCTGGGCCACCATGGCCGTGCCATTGCGAGCGTAAGACACGGAAATGTAGGTGGTGGAAGGCTGCTGGTTGAAAAACTCCTTCAAAACGCTCCACTGGGAGGCAACATCGGCATCCAGAGAATCGTCGATCAGGACAGCCAGATAGAGGTTCTCGCCGCGCTGCCAGTTTGCGATTTGCGCGCGTTCTTTTTTGACGTAGAACTGCACGTCTTCCCTCTTGATCGCGGGCGGCTCGGCATCTTTCTTGGCGACCGCGGTTACCGTCATGGTGACGCTGCCCGGCTCCGCGGCAACCGCATCGGGTGCCGGGGATAGGAGCAGGACAGCAAACAGTCCAACAGAAAGCAGAAAAGCGCTGTGTCTCAACATGTTCATGTTCATTCTCCCTTTTTCTCTTAATTAGATGCGGCGCGGAACTTCAAAGAAACATGCGCTCGCGTCGCGGTCCTATCGGCTCTGTCTTAACACTCCTTCGGCGCTCTACGCGCCTCCTCGAACGGCGCCAAGGCGCACCTCCCGGGCTGCTTGGTCGGGGATTTCCCTGCTCCCAAAATTAGCGATGCGTAGTATGCTGCGACGCGGCAAAAAGAGGCGGCCGAGTGAAAAACTACGTCGGGGCAATCGATCAGGGAACCACCAGCACGCGCTTCATGGTGTTCGACCAAGCCGGGCGCGTGGTAGCGGCGGCGCAGAAGGAACACGCACAGATCTACCCTCAACCGGGATGGGTGGAGCACGATCCACGGGAAATCCTGCGGCGCACCGAAGAGGTGATTGCCGATGCTCTGAGCCAACGGGGTTTGCACGCTTCGGACCTCGCGGCCATTGGAATTACCAACCAGCGCGAAACCGCCGTGGTTTGGGATCGTAAGACCGGAGAGCCGGTTGCCCATGCCATCGTTTGGCAAGACACGCGTGTGGCCGACGACGTGAAGCGATTTTCCGCTCCCGGCGGGCAAGACCGCTTCCGCCCGGAAACCGGTCTTCCGCTCAGCACCTACTTCAGCGGGCTAAAGCTTCGCTGGCTGCTCGAAAACGTTCCCGGCGCGCGAGCAAAAGCCGCAGCGGGCGAGCTACTTTTCGGAAATGTCGATACGTTTCTCCTCTGGAACCTCACCGGTGGAGCCCATGGCGGCGTGCACGCCACCGACGTGACCAACGCGAGCCGCACGCAACTCCTGAATATAAAAACACTGGATTGGGACGAAAAGTTGCTGGCGGCCTTTGCGGTGCCGCGTGGCATGCTGCCCGAAGTGCGCTCGAGCAGCGAAATCTACGGGGAAGCCTCGCTCGACGCGATTGCCGGAGTGCCTGTGGCGGGAATATTGGGGGATCAGCAGGCAGCGCTGGTCGGACAAGCCTGTTTTCGTGCGGGCGAGGTGAAGAACACCTACGGCACGGGGTGCTTTTTGCTGATGAACACCGGCGAGCGGCTGGTGCCATCGAGCTTCGGACTGCTCACCACCCTGGCGTACAAGTTCGGCAACGCGGCGGCGCACTACGCGCTCGAAGGGAGCGTGGCGATCGCGGGAGCGCTGGTGCAATGGCTGCGCGACAATCTGGGGATCATCGCCAAGAGTCCGGACGTGGAAGCGCTGGCGCGAACGGTCAACGACAATGGCGGAGTGTACTTTGTGCCGGCATTCTCGGGATTGTTTGCGCCGTACTGGAAAGAGACGGCGCGCGGCGTGATTGCGGGCCTGACGGGGTTCGCCAATAAGGGACACCTTGCGCGCGCGGTGCTCGAGGCCAGCGCCTTTCAGACGCGCGAGGTGATTGAGGCCATGGAAAAGGATTCGCACATTTCGCTGGAAAGTTTGCGCGTGGACGGCGGAATGGTGGCCAACGAACTTCTCATGCAGTTTCAGGCGGACGTTTTAAACCGCGAGGTGGTGCGCCCGGTGATTCAGGAGACGACGGCGCTCGGGGCGGCCTACGCCGCGGGCCTCGCGGTCAAATTCTTTTCCGGCTTGGAAGAATTGCGCGCGAACTGGGCGGTGGACCGCACCTGGACGCCGCGCCTTGCGGAAGCGGACCGCGAACGGCTTTATGAGCGGTGGAAGAAAGCCGTGACGCGCTCTTTCGATTGGGTGGAATCTTGAGCAGTTTGACGAAAAGACGGCCCCCTACCGATGAGCGCGGTGACCGAGGCGGTCTTTTTCTTGGGCTAGAGGGATTCCAGGCAAAGGCTTTTTTCACCAACTCTTACGAGGAGGCCTCGATCTATGACTTCACCGTGGCTCGGTGAATTTCTTGGCACGATGATTTTGATTTTGTTGGGCGACGGAGTCGTCGCGGCGGTGCTGCTCAAGCGATCGAAAGCAGAGAGCGGCGGCTGGATGGTGATTACGGCGGGATGGGCGTTCGCGGTGATGGCCGGGGTATTCACGGCCATCGCTTGCGGAAGCAGCGACGCGCATTTGAATCCTGCGGTGACGCTGGGCTTCGCCGTGCGCGACGGAAATTTTGCGAAGTTCGCCCCGTATCTGGCCGCCCAGATGCTGGGAGCAATGGCCGGCGCGGCGCTGGTATGGCTACACTACCTTCCGCATTGGAAAGAAACGCCGGACGCGGCGATGAAACTCCTGTGCTTCTCGACGGCGCCGGCGATTCGCAAGACGCTGGCAAATTTGGTGAGCGAACTCATCGGGACGTTCGTGCTCGTCTTTGTAGTGGGCGCGATTTTCTCCAAGCGTGTGGCCGCTTCGGGACCAGCGGCGGGCTTGGCGCCTTATCTCGTGGGTAGTCTGGTTTGGGGCATCGGGCTCTCGCTCGGCGGCACCACCGGCTATGCGATCAACCCCGCCAGAGACTTGGGGCCGCGCATGGTGCACGCCATTTTCCCGGTGGCCGGCAAGGCGGGCTCGGACTGGGGCTACGCGGCGGTTCCGGTGGTGGGCCCGCTCGCGGGAGGAGCGCTCGCAGGCCTGCTGCTGCGGGCACTCGGAGTTTAAGGAGGATGTGGTTTAGAATTTAGGTGGCTCTGGAATTTAGGCTGCGTTTGCTGCAGATGCTTGCATGCGACCCTCGGAGACAACAACACCCTATGAGCCTGATGCGCTCGTTCTTGCTTGCCGCCTCACAAAACCGTTGGCTGCGCGATCACGCTTCGCACTACAAGTTCGTACGGAAAAGCGTAGCGCGGTTCATGCCCGGCGAGACGCTCGATGATGCGCTCATCGCCGCGCAGACGCTGCGCGGAAAAAAAATTGGAACTGTTTTTACACGTCTTGGAGAAAACATCGGCGACCGGGCGGAAGCGCAGGAGGTGGCGGATCACTATCTGGAGGTTCTTGAGCGCGTCCGGCAAAAGGGGCTGCAAACGGAAATCTCCGTCAAACTGACGCAACTGGGGCTGGACCTTTCCTCCGAAGTCTGTTTTGGGCATCTGCAAGCGATCATCGCGCGCGCGCCCGAGCAATCCATCGTCTGGATCGATATGGAAGCGAGCAACTACGTGGACGTGACCCTCGACTTGTACCGCCGCGCACTCCGCGAGTTTCCCAACGTGGGCGTATGCCTGCAGGCGTATCTTCACCGGACAAAAGAAGATCTTCGAAAGCTGCTGCCGCAGAGGCCGTCGATCCGACTGGTCAAAGGCGCATATATGGAGCCGCCCGAGACTGCGCTTCCGCGTAAGACGGACGTGGATGCGAATTACTTCGCGCTCGGCAAAGAGCTGCTTAAGGCCAAGAAGGAAAAAGCTTGCCTGCGAGTGGCGTTTGCGACGCACGACGTGCGGATGATCCGCAGGCTCTCGGAGCAGGCCATGCAGGAAGGCTTTTCGAAGGCTGATTTCGAGGTGCAAATGCTCTACGGCATCCAGCGCGGCGAGCAGGAGCGGCTGGCTGCGGAGGGATGCACTTCGATCGTTCTCGTAGCGTATGGGACGTTCTGGTATCCGTGGTTCGTGCGGCGGCTGGCGGAGCGTCCGGCGAACCTGTGGTTCATCGCGCGCAACGTGTTTGCCGGATAGTCTCGAAGCAAGGATTCCGGTCAGCTCGCGGTATTGGCCCTGGCGACGAGCACAATCGCGAGAATGTAGAAGACAAACATCAGGGCGAGAAATGTTTTCGAGCGGCGAGTGGCTCCCTGGAATTCCTTCCAGGCAAGAACACCCCAGAGCGCGGCAACCATCGGAGCAGACTGGCCGATGGCGTAGGAAATCGCAACGCCGGTGAAGTTTGCCGCGACGAGGTTAAAAACTGTTCCCGTGCCCCAGATGATTCCTCCGAACAGGCCAAGCAGGTGGCCCGAAGCCGGCCCCCGGAAAAAGTCGCTGAAATTTACCGGAATGCCCACGAGCGGCTTTCTCATGAAATAGACGTTCCACAAGAAGCAAGAAAGAAGCGCGCCGAGAGTGAAGAACACGCCAACGCTATACGGCCCGAGCGTGCGGCCCTGGGTCATCGCGTGGGTGACGAACGGCGCCCAGAGGCCCATCAGAATTCCCGAGACGACGGAGACGAGAAGGCTTCTGCGGGACAGCGGGCTGGCCGCCTTTTGTAAACTTGCGTAGGCCTGGCCATCGAGGATCACGGCAAGGATTGCAGAAGCGACTCCGGCGGCGAGTAATGCGGGATTCCCTTTTGGCTCGATGATATAGCTCGAGACGACGCCGACGACCAGAGCGATGCCGATGGAAACGGGGAATGCGGTGGCCAAGCCCGCCATGTCGATGGCGGCAACCAGCAGGAGGTTTGCCAAATTGAAGACGACACCGCCGACAAGCGTGTAGTAGAAATTCGCGGTGTCCGCGGCACGGACGTTGTTGAGGAAGCTCGAAACATCCTCGGTGGTGCTTCCCATGGTGAAGGCGAGCACGACAGAAATCAGGAAAATACCGATGGCGTAGTCCCAATAGAAGAGCTCGAATCGGTAGTTTTTCACGCCTTTGTAAGTGTTCGCCCAGGAGCCCCAACAGATGGCGCTCGAGATCATCATGAGAAGCGCGAAGCCGACCGAGTGGGGTACAAACATAAATCCACCGCTCCTTTAACCCTCAACCCATTCGAACGCATGGTTTGCGACAAGAGCCGCGGGACGCGGAGCCGTCCTCGGCTGCCGGTGCTTATAATGGGGACAAAGAACGGTGTCAAGCAGATACGAAGAACGCGGGCTTGCTCGCGCTCGAGCCCTGGAAAAAGTGGAACCCGAGGAGTGCATGGCCGTGGAGGTTCCCGGCCCGAATTCTTATATAATCCGCGCGGGTGAAACGATGGCCAGCCGCCCCCTCATCGCCGTTGTGGGAAGCGCGAACGTGGACCTGACCACGTTTCATGATGCGTTTCCGAAGCCGGGAGAGACGATCTTTGGGAAGAGCTTCGACCTGGGGTTCGGGGGAAAAGGCGCAAACCAGGCGGTGGCCGCGCGCTTGTGCGGAGCCAATGTCGCAATGGTGGCAAAAGTAGGGAATGATCTATTTGGCCCCGCTACCATCAAGAATTTTGAGGCGCAAGGGATTGACGCAAGCCGCGTAGGCATTGCCGAAGGCGTTTCAAGCGGCGTTGCTCCCATTTTCGTGGACCGGGAAGGGCAGAACCGCATCATCGTCGTCAAGGGCGCGAACGACTTGCTCGCACCGGAGGACGTGGATGCGGCGGAGGCCCTTTTGCGCAAGGCAAACGCCATCGTTCTGCAATTCGAAATCCCACTTCGCACCGTGTATCACGCGGTCGAATTTGCGAAACGCACCGCGATCCGGTGCATCGTGAATCCCGCGCCGGCGCTTCCCGTAGACTTCGCGCGGCTCCGGGGCGTGGACTATTTCATCCCCAATGAGAGTGAGGCAGAAACGATCACCGGGATGCCCGTCGATACCGCCGGCGACGCGAAACAATGCGCACAGTTCCTAATCGAGCAAGGCGTGAAGCGCGTTGTCATCACCAGGGGCGAACACGGCTGTGTTCTGGCGAACGAGCAGGGCACGGATCTCGTGCCGCCCTTCGAGGTCGCCTCCGTGGATACCACCGGCGCGGGCGACGCTTTCATTGGCAGCTTTGCCGTGTTTCTGGGAGAGGGTCGTCCGGAGAAGGAAGCGCTTCGTCGGGCGAGCCTCTACGCGGCCCTTTCCACCACAAAGGTGGGCACGCAAAAATCGTTTTGCAGCCGGACGGAATTCGAGAAAGAGTGGCAGAAACGCTGCGCAAGTGTGTAAACCCTCCTTGGCGTAGTGATAAGATGAGGGTAGCCATGCAGTTTTTCTGATCCTATGCGGGAATTCCATGACTCTTCATGACAAGACTCCGGCGATGCAAGATTCCAGGGTGGACCGGCTTTCCCTTGCGACGCCGGGTCCTTCCGACACCGCTCTTGCGCAGTACGCCGGGCGCGACCTGCAGCCCAACCGCGGCATCCCGCTCAATCTGGCTCGGATTGACGCGGTGCGTGTGAATACGAGCGCGGTCGAGCGCCGCGCGCAGACGCTGGTTACGCGGCGAACGGTGAAGAAGGAATGGCAGGCCGCTTGGCTGCTTCGCGCCATCACCTGTATGGACCTGACCACGCTTTCCGGCGATGACACCGACGAGCGCGTGCGGCGCCTGTGCGCGAAGGCGCGGCAACCGGTTCAGCAGGAACTGACGCAAAAACTCGGAGTGGAGGGGCTCGCGATCAAGGTTGCGGCAGTGTGCGTCTATCACTCGTTTGTGGAAACGGCGCGCCGGGCCGTGGAGGGCAGCGGGATCCATGTGGCTGCGGTCTCGACCGGTTTTCCCGCCGGACTTTCGCCACTCCGGGAGCGCGTCAATGAAATTCGCCGCTCGGTGGAAGCGGGGGCGGACGAAATCGACGTGGTCATCACGCGCGGTCACGTTTTTGGAGGAAGGTGGCAAGCGCTTTACGATGAAATCGCGACGTTCAAAGACGCCTGCGGACCGGCACACTTGAAAGTGATTTTGGGCACCGGCGATTTGCTGACCCTGCGCAACGCAGCGCGGGCGAGCTTTGTGGCCATGATGGCGGGAGCGGATTTCATCAAGACTTCCACGGGCAAAGAAACGGTCAATGCGACACTGCCGGTAAGTTTGGTGATGGTGCGCGCGATTCGAGAGTACGCGCAGGAGACGGGAATGGCCGTGGGGTTCAAACCCGCGGGCGGGATGCGAACAGCGAAGCAGGCGCTCGATTGGCTGACGCTCGTGAAAGAAGAGCTGGGCACCTCGTGGATGAAAGCGGACCTTTTCCGCTTTGGCGCGAGCGGCATGCTCGCGGATATCGAACGCCAGCTCGAACACCATGCGACCGGCCGGTATTCGGCGGATCATCGCCATCCGATTGCCTGAGCGGGATGACCGTGGCGGGATAAGGAAAGAACCGGGAAGAAACTGGTGGGCATCGTCGAAAAATTCATGACCATGGAGTATGGTCCCGCGCCGGAAGATCCGCGTGAGGCGCTGGCCTGGCTCGACGTTCACGAGCGCCGCTTCGGACATTTCATCAACGGCGACTGGCAGGCTCCGGCAGGGGGAGCCTCTTTTGAGACCGCCGACCCTTCGACTGGCGAAAAGCTGGCGACGGTCGCACAGGGCTCGGCCGAGGATATCGACCGCGCCGTAAGGGCCGCGCGCGCTGCGCTGCCCGCGTGGCAAGCTCTGTCTCCTCATGCTCGCGCACGCTACCTTTACGCGCTAGCACGACAGGTGCAGAAACATTCGCGCTGGCTGGCGGTGCTCGAAACGCTGGACAACGGCAAGCCCATTCGCGAGAGCCGTGACATGGACATACCGCTCGTCGCGCGGCACTTCTATCATCACGCGGGCTGGGCGCAGATTTTAGAACAGGAATTTCGAGCGTACACGGCCTGTGGCGTGGTGGGCCAGATTATTCCCTGGAATTTTCCGTTGTTGATGCTCGCGTGGAAAATTGCGCCGGCGCTGGCCACGGGAAACACGGTGGTCTTAAAGCCCGCCGAGTTCACTCCTTTGACCGCGCTGGCTTTTGCGCACATCTGCCAGGAAGTGCTGTTGCCCCCGGGCGTTGTGAACATCGTCACGGGCGACGGCTCGACGGGCGAAGCGCTCGTGAAGCATCCCGACGTGGACAAGATCGCGTTCACCGGCTCGACGGAAGTCGGCCGAGCCATCCGCAAGGCTACGGCCGGGACCCACAAGAAACTTTCACTCGAACTCGGCGGCAAATCGCCGTTCATTATCTTTGAAGATGCGGACCTGGACAGTGCCGTCGAAGGGCTCGTCGACGGCATCTGGTTCAATCAGGGACAGGTTTGCTGCGCGGGCTCGCGCCTTCTGATGCAGGAGAGCATCGCTGACAAATTGATCGGCAAAATCCAGGACCGCATGAACGCGCTGCGCATCGGTCCGCCACTCGACAAAGCCATCGATATCGGGGCGATTGTCGCGCGTGTGCAACTCGAACGTATCCAGCGCCTGGTGGATCAGGGCGTCGCCCAAGGCGCAACATGCTGGCAGCCGTCGATTGCTGTTCCCTCGCGCGGCTTGTATTTCCCGCTGACGCTATTGAGCAACGTGCATCCGAGCTCCATCGTGGCCCAGCAGGAGATTTTTGGCCCGGTGCTTGCTGCCATGACCTTTCGCACGCCGCGCGAAGCCGTCGAACTGGCGAATAACACGGTGTACGGTCTTGCCGCCTGCGTGTGGAGCGAGAGCATCAACGTGGCGCTCGACGTCGCCTCGCAACTGAAAGCCGGCGTGGTTTGGGTCAACTGCACGAATCTTTTTGACGCGGCTTGCGGCTTCGGCGGCTACCGCGAGAGTGGATTTGGCCGCGAAGGCGGCCGCGAAGGCCTGCTCGAATACCTAGAACCCGCCTGGTTTAAGCAGGCGTCGCCGGCTCACGCGACGCCCCTGGCGATCGATCAGCCGCCGGAAGTGGCCCGGGACTTTTCCTCCCCGCCGATGGACCGGACGGTGAAGCTCTACATTGGGGGCAAGCAGGCGCGGCCCGACTCCGGCTACAGCATAGCCGTGCGCGCCGCGGACGGCCGCGTGCTCGGCGAAGCGCCGCTCGGCAATCGCAAGGACATTCGTAATGCGGTCGAGGCCGCGCGCAAGGCGGAAGCCTGGGGCAAAGCGACCGCACACTTTCGCGCGCAGGTTCTCTATTACGTTGCGGAGAACCTTTCCGAGCGCGGCGAAGAAATCGCGGCGCGTCTGTCTGCCCTCGTGGGGAAAAAGCAAGCTGAAATGGAAGTTCGCCTTGCTATCGAGCGCATTTTTTCCTACGCAGCCTGGGCCGACAAATTTGACGGGGCGGTGCACAATCCGCCGTTCCGCAACGTGGCGTTGGCGATGAAGGAGCCGGTTGGAACGGTGGGTATCCTGTGTCCTGCGGATGCGCCGCTGCTTGGGTTTCTATCGCTTGTGATGCCTGCAATTTGCGTGGGCAACACGGTGATTGCGATCCCGTCGGGGAAATACCCCCTGATTACGGGTGATCTCTATCAGGTCTTTGACACGAGCGATTTACCGGGCGGCGTGGTGAACATGGTCACGGGTCGCCCCGCGGAACTACTGAAAACGCTGGCCGAGCATGACGATGTCGACGCCATCTGGAGTTTCACCGATGAAGCCAACGCCGCGGCGGCAAAAACACTCTCGATCGGGAATTTGAAGCAGGTTTTCACCAACGAGGGCCGTGCCATTGACTGGTTCGACGCGAAGCAGGGAGAAGGCCGGTGGTTCCTCGATCACGCCGTGCACATCAAGAACATCTGGGTCCCCTACGGGGAATAGCCCTTTCAGAAACTCAAAACTGAGAACGGCCCTAGAACTGCCTGCATCCCGCGCGAGCAGCCTGAGACACGGTAAAACCTCGTACCGGACACATAGGTTGCACTTCCTCCCTTCTTTTGGGAGGGAGTGATGCCGTGGAAGGCCTCCGCTATTCGGCAACAAAGCAGTCGCGGTGTAGCCGAAGTTCGTACGGAAGGATGTTTCATTCACCATGTATGAGGAGCAGGTCCATCAGATTACATATTGAAGACCGATACGGTAGCTCTTGCCATGAGGCAGGTGCTCTACCCAACGGACTTGAACAAGTGTAGGGATCTGCGCAGGCGTGCCCGCCAATTTGAGCGGCCCCTGAAGAAGGACCGACTGCTTGGGTGCGCGAGCTGTAAGCAGACAGAAACCGCCATCAGAGATATTGCTTACCTGTCCTCTGAAGGCCGCAGCTTTCCTCTCGAGTGGGAATGAGGGCAGCTCGGCACCCTCAAATTCTCCCCTAATGGGGTAACGCGGACTACGCCTCTTTATTCGCGAGCGCATGCGCTCCTCATCCTAGCGTAGCTAGCAGCTAGGGAAATACACATTGTTGGAAGCTCGGTTTTGAACGGACGTCGCAATGGAGCGGTTCTATGGGGCTAAACCCTTTCGCAAACTCAAGGATTTTACCAGGATGCCGGACCGCTCACGAGCTCCGATTTTGAAGATGACGGATCTCAAGAAAGTCTTCGCAGAGTTAGGGGTGGTGTGCATTTGGCTGACGTTGACGTAGATGGGTTTCCGGAAACTATCGAGTAACAAGAGTCCCGGGGAGGCGGAATTTCCGCTTTCCGAATTCTGAGCTGACGCCACCATCTTCTTGGTGCTTGTTTCAGGCGGACGCTTGGCTAAGCGGCCGCCTGCGGACGCGAGCGGGAGTTTCTGCAGATATGCCGGATCGAGGCAACCCGGGTCACCTGGGAACCCCATTCGCATGACCGGACTCCGGGAGCTGCTGCTTATTTGGCGGTAAAGCCCGGCAGGCGGGTGACCTGGCTGCACCAGGCTCGCCCGTTCATCTCGAATCGTTTGGCCCGCAAGAAACAAACGTTAGCAACAACCGATCGTACCCAACAATCCGATGAATACCGGAACCTCGTAGCGGGAAAATCCCGACAGCCTCGGCGGCGGGAGAACCCAAGCTAGCCTATCCTGCCAGGGGTATTGCTTATTTCAGGTATTCCTAACCACTGCTCCCCTCCGGTGCCAGCCCATTGGCAGAAGAACGTCCACTCTGTGAACGCGTGCGCCGCGGTGTCCACGAAAGTCATAGGTCGTGTTTGGGGAAACCCAAACCAGCTGGCACCTCGTCTCATCTGGGGTCTGCTTGGCGAGAAGGTTACAGCCGCGAAGGTTACTATTGACTATCAGAGATGGACAATGGTAGAGCGTACAGGTGGGGGCGCGGGCAGATATTCCCAAAAATCTTGAAACGGTCAACGAAATTCTTGGCGAATTCACCCCCTCAGGGCCGAACTGAAACCCGCATTCCAAAGCGGATGCTTGTGCGTCTGTGGAATCCTGAAAGTGCCGGATTGGAAATTACCCCTACGATTGACATCAGCTCGCATGGCGCACAGGTCGTGAGTAAACGTCTCCGGCAACCCAACGACCAGCTTTTGGTGCGATCGATTCGTGGCAGTCTCTATTCGCGAGCTCGCGTGGCTCATTATCGATCGCTTACAAATGATTCCTATATGGTTGGGTTGCACCTGTACCGCCCGACGCCGGATTGGCAAACGTCTGTCAATCTCCAAAAGTCGCCAAAGACTGCCGCTAGCTCTCGAAAGCTGCGATCGCTTAATCCGATTGAGGTCTTGTCCGAGCTGTGCGTTCTGTTAGACGAGTATGCCCCCACTTGGTACACGGATGAACAACGCGGCAGGGCGTTGGCGGCACGGCGAGTTCCAGCAGAAGTTTTGTTGGAGCTCGTTGCATTGCTGGAAGAATATGCCCCCACTTGGTACACGGAAAGACAGCGCGATAAGACTCTGGCCGCACTGCATGCCCTAGGGCTTCTTGATTAATAAGAGAACACACTGGTTGGCATCGCCGGTCACTGGGGACCGCGGCCACACCTCGCGAGAAAATCTCGGATAACCAAACGCGCCAAAAAAACGGCGCTGACTCCACTCCGTCCGAGGCCATGAGCTTCAGGGGTGGGGAATTTTCGACCGGCACGATTGGGAATCTTCAACCGGGATTGACAAAGACCTCTTTTCTTGCTGAGCCAGTTGAATTTAAGCGGACGTTCGATCGTTTCCAGCGCTCTCAAAAACGTTTCACTCAAGAATTTTTCACTTGCTTTTGAGTTTCGGACCTTGCTAAAGTGCGCTTCAGAAATTTGCGGCTGAGATGCCCGTCCCGGTTCGGACCGGCAACCCACGCACTCTTGGCCGTCGGACGGAGGGCCTCCCGAGCCCAGTCGTTGGTTCCGTTCTCCTAATCCACTGAGGGCCCTTTGAGGTTGAATGTGGTGGTGTGTCTACTCGACGGGAGGCCGTTGTGGCAGACCGAGTGCTGTTCTACTGCCAACACGTTCTCGGAATTGGGCACCTCGTACGCAGTACCGAGATCGTAAGGGAGTTGTGTCGTGATTCTTGTGTTCTCTTCGTCTCCGGCGGAGAGCAGCCGGACGGTTTTCGTTTTCCTGAACATAGAAATATCGAGGTTCTGCAGCTCCCACCTCTGAAAACTACTCCAGATTTTTCGAATCTCCGTGTGTGTGGTTCTTCCAAGAGCTTGGAGGAAACCAAAGCGCTTCGCCGGTCACTGTTGCTGCAAGCATTTGCTGATTTGCGGCCGGATGTAATCGTCACAGAACTGTTTCCTTTCGGACGCAAACATTTCCGTTTTGAGTTACTTCCCCTGCTCAAACATGCGCGGCAGCAATCCCGCAGACCGCTCGTGGCTTCAAGCGTGCGGGACATCTTGGTGACAAGGAAGGATCGGGAGGAGTTTGAGGAGCGAGTCTGTGACCTTGTCAATGCCTTTTACGATCTGATTTTGGTCCATGGCGACAAAAACTTTCAGACGTTGGACCAAACGTTTTCTCGTGTACGCGATCTGCGTTGCCCGGTGGTCTACACCGGATATGTCGTGCGGCACAGCCAGCCTAACGCGGCGGATGGAGTCTCTCTACCCTTGCGTAAACCAAGCCAGCCGGCGATTGTGGTAAGCAACGGCAGTGGGCAATATCTTACAGGGCAAATGCTCCTGGAGAGCGTTCTGCATGCTGCCCGACTCCTGCAAAGCCGGATTACTTGCGAATTCCATGTATTCGCCGGCCCCTTGATGCCGGAAGAGGCTTACGGCCATTTGCAAGCGCTGGCGCGCGAATCTAGCAACGTGAAACTCTCTCGCTTCACGCCGGATCTCAGAGCGGTCCTCAAGCGAGCTCAGCTATCGGTCAGCATGGCCGGCTACAACACCATGATGGATGTGTTGTTGAGTGGAATACGCGCGATGGTTTATCCGGTCACAGCGAACGGAGATCAAGAGCAAATCGTGCGTGCGGAAAGCTTGGCAAAAGCCGGAATCATCGACGTCATCAGGACAGAAGAGCTTGCACCGCGAGAATTGGCTCGCAAAGTTGAACGGGCTCTGAGCAAGACGCCGACCTCGCTCACTTTGAATTGCGAGGGAGCCATTAACAGTGTTCATGTCTTGAAAAAACATCTGGCTGCGCATCGGGCGCGGATGTTCGACGCACCTCAACCTTCGCTCCGTCCACCAGAAGCGGGCAACGTGCAGCCGAGAGTCTCTGATTCGGCAGAAACAAGAAACGGCGGATAGGGAAATCCTAATGCGGCTCCTGGTCTATTCACACGATACGTTCGGGCTCGGAAACATCCGGCGGATGCTGGCGATATGTAAACACGTGCACGCTTCCATCCGGGATTTGTCGATCCTGATTGTCAGTGGATCCCCCATGCTGCAGAGTTTTCGCGTTGAGCCAGGCATCGATTACATCAAGTTGCCCTGTCTTAAGCGCACGGAATTGGGGGAACTTGGCGTCCGCTTTCTGGATCTGGACTTGAGTGAAATCGTCTGCCTCCGGCGTGAGCTGATTCTCTCCACGGTCATGAGCTATCGCCCGGACGTCATCTTTGTCGATAAGAAGCCCGATGGCCTCGCGGGCGAGTTGGAGCCAAGCCTGAGGCATATCAAGTGCAGCTTGTCCAACACACGAATCCATCTCGTGCTGCGTGACATTCTCGACTCTTCGAGCGTCACCATAGAAGACTGGACGCGCCACGGTTATTACAACATCCTGCGTTGGTACTACGACGGCATTTTGGTCCTTGGGGATCAAAATGTCTTCGACGTTTGCCAGGAATATCGATTTCCGCAGGACTTGCGGAAAAAAGTCAATCACTGCGGTTATGTGAAGCGCCAGCTTCCCAGCCGTTCCCGTACCGAGGTCCGCAAAGAGCTCGGCGTTGACAAGGGGGAGAGTCTGGTCTTAATGACTGCAGGTGGCGGCCAAGACGGCTATGAGCTGTTCTCGACTTCAGTGGCGGCCACCAGCTGCCTGGCCAGAAGGCTCCCCGTGAAACGTTTGTTGGTCGCGGGTCCGGAACTTGCTTCACAACGTACCCGAGACTTCTCGAGCGCTGCCCAATCATCCGATGGTCTGCAGGTCATCGAGTTCACCGACGACCTGATGAGCTACATGAATGCGGCGGACGTGGTCATTTCCATGGCTGGGTACAACACCGTTTGCGAGCTGCTGACGCTCGGGAAAAGATCCATCGTGGTTCCCCGGGTTAGGCCCGTCGCGGAACAGAGGATCCGCGCCGAGCGCCTGGCCGCCTTCGGAGCGTTTCGAGTCGTGCTTCCCGATCAACTTGCGCCTCCCGTTTTAGAAAGAATAATCGAAGAAGAGCTGCTACTGGCAAAGCGCCGAGTTCCAGTGTCCGCTGACATTGACCTAACTGCGCTTCCGCGCATTAGCGCGGTCTTACAAAGGGAAGCGTCGAGGACCGTTTGCGATTTGGCGGAGGCAGCCGTCTCGGAGATGCGGGCCCCGACGGGGAGTGAATGGTGAGGGGACGCTGCCGCCTCGCGTATCTGGTCAAGACGTTTCCGCGCCTTTCAGAAACGTTCATCCTCAATGAAATTCTCGGTGTCGAAGAGCTCGGCTTGGAGCTCGAGATTTTCTCTTTGCGCAAACTACCACCGGCGGTCGAACCGGTGCATCCGGACGTAAGCAAAGTCAAAGCAGCGGTCAGGTATATTCCTTCCTTGGTCCGGCCCCTCTGGCCTCCCGGATCGGCCCTGCTGCTGTTCTCTCATCTAGCGCTTCTGTTCGCTCGACCGCGACGGTATTTCCTGGCCGGGTGGCTTCATTTCGGCTTGGGCAACAACCCGCGGGTCAAGGATTTCTTACAGGCTGGCTACCTCGCCAGAGCACTGAGCAGAGAAAAATTCACCCACTTGCACGCTCATTTTGCCAACGTGCCGACGACAGTGGCCGAAATTGTCAAACACCTTACCGGTATTCCTTACAGTTTCACCGCCCATGCGAAGGATATATATCTAACACCGCCTTCGGAGTTGACCAGAAAAATTCAGAAGGCGGAATGCGTCTTAACTTGCACCGCGGTCAACCAGAGTTACTTAGCCGGACTGGCAGGCCAAAGTACCCCGGTACACCTGGCATACCATGGCGTGGATGTCAGCCGATTTCGCGTTCGCTGCTCAAGTGTTCCCACGCAGCATAATAAAGTTCCGTTCATTCTGAGTGTTGCGCGCCTCTGCGAGAAAAAGGGGTTGGAATTCCTCCTCGAAGCGTGTCGCATCCTGGTTGATCGCGGCATTGCCTTGGAGTGCCAGATTGTGGGCTATGGGCCCCTTGAGGAGAAATTGCAGGAGATGATCGTCAGCCTGGCTTTGCGGGACATGGTATCCCTGCGGGGAAGGATGACTCAGGATCAGCTGGCGGAGCTGTATCCGCGGGCAGACCTGTTCGTCCTACCTTGTCAGGTTCTGGAAAATGGAGACCGCGACGGGATTCCGAACGTTCTGTTCGAGGCCATGGTTTGCGGGGTGCCGATAATTTCTACCGAGATCGCGGGCGTGCGCGAGCTCATTGAACATCGACGGAACGGCTACCTTGTTGAACAGCGCAACGCCCGGGCACTTGCCGACGCTATGGAGCTGCTAATCGGTTCACCGGATCTAGGGAGGGAACTCGCGCACAGGGGACGTCAAACTGTGCTTGGGAGCTTCACGCGGGAGGCGAGTGCTCGTAACGTTTACAACATTCTTTCCTCGGTGCTGCATTCCGCCGAGTCCGCCGCCATCGTGCGCAAGCCGGCCGATTTGGCTGTTTCAGGAAACGGTGAAGGATGACTAGCCCAACTGGCAAACCGCGGCGAACAGTTGGGGGTTGGATAGCGTTGATCCGCGCCTTCCATCCAGAGATCGCGCGCGCGCGGCAGTTAATCTGGATATCCGCCGCCGCAGTGCTTGGTGGTGTGGTCTTGCGTCTGCTCGAACCGTGGCCACTCAAATTCATCTATAACGCCCTTTTTTTGGGCCACAAGCACGGGCTGTCCTTGGCTCTGCTGCAGGGTTTGTCGCCCGAACTGCAAGTGGCGATATTTACTGCGAGCATGGTGGTAATAACCGGGCTTGCGGCAACTTTCGAGTACGTAAGCACCGTGACCATGGGTGTGGCGGCTTCGCGCATACTGGCGGACATTCGCGGGAACCTCTTTCGGCACCTTGCCGATTTGTCGGTCTCGTTTCACGGACGCAACAGGACGGGGGACCTGATTACCCACGTGACTTACGACGTGGATCGCATGCGCGAAGTGACGGTCTCTTCGCTTCTGCCTTTCCTCGTCAACGTGTTGACCCTCACAGCGATGCTGGGAGTGATGCTGTGGATGAATTGGAAACTGGGTTGCATCGTGGCCGTTGTGTTTCCGGTGTTCTTTCTGGCAGTTGACCGGCTCATGGGGCGCATCAAGGACGTAGCTCGGGAGCAGCGCCGTCGGGAAGGATCGGTGGCAACGGCGACAGCAGAAACCATCGGATCCATTCGCATCGTACAGGCTCTGTCGCTGCAGTCCCGATTCATGGACATCTTCTCCGTTGCCAACCGCAGGAGCTTTCAGGCAGGCAATAAGGCACAGCAGCTCTCTGCGGGGCTAGAGCGCGTCATCGATCTGCTGGCTACTTCGACTACGGCAGTAGTGCTGTGGTTTGGAGTCCGGAACGTGTTTGACGGTCAACTCACGCCGGGCGACCTCATCGTGTTTACCAACTATCTGCGGACGGGTTTTAAGCCCATACGTCAACTGGCGAAATATTTGGGGCAAATCGCGCGCGCACTTGCATCCGGAGACCGGATTCTCGGCCTGCTGGGCACGCCTCTTGAAATCAAGGATGAAGCGGATGCGATGGTCGCGCCGCCGTTTAAGGGACACATCCGTTTCGAGAACGTGTCTTTCGAATACGAGCCACACAGAGGGGCGCTCCGCAATGTAAGCTTTGAAGTGAAACCGGGGCAAAAGGCGGTACTGACGGGCCCTTCGGGCAGCGGCAAGTCCACTATCGCGAGCCTCTTGCTGCGCCTTCATGATCCTTGTGAGGGCAGAATTCTGATTGATGGCCGGGATATCCGTACGTACACCCTGGAGTCCCTGCGTTCCCAGATCAGCATCGTGATGCAGGATAGCCCGCTGTTTGCGCTGAGTGTGCGGGACAACATTGCCTTGGGCAAGACCCATAGTAGTCCTCAGGAAGTCATTCAAGCTGCGCGAATTGCAAATGCTCACGACTTCATTGTGCAAATGCCGAAGCATTACGACACCGTGCTTGGCGAGCGGGGCGCCACTCTGTCGGGTGGTCAGCGCCAACGCATCGCGATCGCGCGTGCCGCCATCCGCAAAGCTCCCGTCATCATCCTGGATGAGCCCACAACAGGGTTGGACCGCAAGAACGAACGGGAAGTTTCGGCGGCCCTGGATAGCCTGAGTAGAGGTTCCACGACGGTGCTCATCACTCACGATCTTCAAGCCGCGCAAGAAGCGGATTCCATCTTCTTTCTCATGGACGGCCGAATCGTGGAATCCGGCACCCACCAGAGCCTCATGACTCTGGACCGCGAGTATGCCGCGATGGTTCGCCGGCGCAAGTTTGGAACCCTGGGCGGGGAGGTGGCCTGTGCCTCCAACGCCTGAGACTCGTGTTTGGTTTTTGCGTCATGGCGCAAGCACTTTCAACCTCCAACACCGCTGCCAGGGATGTTGCGATGAACCCGAACTGACGCCACAGGGGCGCGAAGGGGCTCGTCTGAGTGGAGAGCGGCTTGATTTGGAGGGGATTCAAGCCGTCGTTGCTAGCCCGTTGCGCCGCGCAGGGGACACGGCCGGGGAGCTGCTGAAAGCGATTCGTGCACATGACCGCGCGGTCGCATTCGAAACCGATTCCCGGTTACGGGAAATCGAACTTTACTACTGGGAAGGTATGCCCCTGCAAGAAATACGCCGTCGCCTTCCAGAACAATACCACGATTGGCGTCTCCGCCCGGAAACGTTCCGCATGCGGTTGACCGATACCGAAGTGCAATTCCCGGTGCGCAACCTTTACGCTCGCGTGCGCTCGCTTTGGAACGATCTGCTCACGACCTACTCCGGCAAATCCATTCTGCTGGTGACGCATGGTGGAACCATCCGTGCGCTTGTCACTTCCGCTCTTGGTCTTGGTCCGGCGCACTTCCACAGTTTCCAGCAATCCAACTGCGGGCTTAGCCGGCTTCGCTTTTCGCCGCATTCGCGTCAGGCCAGGCTAGATCTTCTCAATGACACAGCCCATCTCGGCGAGCGGCTTCCGAAGCTCAAGGAAGGGCGGCAGGGGACGCGCCTACTTTTGGTGCGTGTCGACGATGCTGAGCCTGCAGCCATCGAGCGGCTTGGCACAACACTGAAGGGTGTGGCTATTGACGGTTGGCTCGTCGCGAGTCCGGCCGCGCGCATCGTGGCGAGTGAGCTATTTTCCTCCGCCGGTGATTCCTGCACAGTGGTTTCCGAGCTTCCACCGGACACCGAGGTGGACCGGTTGCTTCACCACGATTCTGGGGGCCAACTCAAACAAATAGCGATCCTTGGTCCACCCCTGATTCTGCGGGGGATTCTCCGGCAGCAACTTCGCATTTCAGGCAGCGCTGCCAAATCTCTGGATCTGCGTCCACTCGAGATTACTTTCGTACATCGCCCCGGAAGCGGGGCACCTCCATCATTGCAAGCAATGAACATTTCGAAACCAAGCCCAGCCCTGGTGGGAGTGTAGGTTATGAGAGTCTTGGTTACGGGGACGGCAGGCTTCATTGGGTTTCACCTGACGAAGCGTTTGCTAGATGAGGGCTGTTACGTTCTGGGCATCGACAATCTTAATGATTACTATGATGTGAATCTGAAAAAAGCCCGCTTGGCACAGCTCCCGCAAACATCCCGATTCATGTTTGATCGGTTGGATCTGGCCGACGGTGAGGACCTGTGCGGTTGCATTTCGGATTTCGCTCCGGAAGTGATTGTAAATCTGGCGGCCCAAGCCGGGGTGCGCTACTCCCTGGAGAATCCGCTCGCCTACGTGAATAGTAATATCGTGGGCTTTGTCAATCTGATGGAGGCCGGCGCGCGAGTCGCAAGTCTGCGCCACTTTCTATTCGCCTCGTCCAGTTCCGTTTACGGAGCCAACCGCAAGGTACCCTTCTCGGAAGATGACAGTGTTGACCATCCGATTTCTCTGTATGCCGCAACGAAGAAGTCCAACGAGTTAATCGCCCACACTTATAGTCATCTCTTTGGTGTGCCGGTGACCGGTCTGCGGTTCTTCACCGTATACGGGCCATGGGGTCGCCCGGACATGAGCTATTTCAAGTTCACCGACGCGATCGTTCGCGGTGAACCTCTCGAGATTTACAACCACGGTCAGATGCAGCGGGACTTCACCTATGTCGATGATGTCGTAGAGGCGGTCATCCGCGTGATGGATCGGCCTCCGCAGCGAAGCGCCCTCGAAGAGAGTGCTGGCGCGGTTCTTAGCGATGCCCGCTACAAGATCTACAACCTGGGGAATCACCAGCCTGTCGAATTGCTCAAGTTTATCGAGATTATCGAGCGCGCCCTCGGCATCGAGGCTCGCAAGACATTTCTGCCGATGCAGCCCGGGGATGTCATTTCGACATGCGCCCGGATGGACGACCTGTATCAAGCTACGGGATTCCGGCCCACCACTCCCGTTGAGGAAGGATTGCCAAAATTCGTGCGCTGGTATCGCGAATACTACGCACGTCGGGAGAGGGTGGCATGCACGGTACACTTCTGAGATCAATTGGTCCCACGCAGACCCCGCGCCCCGCTTATGGTCTGGCGGTGCGCCTAAGGGGCATAAGCCAGGCCCAATTTCAATCTCTGGCACGCAGGACCTTTGTTATCGTGGCGGTTCTCTCGACGGTGCTGGCAAGCCTTGCCTATGCCCAGAGCACCGGATCGGTACAAGGCATCGTTGAAGATTCGTCGGGAGAGCTGGTGCCCGGAGCAAACGTAAAACTGCGGAACCAATCGACTGGCCAGGAACTCCTCGCAAGTTCCGATGAGGAAGGTCATTTTCAATTCGCAGGCCTCCCTTTGGGCGAGTATGCCCTGGTGGTGACAAAGCGGGGTTTTAATACCGCAGAGCTCCTCGTCAACGTCATACTCTACGTGTCCGATCGTGTTGAAAGCCCCGTCCGGGTTACTCTCGAGGTTGCCTCAGATGTCCAGAGTGTGAAGGTTTCTGCAAAAGAGAACCCGATACCATTGGCGTCGCAAAATGCCGATGTCGTTGAGTTGGACCGCCATTGGATGGAAAATCTTCCTGCCAAAGAAGCCGATCCCCTGGCTGTTCCTTCTCTGTTCTTGAATCCGGCGGCCACTGGCACGCTGGGTCCCATGATCCTGGTCGATGGTGTGGAATCGAGCGCTCTCGAAGTACCTCTAACGAGCATCAAGAGAGTCGTTGTGAATAAAAGCCCCTATTCGGCTGAATTTGCACGGCCAGGACGGGGCCGGATAGAAATATTTACGCGAAAAGGAAATGTTCGGGATTACCATGGAAACATAACGTTTCTGGCGCGGAATTCCGCGATGGATGCGCGCAATGCCTTTGCCCTGGTGCAACCGCCGTCACAGCGGGAAATCGCGGAAGCCGAACTCGACGGACCACTAGGCCCGAAAGCACGGTTGCTCCTGGCGGGCCGTTATTTCACAAGCGACGATATCAGCATCGTCCACGCTTCCACTCCTGCCGGCTTGCTGGTAGACAATGTCGATGTTCCCGAGCACAATACCCGGCTTTTCGGCCGGTTCGAGTGGGACCTGACCCCGAAACATACCCTTACGCTTATCTACAAATTCAAGAACAAAGCTCAGCAAAATCTGGGAATACACTCATTCGATCTTCCCGAACGAGCAACCGATTTTTCCATTCACGAAAATGAAGCGAAAGTATTCGAGCGCGCGATCTTCTCTTCCCGTTTTCTCAATGATCTGCGCCTAAGCTACAAAGACGAGCCCCAGCAGACTACGAGTGTTTCAAACCAGCAAGCCATCATTGTCTTGGGAGCTTTCAACTCAGGCGGAGCCCAAATTGCTCAACAAGAAGAGGAAAAGGCAGCAACTGTTCAGGATGTTGCCTCTGTAATTTGGGGAAAACAGACCATTCTCTTTGGGGGAGGGGCACGGCATCGATTCTTCCACGTGACGGATAGTTCGAACTTTGGTGGCACGTTCACCTTCGCCAGCCTGGCGGCCTATTCGGCTAGCCAACCTGAGCTCTTCACCATGAACCAAGGCAACCCCCGGATCTCATTCGCGCAAAGGGAGTACAACACCTTCTTCCAGGACGAAATGCAAGTCCGCCCCTCTTTCTCGCTGTCCCTCGGTTTGCGTTACGAATGGCAGTCGAACCTGGATTACTACCGTAGTCTGGCACCCCGTGTGGCCTTTGCTTATGCCCCGCAGCTGGGCCCGATTGTCTTACGCGGAGGATTCGGAATTTTCTATGACCGTCAAGCTGACGTCATGGAGAAAGAGGCCACACTTTACAATGGCACATACGGCCACCAAGTCGTGTTGCAGAATCCCGGGTACCCGCTTCCCTTTGCCCCGTCATCGCCGCCGCTCCCGAGTGTCCTGCAGTTTGATCCGGGCATCCGGACTCCTTATCTGATGCAGGCCAGCATCGGAGTCGAACGCAAACTCGGTAAAGGTCGCCACTTACTGGCGGTCGATTACACCCTGGTGCGGGGCGTGAGGCTCTATCGCACTCGCAACGTGAATGCGCCGTTGCCAGGGACCGGCGCGATACCTGACCCCAATTTTGTCAATATCGATCAATTTGAATCCTCGGGGAGATCGCGAAGCACCAGTCTTACTATGTCCTTGCAGACATCGCTCCGAAACAGAGTGGACCTCCTCACCCAGTATATCTATTCAAAGGCGATGGATGACACCAGTGGATACGCATCCCTGCCCGCCAACAATTACGACTTGGGTCCCGAATACGGCCGCGCAGACTACGACCGCCGCCACCGTCTCAACCTCATCGCAACGTATCGTTTCCATCGAGGCTTCCGAGCTGGAACCGTCGTCAATCTGAGTTCTGGGATCCCCTTTAATATCACCACTGGCTACCTCAACAACGGTGACTTGACACCTACCGCTCGCCCCCCGGGAGTCGGACGAAATACCGGAAACGGGCCGGGCTACGCCAGTGTCGACTTACGCCTGTCAAAGCGCTTCACCTTCCGCAGAACGGAAGACGTCAAGCCTGTTTTTGCCGAAGCCGATCGCGAAGCTGGGTCGTCACGCCCCAGCACGACAAGTGGCGAGGGCAGCATATCTCAATTGGAATTCGCAGTGGACGCCTTCAATGTGTTAAACCATACGAATTTCAAGAACTATGTCGGCACGCTAACCTCACCATTCTTCGGCCACGCCAACGCCGCGAATCCACCACGCCAATTGCAGGTTTCCGTCCGATACCACTTCTGAATTGGAAGAACCTGGCCCATCTGCATGCCCTAGCAAGAAATGCGCTGAATAAGCCTGGCCTCGCGTTCGGTCCGCTCCCGTCAGCGGAACGGCCCGAACCCTGCAATCGCGCCGCGAGTATCCGCTCTCGTAGCGCATCTGCCAAGGCTTGGCGTTTACGAGTTCGCGTCCTTGATGTCCTGCTTGGCCTGCTTCGTCGCGCTGCGGGCCTCCGCCTTCGCGTCGGCTTCCGGACGGCATGCCTGAATTCCGGCACCGAGGCTCTTGGCGGCCGAAAGGTCGCTAAGACCGCAGCTAGGAAATTTGTGGTTGATGTGAAGAGCCGCGATGCACTGGCCTAGGGTCTTGAAGGGTTTGCAAGTGTCCGCAAGATCGCTCACCTTTACTCCGCTCTTCGCCAGAGCCTCGGTCAGCGCCCCACTTAAGCTGCAGGTTATGCAAGCCTCGGACCAGTTTGATCTTTCTATAAGTGCCTTCTGCTCAACGAGTCATGAAACGTTGCTGGATCAAAAATCTGGGCGAGCTCAACACACAACGGGGTGGGTAAGTTACGGGTCGCGACGTGAATGATTACAGGGCGAGTGACGCCAATGGGCGGTGCTTAGCTGTTTGCTCATTCGCTATGAAGGGCTTATTGCGATTACATGCTTAGAGTCGATTCCGCTCAAGGCTTTCCTTTTGCGTGCGCCAGCTGATTTGCTTTGGCAGCCCCAGATCCTTGATTGCCGTTACCGTTGCCGTTTGCAGCCTTCGAATGCATCGCAGTCGGCCCGGGCATTTCGGGAGGTGTATCCATACCAACTCGTGTGGAATACCCTGCGTGCACCAAAACGGATGTGCCAGAACGGCGTCCCGTTACCTCAACCACACCCTCGGAGACATCTACGTCCGTCTCTTGCCGCTGATTGACCCCCACTTCAAATTGCGTGCCGCGAACGGCAATGACCGCGCTGGGAGTGCCAAGTTCAAAGGGCGGAGCGCCACCCGTACGTTTCGTGATGATAGCCCGTATGCGCCCCAGCAGCAGTTGGAAATAACCGCGGTCGGTCGGCGCGGGTTGCTCTACCGTCAAGCGCGTGTGCGCGCGGATTAGCACCTGACTCCCGTCGGCGAGTTGCAGCAAAAGCTTTCCGCCACCCGTTTCGAGAACCGTACCCGGGGGGAGTGTCTCGCCGATTGCGGGAACCGACGGGGGCTGGCCGGGCAGGCTCACATGGATCTTGCCCTTCCACTCGGAAATCGTTGCCCCCGCGAGTGGTGCGTTTGCTGGAACGGTCGTTGGCTCTTGAGCCGTTGCCCGACCGAGCATCGACGAAAACAGAACCACGAAAATTGCGGAGTTAATGCAAGCACGCAGTTTCATTGTAGTTCCTCACTGAATAGAACCCGCTTGTTGGCAAATGTACTCGAAAAAGTGTACCCAATTCTGGTTCACTACTGGCCTCTACTTTGCCTCCGTGCTGCTCGGCGATGCGCTTGACGAAGGCTAGGCCGAGGCCCCAGCCGGGAGTCGCGCCTTCCCGCTCTGGTCCTCGGTAAAACGGTTCAAAGAGGCGCTCTAGTTCGCGAGGCGGAATGACAGGACCCGGGTTCCAAACCTCCATTACGATCATATTACGCTCGGCCAGCACGCGAAGTTTGACCTCTTTTCCATGCGCCGTATACTTGAGGGCATTGCCTAAGAGGTTAACAAGGGCCCCAGCAATCAAGTGCGGATCGCCTTCGAGGGCGGGTAGGTCGGAAGCGATCTCGGTCGTAACGAGGATCTTCGAGGCTTCCGCCAACGGTTGAAGCACCTTTTTCACCTGATTCACGGTATCCCTGACGTCGAAGCTCTCCCGCCGGAGGGGCCGCGAACCCGCTTCGAGTCGAAGCACATCCAGGTATGTGTTGATCACCGCTACCAAGCGCCCCGATTCCCTAAAAATGGTGGCCGCCGCTTCGTTGCTGGCGGCCTGCCCGGGATACCGCAACAGGTATTCAGCGAACCCTTGGATAGAAACCAGCGGCGTGCGCAGCTCGTGAGTCACAAAGCTGAGGGCCTCCGCTCTTGCTCGGTCCCGTTCCATCCGAGCAGTTAAATCGGTCACGACCAGCAACGTCAATCCAGCCGGATTCGTTTCCGGCGTAGAGGGCAGCCTCATGGCCCGCAACTGAAAGAGGCTATCGCCACAGTGCACCTCGGAATCAAACTGCCCGCCGGGCTGCGCCAAGGAGTCGCGTAATTTCGAACCGGTTGACTCGTTGAGCGTAGACGTCAGCTCATCAAGGTTAGCCGAGGGATTCCAGTTTTGCCGCGCGCAAAAGCTTTGCCACCGCGGATTGCAAAAGACTAGTCGATGGTCCGAGGCAAAAACGGCCAGACCGTCCCCGATCGCATTCAACAACGTTTCGTCAAACGCATAAAGAGAAGTGAGCTCAGTCTGCAGTTCCTGCAACAAATTGACTTTCCAATGCAGATCTCCGAGGGGCGGCTTCATTTCCGAACGCAAAGCCGCGGAGACATGGCGTGGCTTGTCGGGTGTCGTCTGTCTCAGAGCCATTTGCAATTGGCGAAGCCCTTGGGTAACCCTTACGTCCAACGAAATAAGATTCTGCAACTGCGCTACCGGCCCAGCCAGGACACCAGCGCAGAGAAACGGGCCAAACTCAAGCAACTGATGCGCCCATGCGAACAACAAATAGCTCCCGAGATAGCTAACAGCGATCAGGGCCAGCAGCGAGAGCAAACCCCGCCATCCCGGCGACCGCAAAACCATCCACGTTGCAATGAGCGTGAAGCCTAGCAGCAGGACGAGTTGCGGTGCGGTTCCGCAAGCCTTCAACCCGCGCCCGGCCAGAATCGTATCCACTAAGTTCGCGTGGATTTCTACACCCGGCATGGGAATCCGTCCGCTGACAGGAGTGGGTAACCGGTCCCTAATCTCTGTGGAGCCAAATCCAACGAGCAGCGCTTTCCCCCTCAGTTGGTCGTGCGCCCTCCCCTCCAACAGGTCGATTACCGAGAATGCCAAAAATGGTGGAGGCGCCTCTCCCGCCTCAAGCTGTCCGCGATAGTTGATGGCAAGAAAGCGCGGCGACTCGCTCTCGACTCCCGGCACTTTGACCTGCGAAGTCTCCCCGATGGTGGGTATTCCAATTCCTCCCAAGCGCAGGAATTGGCCGTCATCTTCGAGCGGTGTTCCCAGTGCGACGCGGGAAACTTCCAGGGCCAGCGCCCAGCGCGGTCCTTCGATGGTTAATTCCTGAACAGGAACGCTCCGGCAAATGCTGTCGGGGCCCAGGACTGCTTGGGCATGGCCTATGGCTACGGCGTTCCGGGAAAAAAGTGGCAACGGTTCCTCCCACAGCTTGCGCCCTTGTGAATTGCTGATCTTGCTTACCAAGACGACGTTGCCGGCCGCCTTAAGCGATGCTGCGAATTCCCTGTCGTCCTTTTCGTCTTCCGTTTCTAAGAGTAGAATGTCGAGGCCGAGTGCTTTGGGTCGCTCGGCGGCCGCCGCTCGGACGACGCGGGCAAGCATCGAGCGTTTCCAGGGCCAACGGCCGTAGCGGTTCAGGCTGGCGTCATCAATGAGCACAAGGGCCACATCACGCGAAGTCGTTGGTGTCCCTCGCAAACGAAAGTTCAGATCCCCAATTCGGCGGCTCAGTTCCTCGACCGGATAACTCATGCCCGATAGTCCGACGACGGTGAGCAGGATCGCATTGAGCAGGAGCCATCGCTTGGCCTGAGTGTGATTCTTTGCCGGATGCAGTTCTCCAAAAACCTTCATGACGGCCTCGACTGCAAATCAATCGCTAGGCGGCGGGCCTTTTCATAGAGGGTCTTTCGCTCAATCCCCAGCATGCGAGCCGCAAGGGATTTATTACCCTTGGCTTCACGCAATACACGAAGAATTTCCTGACGCTCGATCTCTTCAAGCTTTCCGCCAAGTGTGGAGGCCGAATTCTCTGACCCCTTGGCCGCCCCGGCTCGCTCGGTCCGCTCCCTCTCGACTTCCTGCGCCGTGATTTGGCCGGTGGCGGTAAAGATGGCAAGCCGTTCGATTAGATTTTCGAGCTCGCGGACGTTGCCCGGCCACCGTAAAGAAGATAACCGTCGAATGGCATCTTCGCTGATGGTCACCTGGCGCTGGTTGCGTTGATTGAATTGCTCGAGGAAGTGCTCCGCCAGCAGCGGGATATCTTCAAGCCGCTCCTCGAGAGAGGGGAGTTCGATGGTTACCACGCTGATACGGTAATAGAGGTCTTCGCGAAATTGTCCCGATGATAGGAGCGAATTGAGATTCTTGTTCGTCGCCGCCACAATCCGAACGTCCACCGGGGTGAAACTATTCGATCCCAGGCGGCGCACCTGCTGCTCCTGCAAAACGCGCAGCAACTTCACTTGAAAGCTTAGGCTCGTCTCGGAAATCTCGTCCAAGAAAAGCGTGCCGCCGGTGGTGGCTTCAAAGAGTCCGGCGCGGCTGTTGTCCGCCCCGGTGAACGCACCCTTTTCGTGACCAAAAAGTTCGCTTTCGAGAATTGTTTCGGGGAAGGATCCGCAATTGATCGGAGTGAAGGGTTTCCCGGCGCGCTTACTGTGCTCGTGTATGGCCCGCGCCACCAGCTCTTTCCCGGTTCCGCTCGCTCCGGTAATCAGCACGCTGGCCGTACTCGGCGCCACCCGGGCGATGGCACGGTAAACTTCCAACATTTTAGGGCTGCGGCCGACGATGGCCGTGCCGGGAGAACGGCTCTCTTTCGCGGCTTGGGATGGCGGCTGGCGCCGGGTTTCCATCCGGCGCACCACCGCCAGCAGGTCGTCGATCAGGAGAGGCTTGCTCAGATATTCGAGGGCTCCTTGGGCGACAGAACGCGCCACCGTTTCCACAGTCGCATGTGCCGTCATCATCACGCAGTTGCACGCCGGCTGCAGCGATTTGAGTTTCTCGAGAAACTCCAGGCCGTTCTGGGTTCCCAGGTAAATGTCGAGCAGGGCAAGTTGGAAGGCAGCTTCATCGAGCAACGGCTCGGCTTCCTCGCAGCTGTGGGCAATGCGGCACCGGTAACCCTCGGCGGTCAGCACCGCATCCAACCACCGGCAAATCGACTGGTCATCGTCAACTATCAGAATTTGCAGTTGCTCCCCCATCGAGCTCTCCGCGACCTCGTGAAGCGCTATTAGCAGTCTGCCTTCCTTCTATTTTGAACTTTTCAAAGCTTGTGACGGAGCCCCCCTTGCCAGACTGGCTAACCCCTTGCCTCCATTCTACGAATTGAATTGACCCTCACAAAGCATTCGATTGGCCAACTTCCACAGGCAGAATTCACGCAAACTTAGCCCTTCCGGGAATGGGCCAGCAGTCGTGGACGCTATGCTCGCCTATTGTACTGAATCGGCAAGGTTTGCCCGCCTTTCGGCCTTAAGGTCGTGCCCAACTACACACCCTAAAAGGGAGCAACCAGAACGAACGGTCCTCGCCATCTGGGCGGTCGCCTGGGTTCGCGCAACACACCTGTGTTGTCCTTCCCCAGGCGAAGCCTGTTGCACAGGTTGCAATCATTGGAGTTATTCCCCCTGAGTTTGGCAAACGGGATGCCTTATACAAAAGGTGCGCCGCAAAGGGGAGTGTCGGCGAGCGATCGGGCGTTGGGGTCATTCCGACATGCAATCCAGATTCCGCGATCGGGAACCATCGGACGGTCTCAGAGGTCCACACGTGGTGTCACGTCCGATGCGATACGGGTGGTCGACCCTCGATGGTCGATCTGCGCCGGTGCCCTTGGCCGCCCCAGAGCAAGCCGCTTTACGACCACCAGCACCCCCTGACAGCGCAGCTCACCTGCTTTGCGCGAGAGTGCCAGCGGCGGGTTGGACCACCGCCTTTGAACTGCCGAAGGACAAGACCATCACGATCTCGGTCATCGCCGGACCATCGAAGGGGGTGACACATCAAATCCACAAACCACGCATTAGCATCGGAGGCGCGGGGGGCGGCGCCGATATCGAAATCGACGACCCGAAGCTATCTCGAGTGCACTGCGCCCTGAGAGTGAGCCACGGCTCGATCCGGCTGTGTGACTTGGACTCGACCAGCGGAACTTATGTCCATGATGAACTCGTCCAGGCGGCCGAGCTCGGACACCTGTCAGAGTTCCGTGTGGGCTCGTCGCTGCTCCTGGTCACCATCATCGCAAAACGCGAGATCGACCATGCGTGAATCCGTAACTCTGGTTCATGCGAGCGTTGTCGACTGCGCCCAATAAGCAGACCACTCGCCTTGAGTATTCATGCGACGCCTAGTAGATGTCGCAAAACAGTGCGCGCAGCGTGTTGAAACAGCAGAAAACAGCAGTGCGAGGACAAGAGAACTTGGGGAAGGAGACGACATGCAAGGTCAGGTCAAATGGTTTAATAATTCCAAAGGTTACGGCTTCATCGGGCACGAAGGTGGCCCCGACGTATTTGTCCACTACACGGCAATCGTAGGCGCGGGATACCGAACTTTGAGCGAAGGGGAACCCGTTGAATTCGAAATCGCCGCTGGTCCGGGCGGACCGCAAGCCGCCAACGTGATCAAAACGGAGAAACCGCAGGCTGGATGAGTGATTGCGCTCGTTCTCGTCGACTCCGCATTTGTCGGCCCGTTCCGTACTTCCCATCGATAGAGAATCTGCCGAGGGTGGGGCCACGTGCTAGCCGTGTATCAGGGTTTCGCGCTCGCTGGGCCCGCCATAGTAAGCAGTGGGCAACGTGCGGGCGGTGACGAGGAGCTCCGCTAGGCGCCTTGCTGCTTTTTGGCCCCCGGTGGTGTCAATCGTTGCTTCATTCGCGGATCGTGAGGCGTTCCTAGCTCCCCGGAATCAACCGGCCCACCACCTTTATCTGTGTGCCGAGAATAGCCCTTGCGCTCAAGAACCACCTCGCGGTTCGTGATTATCTTCGGACCCGCCTGTCTGTCCAACCTCGAGCGCCCCGGGTTCTCCGAGAAAGACCTGGATTCCATCAAGCGCACCGATCAAACCTGAAACTGGGGACCGCTTTGTACGCCCTGGCCTGTAGTCAAACGGTTGCTCCGTAACCACGGAAGACCTTCGCAACACGGGCTTTCTCCTCAACCGAACGGCCCTTTACTTTTTCGATCCAGGCTAGCCAGGACCCTCGAATTTTCGCGCCGGCGGCGAGTAGCGTGTCAAAGACCGGGGCAAAGTCAGTGCCGGGTGCGCTGTGCTCGAATCCCCAGCCGGCGTGTTCCAGCGCGGTTCCGCCCCATGCGTTCAGCTCTTCGAGCGGGGCGCCGCGCCGAAGGAGCATCTTGACGATCGAAAGGTGTCCGCCGCCTGCCGCCCAATGCAAGGCGGTTGCCCCGCTGTCGGCCGGGTCCACCGGGTCGCCACCATGGTGAACAAGAAATGCCACGACATTCTCCCGACCGTACCTACAAGCCCATAGAAATCCGAGCTGCAAACGGCGCTTGGTCGCCGGTGGCTTAAGACTGCCGTCGGAGTCGAAGAACGTCCCGACCACATCCATACGTCCCAGCCCCGCGGCGCTTTCCAGTTCCAGTTGTGCCCCGTGCCTAGCGAGGAACTCTCCCGCGCGTGGCCGCCCATTGGCCAAGCACGCAACCACTGCCAAAGGTTTGTTGCCGGCCGGATCCGGTTTGTCGATCGATGCACCGTGGTCCAGCAGGACCTGCAAGAGCGGTTCCTGCACGCCCGCCACTTCGGGATGGACACTCGTGGCCGCTAAGCCCAACGTCGTCGATCCGCCGCCGTAAACCTCCGCCTCCGCGTCCACCGCCGCACCGGATTTGAGTAACAAATCCGCAATCTGAACGATGTTCTTTGGTGTCTTCTGGCGATATCCCTCCACACCGTTTGCTGATGTGTAGTGCAAGAGCGTGGCGCGATGCTCGCGAGTCGAGCGCTGCTGCGCCAATCCGGGAGTCTCCTCGAGAAGTCGCTTGAGTGTTGGCATGTCGCCGGAGACAATTGCAGAGGCTGCCGCCTCGAATTGTGCTACCGACGAGTTCCTCTCGGCGAGTTGCTCGATATGTTGGACCAGCCCGGGCCAGCTCATGAACCCGTGGGAACGAGCAATCACGAACTGCGCGTCGGCCAGCGCACACTTGCGTTTCCCCGCAAGCAGCTTCCGTGCGGCGAACTCCGAGACTCCTTCGATCCATCTTTGATTCTCGACAGGAAGGCCGGGAGTTATCTCTAAGTTCGTGAGCCGGGCAAGACGGCGGACCCATTCCGATGCCCAGTTGCGTATGCCGTTCGGATGGCCGCGCTTCGAGACCTTAACCAGATCCTTTGCGAGTTTCTTGTATTGCTTGAGATTGGGCCGCTCTGGGAGAGGAACAGCGTCCTGCGGATTGGGGAACATACGAATCTCCTTTCATTGCATGCCTGGAGTCCGCACAGGTCAGGCTGAAAGAAGGTTCGTACCTTCCGTTCTGTTTAGACGGGTGGGCACTGCCCTTTCCGCGGACGGGATGCGCCCCTCGCGCAGAGATGAGCCTAATCCGTTCCACTTACCTCGTCAATCGCGGCCCTCGTCCCAAGTTCTGATTTTCGTTGTCGATCAGCAGCATGCTTTGGGATTCGCGCTTCGTGGGCCAGCTCGGTGGGCATGGGCCGTGGTTGTCGAGATTCGAGATCGACATCGCGGCCCTTCCAATACGTTCCTGAGCAGCTTCGACAATCTCAATGTGGATTTGTGGTGTGCCAATCGACGGGATCATGGCGGTCGCTTAAGCCCAGCACGTACGGGGGTGGCCATGGTGTCGCCGGACACACTCTTTGAGCTGCTTCGTCGTCCATTCGCGAACCACTTCGAAGACTTATCGCCTCAAAGTAGGCGCCGGCTTTTTCGGCGATGCAGACGTACTCTCCCGTGAACCGAACAATTGCCGGCGGGCCGGTTCCCGTCATCTGATGGGCGACGAGCGCCCCGCCATATTGAACAGCGATCCCGCCTCCCAGTTCGTTCGAAAAAAATTCCTCGAGGATAAATGTGTTTCCCTCCAGTGTGCCTTGCCAGCAGCCAACCAGTTTGTAGTCCGCAATGGACGTGGAGGACGGGCCCGCTTTGAAAGGATTTCTGAAATCAGGAGAGAGAATGCGGGGGCAGGAGGACCTCGTAGCAATGGGCTCGGCGGCCCCTCGGAAATCCGGAACTGCTTCCTTGTCGCTGCTGCCGTGCCTCGTGGGCGAAGAGTGTTGCGAAGGTCCGCATCCAGCGAGAACCAGAAGTACGGCCAGGCAAAGCGTGCCATGAAGGGCGAAAGACAGTACTCCTCCTCGGGCCCTGTTCAAGTTGCCCCTCATCAGAGGTCATCCTGCCAGAGCCAACCACAAGCGTCTCGAAAGCACGTCCGCGAAGCGTCACCACATGCTTCGAAAGCCGGCGTCGTTTGCCTGGTCCTGGTCGACCCTGCCCCCAAAGCAATTCTCAGCGTATTGCCAAATCACCGTGTGGGGATTGCATGGCGGCATGGCCGGGGCGAACGCCGGCGCTTCGGCAGCCGTCGTGCAACCGGGCTCGGGCTCAGAACTAAAAATGTAAGCCGCGTCTTCGTCCGTCCCCTGCATGTTGGAGTCACCATGAAAAGCATTGCAGTAGGGGACGTTAAAATTCGCTGCGTTTGTCTTGTGAGGATTGCCGTAGATACCGCCCGCGCCTCCAAACTGCGAATCGAACATGGTGTCAGACCAGCCTTGAAACCACTCAGGGGTTGGCGTCCAGGCAGACTCGACGTCGGCGTAGATCCAGACACCGCCGGGAACGCCGAGGGCTTGCGCGGCAGCGATCGCTTTGTTCGCGTCATTCGCCCCCTCGGGAAAACCTCCCTGCACACTTCCCGGGGAATCGCGCGTACCATTATAAACGAGGAGTATGCGGCAGCCCTTGCCGTGAAGAAACTTTTCCTCGGCTGCTGTCAACGCAAAGCGTCCCCCAATATAGCGGCCCCAAAAAGCAGGCGCTTGCCCGCATTGCTGGGTGATGAAATCAAAGAGCGTTTGGCTTTCTACCATACTATTGGAAGGTTGTGCCGAATCCACACCCCAGAACGTCGCCATGACCGACCTCCTTTACCCTGACTGTCGAGAGGCCCCCGGACCTTGGATCGGTGTTGCGATTCGCGTCCCAAGTCGTCAGACGGAACAGGAGGGTAGGGCGGCCGCTGATTTTTGGGCCCGCCCTTTGGGATCTACGAGTCTAACGAACAAACCTAGCTCGGTTCGCGTTCAGTCGCCGGAAAGCCTGACCTAGGAGTTTATGCTCAACCATCACTCTATCAGGTTCCCTGTTCGGGAAATTGGCCGGTCGCTCGCAACAAACCGCCCGAGAACCGAGAAAAAAGCCTAAATCCGCGCGAAACGTTTTTGTATATGAACACATTTGTGGATGACGAGGGAAGAGTTCAGGCTGTACTTGCTCGAGCTTAGAATAGATCAAGCCTACGCCAGCCCCGAGCACGATACCAACATCCCGCACAAACGAAAAGATTCTCGGCGCGAAGACTTAGGAATCGAGTACCTTGCGTGTCCTGGTCGACGCGACTCGCTCAAGTCATCCAGGAGAGAATCCCGCGCAAATCGATGGTTTCCGTCGAAGCCGTGCCGCGGGGAAGAGCCGGCGAAATCGCAACGGCTTCCCTGTGATTTTCGAACCACGCCAGAAAGAGCGATTTTTCAGACCCAGGTAGCCGCTGCTGGTTCATCCAGTTGTAGTAAGCACCCATATCCGCGTCCACCACCGAGCCAACCGGATCCAAAGCAACCTGCTCCGGGCCGGGTGAGAGCAGTTCGTGCATGGGCTTTTGCCGCTGGCGGGGTGCAAAACGGGCGAGCAGCGTCAGGGGCTCGGCGCGTCTCATTGCTTCTCGTGCCGCCCATTGCACAAAGCTCGTGCTGAAGATCTGCGTTCCTGATCCTTCCGTCAACAACTTGATCTGGAACCGATTGAGGACCGGGTCGCCGCCGGGAGCCATGCTCAAGTCCGCTGGCCGCAACTGGGCCATCAGCGTTCGCAGGGCCTCTGGCCCCATGCCTGTTTTCTGAGTTTCCGCATGGATTCTCGTGAGGAGCGCAGCACGAACCGGCTCCAGGGCCTTGTAAGAAACGCAGGTGACTCCCGAAGTGTGTGGAAGGGGTTCTCCTCCGTCGATATACCAGTGGCCATAGGGGGCGGGGTTGGAGTTGGCCCGCGCGGCAACCGCCTCGAGCAGCTGCCGGAGACCGTTTTCCGGATTGACGGCACTGAAGTAAGCGCCATAGGGGCGCAGTTTTCGAAACAGCGGTCCTGGCGCAACATCGACTCCCTGACCGATCACGGCAATCCCGAAACGGGGGGATGCCGGAGGTTCTGGGGCGACCGCCGCGCGTAACTTGTCCGCGTAGTCCAGGGCCGCGCGGCGAAACGCATCCATCTGGTGGGTGGCCCAAAGATGGGCGGAAAGCTGCTCCACAAATTGCGCCGGCGAAGCAATCCAGTTTAATCTCTCAAGGCTTTCCGACAGCCTGATCTCGGTGAATTCCCGAAACCAGACGCGAAGGTCCTGCTGCGAAAGGGAGCGCAGGTGGGCGAGTTCCTTCTCGAGAAGCCTGCGCTCCACGGGGAATTTGAAATCAAATTCAATCACTTCCCGCAGCAGGTTGGGAAGGAAGCTCAGCGGCAATCGCCTGAACGTCTCCAGATAGTCCAGCGCCAACTTTCTCGCCTCTGGCGGATAACCGCTGAACTGTTCGGGCTTCAGATCTTCCGGATGCATAGGGCCTACAGGATCTCGGTAATCGGCTTGCCTCGGGAAAGCGACGCAGTGAACCCCATCAGGGAGCCGAGAGTCGGAACCAGGTCAATGCTGGCCACCGGCCGGTCATAAACTACGCCCTCACGGATGCCAGGACCCAGGGCCATCATCCATGTGGTTCGGGAATTGACATCCCCCGTCCGGTGGTGCTGAAAGCCATTACCGCCGGCGTCTTCGTCGGAATCACGCCCGAAGTCTGGAAGTATGAAGAGTGTGCACTTGCCCGCATATTCCGGTTCGCTCTGGATGGCCTTCCAGAGTTCCGCCGCGAGGCGGTCCGTTCGCCGGATTCCTTCGATGTA
>Ga0182033_10000094_pt1 | contig 37725 bp, 34 predicted proteins | sample tim00Cox0000000H_FD_125968 | JGI IMG/M metagenome (GOLD analysis project Ga0182033, IMG submission 125968) | Lab enrichment of tropical soil microbial communities from Luquillo Experimental Forest, Puerto Rico - timezero.00C.oxic.00.000.00H | ecosystem: Environmental > Terrestrial > Soil >...
ATAAGGCGACCGGTCATGGAGGATTAAATGCCTGCCGGCGGCAAGTTTGGCTGCCCATTGCAGTCAACGGAGAGACCGGCACATCCCGCTGGGCAGCTGGCGGGCAAGCCAGATCGGATTGTCCGCGCGGGCAAGTATAGCAGTGAGTCCGCAGGAAGGGGAGGGTGATCGTGTGGCTGGCGGCAAAGGGCATAAAGAAGAAATAAACAGCAGTCGCGACATCCGAACCCTGTCGTTCCGGCCGAGTGAGCGCAGCGAGCGAGAGCCGGGACCCAGTAATCACCGCCTCACGGTCGAGTAGCAACCGCTCGCGCCCTGATTACTGGGTCCCCGCTTTCGCGGGGACGACATGGGTGTGGGGCTAATCAGCCCAACATATTCTTTGGATAATTCGCGCGGCGCAAAACGCCGTCGCGCGCCTCCTCGGCGAGGCGCAGCACGCGCGGCACGTCGACGCCCACCAGGCTGCCGCGCCACTTCTTCACCTTGCCGCCGATCAACACCGTCTCGACGTGGCCCGGGTTCATCATGTTCACCACCGCCATCGGCGCGTTGTTGAGCGGCCAAAGGTCGAGGCGGTCGGCGCGCAATACAACGATATCGGCCTCCTTGCCCGGGGTGAGCGTGCCGATCTTGCCGTCAAGATTGGCGCAGCGCGCTCCCTCGATGGTGGCGAACTCGAGCACGTCGCGGCAGGAGAGCAGCGGCGGCAGGTTCTGCTCGCCCTTGCGCGCGCGCTGCAGGACCAAGAGGCGCTGCAGCGTGAAGGTCGAGCGCATGACGGTGAAGAAATCCTGCGCGATGGTGACGCCGTGGTCCGAGCTCAGCGACGGCCGCAGGCCATGGTCGAGCGCCTCTTGGACCGCCGGCATGCCGTGGCCCATGGCCATGTCGATCGGCGCGCAGATCGAGATGCGGCCGCCGCTGTCCTTGATCAGCCGCCACGCCGCCTCCTCGAGGCCGAGGCAATGGATGTATTCGTCACCGGCGCGCAGCAGTCCGGCGCGTCCCAATTCGAGCAAGGGCGCGTTGACGTTGCTGCCGACGAGATGCTGCACGATCGGGACGCCGATCTCGCGCGCCAGCGCAAACACCGGGGCATTGAGATTTGCCGTCAGCGCGAGCGTGAGCGGCTGGTCCTGGGAGCTGAAATACGTGCGCTGCAGCCGTTTGATGTCCTGCGGATATTGCGCGGCGGGGCCGGCGCCGCGGTGATAGGCAAAGACGGCGCGAATGCCGGTCTCCTGCAGCGCGCGGATCAAGGCATCGCTGTGCTCGGGGGTGTGGGACACCTGCGAGATGTCGACGATTGCGGTCGTACCCATGTCGATGAAGCCGAGCGCCGAGATCAGCATGCCGGCATAGGCATCCGCCGGCTGGTAGGCGGGGGTGAGAACATTCTGGATGTCGCGGTTGTAGTCGGGATTGAGCAGCCCGTTCACCAGAATGTTGCGCAGAATTCCCTGATAGGAATGGCTGTGGGTGTCGACGAAGCCGGGAATGACGATGCGGTTCGCGGCATCGATCACTGCGACCGCGTCGCCCGACGTGGCGATGTTCGGCGCGACCGCGCTGATCTTGCGGTCCTCAATCAGGACGTCGGCCTGCGCAAAGTCGCCGATCCGCGAGTCCAGCGTGAGCACGACCGCGCCCTTGAGCAGGATGCGGCGCGCGCCTTGCACGCGAGCAAGCTCGGGGTCGTTCGTGTTGGCGCCTTGCGCAGTCGCACCGCGCGGCAGCATTGTGATCACGCCTGCGCCAGCGGCGACCGCCGCACCGGATTTGAGAAGATTACGGCGCGATGGTCCGCTGGTTGACTGCATGTTGTACGCTTCGCGCATTGTCATTTCCTCCGCTCTGACAATTGACTCGTCATGCCCGGCCTTGGGCCGGGCATCCACGGCTTGTTTTTGGCAGTTCAGAAAAGGAAGACGTGGATGGCCGGGGACCAGCGCGTTTACGCGCGTCTTCGACGCGCTATGCCCGGCCATGACGGTCAACGTGAGTCATAGCGCGACCAGCACTAATCCAGCGGCTGAATGCGCACGATCCAGCCGTCGTGGTCCACGTACCAGACGGTGACGGGATCGGTGGAATTGTCGATCCAGGTTTCCCGGTCGATGCCGTACGGCTCCGGCAGCACGTATTCGGTGAATTGCTCGGTTGTCGGATTGAACCGGAAATAGCGGCCCGAGTGCATCTCGCCGGCCCAGACCTCGCCGTTCTTGTCGGCCTGGGCGCTGTACATGGAGGCGTACGGCGTCGGCAGCGGATATTCGAACAGGCGCTTCTTCGCGATGTCGAACTTGATCAGCATGCCGCCGCGGCCGCCCGACCAGTAATTTCCCTGCAGGTCGAACTCGCCGCGCGCCGGGCCGCAGTTCGCGCTGCAGTCCGGCTCCCACACCTCGCCGGTCTTGGTGTCTGCCACCACGACGCCGTCGCGCGGCCAGGCGCCGCCGCCGAAATAGCGGCCGTCCTTGCTCACCGCGCTGCCGTAGGTGCCGACAAATTTTTTCAGGGGGTAGCGCAGGATCGTGTCGCCGGTGAGCGCGCCGATCTTGGCGACGGCTTTCTGGCGCGCGCGCCAGATAAAGCCCTCCGGATCGATCGCGTAATTCCCGCCCATCGGCGAGTTGAGCGGCTCGGGCACGTTCCAGCGGATGCGCGTGAACTCTTCCTTGTTCGGGTCGAAACGCCAGATGCTGTGCTGCCAGTTTTCCGAGCCCCACACGATGTCGTTCTTGTCGACCCAGATCCAGTGCGTGCCGGGAAGCACGCCTGGATCGACTTGCGGGACGCGATACTCCTTGACCGCGCCGGTGCGCGGGTCGAGGCGGCCGATGTAGGAGCTGCGGTGCGGGCTGTACCAGATGTTGCCCTTGGAATCTCCCCATACGTCGTGGGTGGCAAGCTCGAGGCGCGGCAATTCGTATTCCGTGATGACCACGCGGGTCTGGCGGCCCTGCGGACGCGGCAAGGCGACGAACGGCGGATCTTTTGCGTCCGGGCCGCGCACGGTGGCGAGCCACTTCACCAGCTTTGCGATTTCGTCGTCGTTGAAGCGGCCGCGCGGATTCATGTTGATGAGCGGCGAGCCCGCGCCTTTGGTCATCCGGTTGACGATCTGCGTCCAGCTGTGCTCGTCGTAGTGATTGCGGAAAATCTGCTGATAGGAATGGCACCAGTTGCAGTTGATGGTGAGCAGCCGCTTTTCCTCGCCGGTGCCGGAGAGACTCAGCAGCCACTCCGATCCGGTCATCTGCGCCGCGATCTGCGGCAGCGGCGGCAGCAGCGCGCCGTTGGTCACCCGCGTGAGCGTGATCTCGGGAAGCTCGGGCGAACCGTTGATCTCGAGCTTCTCCTTGGCGAATGGGTGAAATTCGCGCGGGCGCGCAATGCGCAGCGTGTAGGTCCCGGATTCGAGCTTGGGAAATTCGTAGCGCCCGTCGGCATTGCTGTAGACCGTGGTGCGGATCGCATTCTTCTGCGCGATCAGCTGCACCATGATGCCTTCGAGCGGTTCGCCGCTCGCGGATTTGACCACGCCATGCGGGCCGCCCCGCAGGTGCGCCGGAGCCTGCGCGTACGCGGCTTGGAAAAACAGGAGAAACGAAGCGAGGACCACGCCCAATGAAATCACGCGAGCATAAGCGAAGCGCGTTGCCATGGCTTGCTTCCTTAGTCAGCGCGCCCGAAAGCGCGGGTTGAGCGGCGGCGTATCGGAATTCCAGCAACACTTCTCGCGCACGAAGCTCACGAGATCATCGAGATCCGCATCACTCAAGGCGTACTTGTAGGCGGCCATGCCCGGTCCGCCGTTGCGGATTTTTTCCTTCACCGCCGCGTCGGTGACGTTCTCGCCGGACATGAGCTTACCCTTCTGATAAAGCCCGTCGAGCCGGGGAATGCCCTGCGTGAACTCGTTGTGGCAGAACCAGCATTTGTAATAGAAAATTTCCTGGCCGCGCTCCGGTCCGCTGACCGCCGCCTTCCTAAACTCGTAGATTTCCAGCGCGCGCTGATTGTAATCCTTGGCCGGAGCGTTGGCCTCTTGCGCGAGTGCGTGCGCGCAAATTGCTACCGCGACCGATACGGACAGCGCTGCAGCGATCCTCGCCGTGCGCGAACTCATGGGCTTACCCTCTCGCCAATAATCCTCGGGCGTCGTCCCCGCGCCGGGCACCCACGAAAATCGCGCGATGCGAGAACATCCCTTCCGCCCTGCTGTGCCTGGCGATTTTCGTGGGGACCCGGATAGCGGGGACCCAGTATACACCGATAGGCCGGCGAGTACTGGGTCCCGGCTCTCGCGCTAACCCGCTCGGCCGGGACGACACTGGAGAGGTTACGAGCTACAACCGCGCAAGCGCCTGTGTTAGCCTCGGATCGGTGCAATGCGGCTGTTTGCAAGGAGCGGCGACATGCCGGCGGGCCAAAAGAAAGCATCGAGCGCGGCGCATCCCGTTGCCAACCGCGAGACCGCGCTGGCCGCGCTCTACAACGACATCTCGGAAAAACACATGTTTCCGTTCTGGGCGACCTCGACCGATGTCGCCCACGACGAGATCCGGCAGCTGATGGGCACGCAAAAGGCGCTGCCGCACCTCTGGAATTACCGCAACGACATCGAGCCCATCCTGTTTCGCGCGGCCGAGTTGGTGACGATGGATGACTCCGAGCGCCGCTCGCTCATCCTGATCAATCCGGGGCTCGCGCCGCGGCGCGCGACGGTGAGCACGATGTACACGGCCTATCGCCTCAACGACGCCCACGAGGTGATGCCGCCGCACCGCCACTCGCCGAACGCGATTCGCTTCGGCCTCACCGGCAAGGGCAATTTCACAGGCGTCGAAGGCGAGGACATCACCTTCGGGCCCGGCGACATGGTGCTCACGCCGCTCGACGCCTGGCACAATCATGGCAACGTGGGCAACGAGCCAGCGGTCAATCTGTCCGTTCTCGACCTTCCTCTCGTCGAGACGCTCAATGCGGTCTATTTCGAGCACGACTACACCGAATTGGTCGACGGCAAGCCGGTCCGGAAAGAGCAGCAGACCGCGACCGTGCCGTCGGACTACTCCGCGCGCGCCTATGATCACGGCGGCCTGCGACCGCGCTTTCTCTCCCACCAGCGCGGCGCCGGCACGTCCTCGCCCATGTACGTCTATCGCTGGGAGACGATGCGCGAGCTGATCGAGCGGTTCAAAGACTGGGACGGCGATCGCTACGAGGCGCTGTCGATCGAATACGTCGATCCGCTGACCGGCGGTCCGGTGTTCAAGACGATGACGTTCTTCGCCCAGGTGCTGCGGCCCGGAGAGCAGACGCGGCCGCTGCGGCAGACGGCAAGCCTGTTGGTCGCACCGTTCGAGGGCAGGGGACATTCCATCGTCGACGGCAAACGCTTCGACTGGCAGCGCTTCGATACCTTGGCGGTGCCGGGCGGCTCGTGGTTCGAGCACGCCAACGATGATCGCAATGCGCCCGCGATTCTGTTCGTGGCGAGCGACGAGCCGGCGCTGAAAGCTTTCAGCCTGCTCAAGAAATGGGGCCGCGATCCCAGCGGCGACGTGGTGAAGCTGGTGTGATCGGCTAACCATGGTTCAGCGTGTTGCAGCCGGCCTCGGTCTCCGCTCATGCCCGCGAAAGCGGGCATCCAGGTGTTTGCTGGTCGAGGCCCCCGCTTTCGCGGGAATGAGCGGACGAGGACGGCTGGCTGGGCGGCGTTCAGTTCACCGAGGCGTGCGCCAGTGCTCGAGCGTTCCGTAGCTTCGCGCGCCAACACCACGCGCGTGGCGCATCTCGACTGTCCGGGCGGCGGACAGGTCTGGGTCGACGGCACGACGCTCTACATCGGCCACATGCATTGGCCGCACGGCACGTCGATCGTTGACGTCAGCGACCCGCGCGGACCACGCGTGCTGGCAACGATCGAGCTGCCGGAGGGATGGCATTCCCACAAGGTGCGCACCGCGAACGGCATCATGCTGGTCAACCACGAGAAGCTCGGCGATGGCGCGGCCGAGTTCGGCGGCGGCCTTGGCATTTATGATGTGACGCGGCCGAGCGCACCCAAGCCGATCGGCAAATGGCGTACCGCCGGGCGCGGCGTGCATCGCTTCGATTTCGACGGGCGCTACGCCTACATCTCGCCGACCACCGAGGGCTACGTCGGCAACATCATGATGATCCTCGACCTCGCCGATCCGGCGCGTCCGGTCGAGGTCGGGCGCTGGTGGATCCCCGGCCAGTGGAAGGCGGGAGGGGAAACGTACCCTTGGGAGAATTGGGTGCCGCCGCGCTGCCATCACCCCTTACGCATGGGCGATCGGCTCTATGTCAGCTACTGGCATCACGGCCTGTTCATTCTCGACATTTCCGACATGGCGCGCCCCAAACCTGTGGCGCATGCCGCAACCAGCCCGGCCTTCCCGCATCCCACGCACACCTGCCTGCCGATTCCGCAAGCGCTCAAGGGCCGCCGCGTCATGGTGGTGGCGGACGAGGACGTGGCCAAGCTGCGGCCCATGGCGCCGTCGTTCGCCTGGATCTACGACATCACCATCGAGCAGATGCCGGTGCCGATCGCGACGTTTCAGGTGCCGGGACTCGACCTCGACGGCAGCCCGCAGCCGGCGATGAGCGGCTGCCATCAGCCATCGGAACGCCTGCGCGGCACCGTGATCCCGTTCGCCTGGTTTGCCCAGGGGCTGCGTCTCGTCGACATCGCCAACCCGTTCGCGCCGAGGGAAGTCGGCCACTTCCTGCCGGATCCGCCGGCGGGCGAAAAGCGCCCCTCATCGAACGACGTCACCATCGACGATCGCGGACTGATCTATCTCATCGATCGCGTGCGCGGTCTCGATATCATCGAAGCAAGCGCCTTGAGTTGAGGATCAGCCATGAACGATGCAGGCGGCGCGCGCCGCGACGTCTATCCGATCGGCAAGAAGAACCCGAACCTGCCGTTCCATCCGGCGGTGCGCGCGGGCGATTTCATCTTCGTGTCCGGGCAGGTGGCGAAGAACCCGGACGGCACCATGATCTCCGGCACCATCGAAGAGGAGACGCGCGGCACGATCGAGGCGATCGGCCGCATCCTCGCGGAAGAGGACGCTTCGCTCGCCGACGTGGTGCGCGTCACCACGTATCTCGGCGATGCGCGCGACTTCGGCCGCTACAACCGGGTGTTCGGCGAGATGTTCGGCGATGCGATCCTCGCACGTACCACGGTGGAAGCGCGCGCGGTGATCAACACGAAGATCGAGATGGACGCCATCGCCTACAAGCCGCGCCGGTGACGCGCGCTGCCGTCTCTCCCGCTCATTCCCGCAGCATAAGGGCTTTCACGCGCGTCTTCGACGCGCTATGCGGGAATCCAGGGCCGCTGGCTCGGAGTTTCTGATCTGGGTCCCCGCTTTCCGGGTCCCCACGAAAATCGCCCGGCACAGCACCACAAGGCCCATAGCCTCACATCGGCGATTTTCCTGGGTGCCCGGCGCGGGGACGAGCGCAGTCGGGGGCAGGATCGAACTAAAATTTCTCCTTGATCTTACGGCCGGTCCAGCGCCGGTAAATCCATTCCGCCGCGAACGAGAGCGCGGCGAAGATGACGAGCGCGGCGAGCGCGGCGGGCTGCTCGCGCCAGGTATAGACGCAGAGAACCACCAACATCGCGAGGCACGTGAGGAGCGACAGCCATACGATGGCCGCGCTCGCCTCGGTCTCTCTCAGCACGTTCAGGTGTCCGGCGTTCACCGCGGCGTATATCAGCAGAAACGCGGCGCTGCCCATCATGGTAATGCCGGAAAGATCGAACACGAGCATCACGGCGATCACCAGGGCGGCTGTGAGCAACAGGCCGCCGGTCGCGTCTTTCCATTCCGTGCGCGAGAGACCGACCGGCAATTCGCCGTCGCGCGCGATCATGTAGCAAACGTTGGCGGAACCGAACAGCGTGGCGGTGATGGCGGAGGCGGTCGAGAACAGCGCGGCGATGGCAATCAAACGAAAACCGAATTGGCCGAGCGACGGTTTCGCCGCTTCCGCCAGCGCGTAGTCGCGCGCCCGCTCGATCTCGTAATCCGAAAGATTGCCGCTGACGGTAATGGAGACCGCAAGATAGATCGCCATCACCAGGATGACGCTGGTGTAGAGCGCGCGCGGCAATAGTTTGCGCGGGTTGCGCATGTCGGCGGCGGCGTTGGTGATGAGGCCGAATCCCTCGTAGCCGATGAACAGCACGCCGGCCCCGAACAGGATCGATTCGGCCGGCGGCCACAGCTCCGGGGAAAGATAGCCGGGACGGATGAACCACAACCCGACGGCGGCGAACAACACGAGGATCGCCACCTTGATGGTCACGATCGACGTTTCCCAACGGCCCACGAGCTTGGGGCCGAACGCGTTCACCAAGGTCAGCACCACGACGGCAGCGACCGCGAGAGATTTGGTCAGCATGGGGGAGGGCGCCGTCGTTGCAAACGTTGCGGCGTAACCGCCGAATGCCGTGGCGTACAAGGCGAGCGAAATGATGTAGCCGACCCACATGAACAGGTTCAGCCCGCCGGCGAGCACGCCGTCGCCAAAACCTTTCACCAGAAAATGCACGGCGCCGCCCGCCGACGGGAATGCGGCGCCGAGCTTGGCATAGGAGTAGGTGGAGAGCAGCGCCACAATCCCCCCCAGCGCGAACGACACCCACATGGCATTGCCGGCCGCGTGCGCCACCACGCCCAGGATCGAGAAAATCCCGGCGCCGATCATCCCGCCAATGCCGATCGAAACGGCGGCCGCCATGCCGATCTGGCCCGCGGTCGGGTCGATGGCGGACCCGCGGCCGGCAGCGTTGTTTGAGCTCATGGTCATGATGGGAACTCGCGGCTTGATCGGGATTGCGGGGGATGGCATCCAGTACGTGCGTGCCTGCTCGATATTCGAATAGGCATGTGGCAATGGTAGATCACGCCTGAGTGATTGCCCATGGCAACGTGACGACCGCGCCGCCAAAATGACCGAATGATGGGCGATGGCGCGGGCGCGATCCGAAGCCTCTAGTGCCGCGAACCCGAAGTTCGCACGGTCGGGCGGCAAGGGTGTTTGCGAACGTCGGGTTCAAAAAGCGGCACTAGAATCATAAAGTTGCTAGTGTCCCTTTGATTCCGAAGTTCGCACCGAGGCTGCCGCGAGCGCGTGCGAACTTCGGAATCGGGACACTAGTTGCAAAATGGGAGTTGTTGATTGCGCACCTACATGATCGTTCTCATCGCGATCGCGAGCCTCGGGCTGCTTTTCCCCTCCCCGGTGCCGGCGGCTGAACCCTCGGTGGTCGGCCTGTGGCAAAAGACCGATGAGGAGACCGGCAAGCCGGTCGGCTGGTTTCTGTTCGTCGAGCGCCCGGACGGCGCGTACGAGGGCATCATCGCCAAACTGTTCCTGCGGCCGGGCGAAGCGCCCAATCCGCGCTGCACCGGATGTCGCGACGACCGCCGCAACGCGTTGCTGCTCGGCATTTCCCTGATCCGGGACATGAAGCGCGACGGATTGCGCTACGAGGACGGCAACATCCTCGATCCGCGCGACGGCAACATTTATAGCGCGATGATGACGGTCACCCCCGACGGCCAGACGCTGGTGGTGCGCGGCTATCTCGGCATCTCGCTGTTCGGGAAGGATGAAATCTGGCGTCGGCTCCCCGACAGCGCCATGAAGGAACTCGATCCCGCGATCGTCGCCAAGTATCTGCCGGGCCGGCGGCCGACCGATGCGCGGCCAAAGGGCGGCACTACGGCGCGTTAGTCCCGGATTGCCTCAGACCTGGAGCCCGGGTGGCGACACCCGGTCGGGGAATCGAATTTCGGATTTCACTTCGCTCATCCGGGCTACGCGCTGGCGCGAGCATGTTGAATTATGCGATGAGTGATCATGAAGAACGATCAAGAAGAATGCACGGAGGAGACGACATGATGTGCTGGAAAACTTCGCGCCATCTGCTCGCTGCGGTGACGATCGCGGCAACCGCGCTGTCGGCCGGAACGGGCTCTGCGCAAACGAGCGGCGATCCCAATGCCGCGCCCAATCCCTATCGCCTCGATGACGGGTGGGCAAAGCTGCCGCAGGGGCGCAAGTGGGGCGCGGCGATCGGCGTCGACATCGACCGCGACGGGACGAGCGTCTGGGTGTTCGACCGCTGCGCCACCGCCGACGATTGCTCCGGCTCGAATCTGGCGCCGATCCAGAAATTCGATGCAACGGGCAAGCTGGTGACGAGCTTCGGCGCCGGCCTGTTCAATTATCCGCACGGCCTGTTCGTCGACCGCGACAACAATATCTGGGTGACCGACGGGCGGGCGAAGAACAACGGCAGGGGCCACGCGGTCATGAAATTCAGCCCCGACGGGAAGCTGCTGCTCACCTTGGGCAAGCCCGGGGTGGCGGGCGACGGAGCTGACACATTCAACGGCCCCTCCGACGTGCTGGTCGGGCCGAACGGCGACATTTTTGTCGCCGACGGTCACGGCGGCGACACCAACGCGCGCATTGTGAAGTTCGACAGGAACGGCAAATTCATCAAGACGTGGGGCAAGAAGGGCTCGGCGCCCGGCGAATTCGACGTGCCGCACAACCTTGCCATGGACGCCGCAGGACGGCTGGTCGTCGCCGACCGCCTCAACAGCCGCATCCAGATCTTCGATCAGGACGGAAAATTTCTCGCTGAGTGGCGGCAATTCGGCCGGCCGAGCGGGCTGTTCATCGACAAGAACGACGTCATCTATGTCGCCGACTCGCAGTCCGACGAGAAAACCAACCCGCCGTTCCGGCAAGGCATTCGCATCGGCAGCGCCAAGGACGGCAAGGTGACGGCCTACATTCCGGAAACGACCGAGCCGCGCGCACTGGAAGGCGTCGCCGCCGACGACCACGGCAATGTCTACGCCGGCTACACCAACACGCTCAATTTCCGAAGGTTCGTGAAGAAATAAAAAAGGATCGACGTCTCGTCAGCACCTGTCCTGCATCGACGGCTCACCTTGAATAGGCCTGCCCTTTCGCGCCGCGCCGTGCTCACGGGAGGCGCCGCCGCGACTACGTCGCTGCTGGTACCGATCACGATCGTTCCGGCGCGCGCACAGAGCACAAGCGGGCAGCGCGAATATCAAATCACCGATTGGATCATGATCGCGCCGGGCGGTCAGGTGACACTTGGCCTGTCACAGCCGGAAGTCGGGCAAGGGTCGTACACCGCGCTGCCGCAGATCCTCGCCGAAGAGCTTGATGCGGACTGGCACCGCGTCGAGATCCGCTTCGTGACCGGCAGGCCGGCCTATCGCATCGCGTTCCGCCAGGAGCCGCCGGTGCAAAAAGAGGGCGCCTCGATGTCGACGACGGCGTTCTACCACCGCCTGCGCGTCGCCGGCGCGGCCGCGCGCGAGGTGCTCATCCGCGCCGCGGCGCAGAGGTGGCGGATCGCGCAGTCGCAGTGCCGCACCGAGAACGGCTTGGTCTTGAACAGGCGCGGCGAGAAGCTCGCCTACGCGAGCTTGCCGCCGATGCCGCCAGGCTGCCGCTTCCGGCCGCGCCGCAACTCAAAGACAGCCGCCGCTTTCGCCTGATCGGCAAGCCGGTGGCGCGATTGGACACGCCCGCCAAATGCAACGGCAGCGCCGTGTTCGGGATCGACGTCGTGGTGCCCGGCATGCTCAACGCTGCGATCAAGACGGCGCGCTCCTTCACCGGTGAGGTCGTCGCGATCAAGAATGAGGCGCACATCTTGAAAATGCCCGGCGTGCATGCGGTGGTGAAGCTGCCGGCCGCAATCGTCGGCAACGAGGAGGCAGGCTCGCAGCATCCGCGCCTGCCGAGCTCACAACGGTACAACGCGGTCTGCGTGGTTGCAGATTATTTCTGGCAAGCCAAGCGCGCGATCGATTCGCTCGATCTCGCGTTCGATGCCGGTCCGCATGGCGACCTCTCGACGGCGCAGATCGATGCCGCGCTGGAGGCGGCGCTCAATGCCGAGCACGGTGTCGCCGCGCTCGTGCGCGGCCGGCCGCGTGAAATCCTGAAAGAACGCGCGGCCTCGGTCATCGAGCGGCGCTTCGTGCTGCCGCATATCGCGCATGCCCCGCACGAGCCGGTCAACGCGACCGCAAGCTATCGCGACGGCGCCGTCGAGGTGTGGGGGCCGATCCAGTCGGTGAGCGCCTGCCAGGAGGCGGTCGCGCAAGCCGCGGGCTGCTCCGCCGAAAACGTGACGGTGCATGTCACGTTCCTGGGCGGCAGCTTCGGCCGCAAGATCGTGCCCGACTTCGTGGTGCAAGCCGTGCATGCGTCGAAAGCGGTGGGGCGGCCGGTCAAACTGATCCGCTCGCGCGAAGAGGACATGCAGCACGACGTGTATCGGCCCAACGCGGGCGCGCGCCTGCGCGCACTCCTCGACGACGCCGGCTATCCCCTGGCGGTGCACGCGCGCGTCGCCGGCCGGTCGCTGTTCGGCGCGACGCGCAAGAGCTGGGCTCGACCACACGCCTGAGGGCGACTGGGACGAGAGCATGGTCGACGGCATCTACAATCAGAGCTATCGGCTGCCGCACTTTCTCGTCGAGACGATCGACACGCCGCTGCCAATCCCGGTCTATTTCATGCGCTCGGTCGGATCGACCGCGGCCGTGTTCTTCTGGGAAAGTTTCATCAGCGAGCTCGCTCACCGCGCGAACGTCGACCAATACGCCTACCGCCGCAACCTGCTGGCCGATGATCCGCTCGCGCTGCGCGTGCTCACGGCGGCAGCGGATGCGGCGAGTTGGGGCAAGTCGAACGAGGTGCCGCGCGGCATCGCATTCAATTGCTATATCGGCCGGGGCGGCCGCTTCAAAACCTATGTCGCGCAGGTCGTGGAGCTCAAGCGCGTCGCCGATCGCTTTGCCGTGAAGCGCGTTTTCTGCGCGGTCGATTCCGGGCTCGCCGTCAATCCCAACACGCTGCGGGCGCAGATCGAGGGCGGCATCGGCTTTGCCATGACCAACACGCTCAAGAGCCGGATCACGTTTTCCGAGGGCGGCGCCGACCAGAGCAATTACTTCGACTATCCGCTGCTCACGATCGACGAGATGCCCGAGATCGTGCCGATCATCTTGCCGAGCGCCCGGCCGCCGCAGGGTGCGGGCGAGGTGGTGCTGGCGCCGCTCGCTCCGGCAATAGCGCAGGCGCTACTCAAAGCCACCGGCCGGCGCATCGACGTGATGCCGTTTTCTGCTGCGGCCTTTCAGGCGACGCAGAACTGAGGCGCCAGCACATGCCGGTTACGTTTACCATCAACGGCAAGGCTGCCGAGTTCGACGGGCCCGAGGACGTGCCGCTGTTGTGGGTGGTGCGCGAGCATCTCGGCCTGACCGGAAGCAAGTTCGGCTGCGGCATCGGGCTGTGCGGCGCCTGCACCATGCACATCGATGGCGTGGCGGAGCGAACCTGTGTCATGCCGGTGATCCTGGCGCAGGGCAAACAAATCACCACCATCGAAGGACTATCGCCCGGCACCGATCATCCCGTGCAGAAGGCCTGGATCGAGCTCGACGTGCCGCAATGCGGTTATTGCCAGTCCGGCATGATCATGGCGGTGGCGGATTTGCTGCGCCGGCACCCCGATCCGAGCGACGCGGACATCGATCGCGAGCTGACCAATCTCTGTCGCTGCGCCACTTATGTGCGCATCCGTGCCGCGATCCACCGCGCCGCGCAGATGGTGCGCGCTGCCGGCGCGCCAAGGACGCCGTAGCAAGGTCTCCGTTCCGCTATTCCTTCACCGCGCCGGTCATCGCCGAGACGTAGTGCTCGACGAACAAGGCGTAGAGGATCACCAGCGGCAGCGAGCCGACCAGGGCGCCGGCCATGAGCGAGCCCCAGCGATAGATGTCGCCGTCGACGAACTCGTTGACGATCGCGACCGGCACGGTCTTGTACTGCGTCGAAGAAATGAAGGTGAGCGCGTAGATGAATTCGTTCCAGCACAAGGTGAAGCTGAAGATGAACGCCGAGATCAGTCCTGGTATCGCCAGCGGCAGGATGATCTTGACGAGGATCTGCCAGCGGCTCGCGCCGTCGATCAGCGCGCATTCCTCGAGCTCGTAGGGAATGGTCTTGAAATAGCTCATCAGCAGCCAGGTCGAGAACGGGATCAGGATGGTCGGATAGGTGAGGATCAGCGCGAATGGGGTGTCGAACAGGCCATATTGAAACACCACGGTCGCGAGCGGGATGAACAGGATCGAGGGCGGAATGAGATAGGCGAGAAAGATGACGGCGCCTACCCACTGTGCGCCGCGATAGCGCAAACGCACGATGGCATAGGCGGCGAGCACGCTGGCGATGATCGAAAGACTCGTTGCGGCAATCGCGACCACCATCGTGTTCAAAAGCCAGGACGGATAGTAAGTCTCCCACAACAGCTTGTAGATGTGCTTGAACGTCGGCGTCCAGGTCCAGAACGGATTGAAGCGGTCGAGATCAAGCAGCTGCTCGTCCGGTTTGATGGCGGTGAGCGCCATCCAGTAGAACGGAAACAGCAGCACGAGCAGGATCAGCGACAGCGGCAGATAGAGCGTGACCAGGCGTCGCGGCAGCGTCTCGAGATAGCCCATACCCTCGCTATGGTCAGCGGTGACGGCGGCGAGGACCGCCTTCGGACTTGCCACCTTGGGGACGAGCGCGTCAGTCATTGCTCGCCCCATGTTGCCATTTGCGGCACCGCGCGCGGGGCTTGCCCCGTTCGCGGCAAGAAAAAATGCAGCGCCGCGGATCAGTCATTGCTTTCCCCGTGCTGCCATTTGCGGCGCTGTAGTCCGAACCACGAGATCAGGATGGCCGCGAGCAGGAACGGAATCATCGCGGTCGCGATGGCCGATCCCTCGCCGAGATAGCCGCCGCCGATCGCGCGTTGGTAGCCGAGCGTCGCCATCAGATGCGTGGCATTTGCCGGACCGCCGCGGGTGAGCACCCAGATGAGCTGGAAGTCCGTGAACGTGAACAGCACCGAGAACGTCATCACCACCGCGATGATCGGTGTGAGCAGCGGATAGGTGACATAGCGGAACATCTGCCAGCGGCTCGCGCCGTCGATGGTGGCGGCCTCGTAGAGCGAGGGCGAGACGGTCTGCAGCCCGGCGAGGAGCGTGATCGCGACGAACGGCACGCCGCGCCAGATATTGGCGAAGATCACCGACCAGCGCGCGTTCCAGATATTGCCGAGGAAATCGATGTTGCTCGCGATCAATCCGAGCTTGCGCAGCGACCAGGACACGATCGAGAACTGGCTGTCGAAGATCCACCAGAACGCAATCGCCGAGAGCACGGTCGGCACGATGAACGGGATCAGCACCACTGCGCGAATGATCGCCTTGAACGGCAGGTGCTGATTGAGCAGCAGCGCGAGATAAAGCCCGATCGCGAATTTGAACGTGCTGGCGACGCCGGTATAGAGCAGCGTGTTGAACACCGAGAGCCAGAAGACCGAGTCGTCCCACAACCACTCGTAGTTCTCGATGCCGACGAATTCGCCGGGGCGGCCTATGCGCGCATCGGTGAACGACAGCCAGACGCCGAGCCCGAGCGGATAAGCTAGAAATAGCAGGAGAAAGGCCGCCGTCGGCAGCATGAACCACAGGCCGAGCCAGTCGCGGTTGACCTTGAGCCGATCCCAGGGAGAGACGTCCGGGACCGGCCGGTCGGCAACCGCGGACTTAAGAGCAAGCTCGGCCATGTCGGTCATCAGGGATCAGTTGTCAGGGATCAGAAGCTGATCCCTGATGCCTGATCCCCGATCCCTGATCACCTGTACAGCCGCATCGCCTGGCGCTCGGCGATCCGGATCGCGGCCTTGGGATCCTCGCGACCGGTGCAGACGTTGGCGAACATGTCGACCACGATGAAGTCGGCAAGCGCGGCGGCCGCCTTTTCGCCCACCGAGCCGAGCCCGCCGGCGGTCAGCGTGCGCTTGCCCGCTTCGCGGAAGATCGTGTTCTTCGGGTCGGCCGTCCATACCGGATTGGCGTCGTAGGCATTGAGCGGGTGCGTGAGATAGCCCACCGAACCTTGCAGCCACTTGTTGTATTGATCGGCTTCGAGCAGGAACGTCATCAGCGCCTTACAGGCCTGCGGATACTTGCTGTAAGTCATCGCCAGCATCGGGAAGCAGACGTGAAACTCGGTCGGCCGGCCGACCGGTCCCACCGGCCACAGCGCGTGGTCCATGTCCTCGGCGATCGCCTTCTTCGACGGATCGACCTTGGCCGCGGCGTAGATCGAGATGCCGTTGTTGGTCCAGGAAATCTCGCCGGCCAGGAACGCCTTGTTGTTGAAGGCGTCGTTCCATGAGGCGACGCCGGGAATCATGTTGTCGTAGAGCTGCTTGGCATATTCGAGCGCCTTGACGGTCTCCGGCGAGTTGAGGATCACCTTGTCGTTCTTGTCCACCACGTTGCCACCGTGCGCCCACAGGCACCAGTGCACCCAGCAATTGGCGTCGCCGGTGGCGTGGCCGAGTGCCATGCCGCCGGGCGTGTTGTTGCGCTTGGTCGCCTTGGCAAATTCGAGGAATTCGTCCGTGGTCGCCGGAAATTTCGAGAATCCCGCCTTCTGCAGCGCCGAGATGCGGTAGTTCATCATGTTGCCGCCGAAGCAGATTGGGATATCGATCCATTTGTTGCCGCTCTTGCCGTAGGCGACCGCAGTCGGCACCCAGCCGCCGTATTTCTTGCCGAGGTAGTCGGAAACGTCGGTCACATCGACGCATTTCTGTGGGAACAGGTGAGCGACCGAGAACAGGCCCCAGAACAAGTCGGGACCGGCATTGGTGTTCGCCGCCACCGTGGCCTTCGGCGGAATGTCCTCGTAGGACTCGCGCGTGACGCTGACCTTGACGCCGGTTGCCTGGTTGAAGGCATCGAGCAAAGCCATGAACGCGTCGTCCTCGGATTGCACGAAATATTTCCAGCGCAGTAGCGAAAGCTGCGCGCCGCGTTCCGGTTTCCAAGGCGCGGCCTGCGCCCAGGCTTTGGCCCATTCCAGCAAGGCAGGGCCGGCGAGCGCGCCTGCGGCGGCGAGCGCGGTAGAGCCTTTGACCAGAGTGCGACGGGTGAACATGGCTGTTTCCTCCGTTGTCATGCGTTGAGGCGTTTACCGCTCGGCGCGTCGAACAGGTGCGCCAGCCGCGGGTCGGGCTTGAGCCGGATTTTTTCGCCCGGCTTGAAGTTGTGACGCTCGCGGAACACCGCGATGATGTCGGCGCCGCCGAGCTTGGCGGCAATCTGCAGCTCGGAGCCGGTCGGCTCGACCACCTGCACCTCGGCTTCCGCGCCGTCGTCGGCGAGCAGGAAATGCTCGGGGCGGATGCCGTAAATGACGAGCTGGCCGTCGCTGTTGCGCGGCGCCGTCGCGAGCGGCAGGCGAATGCCTTTCTCGCTCTCGAATTCCAAGCGGCCATTGGCGCGAATTGTCCCGTTGAGCAGATTCATCGCCGGCGAGCCGATGAAACCGGCGACGAACAGGTTCTGAGGCCGGTCGTAAAGCTCGAGCGGCGCGCCAATCTGCTCGACCAGTCCGTCGTGCATCACCACGATGCGATCCGCCATGGTCATGGCCTCGATCTGATCGTGGGTGACGTAGACGGTCGTCGTCTTGAGCCGCTGATGCAATTCCTTGATCTCGGTGCGCATGGCAACGCGCAGCTTGGCGTCGAGATTGGATAAGGGCTCGTCGAACAGGAACACCTGCGGGTCGCGCACGATGGCGCGGCCCATGGCGACGCGCTGGCGCTGGCCGCCGGAGAGCTGGCGCGGATAGCGCGAGAGCAGAGGGGCAAGCCCGAGGATGTCGGCGGCTTGGCGCACCCGCTGCTCGATCTCGGCCTTCGCCGCGCCGCGCAGCATCAGCGAGAAGCCCAAATTGGCGGCAACGGTCATATGCGGATAAAGCGCGTAGTTCTGGAATACCATGGCCACGTCGCGCTCCTTCGGCGGCACCTTGTTGACCACGCGCTCGCCGATGCGGATCTCGCCCGCAGTGATGTTCTCAAGGCCCGCGATCATGCGCAGCAAGGTCGACTTGCCGCATCCCGATGGGCCGACCAGCACGACGAATTCGCCGTCCGCGATCAGGACGCTGACCCCGTGGATCACCTCGCTGGCGCCGAAGGCCTTGCGCACGTCGCGGATCGCGACCGAAGCCATGCATTCCTCCCGCTGCCGGCCCTGTTTCTCACATCTTGTGCGCCGGACCGGAGCCTCGCAGGCCGACCCGCCCGCGCGGCCCGGAGGCCGCCATAGGATGGGATTATCCTACCGATTTCAATTCCCCGCGCGCGGCAAAATTGTCGCTGAATCGGCCGTTGATCGATGGGCCACCAGCGCCCGGGGGCCTGCGCGGAACTTACCCCGGGTCCGCGAATTGTCGGCACGCTCTGCGGTTGCCATAATCCCGCGGAGTCCGAGACGGCGCGATCGTAGCGGCCGGCGCAACAGGTTGGATCCGATGCAAGCCCGCCGCGGCCTTTTCCAGCGTTGGGGCGATCGAACCGCGAGCATTGATGCCGAGCTGATGCTGACCGCGGCCGTGCTCGGCGCCGCCCTCGTTGTCGGACTTGCCACCGCGTCCGACTACGGGCTCAGCGTCGATGAGTTCAACACCGACGATTACGGCCCCAAGGCGCTCGCCTGGTACACGAGCGGTTTTGCCGACCGCTCGCATTTCGAAACCGTGGAATTCTCGCTTTGGTACTACGGACCATGGTTTCAGATGCTCACGGCCGCGATTCAAGCCCTCGACTTTGCCGACCGCGTCACCATCCGGCACGCGATGACGTTTCTCGTCGGGCTGGCCGGCATCGCCGCGCTCGTTCCAATCGGACGGATTGCGGTCGGCCGCTGGGTCGGCCTGACCGCGCTGACGCTTTGTCTGATCACTGGATATCTCTATGGTAACCTGTTCTTCGCGCCCATCGATGTCCCTTTCCTTGCGGCGATGACCTGGGCCACGCTCGCGATTCTGATAATGACGCGACGGGTGCTGCCGTCCTGGCGGGCAAGCATCCTCACCGGATTGTCGACGGGGTTGGCGATAGCGACGCGGACCGGGGGCATCATCACCCACGCCTATCTCCTCGCCGCGATGGCGCTGTGCGTCGTGAAGTGCTGGGGCCGTGAGCGCCGGTTGCCCTTGCGTTACGTCTTCGCGATGGCGGCGCGCTACGGAGCGGTCGTCACCGTCGCGTGGATCACTGCGATTGCGTTGTGGCCGTGGCTGCAGATCGGCAATCCACTCGGGCAATTCAAGATCGCGCTCGTGCATTTCGCCACTATTACTGCATCGTTCGAGTTTTCCCACTGGGGCGAGCGGGTGTGGACCGATGCGCTGCCTCGCTCCTACATACCCGGCCAGCTTCTGGCTCGGCTGCCGGAGGCTTTTCTTTTTCTGCTCGTTGCCGGCGTTGTCGCGGGCATCATCAGCGCGATCGCCTCGTTGCGCGAGCTCGCAGATCCATGGCGCGCGGAACGGCGTGTCGGCGTTGCCGCGACCGCGGCGCTGCTGGCCCGCGAGCGGGCAATTCTCGTCGTCGTGCTCGCAGTCGTGCTGCCGCTGGGATTTCTTATCGTCCAGCGCGCGACGATTTACGACGGAGTGCGCCACATTCTGTTCGTCATTCCGATGCTTGCGGTGATAGCCGGAGCCGGGCTGCGTGCGTTGCTGCCGGTGCTGCGCCGCGCGCCGATCGTATCAGCGGCTGCCGTAGGCGCCTACGCTGCCAGCACCCTCGTCGCGCTCGTCGCCTTGCATCCGCTGGAATACGTCGCCATGAATGCTTTTGCCGGAGGAACGCGCGGCGCCTACGACAAATTCGAGCTCGACTACTGGTCGCTCGCGGCAACCGAGGCCTTGCGGCGGCTGGAGCGGCGTGTCGATCACGATTCACTTGGCCGCGCTCCGGAGGCGCCGCCAAGAATCCTGGTGTGCATTCCCTGGCGGGAAAACTTCATAGGCACAATCTTGCACCGGCCATGGATCGTCGAAACCGACCCGCAAAAGGCCGACTTCATTATCGAAACCCAGCGGTCGCGCTGTGCGGAAAATCAGTCCGTCGTGTTGATCGACGAGGTTAAACGCTTCGATCGCACGTTTGCCTGGGTTTATGCGCGTCAGCCGGAGAACTGAGCTTCAATCCGCTCATTCCCGCGCAAGCGGGAATCCAGGGCTGCCTCCTCAGAATTCGCGATCTGGGTCCCCGCTTTCGCGGGGACGAGCGGCTGCTGATAAAGCCTCCGCTAATGCTGCCTTGCGAGCGAGGATCGTGACCAGCTCCATTTGCGTGCGCAGCTTCAGATGCAAATTGAGCAGCACGAGCAGGCTGATGCAGACCCAGGTGTAGAGGATCAGATCGACGCCGCGGCCGATGCCGACGAGCTCGGCGAGCCACGTGCTGTGCGCGGGAAACCACACGAAATACAGCCCGGCCGTGGCGGCGAGCACGGAAAGGAGGGCAACCGCCGGAGATCGGCGGTATTCAGTCCAGGCATAAAGCAGGATCGCCGCCAACAGCACGGAAAGAGCAAGTTGCGCGATCATCGGTAGAGCCTCCGCGCGAATAGGTCGAGCAGGATGAGCACGGCGTCGCGCACGCGCTGGCCCTTGGCAAGCGAGTAGGCCGTGTATTCGATCGTGCAGGGCCGCTCGACGCAAGGCAGACCGCTGCTGGCGATCTGAACGAGAAATTCCGAGGCATGCGCCATGCGGTTTTGCCGCAACCGGATGGCGGCGGCGCCGCGCCGCGTCATGACGCGCAGTCCGTTGTGGGTGTCGGTCAGCTGCAAACCAGTCGTTAGGCGCGTGAACGCGGTCGCCGCCTTGAGGAGAAGCCGACGCAGCGGAGGAAGATTGGGCGCCTGACCGAGAAACCGGCTGCCAAGAGCGAAATCGGCGTGCTCGCGGACGAGCGCGTCGGTCAAGCGGGAAATATCGGAAACGCGATGCTGTCCGTCGGCATCAAACGTGACGATGATCTGCGCGTCACCTGCAAGCGCGTATTCGATCCCGGTCTGCAATGCGGCGCCTTGGCCGAGATTGAAGGGATGTTTGACGACAGCCGCGCCGGCCGCGCGCGCAATTTCGGCGGTCGCATCGCCCGAGCCGTCGTCAACCACCAGCGCCGAATAACCGGCGCGTTTCGCGCCGAACACAACCCGCGCGATCGCCGCCGCCTCGTTGTGTGCCGCAATAACGACGCAAACATCCGCCGGAGAGACCGGATCCACCTCTTCCTCCCGCCCGCAGCATGGGGGTGAACCTTCCCCCAGGGAGAAAGTTCCGCGAATCGCGCGGGATGACGCGCACTGCGAGTCGGATACCCGACTCGTGACAAAGCGATGACACGTCCGGAAGCTTGAGGCACCGTCGCGGTCGAATTCAAGAACCAGCGTTCGTGGCACATGAAGGCTTGCGCAGGACCACCCGCATCGCATCGAATAGATTGATGGGCACACCGATGCGGCTCGCGCCGGCGAGGGGACTGCCGCCGAGACCCAGCATGCGGCGCAATTGGAAGACGATCAGCGAGGCTGGCACGATTTTCCAGGGATGATCGACGTGCTCGATCGCAAAGCCCAAGCCCGCTGCCAATCCGCGCATGCTCTTTTGGGTAAAGAACCAGAGGTGCTGGGGCGGCGTCATCAGGCGCCAGCGCACGCCGGCGAGCCGCGCCAGCGGCGATCGGAAGTCACCGGTCGTGAGCACAATGATCCCACCAGGATTGAGCAATTGGTGGCAGAGTGCGAGCGTCGCGCGCGGATCGGGCAAATGCTCGATCACATCAAACAGAACAATCACGTCGACCGGCCCGATGCGCCGCAAGTTTGCTTCGTCCGCCGCACCCTCTGAGACGTTGAGTCCAACGCCGCGAGCGTGCCGTACCGCCTCGCTCGCCAATTCGATTCCCGCAACATCGAAATAACGCGCCGCTTCCATCAGGAAGAAGCCATAGGCGCATCCCAGCTCCAAGAGTTTCCCGCCGTCGCGATAGCGACGGATGAAGCCCACGCTGCGTGCAAATTCGCGCCGCAGCACCGGCTCGCCGCCCCGATAATCGGAATATCCGTCGGCGCGGCCTCCGGAAAAATAATCTTCGGTGTAGTAGGCCGTCGGATCGAACGAGGATACCTGCGTGCGGCCGAGTCCACAGTCCCGGCATTGCCAGATGTCGCAACTGTTGCGCGTGAAGCGAAACACGTGCGGCGTGCTGCGCGCGCAGGCGGGGCAGTGTTGCAGACTTTGTTTATCGGTCGAATTCGGCACTATCGACGCTCAGCGGCTTAATTTCATCTAGCCGAAATACGCTTCGCGCACCTCGGGGCGGGTCGCGAGCTCATCGGGCCGGCCCGCCGCGACCACCCGGCCTTTGGAGAGAACATAACCATAGTGGGAGATCGCCAGCGTCTGATGCACGTTCTGCTCGACCAGAAACACGGTGATGCCGCGCGCGTTGATCGCGCGGATGATGTTGAAGTTCTCCTTCACCAGCAGCGGCGAGAGCCCGAGCGATGGTTCGTCCACCAACATCAGCTTGGGCGCCCGCATCAGGCCGCGGCCGATCGAGATCATCGCCTGCTCGCCGCCCGACATGGTGCCGGCGATCTGCCCACGGCGCTCGTCGAGGCGCGGGAACAGACGAAAAATTTCCGCGATGCGCGCGCGCGTCACCGCCTCCGAGGTCTCCTGATAGGCGCCGACGCGCAGGTTCTCCTCCGCGGTCAGCCTGGGAAACACCTTGCGGCCTTCCGGAATGCAGGCGATGCCGCGCGCCACGACCTTGTGGGTCGGCAGCCGCGTGATCTCGCGGCCCTCGAAGGTGATGCGGCCGGCGCGTGGCGCGGTCAATCCGAGGATCGAGCGTATGAGCGTGGTCTTGCCGGAGCCGTTGGCGCCGAGGAGGCAGGTGATGCTGCCCGGCTCCACCGCAAGCGAAACGCCCTGCAGCACGTCCGCCCGGTCGTAGGCGGTGTAGACGTCTGTGATCTCGAGCCGGCCGCTCATCTTACGCCACTCCGAGATAGGCCTCCTGCACCTGCCGATCGCCGGCGATCTCGGCGAATTTGCCCTCGCTGATCTTGCGGCCGTAATTGAGCACCGCGCAGCGATCGGTGATGCGCTCGATCACGCCCATCTCGTGCTCAATGATGACGATGGTGAGCCCGGGGATGCGGCCGCGCACCACCATAATGTCCTCCATGAGATGCCGCGTCTCCTCGTGCGTCATGCCGGCGGAGGGCTCATCAAGCAGGACAAGACGCGGGCGGCTCACCAGCGCGCGGCAGATTTCGATGCGGCGCCGGTCGATCATCGGCAAGCGGGCGGCGGGCTCGTCGATGCGGGTCGCAAGATTCGGATTGAAGATGCTCACTAGCTCGCGTGCTTCCTCCCAGTTGCGCCTGCACTCCTCGGCAAAGGCGCGACGGCGCAATACGTTGAAGGCGAGTCCGTGGTTCAGCCGCTTGTGATTGCCGATCATGATGTTGTCGAACACGGACAGCGGCAGGCACATGCGCGAACGCTGAAACGTGCGGGTGATGCCCGCGCGGTAGACCGCTTGCGGCGATGCTGCAGTGATGTCGGCGCCGGCGAAGCTGACCTTGCCTGCATCGGGGTCGTAGAGGCCGGTCACCACATTGAACAGGGTCGTCTTGCCCGAACCGTTCGGTCCGATCAGGCCGATGATCTCGCCGTCGCCTACCACGAAGTCCACGCGATCGAGCGCGATCACGCCGCCGAAGCGGCAGGTGACGCCATTGCAGGCAAGGAGCGGCGTGCTCATGCCGCGCCCGCCCGATCTCCGGGCGGGAAATATTCGCGCAACGCGCGCGGCAGCAGTCCCGCCGGACGAAACAGCAGAATGAGGATCACCAACACCGCGTAAAGCACGAAGCGATATTCCTGGATGATTTGAAATTTTTCCGGGAGGATCACGACGAACGCCGCGGCGACAGCCACGCCCCATGCATTACCGATGCCGCCGAGCAGGACGATCGACACCAGGACCAGGGAATCGGCGAATGCAAAATTGTTCGGTGCGATGAATCCCAGCACGTGGCCATAGGCGCCGCCGGCGACGCCGGCCAGGACATTGCCGAGGGTGAAGGCGAGCACCTTCCAGCGCGCGACATCGAGGCCGTAACTCGCCGCGGCGGTTTCATCGAGGCGGACCGCATCCATGGCAAGCCCGATCCAGGAGCGCTCGAGCCGACGCACGAACGCGAAGCTCAACACCAGCAAGAGGAGTGCCAGCAGCAAATATGAGAAATAGAACGAGGCGGTGAAGCCGCCGATCCGGAGGGGGGTATTGAAATTCCAGCCGAACAGTACGAGCGGCTTGACCTGGATGCCCTGGGGCCCGCCAAGCGTGTCGTTCACCTCGAGAAAGACCTTGAACAGGATGCCGAACGCGATGGTCACCAGCGCGGCGTAGTGCCCGCGCGTGCGCAGCACCGGCAGGATCAGGATCGATCCGATCAGCGCCGCCATTACGCCGCCGAGCGGTAGTGTGAGAAAGGACGGCAGCGACGTGTATTTGGTGACGACGCCAGCGGTGTAGCAACCGATGCCGAGGAACGCGGCGCCGGCGAAATTGACCACGCCGCAGTAGCCGAACTGAATCGTGAGGCCGAGCGCGGCGACCATGAGCAGGAGCGCGGTCGTCATCATCAGGATAATGAAATGCTCCTCGTGGAAGAAGAGCGCAGCGACGAGCACGCCAGCCATGGTGGCCAGGTCGAACAGGCGCTCGTTGCCGCCGATGCTTTGCCGGATTTTGTCGGCAATGCCGGAGCGGGCGCCGAGCACGATGGCGATAAGGGCACCAAGCAGCAGCCCGCCGAGCGCCCACTCGCGTTCCGCGCCGAGAAAGAGCAGGCCATAGCACGTCGCGACGGCGGCCCAGGCCAGCGCCGGCAGCGGCGATCGGGCATGGGGCAGCTCCAGCATGCCGTCACACCCGCTCGCTCGATTTCTCCGCGATCAGGCCGGTCGGCCGCAAGGTCATGATGAGGATGACGACCGCAAGCGCGAACACGTCCTTGTAGGCGCTCGCGAACGGCAACGCGACGGCGCCTATCGTCTGCAGCCCCGCGAACAGAAAACCGCCCAGGATCGCGCCGTAAATGTTGCCGAGCCCGCCGACCACGGCGGCGCTGAAGCCGAACACGCCGAGCAGCAGCCCCATGCCGAAGTTGATCTCGTTGTAGTAGAGGCCGTTCATGATGCCGGCGAACGCGGCGACGCCCGAGCCGATCGCAAACGTGATCAGCACGACGGCGGTGAAATTGATTCCCATGCTGCGCGCGGTCTCGCCGTCCTGCGCCACGGCGCGGATCGCCAGGCCGAGCTTGGTCTTGTTGATCAGGAGATGGATGGCGACGATCATGGCGAGGCCGGCGGCCAGGAGAATCAGGCTGTCCAGGCGCAAGGTAAAATGTCCCCAGCTGAACGCCGCGGTGGGGAGCAGCGCCGGGAATGGCTTCGGATTGGAGCCGTCGGGGAACAGCAGTCGCACGCCTTCACGCAGCACCGTTCCAAGCATTAGAGTGATGAGCAACGTGTTGAGCGCGGGCGCAGAACGCAGCGGCAGCACTAGCGCGCGAGCGATCACGGCGCCAAGCGCGGCCATCGCCGCCATCGCCACGAGTGAAATCGCGACGAGCTGCAGCAGCGGCGAGCCGATGCGTGCGGCATTGAGGCCGAGATAGACGGCAAAGCCGGTGAACACACCCACGGTTAGCACGTCACCATGGGAGAACTTGATGACGTCGAGCACGCCGAAGAACAGCGTGAAGCCGACCGCCACGAGGCCGTACATGACCCCGAGCATGAGCCCGTTGATCAGGTATTGGAGCGCGACGTCCATCGGCTGCGGCGAATAGCGAAATAGCGAGTAGCGAATAGGGGAGGCTACTCGCTATTCGCCACTCGCTATTCGCTCACTTCTTGAGCTTGCGCTTGCCGGAGGCGTACTCGCTTTCCTCCCAGACCACCCATTTCCCGTCCTGCACCACGTACTTGGTGATGAGTGGCACGGTGTTCTGCCCGTGGTCGTCGAAGGTGATCGGGCCGACGATCGAATCGTAGTTCTGTACCTTGCCCAGCGCGTCGATGATCTTCTTGCGGTCGGGCCCCACCTCCTCGATCTTGTCGAGGACGAGCTGCATGGCAGCGAACGCGAAGGCACCGTAGGCCTCCGGCGGTTCCTTGTACCCGGTCTTCTCGTACTGCTCATGGAAGTGCTTTCCGCCCGGCAGCTTTTCGATCGGTGCGCCCTCGGCGAAGCTGAGCGAGCCCTCAGCCAAGGGCCCCAATCCTTGGATGTAAGCATCGGACGTGATGCCGGACGTGCCTTCGAAGACGGCGTTGAGCCCGAGCTTGTCCATCTGCGAGCGGATGCGAATGCCGATCGGGGTCAGTCCGCCGAAATAGATCACTTCGGGATTGAGCACCTTCGCCTGGGTCAGCTCGGCGGTGAAGTCCTGCTGATCGGCAGTCACGCCGAAGGTGCCGGCAATCTCGCCGCCGTTCGCCTTTACGTATTTGGAGAAATACTCGTTGTGACCCTTGCCGTAGTCGGTGGTGTCGTGAATCACCACCCATTTCTTGAAGCCGAGGCCGGTCATGAACTTCGCCGCGACTTCGTTCTGATTGATCATCGTGCCGTTGACCCGATGCACCTCGGGATACTTGTTGCGGTAGGTGATGTCGGGGAGAACCGCGCCCCACACCACCATCGGCAGGCCGAGCCGGTTGTACGTGTCGACAGCCGCGATCGCCGCAACGGAGCAATAATGCGATACCGAGGCGACGATGGAGCGGTCCGCACCCACCTTGGTTGCCACCTGCACCGCGACGTTCGGCTTGCATTCGTCGTCGAGCACCACGAGTTCGTATTCGTATTTCGCCTTCGGGTCCGCATTGCGCAGCCTGACCGCGAGGTCAGCCGAATTGCGGCCGCCGAGGCCATTGGCCGCCGTGCCGCCGGTGAGTGGACCGATGAAGCCCACCTTGACCTTGTCCTTCGCCGCAGCCGGCGAGGCGAACAACACGGCGGCCAGCGCGCCAGCCAACCCGGCTGTGAAGAGATCGTGTTTCCGGATCATATGAACTTTCCCTCTGGTGGAGGAGCGACGGAGCAGTCGCGCGAGTGTTTGACGAAGCTGAGCATCATGGTTGCCTAGCAGCGCGCGCGGAGCAAGGGCCGATGTTGTCCGCGGAGTTGAAATTAGCGGCAAATCGCCTGCGACAGAGGAACTCATCGGCTTGACCGGCACGGCCATTTCCTGAACTCTCGCCGCAAATAAGAGCTGTCTGTGCAGCTGCTCGTCCGGCTGGGCCAAGCCAACGTCAACGCCGGACCTGGAGGAGGAGGAAACGATGCTCACGCGCCGCGGATTGCTGGTCGGCTCGGGTGCGACAGCATTGTTCGCCTCGGAAGCTGCGGCGCAGGAATGGCCGCAGCGCACGATCCGCGTAATCGTTTCGTTCGGGCCGGGCGGCGGCGCCGATATCGTCGGCCGCATCATCGCCCAGGCGCTGCAGGAAAAACTCGGGCAGCCGGTCGTGGTGGAGAATCGGCCCGGTGCCGCCGGCACTCTCGGTAACGAAGCGGTCGCGCGCGCGGAGAAGGACGGCTACACGCTCGGGGTGATGACCGCCGGCCAGATCATCGCCGGGGTGATGAACAAGTCGCTGCGCTACGACACGCTGGCCTCGTTCGATTCGATTTCCATGATCGCCACCGCCGGCTTGATCATCGTCACGCGGCCAGACTTTCCGGCAAACAATGTCAAGGAACTGATCGCGGCCGCAAAGGCCAGGCCCGGCAAGATCGTGTTCGCGAGTCCCGGATTTGGAGCGACGCAGCATTTCACCGGGGAATTGTTCCGGTTGACCGCCAAGGTCGACATGCTGCACGTGCCGTTTCGCACCTCGCCGGAAGCAATTTCCGCGGTGCTCGGCGGCCAGGTGGATGTGCTGTTCGATACCGTTTCCGCGGTGCTGGGGCAGGTGCAATCCGGGCAGCTCAAGGCGCTGGCGGTCACCGGCAAGGACCGCTTCCCGGCGGTTCCCGACGTGCCGGCGGCGATCGAATCCGGCGTGCTTCCCGGCTTCGACGTCACCACTTGGTATGGCTTGTTCGTGCCAAGCGGCACGCCGTCAGCGATCATCGCCAGGCTCAACAAGACCGTGAACCAGGTACTCAAGGACGAGGCCGTGCGCGAGCGGTTGATCAAGGCCGGCGTCGTGGTGCAGGGCTCCACCGCCGAGGCGTTCGGCAAGCACATGGCCGACGAATACGCGCGCTGGAACGGGGTGCGCGAGGCGGCCGGCATTCCGCAGCAGTAGCGCGATGGCTGCGCGTAATTACAACGCTCCGGCCTCGCGCAGTACGTCGACCGCCACGCGGTGCGCTTCGTTGGCCGCGGCAATCCCGCAGTAGAGCGCGAGCAGAAGCAGGACTTCCCGGATCTCATCGGCGGTGCAGCCGTTGGCAAGCGCGCCCCTGATGTGGACGCCGAGCTCGTTCGAGTGCCCGGCCGCCGCGGTCATCGCGATCGCGGCCAGCGACTTTGTCGCGAGCGGCAGCCCCGAGCGGCCCCACACGTCGCCATAAGCATAGGCGTTGATCATGGTCTGCAGCGGCTCGCCGAAGGCGCCGAACGCGCTCATTCGCTTCTTGACCGCCGCCGGGCCGAACATTTTTTGCCGAAGCTGCAAGCCTTTGTCGTAGAGATCGCGCGTGTCCATGTTTCTCTCCTGCGGAATTAACTTCATCACCCGCGGGCTCTATACGCGGTCTATCTTTCGGAAAAGTGCAAAGAGCTTTTGCGAAGGGATAGATTGCCGGGTCAAGCCCGACAATGACAAAGGTCGTGTCGATGCGATCGTTATTAGACGGCGCGCACAGGCGATGCTAGGCTCCCTACCGTGCGGCACCGCGCAAGAAGGCCGCCAGGGAACGCTCGGCATGAAATTCGGCATCTTCGATTACATCGACGATCGCGGCGAACCCCCGCGGAAGACTTTTGAGGATCGGATTGCGTTATTGCAGGCGGCCGAAGCCGCCGGCTTCTACGGATATCATCTGACCGAGCATCACGCGACGCCGCTGTCGCTGGCGCCGTCACCGAGCGTGTTCCTTGCCGCTGCCGCGCGCGAGACGCGGCGCATCCGGCTCGGCACGCTGCTTTATCTGTTGCCGCTCTACCATCCGCTGCGGCTTCTGGAAGAGCTCTGCATGCTCGATCACCTCAGCGGCGGGCGGCTCGATATCGGGGTGGGGCGCGGCATCTCGCCGATGGAGTTCGATGCCTATGGCATCGACTTCGATCGATCTAGCGCGGATTTCGAGCATGCCTTCAACGTTCTCTGTCTAGGCTTCACGCGCGATCGCATCGATTATCAATGCGACCGATACATGCTGAAAGACGTCCCGGTGGTGATGCGGTCGTTGCAACGCCCGCATCCGCCGTTCTGGTACGGCCTGCGCGGCGAGCAGGGGCCGATCTTCGCGGCTCGCCACGGCATGCACGGGGTCACGCTGGGTCCGGACGAGAAGGCGGGAAAGATGCTGGCGACATTCCGCGCGCATTGGGCGGCTCATGCCGCCGAGCGCGAGGCCAACAAATCGCCGGTGCGAACGCCGTTCTGCGGCGTCATGCGCGCGATGTTCATCGCCGACAGCGATGCGGAGGCCGAGCGTATCGCGCGGCCGGCGTACAAGCGCTGGTTCGACAGCCTCGCCTGGCTCTGGATCGAGCGTGGCTCGTTTCCGCCGATCTCGATCTCTGCCGATTACGATCAATCGAAAGCAGCCGGCACCTTGGTGGTGGGCAACCCCGCTACGGTCGGCCGCATCTTGCGCCAGCAGGCCGAACGCATCGGGCAGAACTACCTCGTGCTGCTGCTCGCCTTCGGATCGCTCACCCACGCCCAGGAAATGCGCTCGCTCGCTTTGTTCAAAGATGAGATCATGCCGCAGCTTGCACTCCTGAACGAGGACGCAGCGCACGGGGCGCCGGCGCTCGCGACGGCATAGCGGTCTGATTCGATGAGCTCATCATTCGATTTCTCGCCGCTGCTGACCCCGGGCTTGCCCACTGCGGCGGCAAAATGGAACGGATTTCCCCGTTACAACTTCATCGGCGGGCACAACGACGCCGATCTGGTTCCCATCGCTCGCCTCGTTGCGGCTGCGACCGCGGTGCTGGAACGCGAGGGCTCGACGCTCGCGAGCTACGGCCTGCAAAGCGGGCCGCTCGGCTATCGGCCACTGCGTGAGTTCCTCGCGGCAAAGCTCAAACGCACCGCCGGCATGTCCTGCACGGCCGACGAGATCCTGATCACGTCCGGCTCGCTGCAGGCGATCGATCTCGTCAACGGCGTTTTCCTGGCGCGCGGCGATACCGTCATTATCGAGCAGCAGAGCTACCAGGGGTCATTGACCCGGCTTCAGCGACTGGGCGTGCACGCCGTCGGCATCCCGCTCGACCAGGAGGGGATGCGAATGGACGCGCTCGCCGGCGCGCTCGCCGATCTCAAAGGCCGCAACGTCCAGCCGAAATACATTTACACCATTCCCACCGTGCAGAATCCGACTGGCAGCGTGATGCCTGAGCAGCGCCGCCACGAACTGCTGCGCTTGGCGCAAGATTACACCATTCCGATCTTCGAGGACGATTGCTACGCCGATCTGACTTGGGACGGCGGCCGGCCAGCCGCGCTTCATGCCTTGAGCCGGCGCGGCGGCGTCATCCACATTGGCTCGTTCTCCAAATCGATCGCCCCAGCGCTGCGCGTCGGTTACATCGTCGCGCCGTGGGAGGTCCTCGCGCGCATGCTCGCGATCAAGACCGATGCCGGGTCGGGCGCGCTCGAGCAGATGGTGCTGGGAGAGTTTTGCCCGAAACATTTCGCCGATCACGTGCCGCGGCTCACGCGCGGCCTGCGCGCGAAGCTCGAGACACTGATGGAGGCGTTCGCCGAGCAGTTCGGCACGTCGGCCGAGTTCGCCGAACCCAAGGGAGGGATTTTTCTCTGGGTCAAGCTGCCGGACGCGGTCGACATACAGAAGCTCGCGCAGGCCGCGCTGGCAAGCGGAGTTGCCATCAATCCAGGACCGGACTGGTCGACCGACAAAACTCACGGCAAGAGCCGGATGCGTATCTGCTTTGCCAACCCATCGCACCAGGCCATTCGCGAAGGTGTCGCCGCATTGGCCGAGGTCTGCCGGCGCGAATTCGGAGTGCCGAGCCGGATCGCCAACGTCGAGCGCCGCGCGCGGGCGTAAAGCCGATCCGTTGCCGCAGTTGTGTCTTATCCAGATAACGCCGTTGTGAGACGGCGCACACGTTTCCGAAGCATTTCAAGTCATGCCCGGTGCAGCGGGTAGCGTGACCGCAAAGCAGCTGCCTCGCTCGGGATCGTAGGTGACCTCGCCGCCGTGTCGGCGGGCGATCTGCCTGACCAGCGCCAGGCCGAGTCCGGTCCCCTTGGCGCCATACGTTCCTGGGATGCGGTAGAAGGCCGAAAACAGCCGCTCCCGCGCCCCCTCCGGGATCACCGGTCCGCGATCGCAGACGCGAAGCAGCGCCCGATCTTCATGCCGCTCGATTGTCACCTCGATGGGCGGCTTGCCGTGGCGCTGCGCGTTTTCTACGAGATTGCGGATCATTCGTCGCAGCAGCAGCAGGTCGCCACGCACCACGACTGGGCTGCCTTGCACGGAACAATCCTCGTATCGCGCGCATTCTTCGGCCGCGAGCGCAGCGAGGTCGACGTCCTCGCGCACGTCCAGCTTATCGGTTGCATCGAGACGGCTCATGAGCAGGATCTCGTCCACGAGCTGGTCGAGCTCGGCGATGTCCTTGGTCAGCGCCGCCTTGCGCTCGGGTTGCGCGTCGATCAGTTCGAGGCCGAGCCGCAGGCGGGTTAGCGGCGTGCGCAGCTCATGCGACGCATTGGCCAGCAACATTTTTTGCGCGCCGACCAAATTTTCGATGCGAGCAGCGGCGCGATTGAAGCTCTCAGCCAGGCGTGCGACCTCGTCGCGGCCTTCGACCTTCACGCGCGCAGTAAGATCGCCGGCTCCGAGCGACTCGACCCCGTGCTGCAATCGCTCGAGCCGTCGCGTGACCCGGCGTGCGACGGGAAGCGCCCCGAACGCGACGGCGAGCGCAATGGCCCCGAGGAAGGCCGCGAGCACGAGCGCTCTCGGTCGTGGCCGAACCGGAAGCCGCGCCACCAGCCAACGACCGTCGGGAAGCTCGATCGAGACAGCCGGACCGGCCGGTGTGCGTAGCCAGCCTCCAGTACGATCGCCCCGACTGGGCGGCGGCAGCGGCCGGCCCGCGGCGGCAAGCGGTTCTTTTGCGCGGCCAAACAAAGCCAGATCGGCGCCGAGCCGGCGCGCCAAACGGTCGATCACCTGCTGCTGCACGGACAGCGGCGCTTGTGCCGGCGGAACAAGCTCGGCCACCACCTCCCCGGCAATCTCAAACGGCTGACCGAAGGGAGGAACGCTTGCGATGAAATGCCAGACGAGACCCGCCGTCAGCACGACGAGGAGAAGGCTGCCCACGATCGTCAGGTAGACTTGAAGATAGAGCCTTCTCATCGAAATCCTTTTGATGGACCGTGACGCGCGGGGAGCCGCTCAGTCCTGCGCCTTCGCGAACACATAGCCGGCGCCACGGACCGTGATCACGCGCCGCGGCTTTCTCGGATCGTCCTCGATCGCCGCACGGATGCGGGAGATGTGCACATCGATCGAGCGGTCGAACGCGTCGAATTGCTCACCCTTGACCACATCCATGAGCGTTTCGCGCGACATGACCCGGCCTGAATGCTCGGCGAGTGCCAACAGCAAAGCGAATTGATAGCCGGTGAGCACACGCGGCGAGCCGTCGAGACGCACCTCGCGCGCGCCGCGGTCGATCTCGAGGCGACCAAAGCGCAGCACGTCGGCGCGCGGCCCGGCGCGGCCGCGGCGCAGAATTGCACGCAGCCTCGCCAACAGCTCGCGCGGCTCGAATGGCTTTGGCAGATAGTCGTCCGCCCCCATTTCCAGCCCGACCACGCGATCCATCGGATCGCCGCGGGCGGTCAGCATCAGGATCGGGCTGTCGGAGCGGGCGCGTATGCGGCGGCAGATTTCCAGACCATCGCCATCCGGCAGCATCAGGTCGAGGACGACGGCGTCGACCGGCTCTCGCCCGTGCAGTGCAAGCCCGCGCGTCCCGCTTTCTGCATGAATCACGTCGAAGCCCGCCTTGCCGAGGTACTCGCGCACCATGTCGGCAAGACGGGAATCATCTTCGATCAAAAGAATCCGCTCGGCCACGATGATTCATCAAGCGGCCTCCATCAACCGTGATGCCAGCGCGACCATGGACCACTGGCAACCCAGTCCGCAACTTTCCGGCGCTGTTCAGGGTTCAGCACTTCTGCCGCGTCGGCCAGCGCCTGCGCGATGCGCTTGCTGGCGGTTTCCGCAAGCCCGATCTGCTCCGCCCGCAACCGCTCGATTGCCGTACGATCGATGGTGGGGGCGGTCAAGAGCGTGACCGCTTGGCTGCGCGCGGCCTGCCACTTCTCGCGCAGCGCGCGCAGATCGGCGGCGGCGGCCTTGGCGATGTTTGCGATCTTTGCCTGCTGGTCGGCCGTGGCGTCGAGCTCGATCGCCATGTGCTTGGTCATGCGGTCGATGCGATCGTCGACTTGCGCCGGCGAGAGCCCGCCCGCAAACGCACCGCCGAACGGCCCGCCACCACGCAGGTGGAAGTGCTGCCAGGCAAAACCTTGGCCGAACGCGTGGGACAACATGTTCCCGGTGACACCGGCCAGGAGCGCGACCGCAACCAGCGCGATCACGAACCCGGCACGTCGACCGCCTCGGTAACTGGGGGACGGCACGCGATCCGGAGATTGCGTGTTGTTCTGCTCAACCATCCTGAACTCCTGTCTCTTTGCAGGCGGCTTTGCCTGCCTGCACGAGAGAGTAACGGCAGCTTGCTTCCCGCCCGTGTCGGGCAGGTAAAGTTTTGTAAAGCCGGGATCGTCGCGCTCAGGCAGCCGCGCCGGTAATATTGCCTGCGCGATCAAGGACGTGCATTAATCCGGTCGCGACCTTTATTCGCAGCGGCAACCTGCTTTCGAGGCGCGCATGCGCGTGAACGACTTTCGCAGCTTCGACTTCGGGCTGGGCGAGACGGCCGACGCCTTGCGCGACAGCGTGCGCGGATTCGCGGGAGCGCGCATCGCGCCGCGCGCCGAGGAAATCGACCGCAGCAACACCTTTCCGCGCGACCTGTGGCCCGAGCTCGGCAAACTCGGCGTGCACGGGATCACCGTTGAGGAGGAGTGGGGCGGGGCGGGGCTGGGATATCTCGAGCATTGCGTCGCGATGGAGGAAATCTCGCGCGCGTCCGCTTCGGTCGGGCTTTCCTACGGCGCCCATTCCAATCTTTGCGTCAATCAGATCCGCCGCAACGGCACGGACGAGCAGAAACGACGTTATCTGCCGAAGCTGATCTCGGGGGAGCATCTCGGGGCGCTCGCGATGTCCGAGCCGGGGGCCGGTTCCGACGTCGTGTCGATGAAGACGCGCGCCGAGAAAAAGGGCGACCGCTACCTGCTCAACGGCAGCAAAATGTGGATCACCAACGGACCGCAGGCCGAAACGCTGGTGGTATACGCCAAAACGGATCCCGGCGCCGGTGCGCGCGGCATCACCGCCTTCCTCATTGAAAAAGGCTTCAAGGGTTTTTCCACCGCTCAAAAACTCGACAAGCTCGGCATGCGCGGCTCCGATACCTGCGAGCTCGTGTTCGAGGACTGCGAAGTACCGGAAGAAAATGTGCTCGGCGGAGTCGGCGACGGCGTCATGATCCTGATGTCCGGCCTCGATTACGAGCGCGTGGTGCTCGCGGCCGGGCCGCTTGGCATCATGCAGTCATGCATGGATATCGTGATGCCCTACATTCACGAGCGCCGGCAATTCGGCCAGCCAATCGGCGAATTTCAGCTCGTACAGGGCAAGGTCGCCGACATGTATGTCGGCATGAATGCCTGCAAGTCCTATGTCTATGCGGTAGCCAAAGCCTGCGACCGCGGCGAGACCACGCGCGAGGATGCCGCTGGCGCGATCCTCTATGCGGCGGAGAACGCGACCCGACTCGCGCTCGATGCCGTCCAACTGCTCGGCGGCAACGGCTACATCAATGATTATCCTACCGGGCGCTTGCTGCGCGACGCCAAGCTCTATGAGATCGGCGCTGGCACCAGCGAGATCCGGCGCATGCTTATCGGCCGGCAGCTGTTCGACAAGACGCGCTGAGCCGATGACCGTCCTGCAATCCGTCATTGATCCAGGCTCGGCGGAATTTTTTCGCAACGCCGAGGCGATGAAGGGCTTGGTGGCGGATTTGCGCGCCAAGCTCGAAACGGCGGTGCAGGGCGGCAGCGCCGAGGCGCGCGCGCGCCACGTTGCGCGCGGCAAGCTGTTGGCGCGCGACCGGGTCAGCCTGCTGCTCGACCCGGGAACGCCGTTCCTCGAACTTTCGCCGCTCGCCGGCTATGGCCTTTATGGCGGCGACGTGCACTCCGCGAGCATAATCACCGGCATCGGCCGCATCAGCGGCCGCGAATGCGTCGTCATCGCCAACGACGCCACGATCAAAGGCGGCACCTACTACCCCATGACGGTGAAGAAGCACCTGCGCGCGCAGGACATCGCGCGCGAGAATCATTTGCCCTGCATCTATCTGGTCGATTCCGGCGGCGCATTCCTGCCACTCCAGGACGAGATTTTTCCCGACGAGCGCCACTTCGGGCGCATCTTCTACAACCAGGCGCGCATGTCGGCGCTGGGCATTCCGCAGATTGCTGTTGTTATGGGCTCCTGCACCGCCGGCGGCGCCTACGTGCCGGCCATGTCGGACGAGAGCATCATCGTGCGCAACGAAGGAGCGATCTTCCTGGGGGGGCCGCCGCTGGTGAAGGCGGCGACCGGCGAGGAGGTGAGCGCGGAGGAATTGGGCGGTGCCGACGTGCACAGCCGCCAGTCCGGTGTCACCGACCACTACGCCATGGACGACGGCCATGCCATCGGCATCGCGCGCCGCATCGTCGCAAATCTCAACCGAGTGAAGCATTCGTATCTCGAGCTGCGCGCGCCGCGCGATCCGCTGTTCCCGGCCGAGGATCTCTACGGCATCGTGCCGGCGGACCCGCGCACGCCTTACGCCGTGCGCGACGTCATCGCGCGCATCGTCGACGGCTCCGAATTCGACGAGTTCAAGGCGCTGTACGGCCAGACGCTGGCCTGCGGCTTCGCCCACATCCACGGCTTTCCCATCGGTATTCTCGCCAACAACGGCATCCTGTTCAGCGAGAGCGCGCTCAAGGGCACGCACTTCATCGAACTTGCCAGCCAGCGCAACATTCCGCTGCTGTTTCTGCAGAACATCACCGGCTTCATGGTAGGCCGCAAATACGAGGCGCAAGGCATCGCCAAGGACGGGGCCAAGATGGTCACGGCGGTCGCCACCACCAGCGTCCCGAAATACACGGTCATCATCGGCGGCAGTTACGGCGCCGGCAATTACGGCATGTGCGGGCGCGCCTACGGCCCGCGCTTGCTCTGGATGTGGCCGAATGCGCGCATCTCGGTAATGGGCGGCGAGCAGGCGGCGAGCGTGCTCGGGCTCTTGCGCCAGGACGCGGTCGAGGCGAAGGGCGCAACCTGGAGCGCGGCGGAGGATGAGGCCTTCAAAGCGCCGATCCGCGAGCAATACGAGCAGCAGGGGCATCCCTATTACGCGACCGCGCGCATCTGGGACGACGGCATCATCGATCCGGTCGACACGCGCACTGTGCTGGGGCTGGCGCTCGCGGCCGGCCTGAACGCGCCGCCCCCCGAACCGACGCGCTTCGGCATCTTCAGGATGTAACGTCACCGTCTCTTCCGACGACTTCCAGTCGATCGAATCTTTGCCATACGCCTGTCGCGTCTGTTACGCAGATTCTTTTGCCGCGGAGGTCGATGCGCGAGTCACCTCACTCGCGCGTGATAACTCACGAACTGCAGCGGCGCGCTCAGCCGAAAATCTTGCACGCCGGGTGCCGGCATTTCAGAATGAACGTGCGCAGGTTTAGCCGGAGGCTCGACGCCGCAATATTCACGATGGGACGTTAAGGGTGGCAAAAATTCCTCCTGGGGTTGGCCCCCAGCATTTGCAGGTTGTTGTCCTTGTGGGCGCCACCGGCGACCTGTCGCGGCGCAAGCTGCTGCCCGGCCTGTTCTACCTGTCGAGCGCCGGTTTCATCCCGAGCTGCCGGATCATCGGCGTCTCGCTCGACCAGATTGACGCCGATGACTTCCGCAAGATCGCGCGCGAGGCGCTCGATCAATTCTCCAGCCGAAAGGTGAAGGACGCGGACTGGGCCGCCTTTGCCGAGACACTGGACTACGTGCCGATCGGCGCGGGCGCTGACGCGCTCAAGGCGGCGGCGGCCGAGGCGGACCGGAAACTGGGCAACGAGAACAGGCGCTTGCACTATCTCAGCGTGCCGCCCAATGCCGCCTTGTCGGCCGTACGCCTGTTGGCGGAGGCGGACCTCGTCGACCGCTCCCGGATCATCATGGAA
>Ga0182033_10000102_pt1 | contig 36640 bp, 25 predicted proteins | sample tim00Cox0000000H_FD_125968 | JGI IMG/M metagenome (GOLD analysis project Ga0182033, IMG submission 125968) | Lab enrichment of tropical soil microbial communities from Luquillo Experimental Forest, Puerto Rico - timezero.00C.oxic.00.000.00H | ecosystem: Environmental > Terrestrial > Soil >...
CTAGTGTCCCTTTGATTTCGAAGTTCGCATTCGAGGCTGCCGCAAGGGTGTGCGAAGGCCGGAATCGGGACGCTAGCGCGCGCATTCGCCTGAACGATCAAGCTCGGAATAATGGAGGACCACATGACGCAAGCTCAAACCGCGCGAACGCCCGGCGCCAAGCGCGCGGGTGCCGGCGAATACCTGTTCGATCTCACCAAAGTGAACAAGATCATGGGCGGGCCGGATTACTCGACCGCGAACGGTGCCTGCGTCGAAAGCGACCGCATGATCGTCGGCTTGATGCGCATGCCGGCGGGCACCGGCGCCGAGCCGCATTCCCATCCTAACGAACAGTGGATCTACATTCTTGAAGGGACCTTCCGGGCGAAGATCGGCGACAAGGAGGTCGAGGCGCGCCCGGGCTCCGTGATCTATATCCCCGCCAATGCCGTGCATTCCGGCAAGGCCACGCCCGATGCGGATGTGGTGTTCTTCACCTGCAAGGATGCCTCGCACGGCCTGCACGGCGTCAAGGCGGCGTGAGAGGGGCGACAATATCGCACGCCGGGTTGCCTGTTTCGGCTGACTGGCGCCGGCTACAATTGCGGTGCCGGCCGGGGCAGCGCCGGTAAACTACGCGCTCATGCCAGGGAGGATGTCGTGAGACGATCGGGATTCGTTCTGGCTTTGCTGTGCCTCGCGCTGGGCTCAGCGGTCGCTTCGGCGCAGGAGAAATATCCGGCAAAGCCCGTCAAGATCGTCGTGCCCTATGCGCCGGGAGGAGCGACCGACATCACCGCGCGGCTGTTCGGCGACCAGATGCGACAGAGCTTGGGCGAGCAATTCGTGGTCGAAAGCAAGCCGGGAGCGTTCGGCATTCTCGCCATCGAGGAAATGGCCCGCTCCAAGGCGGACGGCTATACCCTGATGATCGGCAACGTCACCACCAATGCGATCACCCCGGTTCTGTTCCCGAAGAAGTTCTCGATCAATTTCGAGAAGAGCGTCGTCTCGGTTTCGCGTCTTGCCATCTTCCCCTCGTTTCTCGTCACGACCATGAAAAATTTCGAGCCCAAGACCGTGGCGGAAGTCGTCGCCTATGCCAAGAAAAATCCGGGCCAGGTGCGCTACAGCAGCGCGGGTGTCGGCAGCTTCCCGCATTTCGACATGGAAATTTTCTCGCGCCGCGCCGGGATCGAGCTGTTGCACATACCGAACAAGAGCGGCGCTGCCGGCATGATCAACGATCTCGTCGTCGGCGATGCACAGATCGCGTTCATCAATGCGGTGAGCACCGCGCCGATGATCAAGGCCGGCACCATGCGGCCGATTGCGGTGCTGGCGGAGCAGCGCTTGGCGGAATATCCGGAGGTGCCGACCTTGGCGGAGGCCGGTTATCCCGGCGTCGGCACCTTGCACTGGCAGGGTATGCTCGCACCCGCCGCCACGCCGAAGCCGGTGCTCGCGACCCTGTTCGGCGCGATCAAGGAGGCTGCCCAGGCGCCGGCGCTGCAGGAAGCGTTTCGCAAGCAGCTCGTCAGCGTCAAGCCGAACGAGTCACTCGACGAGGCGCAATCCTGGCTCAACGGCGAGATTGCCTCGTGGCGCAAGATCACCGCCGAGGTGAAAATCGAAATGACGGATTAGGGCGCCACATCCGTCGTTCGGGGTTACACGCTCAGCCGGGGAGGGCGGGTCATGAAACGGATGGCGTTGCTGCTGCTGGCAGCCATCGTCGCCATCGCAACGAGCGCTGGCGCGCAAGAGAAATATCCGAGCAAGCCGGTACGCGTCGTGGTGCCGTTCGGGCCGGGCAGCGCCACCGACATCGTCATGCGCATCGTCGGCGAGCAGATGCGTCCAATTTTCGGCCAACCGGTCGTGATCGAGAACAAGCCTGGTGCGTTTGGCATCATTGCAATCGAGGAGATGGCGCGTGCGCGTCCTGACGGCTATACGCTGCAGATCGGCAATCCCGGCACCAATGCGCTCGCGCCGATCATCTACCGCAAGAAGTTCAGGATCGATTACGACAAGGACGTAACCATGGTGACGCGGCTGAGCGAAGTTCCGCTCGTGCTCGCCGCAACCACCAAAGATTTTGCGCCGAAGACCTATGCCGAGTTCATTGCCTACGCCAAAACAAACCCCGGCAAGGTGCGCTACGCCAGCGTCGGCACCGGCAGCAACAATCATTACGACACCGAGGCGTTCGCCCAATGGGCCGGTATCGAGCTGGTGCATCTACCGAACAAAGGCGGCGGCGCCGCAATCACCAATGATCTCGTCACCGGCGACGCCCATGTGGCGCTGGTGAACGCCGCGAGCTCGCTCGGTGTCATCAAAGCAGGACAGGTGCGGGCGCTGGCGATCATGTCCGACCAGCGCTTGCCCGAATATCCTGACGTGCCGAGGCTGGTCGAACTGGGCTACGCCAACGCGAAAGGCCTGTGGTCGGCATTGTATGCGCCGGCGGCTACGCCACGCGATATTCTCGAGACCATTCGCACGGCTGCCGAGCAGGCACTCAAATCCGAGCCGGTAACCACCGCCTTTCAAAAGCAGCTGATCAAGCCGACCCCGAGCACCTCGCTTGCCGATGCCCAGGCGTTCAATCGCGCGGAGATGGCCTATTGGAAGAGACTCACCGAGCAGGTGAAGGTCGAGCTGCCGGATTGAGCGGCGCTCGTAGCGGCGCAGCAGGGCGTCCTCAATGAGAAATGAGACGGCTGCGACCGCGCCGACCTATGGCATCGTCATCGAGAAGGACGTCGATGTGCCGATGCGCGACGGCGCGCGCCTTAGGGCCGATGTGTTCCGACCCGATGCCGCCGGCCGGTTTCCCGCCATTTTGAATCTGGGTCCGTATCAAAAAGACAAGCTCTGGATTCCCCCCGACAATCTCGAGGAGAAGCCGAACCCGCTGATGAATTGGGAGACCATCAACCCGCACTGGTGGGTGCCGAAGGGCTATGCGGCAGTGCGCGTCGATGGGCGCGGGAGCGGAAAATCGCCGGGCCAATGCGAGCCGTGGTCGCTCGCGGAGTCGATTGATTTCTACGACGCCATCGAATGGGCCGCCGCGCAGCCCTGGTGCTCCGGCAAGATAGGGCTGTCCGGCATATCCTACTTCGCGATCAACCAATGGTTCGTTGCCAATCATCAGCCGCCGTCGTTGGCGGCCATCATCCCGTGGGAAGGCTTTGCCGATCTCTACCGCGATGCGCTGTTTCATGGCGGGCTGCTCAGCCTGTTCATGCCGAACTGGTACCTGGCGCATTTCATGCACCATCTCGTTGGCCGCGCTTCTCGGCACATCCCCGACGCCTGGCAAGTGAATACGCTGCATTTCTGGCTGCACAACAGTCTCGACAGCGGCGCCTTTCGCGGCGCGCAGGCGCAATGGGACAAGATCACGGTGCCGATGCTCAGCGTCGGGAATTGGACCGGCATGGGATTGCACTTGCGCGGCAACACCGAGGCATTCATGCGCGCGGCAGGCCCGCACAAGAAGTTGCGCATCCATGCCGGAACCCACGTGCATCCGTTCTACAGCGAGGACGGGCGCCGAGATCAGCTGCGCTTCTTCGATTGTTGGCTCAAGGGCATCGACAACGGGGTGATGGACGAGCCCCCGGTCAAGCTCGCGATTCGCACGGGTGCGGACCAGTTCGAATGGCGCCACGAGCAGGAGTGGCCGCTCAAGCGCACCCGGTGGACCAAATTCTATTTCGACCTGTCGAAGCCCGCACCGGCGCTGGGCGAACTGGTCTCGAAGAATCCCGACAAGTGCGATTCGCGGACATACGCGGCCACCAGCTTGGGCTCGATGGGCTCAACCTCGGCAGCGTCGTCCCAAGTGATGACAGGAGTGCCACCGCCCGACATGGGGCATTCGCTCGAGACGCCGCCGCTCCCGCACGACATCGAGGTCACCGGTCCCATCGCGGCGGTGCTGTGGGTGTCCAGCTCGAGCGAGGACATGGATCTGTTCCTCACCATCCGCAACATTGCTCCGGACGGCAGCGACGTGATGGAGACCGGCCAACAGGGCCGGCAGGTGCCAGTGGCAAAAGGTTGGCTCCGCGTGTCGCATCGCGAGCTCGACGAGAAGCTCTCGCTGCCCTATCGACCGTATCATCGCCACCAGCGGCGGCTTTACCTTGCGCCCGGCGAGGTGGTCGAGGTGCACGTCGAGATCTGGCCGACCTCGATGGTGTTCAAGAAGGGACACCGCATCCGTCTCGACGTGCAGCCGCGCGACGGCATCGGCAGCACCAATTACATGCATTATCATGCCGACTATAACGTTGGGACCAGCACGATTTACTCCGGCGGCGATAAGGAATCATATCTCTTGCTGCCGATCATTCCGTAAAATCTGAAGGGAACGGACCGTCTCGGCGCGATGTCATCCGGCGAACCGCAACACCCACACGCGCTGCGGGGCATGCTTGCGCGCAAGGACGTGCTTGCCGGTCTGCTATTCATCGGCGTGGCGCTGCTCGGTCTCTACATCTCGCGTGATTATCCCATAGGAACGGCGCTGCGCATGGGCACTGGGTATGTGCCCCGGCTGCTGTGCTGGACGCTGCTGGGACTGGGTGTCGTTGTGCTCGTCCAAGGATTGCGCGAAGCGCCGGTTGCGGGTCTGCAGTCATCGGGAGCGCTGGCAACATGGCGCTCGGTTATCTTCGTCACCGCAAGCCTGGTGATCTTTGGGCTGACCATCGAGCGGCTCGGGCTGGTCGTTTCGATATTGCTGCTGATCGGCCTTGGCGCGCTGGCGGCGCGCGGGCTACGGCCGCTGGAAACGCTCGTGGCGGCATTGGTGCTGATCGTCCTCTCCTGGGGCATCTTCATCCTCGGACTGGGACTTACCATCCCGGTCTGGCCGGAGTGGTAGATGGAGCTCGTCGACCATCTCGCGCTGGGTTTCGGCATCGCCCTCACGCCGGCGAACCTGTTTTTTGCGCTCGCCGGCGCGCTGATCGGCACCTTGATCGGCGTGCTCCCCGGGATCGGCCCGATCGCGACCATCGCCATGCTGCTGCCGCTCACCTTTCACCTCGAAGCGACCTCCGGGCTGATCATGCTCGCCGGCATTTTCTACGGCGCGCAATACGGCGGCTCGACCACCGCCATTCTGGTCAACCTGCCCGGGGAGACGTCATCGGTCGTGACTTGCATCGACGGTCACCAGATGGCGCGGCAAGGCCGCGCCGGCGCCGCCTTGGCGGTGGCGGCGCTCGGCTCGTTCTTCGCGGGCTGCGTGTCGACCTTGCTGATCGCGCTGTTCGCGCCGCCGCTCGCCAAAGTCGGCCAGTCGTTCGGCGCACCGGAATATTTCTCCTTGATGGTGCTCGGCTTGATCGCCGCGGTCGTGCTCGCGCACGGTTCGGTGATCAAGGCGGTCGCCATGATCATTCTCGGCCTGCTCATCGGTCTGGTCGGCACCGACGGCAATACCGGCGGAACGCGCTTCACCTTCGGCATCACCGAGCTGACCGATGGCATCGACGTGGCCACCCTCGCCATCGGCGTGTTCGGCATCGGCGAGATCATCACCAATTTGACGCAGCCGCAGGAGACGCGCTCGCTGGTGGCACAGAAGATCACCCGGCTGTGGCCCACGCGCGACGACTTCCGCCGCGCCTGGCCGGCGGTACTGCGCGGCACCGCGCTCGGCTCCATTCTCGGCGTGCTGCCTGGTGGCGGCGCGACGCTCAGCTCATTCGCCGCCTATGCGCTCGAGAAAAAGTCTGCACGAGACGCCTCGCAGTTCGGGCGCGGCGCGGTCGAAGGCGTCGCGGGACCGGAATCCGCCAACAACGCCGGCGCGCAGACCTCGTTCATTCCGATGCTGACATTGGGAATACCGGGGAACGCGGTGATGGCGCTGATGATAGGCGCGCTCACCATCCACGGCATCCAGCCTGGCCCGCAGATCATGACGGAACGCCCCGGCATGTTCTGGGGCATGATTGCCAGCATGTGGATCGGCAATTTGATGCTGGTGATCATCAACCTGCCGCTGATCGGCATGTGGGTGCAGCTGCTCAAAGTGCCGTACCGGTTTCTCTATCTCGCGATCCTCTTGTTCTGCGGCATCGGCGTCTACACCGTGAGCAACAGCTCGGCCGCGGTGCTGCTGGCGGCGTTCTTCGGCGTCGCCGGTTTTGTCTTCGCGCGACTCGAATGCGAGCCGGCGCCGATGATACTCGGCTTCGTGCTCGGCCCGCTGATGGAGGAGAACCTGCGCCGCGCGATGCGTATTTCCGGCGGCGATCCGATGATTTTCCTTAAGCGCCCAATCAGCCTGGGCCTGCTGATTGCCGCGACTGCGCTTTGCGTGCTGGTGGCGCTGCCGGCGATCCGCAGCCGGCGCGAGGAGGCGTTTCAGGAGAATTGAAGCCTTTGCGGTAGCGCCGATGGATCGGCAGCTTCCGCCGCATCTTCAAACACGAGTCCGAAGAACACCAGTACGGGAGCTGATACTCCTCGTGCTGCCAACCTTGCGGCGATATCCGCAACGGTGCCTTGAATGATTGTCTGTTCGGGCCGAGTCGCATTAGCAACCGCAACAGCCGGCATGTCGGGCGCCAGTCCTTCCGCGACCGCATGCGCGGTCAAGGCGCCGATCGTCCGGTTCGGCATATAGACCACGGTCGTGGCGCCAGGATCGGCAAGGCTCGCCCAGTCGAGGTTGTCCGGCAGCCCGCCCTTCTCGGCATGCCCGGTGATGTATTGCAGGCGGCGCACGTCGCGCCGCTGCGTCAAGGGGACAGCCATTCTCGCGGCGGCGCCTTGCGCAGCGGTGATGCCCGGAACCACCTCGACCGAAATCCCGGCGGCGCGGCAGGCGGCAATCTCTTCGCCGGCGCGGCCGAAGATCAGCGGATCGCCGCCCTTGAGCCGCACCACGCGTTTGCCGCTTTTGGCAAGCGCGATCATCAGCGCATTGATCTCGTCCTGGCGGCACGACGCGGCGTAGCCGGTCTTGCCCACCAGCATCTTCTTTGCCTCGCGGCGCGCGAAATCGAGGATCTCGTGGGCAACGAGATCATCGAACAGGATGATGTCGGCCGACTGCAGCGCACGCAGCGCGCGCAAGGTCAGCAGTTCCGGGTCGCCTGGGCCGGCGCCCACCAAAGTGACGCTACCGGCCTCGGCCGCTGCCGCTTGCTCCCGCGTGCGCGCGATGAGGTCGTCGAGATCGGCCTGCGCCGGCTCATGGTCCGGATCGGCAACCGCGAAGGCCGTGAACATTTGCCAGAAACGTCGGCGCGCGGCGAACGAGAGGCCGGATGCGCGTACCGTCTGCCGCCAGCGGCGCGCAGCCTGCGCCCAGTGCGCAAATCCGCGCGGGATCATCGCCTCGAGCTTGGCGCGCACGGCTTGCGCGAAGATTGGTGCGGCGCCATCGGTTGAAATGCCGATCACCAGCGGCGAGCGATTGACGATGGTGCCGAAGGAAAAGTCGCAATACGTCGGCTTGTCGATCACATTGACCGGGACGCCGGCCGCATGTCCCGCACTGGCAAAGGCTTCTGCCTCGCTGTCATCCGCAAACCCGCCGACGGCAACCGCGGCGTTCGCAAGATCCGTGGCTTGCCATTCCCGCCGATGCAGTCGGATCGCTCCGCCCGGAGTCTCCGTCGCGAGCGCGCGAATCTCTTCGCAAGGATGCGCCGCGAACACCTCGACGTTGGCGCCGGCTGCCGATAGCAGCTCGGCCTTCCATGCTACGGCGGCACCATGGCCAGCGACCAGCGCGCGCTTGCCGGCGAGCGCCAGAAAAACCGGAAGCCGCGCGAGCGTCTCCATCCGCGGCGGACGCTGCTCGGCTGGCCGGCGTTCCGGCTCGCGGTCCGACATCAATAGACGTCCTGATGATAGCGGCCGGATTTCTTCAGATTGGCGACGAACGCAATCGCCTCGTCGGTGGTGCGCGCGCCGTGCGCGGCGACGATCTCCACCCACGCGCCTTCCACGTCTTTGGCCATATGCTTGGCATCGCCGCAGACATAAATGTGCGCGCCCTCGGCGAGCCAGGCCCACAGATCGCGGCCCACCTCGCGCATGCGATCCTGGACATAAAACTTCTCGCTGCCGTCGCGCGACCACGCGAGCGACAGGCGCGTCAACACACCGGCGGCTTTCATCCCGGCAAGCTCGTCCTCATAGAAGAAATCGTAGTTGCTGTGACGATGGCCGAAGAACAACCAGTTGCGGCCGGACGCCTTCGTCGCCATGCGCTCGTGCAGGAACGCCCGAAACGGCGCGATTCCCGTGCCGGGACCGATCATGATGATTGGGATGGCAGGATCGCGTGGAAGGCTAAAGTGCGGCGCCTTCTGGATGTAGCACCTGACTGGCTGTCCGGTGCGGACGCGCTCGCCGAGAAACGTCGAGGCGACGCCGAGCCGCGTGCGACCCCTCACCCGGTAACGCACGCCATCGACGCAGAGCGCCATGCGCTTGCCGGCGACCTTGGGCGAAGACGCGATGGAAAACAGCCGCGGCTGCATCGGATCGAGCGCCTCGATGAACGCCTCCGGGTCGGGGCGCAGGCCGCGAAATTTTTCCAGCGCCGCCAGCACGTCGAGGGTCGCGGCGTCACCATCGGGATCTTCGCCGGCGGCGAGGGCCTTCGCTTTGTGGCGGCGCTCGCCGCCGGTGATGTAGGAGAACAGCTGGAACAGCAGGTCGGGCGCAGCGCCGAGCGAGACCTGCTCGATCAGGACATCCCGCAACCGCCGGCCGCCGATTAAAAAATCCGCTGGTGCGCCGAGTGCGGCGATCACGGCATCGGCCAGTGCGGGGTCGTTGATGGGAAAGATGCCGAAGGCGTCGCCGACGCAATAGTCGATATTCGCGTCGGCGAGATCGAGCTCAATATGCCAAGTCTCCTTTTCCGAACCCGGCTTGTTGAGACGCGTGCGCGATAAAAAAATCGCCTCCGCCGGGTTGTCGCGCGAAGCGCCCGGCGCGACGGCCGGCGCAGCCGTAACATCGGCAGTCGGTGTCGTGGCTGGAACCTTGGCGCTGGCCGGCCCCGCCGCGCCGCCAAGCTGCTCGCGCAGAGCCCTGAGCGTGCGTGCGGTTTCTTTGCCACCAGGCACGCAGAGATTGAGCCGCTTTTCTGCTCCTGAGAAGACGGCCTCGGAATAGTCCTGGCAATTGTAACCGCATTGTCCGCAGTCCTGTTGTCCCATCGCCGCCATCATGCGCCGGCGCAGCGGCCGCCCTTCCGCGAGCTTCATGCGTTCGGGCAACGCAAGAGCCGGGTCGTGCCACGGCGCCTCGCCGTCATCGCCGTCGAGGGGGCCGTTTGCGGCAGGTACGAGCCGCGACATCAGCGCGGCGTTCGCCTCCAGGGGGAGAGCAGTGATGCCGTCAATTTCGAGAAAGCCGGCAAAGAACCCGTTGAGCCAGGCGCGCTGCTCCGTCGTGAACGGCGCGTTCTCCGGCACCAATTTCGGGAGCGGCGGGCGCGGAGATTGACTCATTCCGGCGCCCCTTGCTCGAACATGGCTTTCAACGCATCCAGCTCGTGACGCCGGGTAAACGCCAGAAATGTCTCCTCGCTCGAGGCCCGATGCGCGAGATAGGCGCGCAGGATGCGCTCGACGGTTTTTGGAGCATCTTCTGCTTTGACGGCGCGATAGATCTCTCGCCCGAACGCGGCATCGGGGCCAAAGCCGCCGCCGATATGGACGTGGTAACCCTCGACGGTGTCGCCATCGTCAGAGACCTCGACTCTGGCGCCGAGCAGCCCGATGTCGCCGATGTAGTGCTGAGCGCAGGAATTTGGACAGCCGGTGAGGTGGATGTTCACCGGGCTGTCGAGCGGCAGCCGCGCCTCGCACCAATGGGCAATCTCCTCGGCATGGCGCTTGGTGTTGGAAAGGGCGAGACGGCAGCCGGCGTTGCCGGTGCATGCGACGAGGCCCGCGCGAATCGAGGTAGCCTTGGTTGAAAGCCCCAGCGCTTCGATCGCCGCTTCCGCCACCCCGATGCGGTCGGTGGCAATGCCCGAGATTAAGAGGTTCTGCCAGACGGTCAGACGGATATCGCCATCGCCATGGTCGCGCGCAACGGCGGCGAGTCCGCGCATTTGCTCCGCGGTCAGCTTGCCGACAGGCAGCGCGACGCCGATCCAGTGAAGGTTGGGCTGCTTCTGTCCATGCACGCCGATGTGAGCGATGCGGTCGAATGCCGGACGCGGCGCAATCGCCTCGGCCGGCACGCGGACAAGCGTGCGCCCAAGCTTCTCCTCCATCGCCGCCAGGAACTTGTCGATACCCCAGCCATCGATCACATATTTCAGCCGCGCCTTGGCCCGATCGGTGCGGTCGCCCTGATCGATGAACACCCGCACCACGGCATCGGCTACTTTCGTGGCCTCATCGGGTTTCACCGCCACGCCGCTGTCGCCGGCGAAGCTGCGGTGTCCGGTGACGCCGCCGAGCAGGAGGCGAAACCAAACGCCGGGCTCGACGCCGAAACCATCCTTTACCTCGACCGCCTGAAAGCCGATGTCGGCGGTATCTTCGAGCACCGCGATCACGCCGCCGCCGTCGAAGCCGACATTGAACTTGCGCGGAATGCCGTAGAGCGAGCGGTCATTGAGGATGTGGAAGTGCCACTCGCGCGCATACGGTCGCGTGTCGATCAGTTCCTGTGGATCGATGCCGGCGGTGGGTGTGCCGGTGACGTTGCGGATGTTGTCGGCGCCGGACCCGCGCGAGCACAAGCCGAGGTCCTGGATCGCTTCGATCATCGCGATCGCGTTCTTCGGCTCGACCTCGCGCATCTGCAGATTCGCGCGCGTCGTGACGTGCGAATAGCCTCCGGCGTATCGCTCGGCGAGGTCGGCGAGTCCCGCCAGCTGCCAATGCCTGAGAATGCCGTTGGGGATACGCAGGCGGCACATGTATGCGTTTTGGTTCGGGGCGCAATAGAACAGGCCGAAGAAACGCCAGCGGAAATTATCGTCGGGCTTGGGCGGGGCGTTGTTGGCGGCCTGCTCCTTCAACCGCTCATACCCGTCGAACGGATGCAGCTCGCGTTTGAACTTCTCGGGATCCGAAAGCTTCTTGCCCGCCTCGAGGAAGCGCTCCTGCGCCCGCCAATGATCGCCATCGGGGCCGATCGGTTCGGACCTGCTGCCGGCACGGTCGGCTGACGAGGCGATGCCATTACTTGGCGATGCGGTTATGCCTCGGCCGGCGCGTGCGATCTGGAGCCCCGACAGAAAGCCTTCCAGATAGCGCTTCTGCTCGGGATCGAATTCGCCGGATGATACCGCTGTGGCCGCTGAGCTTTGCTCGGCCATGAAATTTCCCTCGGCGGCTACTCAGCAGGCACTTGCCTGGGCACTGGCAGCGGCGTCGCTTCGGGCACCGGTCGCGGCTTGTATGTGAGGTAGAGGGCAAGCCCGGTGCAGACGAAGCCGCCCACGATGTTGCCGAGCGTCACGGGAATCTGATTCCACAGCCACCAGTCCGCCAACGTTATCTTGGCCCCAAGCAGCATGCCGGTCGGGATGATGAACATGTTGACGACCGCATGCTCGAAGCCTTGCGCGAAGAAGATGAAGATCGGCATCCAGGCCGTCGCAATTTTGCCGATCGTGGAGCTTGTCCCCATCGCCAGCACGACGGCGAGGCAGACCATCCAATTGCACAGAATGCCCTTGACGAAAGCCGTGACGAAGCCGGCCACGCCGAACGCGGCGTATCCGTGCGTCTTAGCCTCCGCGATCGAGATGATGCGCGCCGCAACACCAGTCGGCTCGACCGCGCCCATATTGGTCAGCGCAATCGTGAGCAGCGCGCCGTAGATCACGCTGCCGATTAGGTTGGCCACGAATACCCAGGCCCAGTTGCTCGCCACTGCCGCGCCGCTCGCGTGTCGTTCCAGCCATGGCAGCGGAACGAGTGCAAAACTGCCAGTGACCAGCTCCAACCCGAGCAGCACAATGACGATGAGACCGACCGGAAAAATCAGCGCGCCGACCAGCGGCTGGCCGGTGGATACCGCGCCGGTGAACGCCAGGCTGGTGGCGACGCCAAGAAGTGCGCCGGCGAGCGCTCCGCGGATCAAAAGGTCATTGAGGGGAAGGGCAAGCTTGCTCGTCCCTGCGCCGACCATGGCTCGCACCACGTCGACCGGCTTGATGTAATCCATTCCATATCTCTCCCGGCGCGGCACCCGCGCAGGCGGAGCCTTGGCCGCGCAGCACCCAATACAAGTGCCATGCCAAGCCGGGGACGAGGCCGGATTACCTCAGATTTTCAGTAGGTTAAACGGGAAGCAGCAGCACCAAAACGTCGCAACGAAATGATCCTCGTTGCTCGATATATTTGCATCGACGCATGCGGATTGTGCAGCGCACAAAAAGGGGTCAGATGATCGAAGCTTGTGCAGTTGTGCCGCCAAACGCGCGCTCTGCTGAACCGCGAGGATCAGCCCGCCTCATTCAGGTTCGACCTGCGGATGCGGTGCGGCCGACGTGTTCGCCCGCGCCGGCAATCCGCCGGGGTGAGAAGTCGCCAATCTCGTCGGCCGCAGCTGGAACGAACAGCTTTTGCAAGACGTGGCGTTGGATCGGCTTCTTGATGACGGGCACATAACCGAAGCGCGGCTCGATACCTTCGACGCCGTAGCCGGTGACGAAGACAAAGGGTATCTGTCGGGCCTTGAGCACGTCGGCGACGGGATACACGAATTCGCCGCCCAGATTGATATCGATGATACCGGCATCGATTTCGTCATGGACGGCAGCGACCATGGCATCGCCGAGGCGGCTGAAGGGGCCGAGCACCGAAAATCCAAGCTCGGCGAGGATATCCTTCATCATCATCGCCACCAAAATTTCGTCCTCGATAAGGAGGATCCGGTTGCCGCTCTCGAGACGCAGCGGCAGACCGGGCCGATCCTGACCGAGGACACGATGCGCGCCTGCCTGACGCGCGACTGCATCGACGACCTCGGCATGTGGGACCGACAGCGTGCAATTCAGTCCTTCCGGCCGCCAATGAAAACCGACCTTGCCCTCGAGCTGGCGCTCGATGCTCGCCCCGATCACGCGAATGCCGAACCCTGGGGATTGCGGCGGTGACACCGAGGGGCCGCCGCACTCAGTCCACTGCAGCATCAGATTTCCCGCCTGCAGCTCCCAGCTGACCGAGACGCGGCCTGATAGAACCGAGAGGGCGCCGTATTTGGCGGCGTTCGTGGAAAGCTCGTGCAGTGCCAGTGCCAAGGTCTGCGCGGTGCGCGGTTCCAGCGAAACGTCGCGACCGGAAACCCTGATCTGATCGGGATCGCTACCGCGGAATGGGGCAAGCTCTTCGTCGACCAGACGGGCGAGATCGGCGCCCTGCCAACGGCTTTGCGCAAGCAGCGTGTGCGCGCGCGAGAGCGCGGCGATGCGGCCGTCGACGGCGGCGGTGTAGGAGTTGATCGTATCGGCGCGGGTGAGTCGAACGATGGACTGGACCAACGCCAGCGCGTTGCGCGCCCGATGGTCGACCTCGCGCGCAAGCAGAGCCTGGCGCTCCTCGGCTTCCTTGCGATCGGTGATGTCGACGGTCACGCCGCTCACGCGAACGACGTTATCCGCGGGATCGACGCTCGCCACCGCGGTTCCCACGCACCAACGCAGCTGCCCGTTGGGGCGGCACACGCGAAATTCGACCTGCAAGGCGGGGGTATTTGGCGCAGGCGCCTTGATCGCATTCTGCAGATGCTTCCAGTCGTCCGAGTGGATCAAGGCGCGAACATTCTCGATCGTGAGATCGAAGCTCTTCGGATCGACCCCGAAAATGCGGTACTGCCCGTCATCCCAGGCGAACCGACCGCCGACCGGATCCCATTCCCACGATCCCATCTGTCCGGCAGCGAGTGCCAGGCTGCGCCGCTGTTCGCTGCGCAGCAATCCTGCTGCCGAGGCCTCGAGCTCGCCGGTCCGGTCGGCAACGCGGCGTTCGAGTTCCAGATTGAGTTGCTCGAGCTGTCGCGTCTTGCGGTAGAGCTCGGCGAAGATCCTGACTTTGGCGCGGAGCACCTCGGGAATGACCGGGACCGGAACGTAATCGACCGCGCCCATTTCGTAGGCGCGCAGGCGGTCGACATCGGTCAAGTGGATGGCGGAGATGAAGATGATCGCGGTTCGTTGGAAGCGCGGATGCTCGCGGATCATGGCGGCGAGCTGGAAGCCGTCGAGCTCGGGCATGCACACATCGACGAGAATGACGGCGATGTCCTGCTTGAGCAGCTGTTCGAGCGCTTCCTGGGCGGACGCCGCCTTGACCAAATTCTCGCCGAGCTCAGCAAGAATGGTCTCATAGCTGAGCAGCTTGGCCGGCTGGTCGTCGACCAGAAGAATGTTGACTTTGTCGGAAGCCATGCTGCGGACCCGCTGCTAGCGATGGAGCCACATGCGAAGCGCCGACAACAGCTGTTCGGTGTTGACCGGCTTGGCAAGGTAATCGGAGGCGCCCGCCTCGAGACACTTCTCGCGGTCGCCCTTCATGGCCTTGGCGGTGAGCGCGATGATCGGCAGCCGCCGGAACTTGGGGTTATCGCGAATCACCTGGATGGTCTGATATCCGTCCATCTCCGGCATCATGATATCCATCAACACGATCGCGATATCCGGTGTCGCCTGCACCAGCTCGATCGCTTCGCGGCCATTGCTGGCGGTGAGCACATGCATGCCGCGCCGTTCCAATCCGCTCGACAGCGCGAACACGTTGCGGGCATCGTCGTCGACCAGAAGGGCGGTGCGCCCGACGAGGTCCTCGTCCGAGCTGTTGAGCCGTTCGAGCATGCGTTGCTTCTCGGGCGGCAGCTCGGTCACGACTCGGTGCAGGAATAGCGCAGTCTCGTCGAGCAGCCGCTCGGGCGATTCGACGCCCTTGACGACGATGCTGCGCGCCATGGTGTGAAGCTTGGCGTCTTCTTCGGCCGACAATTCCCGGCCGGTAAACACCACCACAGGCACGTCGGACAGCGCCGCGTCGGAGCGCAACTGCTCCAGTACCTCGAATCCGGAAATATCCGGCAGCCGCAGATCCAGCACGACGCAATCGTATGATCCTTCGCGCAACAGGCGCAACGCTTCGGACCCGGTGCCGGTGGTCCCGATTTCGATGTCGTCGTGACTGAGCAACTCGGCGATGCTCATCTGCTCCGCGCGGTCGTCTTCCACCACTAAGAGCCGCTTGCGGCGGTTCGCGTACTCCTTGATGCGCGTGAGCGCCGCCTGGACCCCCTCGGTGGAGGTCGGCTTTGTGACGAAAGCGAAAGCGCCGCGCGCCAGTCCATGCTGGCGATCCTCGTCGAGCGTGATGATCTGGACGGGGATGTGTCGCGTCAACGGATTCTGCTTGAGCTGGCTGAGCACGGTCCAGCCCAGCATGTCCGGAAGGAATACGTCGAGAGACACTGCGGTCGGCAGGTATTGCTTCGCGAGGTCGAGCGCATCGGCGCCGCGCATTGCCACCAAAACTTTGAAGCCCTTCTCACGCGCCAGCTCCACCATGATCCGCGCGTAGTGTGGATCATCCTCGACGATGAGCAGGATCGAATCGCCGGGTTGGATGGCGAGCCGGTCATCGGGGATTTGCTCGACCGCGCGCTCCGGAACTTTGCCAATGATGGCGGGAACGTCGATCGGTGCGGATGCCGCCAGCACCGGCTTGGCCGCGGTCGAGGGACCGACATAGCGCAAGGGAAGATAAAGGGTGAACGTGCTGCCCACGTTGGGCGCGCTGCGCAGATGAATTTCCCCGCCTAGCAAGTTCGCGAGCTCGCGGCTGATCGCCAGTCCGAGGCCGGTTCCGCCGTACTTGCGGCTGGTGCTCGCGTCAGCCTGCATGAAGGCTTCGAAGATCACCTTTTGCTTTTCCAGCGCAATGCCGATTCCGGTATCCGTGACTTCGAAGGCAACCGCCGCGGGCACCTGTCGGAGCACCGGGTGTTCCGCGCTCCAACCGCTGTGCGCCGCGGAAACGTCGAGTCGCACGCCTCCTTGGGCGGTGAACTTGAACGCGTTCGAGAGCAGGTTCTTGAGCACTTGCTGGAGACGTTTCGAATCCGTGGTGATGCTGCGTCCCAGGTTCGGGTCGAGGTTGATCTCGAAGGCAAGCTTGCGGGTTTCCGCCTCGTGCCGGAACGGACGCGCGACCATATCGATCAGATTGGCGAAATTGATCTCCTCCGGTTCCACAGTGACGGTGCCGGATTCGATCTTGGACAGATCGAGAATGTCGCTGATCAGGTTGAGCAGGTCAGTACCCGCACCGTGTATGGTGCGTGCGAAGTCGACCTGCTTGGGCGTGAGGTTGCCCTCTGGATTGTCGGTGAGCTGCTGCCCGAGAATGAGAATCGAGTTGAGCGGCGTGCGCAGCTCATGCGACATGTTGGCGAGAAATTCCGACTTGTATTTCGAGGTCAGCGCAAGCTCAGTCGCTTTTTCTTCGAGCGCACGGCGCGCCTGCTCGATTTCCTGATTCTTGCGCTCCACCTCGACGTTGCGCTCGGCCAGCTGCTGCGCCTTCTGCTCGAGCTGCTCGTTGGTCTGTTGCAGTTCGCGCTGTTGTGCCTGCAGTTCCGCGGCCAGCTCCTGCGACTGCTTGAGCAGTCCCTCGGTCTGCATCGTCGCCTCGATGCTGTTGAGCACGATGCCGATATTGGTCATGAGCTGATCGAGGAACGTGGTCTCCAAGGCGGTGAATTGACCGAGCGAGGCCAGCTCGATCACCGCCTTGGCCTGGTTCTCGAACATCACCGGCAGGACCACGATATTGCGCGGGTTCGCCTTGAACAGCGCCGAGCCGATCGCCACCGCATGGTCGGGCAGTTCGCTCACGAGAATCCGCCGCTTGTCGGCGGCACATTGCCCGATCAATCCCTCGCCCATCCGCAGCTGTCCCGGATGTCCGTTGATGCCGTCATCGGCGTAGGCGGAGAGCAGCCGCAACGTCGGGGTCTCGTCGCTGGTCACCTGATATATGGCGCCGAGTTGCGCGTTGACCAGCGGCGTGAGCTCGGACAGGAGCAGCCGGCCGACCGCGGCCAGGTCGCGCTGGCCCTGCAGCATGTTGGTGAAGCGCGCGAGGTTGGTCTTGAGCCAATCCTGCTCGGTGTTGTGATCGGTGGTGAGCCGCAGGTTGTCGATCATCGTGTTGATGTTGTCCTTGAGCTCGGCCACCTCGCCGCGCGCCTCGACCTGAATCGAGCGCGTCAAGTCGCCCTTGGTGACGGCGGTCGCGACCTCGGCAATCGCGCGCACCTGGGTGGTTAGGTTGGCCGCCAGGAGGTTGACGTTGCCCGTGAGGTCCTTCCAGGTGCCGGCCGCGCCGGGCACGTTGGCCTGGCCGCCGAGGCGGCCCTCCACGCCCACTTCGCGCGCGACGCTGGTCACCTGATCGGCGAAGGTCGCCAGCGTGTCGGTCATGTTGTTGATGGTTTCGGCAAGCGCGGCCACCTCGCCCTTCGATTTCACCGTCAGATTCTGCTTGAGGTCGCCGTCGGCGACCGCCGTCACCACCTTGACGATGCCGCGCACCTGTTCGGTCAGGTTGGCCGCCATCACGTTGACGGTGTCGGTGAGGTCCTTCCATGTGCCGGCGACACCGGGCACCGTGGCCTGGCCGCCGAGCCTGCCTTCGGTGCCGACCTCGCGCGCCACGCGCGTGACTTCCGAGGCGAACGCGTTGAGCTGGTCCACCATCGTGTTGATGGTGTTCTTGAGCTCGAGGATTTCGCCCTTCACGTCGACCGTGATCTTGCGCGACAGGTCGCCGCGCGCCACGGCGGTCGTCACCTCGGCGATGTTGCGGACCTGCGTGGTGAGGTTCGCCGCGAGCAGGTTGACGTTGTCGGTGAGGTCCTTCCAGGTTCCGGCCACACCCGGCACCACCGCCTGCCCGCCGAGCCGGCCCTCGGTGCCGACCTCGCGGGCCACGCGCGTCACCTCGGCAGCGAACGAGCGCAACTGCTCGACCATGGTGTTGAGCGTCTCTTTGAGCAGCAGGATCTCGCCGCGCACGTCCACGGTGATCTTCTTCGACAGGTCGCCGCTGGCGATGGCGGTCGCCACCTCGGCGATGTTGCGGACCTGCGCGGTGAGGTTCGACGCCATGAAGTTGACGTTGTCGGTGAGGTCCTTCCAGGTGCCGGCGACGCCGGTCACGGTGGCCTGACCGCCGAGCTTGCCTTCGGTGCCGACCTCGCGCGCCACGCGGGTCACCTCGCTGGCGAAAGCGTTGAGCTGGTCCACCATGGTGTTGATGGTGTTCTTGAGCTCCAAAATTTCGCCCTTCACGTCGACGGTGATCTTGCGCGACAGGTCGCCGCGCGCCACCGCCGTGGTCACCTCGGCGATGTTGCGAACCTGTGCCGTGAGGTTGCCCGCCATCGAGTTCACGCTGTCGGTGAGATCCTTCCAGGTGCCGGCCACACCGGGCACGTTTGCCTGTCCACCGAGGCGCCCTTCGGTGCCGACCTCGCGCGCCACGCGCGTCACCTCGCCGGCGAACCGGTTGAGCTGATCGACCATCGTGTTGAGGGTTTCCTTGAGCTGCAGGATCTCGCCGCGCACGTCGACCGTGATCTTGCGGGAGAGGTCGCCGCCGGCGATGGCGGTCGCCACCTCGGCGATGTTGCGGACCTGGTCGGTCAGGTTTCCAGCCATCGAGTTGACGCTGTCGGTCAAATCCTTCCAGGTGCCCGCCACCCCCGGCACCTCGGCCTGACCGCCGAGTTTGCCTTCGGTACCGACTTCGCGCGCCACGCGCGTCACCTCGGCGGCAAACGCGTTGAGCTGGTCCACCATGGTGTTGAGCGTCTCTTTGAGCTGCAGGATCTCGCCGCTCACGTTGACCGTGATCTTTTTGGACAAGTCGCCCTGCGCCACCGCGGTCGCCACGTCGGCGATGTTGCGCACCTGGCCGGTGAGGTTCGAAGCCATCGAGTTGACGCTGTCGGTGAGGTCCTTCCAAGTGCCGGCGACGCCGCGCACCATGGCTTGACCGCCCAGCTTGCCTTCGGTGCCGACCTCGCGCGCAACGCGGGTCACCTCGCCGGCGAACGCGTTGAGCTGGTCGACCATCGTGTTGATGGTGTCCTTGAGCTCGAGGATTTCACCGCGCACGTCGACGGTGATCTTCTTGGAGAGGTCGCCGCCGGCGATGGCGGTCGCGACGTCGGCGATGTTGCGCACCTGGGCCGTAAGATTCGATGCCATCGAGTTGACGCTGTCAGTGAGGTCCTTCCAGGTGCCGGCAACGCCGAGCACGTTGGCTTGGCCGCCCAAGCGTCCTTCGGTGCCGACCTCGCGCGCCACGCGCGTCACCTCGCCGGCGAACGCGTTGAGCTGGTCGACCATCGTGTTGATGGTCTCCTTGAGCTGCAAAATCTCGCCGCTCACGTTCACCGTGATCTTCTTGGAGAGGTCGCCGCCGGCGATGGCGGTGGCGACGTCGGCGATGTTGCGCACCTGCGCAGTGAGGTTCGACGCCATGAAGTTGACGCTGTCGGTCAAATCCTTCCAGGTGCCGGCGACGCCGGGCACGGTAGCCTGACCGCCAAGCTTGCCTTCGGTGCCCACCTCGCGCGCCACGCGCGTCACTTCCGAGGCGAACGCGTTGAGCTGGTCGACCATCGTGTTGATGGTGTCCTTGAGCTCGAGGATTTCGCCGCGCACATCGACGGTGATCTTGCGGGACAGGTCGCCGCGCGCCACCGCCGTGGTCACTTGCGCGATATTGCGCACCTGGTCGGTGAGGTTGCCGCACATGGCGTTGACCGAATCGGTCAAGTCTTTCCAGGTTCCGGCGACGCCCGGCACGATCGCCTGGCCGCCGAGCTTGCCTTCCGTGCCGACCTCGCGTGCGACGCGCGTCACTTCCGAGGCGAACGAGCGCAGCTGATCAACCATCGTGTTGATGGCTTCCTTGAGCTGCAGAATCTCGCCGCGCACGTCGACCGTGATCTTTTTGGAAAGGTCGCCGTTGGCCACGGCGATGGTCACGTCCGCGATGTTGCGTACCTGGGCGGTGAGGTTCGAGGCCATCGAGTTGACGTTCTCGGTCAAGTCTTTCCAGACGCCGGTCACCTCGCTCACCTGCGCCTGACCGCCTAGCTTGCCTTCGGTGCCGACCTCGCGCGCCACGCGCGTCACCTCCGAGGTGAACACGCTGAGCTGCTTGATCATGGTGTTGACGATGTTCGCCGAGCGGAGGAATTCGCCGGCGAGCGGCCGGCCGTCAACGTCGAGGCGCACCGTCTGCAGAAGGTCGCCCTGCGCGACCGCGGAGATCACGCGCGTGACCTCGGTCGTCGGCCAAAGCAAATCGTCAATGAGCGTATTGACGGAATTCTCCATCTCGCCCCAGGCGCCGTTCGAGAATCCGAACTTGACGCGCTGGCGAGTCTTGCCTTCGCGGCCCACGACCTGGCCGACGCGCTCGAGTTGCTGCGCCATCCGCTCGTTCGCGGCGACGATCTCGTTGAACGTATCGGCGATCTTGCCAATCAGGCCGACCTGACTTCCGGTCATGCGCACGGAGAAATCGCCAACGCGCATGGATTGCAGCGCGCCGAGCAGTTCATGCAGCTCGGGGGAGGAATCGTTCAGGCGCTCGTCCGGGACCGCGCTGGGAGAAGGGCCGTTGGCCTTGAGGTCGCCGATCGCTTCAGGATTCGGTTGCATGTTTCCTCCCGCAAGGTCCGATTGGGCACGCGGTCAGGGCCGCGGTGCCATGACGAAACTAGCACGACCGCCGCGCGACGGCTGACGGATAGCGTACGGAAAGGTTGGCGCAGCTCGCCGGAACTCGCGCCCTAAGCAATCACCGTGAACACGTGGAACCGGGGACGCGCCATCGCGCGGCCGGCCCGACGTGTGGTGGCTGGCATGGATCGCCCGCAAGCGGCCGGATGCGGCCATAGATCTACCCCTTGGCGCCCCGGACGAGGAGCACCACCTGACGCCCCCAACGCGCTTGAGGTCCATTGGTTCCCCGCAGCATCAACATTTTTTCGCGGGAAGCGGGTTCCTTAACAAGAGGTTAACGGAGCCGGGCCGCCCTGTTCCCGGGGGGGCCGGTCGACGGTCGTTCCGAAAGCGCCGCTGGGGTTCCGGCCCCGTGGCGCCGTGCTACGTTCTTTCCTGTTGAGCCCGCCGAATATGCAGCAGCGCCCTTCATCGCAGGCCCGCCGCCGCTCCCGTGTCCGACTCGCCGCCGATATCGGTGGGACCTTCACCGATATCGCCGTGTTCAACGATCGCACCGGCGAGCTGACCTTCGGCAAGGCCTTGTCGACGCCACAGCAGCTGGTCCGCGGCATCGATGCCGGGGTCGAGAAGGCAGGGAGCGATTACCGATCGGCTGCCCTGTTTCTCCACGGCTCCACGATCGCCATCAATACGATCTTGGAGCGCACCGGCGCCAAAACGGCGCTTTTGATCACTGAGGGCTTTCGCGACATTTACGAGATCGGCCGCATCAATCGGCCGGATGCTTACAATCTGTTCTTCCAGAAACATAAGCCGCTGATCGAGCGGGCACTGCGCTTCGAGGTCAGGGAGCGCGTGCTGGCGGACGGCGAGATCGAGACCCCGATCGATGAAGCGGAAATCGCGCGCCTTGGCCTAGCCCTTGAAGGTTTGGGCGTTGAGGCGATCGCGATCCTGTTTCTCAACTGTTACGCGAGGCGCGACCACGAAGCGCGCGCCAAGCTCACACTGGAAAAGAACCACCCCGCAGTGTTCGTGACCGCCTCACACGAGCTGTCACAGGAGTATCGCGAGTTTGAGCGCTGCTCGACGGTCGCGGCCAATGCCTATCTCGGACCGATCGTGCGCCGCTATATCGGCGAGATCGACGATCACATCCGCGGCGACGGCTTCGACGGATCATTTCTGATCGTGCAATCGACCGGCGGCCTGTGCGAAGCCGATCAGGCAAAAAGCCATTGTGTGCAGATGCTGGAGTCGGGCCCGGCGGCGGGCGTGATCGGCACGCAGGCGTTGTGTCGTGCGCTCGGCCTCGAGAACGCGATCGCCTTCGACATGGGCGGGACCACCGCCAAGGCCGGCGTCATTCATAACGGCGAGCCGCTCACCACCGGCGCCGCCTTGATCGGCGGCTACGACAAAGGACTGCCGGTGCAGATCGCGATGATGGACATTTTCGAAGTGGGCACGGGTGGCGGCTCGATCGCGCGAGTGGAGGAGGGCGGATTGCGGGTCGGTCCGAAGAGCGCGGGCGCCGCGCCGGGTCCGGCCTGTTACGGTCTCGGCGGCACCGAGCCCACGGTCACGGATGCCAATCTTGCGCTCGGCCGGCTCGCCGCCGACCGCTTTCTCGGCGGCGAAATGCGCCTCGACGGCGACGCTGCCAAACGCGCACTCAACGATGGCGTCGCGAAGCCGCTCGGCATGGACGCGATCGCCGCGGCTGACGGAATTTTGCGCATTGCCGCGACTGCAATGTCTTATGCGGTGAAGGGAGTCACGACCGAGCGCGGCCTCGACGCCGGGGATTTTGCGCTCGTGGCCTACGGCGGCGCCGGGCCCCTGCATGCCGTAGCGGTCGCGCGTGAGATCGGCATCCGAACCGTGATCGTTCCGCGAGCACCCGGCGTGTTTTCGGCGTTCGGAATGCTGTTCTCGGACCTGCGCTACGATTTCGTGCGCACCTGGTTCACACGCCTGGAGGATGCCGACTTTGATGGGATCGAGCGCGTGTATCGCGAGCTCGAAGACGAAGGCCGGCGCGGCATTGCCGGCTGCTCGGTCAGGGCGCAGCGAATCGTGCTCAAGCGGGCGGCCGACATGCGCTACGTGGGTCAGGAGCACGCGGTGACCGTGGATCTGCCCCTCAAGGTTTTCGCGAAAGAGGACCGCGCCGCGATCAAGCGCCACTTCGACGCCATGCACGAGCAACGCTACGGCACCTGCGCGCCGGAAGAGCGCGCTGAGATCGTCAGCCTGCGCAGCACGGTCCTCGGCATTATGCGCAAGCCGCGGCTGGTCAACCTCAAACGAGGCAGGCCCATGCCGGATCGGTCCGCCCTCACCGGCCGGCGGCCGGTTTATTTTGACGGCCGGTTTCGGGCCACGCCAACCTATGCGCGCGCCGCATTCGCCGCGGGCAACCGGCTCAGCGGGCCGGCGCTGATCGAGGAACACGCGTCGACCACGGTCCTGTGGCCCGGTGATCAACTCGAAGTCGACCGTTACGGAAATCTGCTGATCAAAGTGGCGGGAAGTCGGGGCACAGCATGAGCACCAGAGCCAGCGGCGCTGGCCGCAAAACGCACTCCCGACACGAGATCGATCCGGTGATTACGGAAATCGTGCGCAACGGCGTTATTGCGGTGACCGAGGAAATGAAAACCAACCTCATGCGCACCGCTTACAACATCATCATTTATGAAGCGCTCGACTTCACCACCGGGTTGTTCACGCCGCGGGGCGAGACCATCTCGATCGGAATCGGCTTGCCGATGTTCATCCGCGGCATGGCGGAAACGGTAAAGGCGAAGATCAGGCATTTCGGCAGCGCCGAGATGCGTCCCGGCGACATCTACGTCACCAACGATTCCTATCTTACCGGCAGCCATCTCAACCATGTCACGCTCACCTTGCCGATCTTCCACCGTGGGCGGCTGGTCGCGTTCTCCTGCTGCATGGCGCACTGGCTCGATATCGGCGGTATTCTCGGCGGGATGAGCACCGATATCTTTTCCGAGGGCTTGCAGATCCCCATCCTCAAATATCAGGACCGTGGCGTCGTCAATCAGACAGTGGTCGACATCATCCGCCAGAACGTGCGCCTGCCCAACCGCGCAATGGGCGATCTGCGCGCGCAGGTGACGGCGGTGAAGACCGGCGAGCGGCGCTTTCTGCAGATGATCGCGCGCTACGGACGCGAGCCGGTGCTCGATTCGATCGCGGCGATCATGGACCAGGCCGAGGCGATGGCGCGCGCACGCACCCGCACGATCCCGGACGGCGTCTACGAGGCAGAATCCTACATGGACGATGACGGCATCGACATCGGCAAGCGCGTCCCGATCCGCGTCCGCGTCCAGGTTCGCGGCGACGAGATGACGGTCGACCTGAGCGAGGTCTCCAAGCAGGTGCGCGGCTTCTACAATTCCGGCATCACCACGGGACATGCCTGCGCGCAAGTCGCCTACAAATGCCTCACCTCGCCGACGGATTACCCGATCAACGACGGCTCATTCCGCAGCCTGAAAACGATCGTTCCGCCGGGGCGCGTGATCAGCGCGGTGCGGCCGGCGCCGATGCGCTGGTGGATGACGTACCCGATGACCATTGTCGACACCATCTTCAAGGCGCTCACGCCGGCAATCCCTGGGCGCGTCATCGCCGGACATCACGCCGATCTGCTGGCGTCGTCATTCCATGGCATCAACGAGAAAACCTCCGAGTTCTTCATTGGCAGCTTCGGGCCGTTGGGCGGCGGCTGGGGTGCGAAGCGCAACGAGGATGGCGTCGCCGGAACGGTTTGCATCAACGACGGCGACACCCACAACAGCCCGAACGAGCAGGCCGAATTCAAGTTTCCCATCGTGGTCGAGCGCTACGCGCTCGTCCCGGACTCCGGCGGCGCCGGCCGCCGGCGCGGCGGACTCGGACTCGAACGCGTGGTTCGGGCGCGCAGCAACATGGTCGTCAACAATCAGAGCGAGCGCGCCCATTGCCGGCCGTGGGGGCTCGATGGCGGCCTCGATGGCACCGGCAACGCGGTAGAGATCCGCACCGGCGGGACGTGGAAAACCGATTTTCCCAACGCCAAGGTGCTGGTGGCGCAACTCAAGCCGGGCGACGCCTTCAAGATTCGCTCTGGCGGGGGTGGCGGTTACGGTAGTCCGTTGGAGCGGCCGGTCGCGCAGGTCGCCGACGACGTGCGGCAGGGCTACATCAGTCTTCGTGCTGCCGCGGACCTTTATAGGGTTGTGGTGGATCCAAAAACCTTCGAGGTCGACGTCGCGGCGACCGACAAACTGCGCGCCGCCAGAGCGCAAGATGTAAAATCGGCTTAGCGCTTGAGTTTCGCGGTGTATGACATTGCGCCGGCGCCGCAGCAGGGGCAGCTCATGGCGATCAGGATATTCTGCTTCTGCTCCTCGTCCAGGTCGGCTCGATCGAGCAATTGCCGCGCCTGCTGCTCGAACAACTCGTGCAGCGACAGGGTGCTCGATGAAATCTGAGGATCGGATTGCGGCGCGCTGGCGCGCTTTGGTGCCGATCCAGCCCTTGTGATGCTACCCGACGATTGTTTGCCCTTTGCCATCGATATTTCCATGGTTGGATAGGAGCATCCGCTCTTCATCGCGTGCCGCGTTGTTCTGCACCAAGCAGCGGCGCATGATACGCTGTCGGAATTTCGAGGGGTAGAAGGCCTGGAGATCACGGGATGAGCGGCGAGTCGTCAGATGTCGCGAGCGTGCGAGCGATCGACGTCCACGCTCACATCGTTGTGCCCGAGGTCTACGCGCTCGCGGCCGAGCACAACATCTTTTCCGAGCTGCCGAGCGACCCCGGCGTGACCGACGAGATACGGGCGAAGATCAAGGAACGCGCTGGCATGGTGTTGCGGCGCATGAGCGACGTCGGCGAGCGTATCGCCAACATGGACGCGATGGGCGTCGAGATTCAGGTTCTGAGCGCGAGCCTGGTGCACCAGGGTTTGGAATGGGCCGACGCGCAGACAAGCCTCCGGCTTGCCCGCACCACCAACGACTGGATCGCCAAGGCGGTGGCGGTGCAGCCTGCCCGCTTCATCGGCCTTGGCACGCTGCCGCTGCACGTGCCCGCCCTCGCGGTTGCCGAGCTGGAGCGTTGCCTGCGCGAGTTGGGGCTGCGCGGCGTGGCCATCTCAACCACGGCGGGATCGATGGAGCTAGGCGATCCCGAGCTGGCGCGGTTTTGGGCCAAAGTCGAAGAGCTTGCCGCGGTCGTCTACATTCATCCCGGCGGCAATCGCGATCGGCGCTTCAAGCGATTTCATCTCTGGAACAGCGTGGGCCAGGCCTTCGAGGAGGCGATGGCGATCGCGTCGCTGATGTATGACGGCGTGCTCGAGCGGTTCCCACGACTCAAAATCTGCATCTCCCACGGCGGCGGATACATGCCGTATTACATGGGGCGCATCGATCGTAACTACCTGGAGAAAGCAAACACGCGGATCAACATGCGCAAGCCGCCGATCGAATATCTGCGCATGCTCTATTTCGATTCCTGCGTCTACGAGCGGCCGGTGCTGCAGCATCTCGTGGGGAAGGTGGGCGCCGATCGAATCCTGCTCGGCTCCGATTATCCCGTCGGTGAGACGAAGCCCGTCGATTTTGTGACCGCAACCGATGCGCTGTCGCAGACGCAACAACGGCAGATCATCCGCAGCAATGCGGCGGCCTTGTTCGGCTTGAATTGAGGAACGACGATGACAGACGAGCGGCTGCTCAATCCGATCTCCATCGCCGAGCTCGAGCGCCGCTGGGCCGCGGCGCGCAAGGAAATGGCGGAGCGCAAGATCGACGCGCTCCTCATGCAGAACAACAACGATTGGCTCGGCGGCACTGTACGCTGGTTCACCGACACGCCGCTGAGCAACGGATATCCGCGCAGTGTAGTCTTCCCTGCCGACGACCTCATGACGGTGGTCGACATGGGTGGCCGCGGGGTTCGCCGCAAGCTCGACGGGAAAGATACGGCCAATCCGGGCGTGGGCCAGATCATATCCACGCCGGCCTTCACCTCGGTTGCCTATACCGACGAATACCAGGCCGAGATTGTCGCGGCTGAGCTCATCCACCACGGTTATGGCACGATCGGCTGGGTGGGTGCCGGCGCCATGCCGCACAAGTTCGTTGCGCGGATCGAGCGCGAGCTCGCCGGCAAAGCGAAATTTGTCGATGGCACCGAGTTCGTGGACCGGCTCAAGGCGATCAAGAGCGAGGAGGAGAAGCGCCTGATCCGCAAGGCGGCGGAAATGCAGGACGAGATCTTCCGTCGCGTGCTCGGCGGCATCCGGCCCGGCCTGACCGACAATGAAATTACCGCGCTCGCCCAATATGAAGGGCGCACCCTGGGCAGCGAGCAGGGCCTGTTTCTCGGCTCCTCGGCGCCGCTCGGGCAGGCCGCGCGGTTTCTCGATCGCCACCAGCAGGCGCGCAGGCTCAAGCCAGGCGATCACTTCACCTTGTTGATCGAGAACAATGGTCCCGGCGGGTTCTACACCGAGATTGCACGCACCATCGTCCTGGGCAAGGCGTCGAACGAGGTGATCGACGGCTTCGAATCGATGAAAGAGGCGCAGGCGCACACGTTGAACCTGCTCAAGCCGGGGGCTTCCTGTGCCGAGATCGCGCAAAGCCACGATGCCTATATGCGCGGGCGCGGTTTGCCGCCGGAGCTGCGTCTTTACGCTCACGGCCAGGGCTATGATCTGGTCGAGCGGCCATTGATCCGTGCCGACGAGACGATGAAGCTCGAAGCGCACATGAATCTGGCGGTGCACCCCGGCTACGAGACGTCGTCGATTTTCGCGGTGATCTGCGACAATTACTTCATCGAAGCCGACGGGCCGTCCGCGTGCCTGCACAAGACGCCGAAGCAGGTGTTCGAGTTTGCATGAAGATCGACGTGCTGAGTATCGGCTCATTCCCCGAGGCGACCAATGCCGAACTCGCCAAGCGGTTCGGGGTGACCCACCATTTTCAGCGGCCAGCGGCGGACGCGCTGAGCGCAGAGCTCAAGGCCCGCATCCGCGGCATCGCAACCGAGGCCAATCGCGGCGCCGACAGCGCGCTGATGGCGGCGCTGCCCCAGCTTGAAGTGATTTCCGTATTTGGTGTCGGCGTTGACCTCGTCGATCTCGCATCGGCCCGCGAGCGCAATATCCCAGTGACGAACACGCCCGGCGTGCTGGCGGACGAAGTCGCTGACCTAGCGATTGGCCTGATGCTTGCCTCGGCGCGGCAGATTCTGTTTGCCGACCGCTACGTGCGCAGCGGGGAGTGGCAGCGCAAGGGCCCGATCCCGCTCGGGCGCGGGGTTGGCGGCAAGACCATGGGCGTGCTCGGACTTGGCGGCATCGGCCGCGCTATCGCCGATCGCGCCGTCTCCTTTCGCATGTGCGTCATCTATGGCGGGCCGCGCCGCAAGCCCGAGGCGCCTTATGAATATGTGCCCGATCTCCTCGAGTTGGCGCGACGCAGCGATTATCTGATGATCGCCTGCAAGGGCGGGCCGGAAACCCGCCACCTCGTGTCGGCGAAGGTCATTGAGGCGCTCGGCCCGGATGGCACGCTGATCAACATCGCGCGCGGCAGTGTGGTCGACGAGCGCGCGCTGATCGACGCGCTCGCGCAGGGACGGCTCGGTCATGCCGCGCTCGATGTGTTCGAGAGCGCGCCCAACCCGCCGGCTGAGCTGTTGCGATTGCCCAACGTCATCGTGCAGCCGCATCATGGCAGCGCGACCGTTGAGACCCGAACCGCGATCGGCCGGCTCATGATCGACAATCTCGTCGCGCACTTTGCCGGGAAGCCTCTGCTCACGCCTGTGGCGTGATTTGTGCGCGATCCGGCCGCGGCCAGACTTTGCCACGCCTTTCCATTTGGCTAGCCTGCGACCGCCATGGCCCAGGCGCAAATCACGATCGAAGGCGTGAGCCACCGTTATCGCCCCCCAGTGGGGCGTCCGGTGCTCGCGCTCGAAGACGTATCGCTTGAGGTCGGCATCCGTGAATTCGTCGCGCTGCTTGGCCCTTCCGGCTGCGGCAAGTCGACGCTTCTCTATCTGATCGGTGGATTTCTGCCGACCGAGAGCGGACGGATTCTGATCGAGGGCAAGCCGGTTGCCGCCCCCGGCCCCGACCGCGGAATCGTATTTCAGCATTTTGCGCTGTTTCCCTGGAAAACGGTGCGCGGCAACGTTCTTTATGGACTCGAGCGCATGAAGCTTCCACGCGAGGAACGGGAAAAGCGCGCGCAGTCGTTCATCGATCTGGTCGGGCTCACCGGTTTCGAGGACAGCTATCCCGCGCAGCTTTCCGGCGGCATGCGCCAGCGCACGGCACTCGCGCGGACACTCGCCTTCGATCCGAAGATCCTGCTGATGGACGAGCCATTCGGCGCGCTCGACGCGCAGACGCGCGGGCTGATGCAAGCGGAGCTCCTCAGCATCTGGCAACGCAGCCGTAAGACCGTGCTCTTCGTCACCCACGACGTGCAGGAGGCGGTTTACCTCGCCGAACGCGTCGCCGTGATGTCGGCTCGCCCAGGCCGCATCAAGGCGATCGTCGACACGCGGTTCGAAAAGAACGACACGAATATTTTCAAGGCCAAGGCTTTCGTCGACAAGGTGGACGAGATCTGGAATCTCGTGCGCATCGAAGCGATCAAGGCGCAGGGAGGCCGCGCGTGAAGGCAGCGCTCCTGCGCTACGTGCCCCTCGTCCTGCTCGCGCTCGCTTGGGAAGCGAGCGCCCGCAGCGGTCTTGTCTCGACACTCGCCCTGCCTCCGCTGAGCGCAGTGGTCGCAGCTTGGATCGATCTGCTCCGGGATGGCGAGCTCATCAGCAACGGCGCGGCTTCGCTGTGGCGCGCCGGCGCCGGTCTGTTTCTGGCGATCGGGATCGGAGCAACGCTTGGAATCTTCATGGCTTGGTGGCGACCGGTGAACGTGGTTCTCAGTCCGCTCGTGGAAATGTTCTACCCGATGCCGAAATCGGCGCTGATCCCCGTGACGGTGCTGTGGCTCGGCTTCGGCAACGGCTCGAAAATATTGCTGATCCTGCTCGGCTGCATGCTGCCGGTGACGATCGGGGCGTTCAACGGCGCGCGCTCGAGCGAGCAGGCGCTGGTCTGGTCGGCGCGCAGCATGGGCGCCAACCGCTTGCGCATGCTATGGGACGTGGTGGTGCCGAGCGCCATGCCGGAATTGCTCAATGGCATCCGCACCGCGCTCGCGCTCTCCTTCATCCTGCTGGTGAGCTCCGAGCTGATCGCGGCGCGCGAGGGCTTGGGCTATTTGATCGGGTTTCTCGGCGCAAGCGGCACCTACGATGCGATGTTCGCAGTGGTGCTCACGGTCGCGCTGCTCGGGTTCTTCGCCGACCGGAGCTATCTCTTGGTGATGCGAAGGATATTGCGGTGGCGCGAGTAGCCGGCCATAACCGGGGCGGAGCGTTGCCCGAGCTCGAGCGCAAGGGCGATGGGCGCGCGGCCGTCCGTTGGTTGCGAGCCGGCGGCTGGGGGCTCGCGCGTATGGGCTCCATTCTTGCACTCGCGCTCGCCTGGGAGCTTTTGGCGCGCTCGGGCGCATTCACGCCGTTCATGCTGCCGTCGCTGAGCGCCGTGCTGGAGCGAATCTGGAGCGATCTGATCTCGGGCGATCTTCTGCTCAACACGGCGGTGACGCTCTATCGCGCCTTGGCGGGCTTTCTCATTGGGGCGGTCGCCGGGATCGCGCTCGGCATGGCGATTACGCGCAGCACGGTCGCGCACTGGTTCTTCGATCCTGTTGTGTCCGTGGGCTTTCCCATGCCGAAGATCGCGTTTCTGCCGGTGGTGATGCTGTGGCTTGGAGTCTACGATCTTTCCAAGATCACGATGGTGTCAGTCGAGGCGGTCTTTCCTGTTGTGACCGCTACGATCATCGGCATCCGCGGGGTCGAGCGCGAGTTGATCTGGTCGGCGCGCAACATGGGCGCTGGCGAGCGGGAGCTGCTCTGGCAGATCGCGTTTCCTGCGGCGCTGCCGCAGATCATCACTGGTCTGCAGGTGGCGCTGCCGATCGCGCTGATCGTGGCGATCGTGACGGAAATGTTCATGGGCGGCTACGGCCTGGGCGGCGTCATGAACACCGCCTCGCGCTTTGCCGATTCGCGCGGCGTTTTCGCCGGCATCGTCGAGATTGCCGTGGTCGGCTACGCGCTGGTCAAGCTGATGGCGCTCGCGCGCCGGCGCTTGCTGCTCTGGCACCAGGAGGCAGTGGCGCCAAGCACGGTTTGAACTCGGCTTTGGTATTCCGCTCGCCGACGCGCTTACCAAACCGCGATCGCCTCGCCAGCCGCGGCACACAAGATGACCACTAGCCACGGCGGCGTCCGCCACATGAACAGCAACAGGAATGCGGCGATCGCCACTGCGAAGTCGGCGGGACCGACGATACCTGCGGTCCAGACCGGGCGATACAGCGCTGCCAGCAGCAGTCCGACCACGGCGGCATTGACGCCGCGCAACGCCGCCTGCGCAGTGATGCGCCGACGCAAGTCCTCCCAGAACGGCATGCCGCCGATGATCAGGAGGAAGGAGGGCAGAAAGATCGCCAGCAGACAGATTATTGCACCCAGCCAGCCGTTGGGCGAGGGCTGCAGCATCGCACCCAAATACGCGGCAAAGGTGAACAGTGGACCTGGCACTGCTTGCGCCGCGCCATAGCCCGCAAGAAAGACTTCGTTGCTCACCCAGCCCGGCGGCACCACCGAAGCCTGCAGCAAGGGCAGCACGACGTGGCCGCCCCCGAACACCAGTGAACCCGCCCGATAGAATGCGTCGAATTCCTTCAACGCCTGAGACGAGGACGACGACGCAAGGATCGGCAACCCGATCAGCAGAACAAAAAACAGGGCGAGCAGGGCGGCGCCTGCGGTCCGGCTCACGCCGACGCGCAAAGGCGCATGTTCAGGCGGGGCTTGCTCGCGAAAGAGACCGATGCCGACCATGCTGCCGAGAACGATTGCGCCGATTTGGCCCCAGCTGGACGGGACTGCGAGCGCTATGATCGTTGCCGCAACCGCAAGGGTTGCCCGCGGTCGATCCGGTGCCAGCGTGCGCGCCATGCCGAGCACTGCCTGTGCGACGACCGCCACGGCCGCCACTTTCAATCCGTGCAGCCATCCCGACTCCAGATTGCCGAGCACGCCCACACCATAGGCGAACAGCACCATGGCCAGGGCCGAGGGCAGGGTGAATCCGACCCAGGCCGCGACTGCTCCCAAATAGCCACCGCGCAAAAGCCCAACGGCGATTCCCACTTGGCTCGAAGCAGGGCCGGGCAGGAACTGGCAGAGCGCGACCAGATCGGCGTAGCTGCGATCATCGAGCCAGCGTTGCCGGTTGACGAATTCCTCGCGGAAATACCCGAGGTGCGCGACCGGGCCGCCGAACGAGGTGAGGCCGAGACGCAGGAAAACGAGCAGCACCTCGGACCAGCTGCCATCTGCCTTTGCGGAATCGGTTTTTGTTGCCGTCATCGTCGGTACGGCGTGTTCGACCGCGTGCTACTGACCGATTAAATGACGATTCCGCGATTCTCAGCCAATGATGACTTCGATCCGGCGGTGCTGACACGGTCCGCCGAGCTGGTGCGCATTTCAGTTCCGAGGACGTCGGTGCGCCGGCCGATAATACACGGCGGCTGCGTCGATTGGATCGACGCAGCCGCCCAATGATGTCCAAACAGCTGTTAAAGCCTTACCAGCCCCAGCCCCAATCCCAATTCCGATATCCGGGTCCACCGAAACCGTCATACCCGTATCCGGGGCCGCTATAGGCATAGGCTCCGTACGCCCTATCGCGAACGACCCGTCGATAACGATAGCGTGGCGTACTCTCGTACGCGTACACGCGGGCACGCGGACGGCGGTAGGTCACTGTGTAGCCGGGGTTGTCCCATGCGTAAGCATAGGTCGGGCCGCCCCAGTAACCCGGGCCCACCCCCCAAGAGGCGACCGCGCCACCCCAATATCCTCCGTATCCGCCGGTCCAAGTGCCCCAATTCGCGCCCCATCCGCCATAGTAGGGGTCGCCCACACCGACGTAGAGGCCCTGTGCGCTTGCCGGTGCCGCGCTCGCGAGCATCGCGGCGCGGCGGCGGCCAGCGCGATTGCCAGTCTCTTCATAAGGGTTCTCCTTCAGCTAGCTGCGCCCCCGGCGGACCGGCACATCGAAGTTGTCGGTTCCGCTCGGGCGCTGCGAGTTCAACGCGCTTCGCCGCCGCTGGTTCGATTTGGGCGCGGATTCCGTGTTTTCTGGGGGGCCGCCGGGCCATTCCGGTAATGCAGAACTCCTCTTCCGCCGAGGGGGAGGCCGGGAAACCAGCGCCGGCTCCTTCGGGGGGCCAACCGGGGCGCGAGCGAACACTAGGTTTGCAACGCAAAAAGGCGGGCACGAGGGCCCGCCTTTTATGCACATTTTGCTTTGAGCTTCCCTGCCTTCAACGACAGCTCTCGTAGCCCATCGTCGCAGGTCTCCGTTATTTCAGTCGCTTTGCCGCCTCCTGCACGATGCTGAGATCGCTGTGTTTGGTGACATCGAGCGCAGCGCGCACGAAGCCGAGATCGCGCGTCATGTCCACGCTTCTCTGCAGCGCCGCCAGATCCGGCAGCATGTCGGGATCGTGATAGGCGTCGCGCTTAGTGAGCAGCCAATCGAACCGTTCGGGTGGCTGCTTGGTCACTCGGCCCGCGATCTCAATCACCTGAGCATGATTCTTGGGATCGAGGAACCAGCGCGTGATGCGCAACGTGTCTTCCATGAAATCGACCATGGCGGCGCGGTTCTTGTCGAGGAACGGCTTGCGCGCGGTCCATACGATCATGTCGGTAACGCCGATTGCATCACGCTGAATGAACAGCGTGCGGCCGATCTTGCGCAGCTCGGGATCATAGGAGAATGGCACCACCGCCGGGATCATATCCACCTTCTTTTCCGCCAGCATGGCGCGCATGGTCGGGAACGGAGATTCGATTACGGTGTAGTCGCGTTTGTCCTCGAGCCCGAATTTGCGCAGCATGGCGCGCATCGCGACGTCGACCGCGCTGCCTGCTGCGTTGCTCATCACCACCTTGCCCTTGAGATCCGCGACTTTCTGGATCGGTCCGTTCGCGAGCACCATGTATTCCTGCGAGTAGTAGCCTTCGACACCGTCGCGGAACTCGTCCGCGATCACGCGCAGGTCGTCCATGCCGGCATTCTCAATCGCGATTGCGAGCGTGGAATAGGCGAGGTTGGCGACTTCAAGCTCGCCGTTGGCAAGCGCAGTCACCATCGGCGGGGTGCCGGCGAAGCGTACCGGCTCGAGCGTATAGGACTGCCCGAGGTGACGGGCGAGGTCCTTCTTCTCCAGCATAATCGATGCCCAGTTCGTGACCGGGGCCACCCAGGACAGCCGGATTTTCACGGGCTCGGCGCTCTGCCCCGGACCGGCGATGAACAAGGCAGCCGCAGTTACAAATGCAATTCGGATTAGGCGCATCGACGTTCCTCCCGGAATTATCGCTATTGCGGCCACGTTGCCGGTCCCACGCGGCGTTGGCAAGCGTCGCATTGGCGCATGCGACTCAAGGAGAAACCTCCTCGAGCACGCGCCCCTTGGTCTCCAGCGCGAACAGGCCGGTAATGATCGCGGCTACCGCTGCCACCACGCCGAACGCGAGAAACACGCGCGGCACGTCGGAGACCTGCGCCGGGGTGAGGCGCGGGCCGATCATCAACCCGACCACGTACGGCCCGATCATCGAGGCAAACCGCAGCCAGGCGGTTGCCGTTCCCACGCCGAAGGCGCGCACCCGCGTCGGGTAAAGCTCCGGCGTGTACAGATAGACGCCGATATTGATGGTGCTGACGAAGAAATAGGCGACGGTGACACACGCGAGCACCTGAGCAGCCGACGGGGCGGGATAGAGCGCGAGGGTCCACAGGGCCAGCGCGGCGGCGATAAAGGACACCGCGAACCAGGGGCGCCGGCCGACGTGGTCAATGGTAAGGGCGCAGATTGCGGTGCCGATGAGACCCGCGATCTGGGTAATCAACCCATAGCGAAGGGATTGATCGAGCGGCAGCTCGAACACAGTGCGGTAGATGGTCGCCAGCCAAGGGGAAAGGCCGTAATTCACGAAATAGGCAGCAAACCAGATCACCCAGACCACCAGAGTGCGACGCAGATAACCGGTGCCGAATAGATCGGACCACGAGGCCGGTCGATCCAATGTAGAGACGACAGGCTTGGGCGGCGGCAACGGCTGGCCGGTTGCCTTCTCGGTTTCCCTCTCGATCAGCGCCATGGCGGCTTCGGCCTCGCCAGTTCGGCCGTGCACCACCAGCCACCGCGGCGATTCCGGCAGCAGCCAGCGCAGCGCCAAGGCGAGCAGCGCCGGCAGCGCGCCGATCGCGAACATGTACTGCCAGCCGAGACGCGGCACGACCCACACTCCGGCCAGCGCGACAGCCACCAGCCCGATGGGAAACACGAGCTCGTAAAGCAGCACGAAGCGCCCGCGGCCGTGCGCCTTGGCAAGCTCGCTGATAAAGACGGCTGCGACCGGCACCTCGCCGCCCAGGCCAACGCCTTGAATCGTGCGGAAGATGAGTAACGAGTTGTAGTCCCAGGCAAACGCACAGACGAGGCTCATCACGCCGAACAGCGCAATCGACCAGATCATCGCCGTCATCCGCCCATAGCGCTCGGCGATGAAGCCGAACAGCAGCGCGCCCGCGAGTTGCCCGAGAAACCCGGCCGAGATCATGAACCCGATCTGCTGGGGAGCAAGCTTCCATAGCGGAGCGATCACCGGCAACACCGAGGCTATCGCGAGCGCGTCGAAGGCGTCGAAAAACGTGGCGACGCCGACGATGATTCGCGTTTTCACCTGCCACCACGAGGTCGGCAAGCGCTCCAGTCGCGCAACGATGTTGTCGACCGCCACGCGATCGGTGACCTCGGTCATGGCTTTCTCCCCCTCCTACGTCGGCAAATTCAGCAGCCGCGCGGCGTTGTTGAAACAGATATCCTCGCGCACACGCTCGTCGAGCTTCACGCCATCGATGAAATGCGCGGCCTCATCAACCGATTCGAAAGGATAATCGGCGGCGAACATCACGCGCTCGTGGCCGAGCGCGCTGACCGTGCAGGCTAGCGGATCAGCCGAGCACATTCCCGACGTCGCCACCACGATATTGTCCTTGACGTACCGCGACGGGAGCTTGGCGAGCTTGGCTGCGTAGAAATTGGGTCCGGCGCGGCTGTCGAACCGCCACAGCAGGAATGGCAGGGTCTCACCCAAGTGCCCGAGCGCCAGCCGCGCGCGCGGGAAGCGATCGAACACGCCTCCGAAGATCAGGCGCAGCGCATGCGAGCCGGTCTCGAACGTCCATTCCCAGGTCGCGCGCCGCAGACCCTTATGGCCGTCGAGCACCGGCGCGGGCGTGACGGGATCGGCGGGATGCAGATAGATGAGCGCGTCCAGTGCCTGCGCGCGTTCCCAGAACGGGTCAAGCGTCGCGTGATCGAGGTATTGCCCATTCGTGTGGCCGTTGATCATTGCGCCGCAAAACTTAAGCTCGCGCATGCAGCGCTCGAGCTCGTCGGCCGCGGCACGGGCATCCTGCATCGGCAGGTGTGCGAAGCCGGAATAGCGATCGGGGCGCTTCGCGACCTCAGCCGCAAGGAAATCGTTCGCCTCGCGCGCCTTGCGGCACGCGGTCTTTGCATCGGGCTCGGCTTGCAAGCCCGGTCCTGCCAAGGAGAGGACGCAGCGTTCGATGCCGGCGCGATCCATCGCGCTCAAGCGGATCTCGCCGAAGTCGGTCAGGCA
>Ga0182033_10000104_pt1 | contig 36564 bp, 38 predicted proteins | sample tim00Cox0000000H_FD_125968 | JGI IMG/M metagenome (GOLD analysis project Ga0182033, IMG submission 125968) | Lab enrichment of tropical soil microbial communities from Luquillo Experimental Forest, Puerto Rico - timezero.00C.oxic.00.000.00H | ecosystem: Environmental > Terrestrial > Soil >...
GGGCGAGCATGTCGGCGCGCTCAAATTGTCGATCGACCACATGGCGGCGCACGGCATGCAGGGCCGCGGCGTGATGATCGACCTCGACGGCCATTGCGGGCGCGGCGCCGCCTTTGTCGGCTACGACCAGCTCATGCGGATCATGGAGACCGACAAGGTCGAGGTCGAGGAGGGCGACCTCATCTGCTTCCGCACCGGCTACGACCGGGTGATCCTCGGCATGAAGAAGAATCCGGACGCCGCGGTGCTCGCTGCCAATCCCGGCGCCGGGCTCGATGGGCGCGACGAGCGGCTCCTCAACTGGATTACCAGATCGGGGGTCGTGGCCCTCATCTCTCCGACAACCGCGCAGTCGAGCAGATGCCCTCGCGCCCCTGCGAGGGCGAGGACCACTGCGCGTCATTGCCGCTGCACGCCCATTGCCTGTTCAAACTCGGCGTCTATCTCGGCGAAATCTGGCATCTTTCCGACCTCGCCGACTGGCTGCGCGCCCACGGCCGCTCGCGCTTCCTGCTGACCGCCCCGCCGCTACGCCTACCGGGAGCCGTCGGCTCGCCGGCCAATGCCATCGCTACCGTGTGAGAGTTCCTCAGCCCATCGTCGAATTGAAGGCGCCGCCGTCGAGGAGCAGGTTCTGGCCGACGATGAAGCCGGAATTGGCCCCGCACAAAAAGGCGCAGGCATCGCCGAATTCGGCGGGGTCGCCGACCCGGCCGGTCGGGTTTGACTGACCGCGCTTTGCGAGCATCTCCTCGAAGGAAACGTTCTGCCGGCGCGCGTCGTATTCGATGCCGGAGCGCAGCCGGTCGGTCAGAAACGGGCCGGGCAAAAGACCGTTGATCGTCACATTGTATTTGGCGATCTGCCGCGCGATGCCGGCGCAGAACGCCGTCAGGCCAGCGCGCGCGCCGTTACTCATACCCAAATTGGCAATCGGCGATTTCACCGAGCCTGAGGTGATGTTGACGATGCGGCCAAATTTTCGCGCACACATGCCGTCGACCACCGACTTGATCAGCATGATCGGGGTCAGCATGTTGGCGTTGACCGCCTTCTGCCAGTCCTCGACCGACCATTCGCGGAAATCGCCATGCGGCGGGCCGCCGCAATTGTTGACGAGGATGTCGGGGTTTGGGCAGGCGGCGAGCGCGGCGGCGCGGCCGGCCTCGGTGGAGATGTCGCCGGGAACTGCGGTCACTTTGGCGCCGGTCTCTTTACGGATCTCCTCCGCGGTCTGCTCGAGGGTTTCGGCAGTGCGCGCCGTGATTGTGAGCTGGACCCCGGCGTGCCCCAGCGACATCGCGCAGGCCCGTCCCAACCCTTTGCTCGCCGCACAAACTAGCGCCTTTCGTCCGCTGATCCCCAAGTCCAACTTTTCCTCCTCTGGCAGTCGCAAACCTGCCTGGATAGTTTAGCATGAAAGCCGCAGTTGGGGATATTCACGCACCCGCGCGGTGGCGAGTTGCCGAGCGCCGCAGACAATGCGATGCTCTCCAGCGTCACGATCCGTGCGTGCGGAAATGAAGCTGACTTTGATACTCGATGCGGCCCCGACCGGGGTGCGCGCCAGCCTTGTCGAAGAATGGGACGAGATTGGCCGCACCGCAAAGATGGCGCCTTGCTTGCGCCTATTCGATACCGAAGAACAGGCGCTCGCCTGGGGCCGGCGACTGGCAAGCCGCCGCGGCTTGAAGCAGCTCTTCCTTACCGACAACAGAAAATCCGCCGGGGGCGGAGTTGCTCAGAGCGATCCGATCGGGGAAAGATAGCGTGATGGGGGTCGGCCTGCTCCGCGCGGGCTGTGCCAGACTCGCATTCGGCTCAGTAGCTTGGCGGCGGGACCGGCGCGCCGGGATAGGGGGCTGCACCGGGCGGGGGTGGCGGCGGACCGCCATAATAATAAGGCGACGGGCTGCTCGGGTAATATGAGGGGCCGCCAGAATAGGGCGGGGGACCGCCGAAATACGGCGGTGTGCCCGGGGGCGGCGAGAAGCTGGCCACCGAGTTGCCGTGGGCGGCCATGCACTCCCCGTACATGATGTCGTATTGCTGCTGCAGCGATCCCTGCGCATAAGGTGAGCCGGCCGCGTTGCCGATGATGCCGAGGCCGCCGCCCGAGGCCGCACCAATCGCGGCCCCTTTCCCGGCGTTGCCCGCGGCCGTGCCGATCCCGGCGCCAAGCCCGGCACCGAGCGCCGCACTCAGTAACGCGCCACCGACCGCCTGGTTGTTGGCTGCGGCTACCGCGGGCGCGATTTGCGCAGCAGCATATTGCTGGCAGGTCGCCTGATCGGCGCCGAACCCATCGGGCGCCTTGTTCGGCCCCGGAGCCACCGGGATCGTCGGCGCCGCCGGTGGTGCGACGCACGCCGCCAAGGATATCGTTGCCGCCAAGGCAGCGGCAATTTGCGAATGAAAAAGGTTCATGTGCACTCCCGCCCCGATGCGCGCAGGCTGATCTTGCGGCGACTTTTTTTATGCATGCAAGTACCCAAAGATCCCAAATCTTGTCGAATTCGCTCACACGCCGAGGGTGGCGTCCGAACAAATCGGGATAGCGCGCGCTAGCGGCGGCCCCAGGCCAGAAAATCTCCTCGAGGGCCTTCGCTGTCGCCGAGCCGATCCGGATCTGCGCGGACCGAATACGCCCGCCGTCCAACGGGATCATGCTGGTCAGCGTGCAAAAGCCGACACGGGTCCCGGAGGCGATTGATAGTTCGGCCCGGTGCGCACATTTGAAAGTCGGCGAATTTGCGCGGTGGGAGGACGTGCAGCTCGGAGAAGTGCGATGATCCAGACCCGGCGGAATTTTAGTTCAGATTTTACGATAGCGCAGAATTGGAAAAATTATGGTGAGGAAGAGCACGCGATCTGGCGGCTGCTTTTCGAGCGCCAGCAGCGGTTGCTGGTTGGCCGCGCGTGCAGCCAATTTCTCGACGGATTGGGCGGGCTCGGGGTCGCCGGCGACGGGATCCCGGATTTCCGCCGGCTGAACAAGGTGCTCGACACCGCCACTGGGTGGCAGATCTTGGCGGTGCCCGGTCTGGTCCCCGACGACGTCTTCTTCGCCTTTCTCGCCCGCCGCTGCTTCCCCTCGACCTGCTTCATCCGCCGCCGCGATCAGCTCGATTACTTGCAGGAGCCCGACGTCTTTCACGACATCTGCGGGCATGTGCCGCTGCTGATGAACCCGGTTTTCGCCGATTACATGCAGGCCTACGGCGAAGGCGGGCTGAAGGCCCTGAGGCTCGGGCACCTGGAGCGGCTGGCGCGGCTTTACTGGTACACCGTCGAGTTCGGCCTGTTCGCCACGCCTGAGGGTCTGCGCATCTACGGCTCCGGTATCCTCTCTTCTGCCGGGGAATCGGTCTACTGTCTCGAAGACCCCCGACCGCGCCGGATCCGTTTCGACCTACGCCGGGTGATGCGAACCCGATACCGGGTCGATGATTTCCAACAGACCTATTTCGTCATCGACGATTTCCAACAGCTGTTCGACGCGACCAGACCCGATTTCGCACCGATTTACCGCGAGATCGCGGCGCTGCCTGATATCGAGCCGGATGCGCTTATCGACGAGGATGTCGCCTATGACCCGACGCTGCCCCGTCTTCGGAAGCGGGCAGAGAGTCTTAGTGCCGCGGCGAAGCCGGGGCAAAAAAATGGGCCGCGTTTGACGGCGGCCCAAGTTTAGGGAGGAAACGCCTAGAAGACGTACGGCAACACCACAACCGGTGATCGTTGCCGCACCGCACAATGTAGGGCATCACTCCAAAGAGTCAAGCTGCTTTTTCAAAAGGCCTTGGCATGGTTGGGGAATCCCGGACAGATCAGGTGCTTAGCACACACCCTGCATCCGGAGAATGTGCAATGCACAAAGACGCTTTTCTGACGCCGGGCGAATCGCGACGACCGCCGCCGCTCGATTTGCGATCGGCGCTGTTCCTCGATGTCGACGGCACCTTGCTCGAGATCGCCTCGCGTCCGGAACTCGTCCATGTTCCGTGCGAGCTGCCGGTACTGATCGCGCGGCTTTCGGGACAACGCCAGGGGGCTCTCGCATTGATCAGCGGTCGTCCGCTCGCCGAACTCGATCGTTTGTTCGGGTCGTGGTGTGGCGCCGCGGCCGGAGTGCACGGCGTCGACCGGCGCCGTGCTGACGGTACCCTCGACCGCATCCATGACCGCGCCAGCGAGGCCGCCCTTGACCGCATACGGCCAAAGCTTGCAGCGCTTGCGGCCGGCGGAAGCGGCCTTATCATCGAGGACAAAGGAGCCACCCTCGCCCTGCATTACCGTGCGGTCCCGGGCCGCGAGCCCGAGATCCGGGCTTCCGCCGAAGTGCTCCAGCGAGAAGCGGGGGCGGCATTACGCCTGATCAAGGGGAAGATGGTCGTCGAGTTCCAGCCTCGAAATGCCAACAAGGGGTCGGCGATCGCCGCCTTCTTGACAGAGCCGCCGTTTGTTGGCCGCCGGCCCGTCTTTGTCGGAGACGACGCGACCGACGAGGATGGCTTTGCCGAAGTGAACAACCGCGGCGGCTTTTCGATCCGTGTGGGATCTCGGTGCGAGACTGCGGCTGATTACCACCTGCCTTCGGTCGAAGGGGTGATCACCTGGCTGACGAAAACCGGTTTGCCGTGAGCGTCGGCTAGGTTAAGAATCGGCCCGGCGAACGATCGCCGGGGGAACATTTCATTAACTCTGGTGTTTAGCCGACGCAGTTGTAGCGAGGCAAGAATGATGGAGGGCGATGCCGTCGCGGACGCGGCGATAGAGCCGCGGTATATCGCGAGGGCCTATTTTCGTACCGAGAAGGCAAGTCATCGACTGGTGGCGGTCTCCAATCGGGTTACGACGACCGCGCATGCCAGACCGGATTCCGGAGGGTTGGCGGTCGCCATCCGTGCCGCGCTGCAACACAACGGCGGCATTTGGTTCGGCTGGAGCGGAGAGATCCGTGGCCAGACAAGCGATGAGTTGCAGATAATCGCCGACGGCCCCCTCACTTTCGCCACGGTTGATCTATCACAGAAAGATTTTGACGAGTATTACATCGGCTACGCCAACCGCGTACTCTGGCCTCTGTTCCACTTCCGCTCCTCACTCGTGCAGTTTTCTCGGCGCGATCTCGCAGGATATCTGCGCGTCAATCGGATGTTCGCACGGATGCTGGCGCCGATGCTGTCGCCGGACGATCTCGTCTGGGTGCACGACTATCATCTGATCCCGCTGGGTGAAGAATTGCGCAAGCTGGATCGAACCGAACCGATCGGGTTTTTTCTGCACACACCTTTCCCAAGTGCCGAACTGCTACGCGTCCTGCCCAATCACCGGGAGCTGATCAGGTCGCTGTGCGCGTACGATCTGGTCGGCTTCCAGACCCAATCGGACCTCGACGGCTTTCGCGACTATTTGCTGCGTTGGGCGGGCGGGGAGGAACTCGTGCGCGGCGTCCTGCGCGCTTTCGGGCGCATCGTCCGTGCAGAGGTTTTTCCGATCGGGATCGACGTCGGGACGGTGTCTGCCCAGGCTGCGGCCGCCGACGGCTCGCGGCATACGCGGCGCTTGTGCCAAAGCCTCGGTGATCGGGCACTGATGATCGGCGTTGATCGGCTCGACTATTCCAAGGGGTTGACCGCCCGGTTTCGGGCCTACGGGCACCTGCTCGATACGCACCGCGAGACTCGCGGCCGCACCGTGCTCATCCAGATCGCCCCGCCGTCTCGCTCAGAGGTCCCGGAATACCAGGAGATCCGCAAAACCCTCGCGGCGCTCGCCGGCCAAATCAACAGCCGCTACGGCGAGTTTGACTGGACGCCTTTGCGCTATATCAACAAGGGCTTCAGCCATCCGATCCTGACTGGGTTCTTTCGGGCGAGCCGAATTGCCCTGGTAACGCCGTTGCGCGACGGCATGAATCTTGTCGCGAAGGAATACGTCGCCTCACAGCCGGCCGGCGATCCCGGGGTTTTGGTCTTGTCCTGCTTCGCTGGGGCGGCGCGGGAGCTCGCCGAGGCGGTGATCGTCAATCCTTTCGACATCGAGGGTATGGCCGAAGCCATCCTGCAGGGGCTCAACATGCCGCTCGGCGAAAGAAAGGAGCGGTGGATGGCAATGATGAGGGTGCTCGAGCGCAACGACATCACGGCCTGGCGCGAGAGCTTTGTTCGCGCGCTCGCGGCGACCGGCGGCGGATGGTGACTTCGTCAGCCGCGGTCACGACGTGGCTCGTCGGCGATATCGGTGCGACCCATGCCCGTTTCGGCCTAGTTTCGCCGGACGGCAAGGTGCTTCGTTCCCGCACCGTGGCCGACATGGACTACCCGACGATCGAGGCCGCGCTCGCCGCCTTTCTGGAAGAGCGCGGCGCACTGTCGATGCCGCGCCAGGGAGCGATCGCGATCGCTTCTCCGATAACCGGCGATCAGGTCGCGATGACCAATCACCCCTGGCGGTTTTCGATCCGGGAATTGCAAGAACAGTTTGGCTTTGAGCGCTTGGATGTGATCAACGACTTCACCGCTCTCGCGCTGGCACTTCCGCGCCTCCGACCGGAGGATCGTCTCGCGGTCGGCGGCGGCGGCGGCGTTACCGGAATGCCGATCGGCGTGCTCGGCCCGGGCTCGGGACTCGGGGTGTCCGGTTTGATGCCCTCGAAGAGCGGCTGGATTCCGTTGACCGGAGAGGGTGGCCACGCGACGATGGCGCCGGCTGGCGACCGCGAGAGCGCTGTGCTCGATCGGATGCGGCGGCATTTCGACCATGTATCCGCCGAGCGAGTCCTGTCGGGCCCAGGTTTGGTCAACCTCTACGATACCCTGGCGGAGCTCGACAGCATCCCGACACGCGGATATACGGCGCCACAGATCACCGATCTGGCGGCCCGCGCCGAGGATCCGCTCTGCGTCGAGACGCTAGCTATATTCTGCGCTATGCTCGGCACGATGGCCGGTAATCTGGCGCTGACCCTCGGTGCGCGTGGCGGTGTTTATATTGGCGGCGGCATCGTCCCCAGGCTCGGCCAGACCTTCATCGATTCGCCGTTTCGCGAGCGCTTCGAGGCAAAGGGGCGCTTCCGCTCGTATCTTGAGGCGATCCCGACTTTTGTCGTGACCCATCCGCTGCCGGCATTTCTCGGCTGCACCGCGCTGCTTGCGCAGTGACCGATCAAAGCGCGCGCTCCGACAGGTGCAACCCGGCAACGCCGAGCACGATCAGTGCCAGGCACAACAGTTTCCAGCCTCCGGCGCTTTCGCCAAACCAAACGATGCCGATCGTCGCAACGACTGCGGTGCCGACGCCCGACCAGACGGCATAGGCAATCGACAGCTCTATCCCGCGCAGCGCCAGTGACAAGAGGGCAAAGCTCGCGGCATAACAGAGCACGACTGCGCCTGAGGAGCCGATTCGTGTGAAGCCGTCGGACAGCTTGAGCGAAGTCGTGCCGCAGATCTCTAGTACGATCGCCAATGCGAGATAGACTGCGCTCACCGCACGGACCCATATAGTTGAGGCTGCGAGATTGCCTCCCATATTCGAGAGATGACAGAAAAACCGCGCGATCCCGGCGAACCTCGCCCTGCTACTCCGCCTGAACCGGCTGACCCCACGCCGCCAAAGCCGCGCGAGATCGGCGGTCCCAAGGGCCCTGAGCCGACGCGCTACGGCGACTGGGAATACAATGGGCGCTGTACCGATTTCTGACAAACTGACGGCTGAACCGCTGTAGAATTCTGGCGATGCGACGGGGTTAGGTGATGGACGCATGGCTTGATCGAAGCGTCGAGGCGGGAAGGCGTGAGCGGCGGCGGATTCGCGCCGGGGATTTTTCCGGTCCGACCGCGGGTCTGGTGCCCGGCAACGTTCAGGCGAACCTGGTAATTCTGCCCGAGGCGCTCGCGCATGATTTTCTGCGCTTTGCCCAGGCGAACCCGAAACCCTGCCCGGTACTCGCGGTCTCGGAGCCCGGTGATCCGTTCTTGCCGAATTTGGGCGAGGATCTCGATATCCGCACCGATTTGCCGCGTTACCGCGTCTGGCGATGCGGCGAGCTCGTCGAAGAGCCGGTCTCGGTATCGCATGTCTGGCGCGAGGATCTCGTGAGCTTCGCGCTCGGCTGTTCGTTTTCGTTCGAGCAGGCACTGATCGAGGACGGGATCGAGCTGCGTCACATGACATGCGGTTCGAATGTGCCGATGTATCGCACCAATATTCGATGCAACCCGGCGGGGCCTTTCCGCGGCCCGCTGGTCGTCTCGATGCGGCCGTTGAAACCGCGCGACGCGATCCGGGCGATCCAGGTCACATCGCGCTTTCCGTCGGTACACGGCGCGCCAGTGCATATCGGTTTGCCGGCGGATATTGGCATTGCTGATTTGGGGAAACCCGATTATGGCGACGCTGTGCCAGTCAATAGTGACGAGCTGCCGGTTTTTTGGGCTTGCGGTGTCACCCCGCAGGCGGTGATCGCAGAAGTCGGACCGGAATTCTGCATCACGCACGCCCCCGGCGCGATGCTCATCACCGACCTGACCAACTCGAAACTGGCGAGCCTCTGACCGCTCCAATCGATCGACAATGGCGACCCCGGCGGATCCGCATTCGCTGATTGATGGCATCGAGCGGCTCATCCAGGTGGATGTCGGGCGCAACATCAACGCTTTGTTCGATGCCGCAAAGGGCGGACTGTGGGCCGCCGCTTGTGCGTTGGCAGGGAGTTCCGCGGTCAGGGTTGGATTGATCACCGGCTTTTATGTCCCGCTCGGCTCGCCTCCCGCGGCAGAAACCGACGGTCCCGTCGGCGCGGCGCTACTCGCCAAAGGTTTCGAAGATGTTGGCGTTGCCTGCCGCTTGGCCAGCGATGAGCCCTGCCGCAGCGCCTGCTCGGCGGCATTGGCGGGAGCCGGAGCTTTCCACGTCGCGGTCGACGCCGATGATGTCGACACAATAATCGATAGATGGCGCCACGCCGGGATCACGCATGCGATCTCGATCGAACGCTGCGGGCGCAGCGCCGACGGCGCACCGCGCAACATGAGAGGTCTCGACATCAGCTCCTACACGGCGCCGCTCGATGAGCTTTTCGCGGCCGGGCCGTGGGAGACGATCGCGGTCGGGGACGGCGGCAATGAAATCGGCATGGGATATTTGCCGCGGCAGTTGATCGCCCAGCATGTCGAGCACGGGGAGACGATCGCTTGTGTGACTCCGGCCCGCCATCTAATCGTTGCCGGGGTTTCAAATTGGGGAGCCTACGGCCTTCTTGCGGCGCTCGCCATCCTGCGCGAAGACTGGCGCAAGCAGATGCTCGGCTGTCTCGACGAGACGCTCGACAAAGCGGTGCTAGAGGCAACGGTCGTTCGCGGGCCTGCGGTCGATGGCGTCTCGCGCCTGCGCGCAATGACTGTCGACAATCTAGCTCTCGCCATACATCACAAGAAGCTGCGCGAAATCCGCGCGCTCGCCGAGACGGTAGATGGAGTATAGAGAGTTCGTCTTTGCAGACTACCGTTACGACTCGGCGAGATCGACTCTGTCGCTTCGTTATCGCTACAACGAAGGCCCGCGGTTCGAAGAAAAGCTGATTTTCGACATTGTGCCGCGACCACTTTCCCGGGCCGACAACGAAGCGCTCGACCGGATTTTTCGTCTCCTCTTCCTGTTGTCCGGCATAAGCTACTACAAGGCGTTCATTCCAAAGCGCCTGATTTGCGAGGCTTTCCCGCTGGATGAGGGGACGGTCGAATTTCTCCACAAATTCTATCTAAAGGGTCTCGCGGAGTTCGCGTTCAGAAATGGCATTTCCTTGCACGACCATTTCCGCTTTCGCTTTGAACCGGCGGCGATCGCACCACCGATGGCCCTCGATCTGCCCGAAAGGACATGCGTTCCGGTTGGCGGCGGTAAGGATTCGATCGTCACAATCGAGTGTCTGAAACAGGCCGGTCATCCGGTGCTGTTGTTCTCGCTGGGTGATGCCGAACCGATCAGAGCCTGCATCGAGGTGGCGCAACTGCCGTTCATCAAGGTTCATCGCCGGCTGGATCCCGCCTTGCTGGAGCTTAATCGGGCCGGGGCGCTGAACGGCCACGTGCCGATCACCGGGATTTTGAGCGCGATCGCGCTGGCATGCACAGTGATGTCCGGGTGCAATGCGGTAGCGATGTCCAACGAGCACTCTGCCAGCGCCCCAAATCTCACGTTCGGTGGTGTCGAAATCAACCATCAGTATAGCAAATCCCTCGAATTCGAGGCGGATTTCGCCGCATACGTCGAACGGTACATTTCACCCAGTATCAGTTACTTTTCGTTGCTGCGGCCGCTGTCGGAAATCGAGATCGCCCGCAGATTCGCGAAATACCCCGCGTATTTCGGAAAATTTCGCAGCTGCAATACCGCATTTCGGCAGACACCGGCGGCTCGTCGGCGTCACTGGTGCTGCGATTGCCCGAAATGCCGGTTTGTTTTCCTTGCGCTTTCGCCGTTTGTCCCGAAACCGGATTTGGTCGAAATTTTTGGCTACGATCTGCTCGACGATGAGAGCCAATGCGACGGCTTTGCGGAACTCTGCGGGTTACGAGACTACAAACCTTTCGAATGCGTCGGAGAGACCTCCGAAAGCGCGACAGTGATGTCGTATCTCGCAACTCGTCCGGACTGGCGGGAAGACTGGGTCGTGCATCAACTCAACGAAGACTTCCCGTCGCTGCGGCAAAGCGGCTCGGCGCAGTATCGCGCGCTGTTCGAGGTGAAGCATCGCCACCGGGTTCCGCCTTCCTACATGGCCATTCTCGATGCGTGTGGATCATCTCGATAGGCAGCGGGTCGCGATTTGGGGACTCGGTCGCGAGGGCCGCGCGGCAATCGACTTCTTACGCAAAAAGCATCCTGCCCTGCCATTGGTCCTCCTCGATGACGCTGCCGGCGGGGGAATGCCGGCGGGGATCGGCGGGGATGTCGAATGCGTCTTCGGTGCCGAGCCGATCGCCGGCGCGATCGAGAGTGTCGACGTCATCATCAAATCACCCGGAGTTAGCCTTTACCGCAGCGAACTTCGCCGCGCCCGAGAGAAGGGCATCCGCATCACCTCGCTGCTCAATCTGTGGTTTGCGGAACGGCACGATCTGACGACGATCTGTGTGACAGGGACGAAAGGGAAGAGCACGACCGCCTCACTGATCGCTCATATTTTGACGAAGCGCGGCCGGCGGGAGGCGCTGGTCGGCAACATCGGCGTCCCGATTACGGCAATCGACAGCACGACCGCTGATTTCGCCGTGATCGAGATCTCAAGCTATCAGGCTGCCGATTTCGACGGCGTATGCGATGCCGCGGTCCTGACATCGCTCTATCCGGAGCACATCGACTGGCATCTCACGGTCGAAAATTATTTTCGTGACAAGGTCAATCTGCTGCGCCGCAGTCGGTGTTGCGTCATCAACAGCGAGGCGGCAGAGACGGTGGAGCGGCTGGCCGGCGGTTTGCCGTGCCTCGTCTTTAATCAGGAAGACGGGTTTCACCCCCGCGGCAATCAGATCTTGAGTGGCGACGACGTGATCGGGGAGATCCGCAACCCCTACCTTGCCCGCCCGCACAACAGCACGAATCTCTGCGCCGCGCTGGCGCTGACGAGTGCACTCGGCATCAACGCAGCGGATGCGCTCGACGCCGCCGCAAGCTTTCGCGGCCTGGCGCATCGCCAGGAAGAGCTGGGTGAGCTTGCGGGGGTGCTCTTTGTCGACGACAGCATCTCGACGATACCGGAATCGACAATGGCGGCCTTGGCCGTCTATCGGGGTCGCCCGATCTCGGTGATCGTCGGCGGCTACGACCGCGGCATCGAATACGGGGCGCTCGTCGAAAGGTTAATGGAAGGCGCAGCGACTGCCATCATCTGCCTCGGCGACAGCGGACAGCGGATTTATGAATTGGCGCGCGCATCGGCGAGCCGCCGGTTCGACCACGAATGCGCGATACTCCGGGCGCAATCGATGGAAGACGCCGTTTCTTTCGCCCGACAGGTGACGCCGCCGGGAGGCGTGGTGCTGCTGTCGCCGGCCGCCCCGAGCTATGGCCATTACCGCGACTATATCGAGCGCGGGCTCGATTTTGCAGCGAAAGCGGGTCTGCGCCGGCCGGCCGAGTGCGGCCGCCATTCCTGTTCGGAATAGCTGGCATCGGCGCGACGCCGCCTCGAAGTGAGTCGTGGCCTGCACCGTTGGGGTGTAGGCTGCGGCGGGTGACAGCGCGGCAAATCGTTTTGGTTATCGTCGCCGGCGGCCTTGCCGCTGCCTGCGCCGGCGAGCGCCCGTTCCTGCTCCAGGGCGATCCATATTCGGCCCAAGTCGGCTTCAGCCGCGACCTCGAAGGGGCGACTCGAGTCGCGAGGCAGCATTGCGCGCAATACGAGCGCGTCCCGCGCTTTCTGGAGGCACAAGAGAATGTCGCCTTTTACGACTGCGTTCTACCCTAGCGCCGCTTCGTGGGGACGGTATTGGCCTTGACCGGGCTCGAAGGGTGATGCCCATTTGAGTAGCGCCGGGAATGACCTGGAGGGAAGGAGAGATGACCGGGCACGAGCAAGACCTCGGGTTCGCCCCCGAGCACGACGCGCCGATCCCGTATATGCATCGCATCCGGGAGTATTATCAGACGCTCGGCTACGGCACGCCCTATCGCTGGGCACATTATGCCGAGGTGCCGTTTCAGCCGCTGAAAAAGCCGCTCGCCGAGTGCCGCGTCACATTGATCACGACTGCGGCTCCCTACCAGCCGGGAAAGGGTGATCAGGGTCCCGGCGCGCCCTACAACGCGGCGGCGAAATTTTATAGGGTCTATTCGAGCGATACTGCGCTCGATCACGATCTGCGGATTTCCCATGTCGCGATCGACCGTGCACACACCACCGCCGAGGATAGCAATACCTATTTCCCGCTGCCGCTGTTGCGGCGGTGTGCGGCCGTCGGCCGGATCGGCGCGGTGGCCCCGAGCTTTCACGGGATGCCGACCAACCGCAGCCAGCGAGCGACGATCGAGCGGGACTGTCCGGAACTGCTGGCTCGATGCCGCGCCGACGGCGCCGATGCCGCCATTCTTGTCGCCAATTGACCGGTGTGTCACCAGACCGTGAGTCTGGCCGCCCGGCATCTGGAAGAGAACGGCATCGCCACAGTAGTAATGGGTTGCGCAAAGGACATCGTCGAGTATTGCGGTGTGCCGCGATTTCTGTTCAGCGACTTTCCGCTGGGCAATGCGGCGGGACGGCCAAAAGACCCGGATTCGCAGGCCTTCACCTTGGAGCTGGCGTTGTGGGTGCTCGAAGCGGCGCCGGCGCCGCGCACAACGGTGCAGTCGCCGCTGCGCTGGAACGAGGATCCGGCCTGGAAACTCGACTACTCGAACATCGACCGCCTTTCGGCAGAGGAGATTCAGCGCCGGCGGCAGGAATTCGATCGGCAGAAGGAAATCGCCAAAACCGTTCGCGAGGCGCCACCCGCCGCAGGGTAAATCACAGTGGATCGCCAATGTGGCGATTGGCACGTCGTGTAGGTATTTGGTTGACGGCTTGGGATCAGCGACCGGAATTGCGCGGGGGCGCTTCGCGCCTTTAAGCCGCGCGCGGCTTGACTTCGGTGTCTAGGCGAGAACCCAGCGCTTCGGCCGCGGTCTCCAGTTCATAATCGCGCTGCATGTTCAGCCAAAACTCGGGAGTGGTGCCAAAGTAGCGGCCCAAGCGTAACGCCGTATCGGCGGTGATGCCGCGGCGTTCGGCAAGGATCGCCTGCACGCGCGTCACCGGCACGCCGATGTCCTTCGCCAACCGGTATGCGGTCAGGCCGAGCGGCTTCACAAATTCCTCGCGCAGCTGCTCACCGGGATGGATCGAGGGAAGATCGCGCATTCTCCTCACCCTTGGCGGTAATCAACGATCTCGACCCGCTCGCCACTGCCATCCTTCCGGACGAAGCAAAGGCACCACTGGTCATTGATTCGAATACTGTGCTGACCCGCGTGGCTGCCGCGCAGCGCTTCCAGCCGATTTCCGGGCGGAGTCGCCAGATCGCGCAGCTCCTCTGCATAATGAAGTTGCCGCAACTTCCGCTGCGCCAGACGCTGAATACCGCTAGGCAGTCGCCGCGCGAACCGGCCATGGAATAACGCCTCGACCGCGCGATCGGCGAACGAGCGGATGATTCGTTGCCGTCTATATACGAGGCGCGTTCAGATCGCCAAGCGGTTATATTTCCCACTTCGCTCTGGACGCCTTTGCCGGCATCGCGGATGGTGAGGGGCAACACTGTGCTCTAGGAATGCCGTCATGGCGCAATCTTCGGCTCGCGTCGCGCTCTATGCCAGCGTCGGGCCTGATCTGACGCAATACGACGTCGATGTTGGGGGCGCGGCGCTCGTCCGCAGCGGCACGGTCAACCTGCCGGCCAATGTGCAATACGCTTGGCCGCATGCTTCCGGCAGATATCTCTATGTCGCGTCCAGCGACAGCCAGCCGGGCGTAGGCCCGCCCGGCGAGAAGCATCACGTGACCGCGTTCCGCGTCGCGCCGGTCTCGGGCGCGCTTTCCGCGCACGGTGACCCGATCGCGCTTCCGTCCCGCCCGATCCATATGACGACAGACACCCCCTCCGAGCATCTGCTCGTCGCCTTCAGCAACCCGAGCGGCATCAGGGTCTACCGCGTGAACCCCGATGCGACGCCAGGCACCGAGGTTGACCAGCCGGCGTCGATCGACCCCGGCATCTACGGGCACCAGGTGCGGGTCAGCCTAGACAACCGCCTCGCGATCCTCGTCACGTGCGGCCACGACCCCGCTGCCGGCGGCAAACCGGAAGAGCCGGGCGCGCTGAAGGTGTTCGATTACCGCAATGGCCTACTGACCAACGAAATCTCGGTCGCGCCGAATGGCGGCTATGGTTTCGGCCCCCGCCATCTCGATTTTCACCCGACGAGGCCGTGGGTCTATGTCTCGCTCGAGCGCCAAAACAAGCTCGACATGTTCGAAATCACCGATCATGCGCTGTCGCCTGCTCCGATCTTCCGCAAGGAAACCTTGCCCGAGCCCGGCAATATTCGCGGCCGGCAGGCGGCTGGGACAATCCACGTGCATCCGAACGGCCGCTTTGTGTACGCCGTTAACCGCGCCTCTGCGATGGTCGAGGTCGCCGGTCGTCGGGTCTTCGCCGGCGGCGAGAATACTCTTGCCGTTTACGAGATCGGTGCGGCGACGGGCGAGCCGGTCCCGATCCAGCATATCGATACCCATGGCATTCACTGCCGAACCTTCCACATCGATCCGAGCGGACGGATGCTAGTGGCTGCGCATATCATGGCGATGCCAGTCAGAGACGCCGGCGCCAGCCGCACCGTGCCGGCAAGCTTGGCTGTGTTCCGGATCGGAGACGACGGCAAGCTCGATTACGCCCGCAAATATGATGTCGATGTCGGCAACAAGACGATGTTCTGGATGGGTATGGTAGGCGTATAATTTCTGAGATTTCCCATCCGACCGAGTGACGCGACCTTCTCCGGAGGCGCACGCCGAGCGTCTGCCAGAAACTGCTTGACTTGATCATTATCGGTGATCAATATCGGCCATCGATAATATGGATGATCGGTTTCTCTACGCCGGTCTGATCCGGCTCCACGTTCTCCATCACGCAGCGAAGGAGCCGATATATGGCCTGGCGATGATCGAGGAGTTGGCGCGGCATGGTTACAAACTCAGCGCCGGTACGCTCTATCCAATCCTGCATGGGCTCGAGGAACGCGGCTATTTGACCTCGACCGAGGAGCGGTCGGGCAGCGCAGCGCGGCGGGTGTATCGGGCGACGCAAGCCGGCAAGAATGCGCTTGCTGTGGCCAAACTCAAGGTGCGCGAGCTGTTCGGCGAGCTGTTCGAGGAGGAATCGGACGGTCCGGTCAGAATCTAAACGCGTCGTCCGATGACATGTTGCATTGGGCTCCGATCACCACTGGAGGCGTCATTCCCGTGACCGTTCGCTGTATCGTGACCAACGTCGACGCGATCGGCTTCTACACTGCGGCGCTGGGTTTTGAGGTCGATGCTCACCCGGCGCTCCGCAGGGCTGTCCGGGGAATCAAGCGTAGGCGAAACCAAGTTGATTTTGGACGTTGGGATGGAGCGGGGCGGCATCTGGAGGCTTGTCAATGGTGGCGACGGGGCGGCGTTCGAACAGGCGCGTTCGCACCAAGTCAGCAAAGCGCAGGGCGAGCAGGCTCGACCGGCTGTTGCGGGCGGCAATGCGCAGGTAGGCGATCATCGCGGCAAAAATTTTGCAAGCGAATGGCGTTTTCGGAACGGCCGAGAAAGCGTCGGATTTTGAGATGTTGTTTGATCCATCGAAACAACAGCTCGATTTGCCAGCGTTTGCGGTAGAGCGCAGCGATCTCGGCGGCCGGTCGCCCGATGTCGTTACTCAGGATGGTGAGCAGACGGCCGTCCTCGCGGCGCAGGATGATGCAACGCAAGAGGATCGGCAGACGGGCGCGTTGCTGCGAGTCGAGATCGACAATCCAGTCGCTTTCAATCCCGGCTTGCTGGCGGTCATGCTCGCTGACTGGGCGCAGGGCGAGGCGACACAGCCGGACGTTGCTCTTGGGACGGGTGACAAAGCCGCAGCCGGCGTCGTGCAACTGGCGCCACCAGGCGTAATCGACATAGGCCTTGTCGAAGACGTAAGTGCCACCCGGCTCGATCGGTTGTCGGCGGCCGGCCACCACGTCGTTGACGGTGGCCGAGGTAATCTCCAGACGTACCGGCCGATCGACATCCGGATCATAGACGACATGGGCCTTCAGTCCCCGCGTCCGACCGTTCCAATCGGCCCATTGATGCAAACTTGTAAGCGGGATCGGGGTGGCATCGATCAGCCGCAAAATCTCCGAGCCATGGCGCGGCAGCGCACCGTCCGCCAACTCGCTCAATGCCGCAAAAGTCTCGGCAAATATCGCGCTGGGCCGCCGCCGATTGGCATCCGACAAAGTCGAGCGGCGAATCAACCCAGTCCCCAAGTGATAATGGTGCACGGCCTGTGCATTCCATACCGCCTGAACCTCTCGCAGGCTCGACAGGCCGCCCAGTTGCGCACAGATCAGCGTCACCAGATGATCCCAGGACGAGAACCCCTTGATGCATCTGTCCCCTTTGTGCCGCTCCACGCTTGCCGCGAAGCGCCGCCGCGGAAGTACTTTCAGCAGATCGCCGAGCACCGTATTTTGATAGCGCACGCCAAGCTCTCCATTCTGAGTCTCGTCAACCAGAAGGATACCGCTAAACACAGGCGGCGCTTGGCGTGCAGCTACTACCAATCGAGTCATTCCCCGGACAGCCCTGCGGCGCTCCGGCAATCCAATCAAACTGTTCAAGGCCTTTCCGGGATGGAAAGGATCGTGGCGTGACCCGTTGGCGCCTCACTCTGCGAACTGATGCATCGGGCTGGACGCTTCTCTTCCGGTTGCTGGTCGGCCTCGTTGTCTTTTTGCCTGAGGGCATCCAAAAGCTTATTTTCCCAGAGATCCTCGGCGCAGGGCGCTTCGCCCGCATCGGCATACCGTTTCCCGACATCATGGGTCCGTTTGTCGGCATCGTCGAGATTATCTGCGGTGCGGTGATCATCCTGGGGGCCCTGACGCGCCTTGCGGCGATCCCACTGATCATCGTGATGGTTGTCGCGATCGTCTCGACCAAGCTGCCGATCTGGGCCGGCCAGGACGTCTGGATTTTTCATCTGCCCAAATTGCCCCGCTATGGGTTCTGGAGCATGGCACACGAAGCGCGCGCGGATTTCACGACGCTGCTCGGATCACTTTATCTGCTGATCGAAGAGGCCGGGGCATGGTCTCTAGATGCCATGCTCGCACGCAGACGCAGCTCTCGACATTTGCGAGAGGAGTAAAGCCCTCATGATCGATCGGCGGTCCCTTCTCAAATATGCCGGGCTGGTTCCCTTTATCCTCACCGAACCGCGCCTTGCGTCGGCTGCCGACGAAGCCACGGAGAAGGCGGGCTACACGCTGCGCATCGCAACCGGGCTGGTTGAACTCGCGCCTGAACACATCGTGTCCACGACACTTTACAATGGCCAGTTCCCGGGACCGCTCTTGCGCTTCGAGGAAGGCCGGCGGGTCGTAGTCGACATCCACAACGATACCAACACGCCTGAGTTGGTCCACATGCACGGTCAAATCATACCGAGCGCAGTCGACGGCGCAGCTGAGGAAGGCTCGCCGTTCATACCTCCGCACGGCATGCAACGTCTTGAATTCGTGCCGAAGCCCGCCGGCTTCCGTTTCTATCATACTCATATCGTGCCCAGGGATGATCTAAATCGCGGCACCTACGCTGGCCTGGCGGGGCCCGTTTACATTGAGCCCGCGAACAACCCCGGGAGGTATGACCGAGAAATTTTCCTGATAATGAAAGAGTTCGAGCCGACGTTCAGCCACGGCGGCGATATGAACATGGATATGCTCGTGGGCGCGCCGATCAACGAGTTGAAGCAAATTGGCGAAGAGGCCGACGAGAAGGCCAACGAGAGACCAAAAGGGTACGAGGTCAGCTACGAGCTGTTCAGCATCAACGGCCGAATGCTCGGCCATGGCGAGCCAGTCCGGGTAAAGCAAGGTGAGCGTGTGCTGTGTCATATCCTCAACGCGAGCGCGACCGAGATCCGCAGTTTGGGGCTGCCAGGCCACGTGTTCAGGGTCGTCGCGCTGGACGGCAATCCTGTTCCCAGGCCGACGAATGTGCCGGTCCTGTGGCTCGGCACAGCCGAGCGCATCTCTGCAATCGTCGAAATGAACCATCCCGGCGTGTGGGTCATGGGGGATCTCGCCGATGATGACCGGCAACGGGGCATGGGAATCGTCGTCGAATACGCTGGTCAGAGAGGCAGGCCACAGTGGGCAAAGCCCAAGCCGTTCCGTTGGGACTACACGCTGTTCGGCGAGACGAATGCATCGCCGCCGACACCCGACGAGACGATTGCGATTACGGTCGTCAAGCACAACGCCGCCGAGAATGGTTTTAATCTCTGGACCCTCAACGGCGAAGCGTTCTCGATGAAGATTATGAGACCGGCCTACACGCTGCATCAGGGTCGCCACTATCGGCTGAAGTTCCGTAACGCCAGCGACGACGTTCATCCGCTGCATCTACACCGGCACAGTTTTGAGCTCACGCGCATCGGGGGCAAGCCGACGTCCGGTGTCATCAAGGATGTGGTGATGATGGGTGGATTTCAGGAAGTGGAGTTCGATTTCGTGGCCGAAAATCCAGGCCCCACTCTCTTCCACTGTCACCAGCAGCTGCACATGGATTTCGGGTTTATGGCTCTGTTCAATTACGCTTAGGGGGTGACCGCGGGACGATGCTCAGCCGAAACGGAGCGGTGATGTCGGCTGCGATTGAAGGGGCCAGCGCAGCGAACCTCGTGGCTCGGCTCTCTCTGCCGGCAGTGGGAACACATTCGGCCTCCGCGGGATCGATGCTCGGTGGTCCGCAAATATGATGTCGATGTCGGCGACAAGACGATGTTCTGGATGGGAATGGTGCGGCTGTAGCACATGATCATCTTACAATTGCCTCATTGGCATCGTACCATGGCGTCTGTGGCCACCTCTACGGTGGCGCGACCACATACAACCTGAATTAGAATTTGCTGCTGATTCGCTGCAGATTGCACAAAGCACGATTTTATATGCAATTATTGATTGCAGTTTGCTCGAGTGAGTGAGATGACGTCGAGGACGGCCGAAGAAACGACGGGCGCGTCGGCAACGGGTGCCGAAGGGGGGCGGTGTGGCTCGCCGTTCGAGGTGCTGCGCATCTTTTTGCGCTTGGGACTGACTTCTTTTGGCGGGCCGGTCGCGCATCTCGGTTATTTCCGCGCCGAGTTCATCGAACGGCGGCACTGGCTCGACGAAGGGGCTTACGCCGACATCGTCGCGCTGTGCCAGTTCCTGCCGGGGCCGGCGAGCAGCCAGACCGGAATCAGCATCGGCCTATTGCGCGCCGGCCTGCCCGGTGCGCTTTGCGCATGGCTCGGGTTCACCGCGCCCTCTGCGCTGGCGATGATCCTCTTCGGCTATGGCGTGACGGCTTTGGGCAATCTCGCCGATTCGGCTTGGCTGCACGGGCTCAAGATCGTCGCGGTGGCGGTCGTAGCGCAGGCGGTATGGGGAATGGCGAGGAATTTGTGTCCCGACCGCGAACGCGCGACGATCGCAGTCGGTGTTGCAATGGTCGTGCTCGCAATTCCCTCCGCTCTCGGGCAAATCGGTGCAATCGCTGGAGGCGGTTTGGTTGGCTGGTGGCTCTTGCGCAACGGACCCCAGCTTCCGGAGCAGGAGCTGCTCGCGATTCATCTGCCGCGTGCCTGGTCGATTGCCGCGCTCGCGAGCTTTCTCGCGTTGCTGGTTGGGTTGCCGATGCTCGCCGCCGCGAACCCGTCGCATGCGCTCGCGCTTTTTGATTCGTTTTACCGCTCGGGATCATTGGTGTTCGGCGGTGGCCATGTCGTGCTGCCGTTGCTGCAGGCCGCGGTCGTGCCGCCGGGCTGGGTGACGAACGACGCCTTTCTCGCCGGCTACGGCGCGGCGCAAGCGGTGCCAGGACCGCTGTTCACGTTCTCAGCCTATCTCGGCACGGTCATGGGTCCGGCGCCCAATGGTTGGCTCGGCGGCCTGATTTGTCTCGCGGCGATTTTTCTGCCGTCCTTCCTGCTGTTGATCGGCGTCTTGCCGTTTTGGGATACACTGCGCCGCCGGTCCGGGGTGCGGTCGGCATTGCGCGGCGTCAACGCCGCGGTAGTCGGTCTGTTGCTGGCGGCCCTTTATAGGCCAGTGTGGACGAGCGCGATCCTCGGTCCAGCAGATTTCGCGATCGGCATCCTGGCTTTCTTGATGTTGGCGCTGTGGGCGATGCCGCCGTGGCTTGTCGTGATTTTCGGCGCGGTCGCGGCAACAGTCGTTGCGGGCATCTCCTGAATTGCGGCGGCGAGCCGGAAATTGGCTGATCCTGGTGTGGTTTGGGCCGTTGGTTATCGTCACCGATCACCGCCCTTCGGCAAGCTCTCTCGTCGTCAGCGACGACGAGATCATGCAAATCGTCAAAAAGCGTTGCGTGACCTGCCATTCGCAAAACCCGACCCACACCATGTTTCTCAATCAGCCTCCACCCAAGGACCTCGCTTTCGACAGTATCGAGGAAGTGCGTCAGGCGGCAGACCGCATTCTGGTGCAGGTTGTGCAGCTGAAGCGTATGCCGTTAGGAAACGAAACGGCCATGGAAGACGAAGAGCGCGCGAAATTCGACGCTTGGGTTCCCGCAAGCAAAGCCGCAAATCACTAATGTTCATGCCCCGATTACTGCTTTTTTTGTCTGTTCTATTGATCGCGGGGTCGAGCGTGCGGGCCCAGTCGCCCGACACGGTGTTCCTCGAAGAGCTGACCTGGACCGAATTGCGCGACCTGGTCCGCTCCGGCAAGACGACAATCCTCGTCCCGATCGGCGGGACCGAGCAGAACGGTCCCCATATGGCGCTCGGCAAGCACAATTTGCGGGTGCGCTATCTGTCCGAAAAGATCGCCCGGACTCTCGGTAATGCACTGGTAGCGCCGGTGATCGCCTATGTGCCGGAAGGCGCGATAGACCCGCCGACCAGCCATATGCGATTCCCCGGCACGATCACCGTGCCGGAAGAGGCCTTCGACAAGACCCTCGAATACGCCGCGCGCAGCTTCAAACTCGCCGGCTTCCGCGACATCGTCTTTCTCGGCGATCACGGCGGATACCAGAAGGACGAAAAGACGGTCGCCGGTCGGCTCGACAAGGAATGGGCGGCAACTCCGGTACGCGTGCACGCGACTGAGGAATATTACCGGGCCAGCGAGAGCGGATTCGCGGGTTTGCTGAACAGCAAGGGCTATTCCGAAGGCGAAATCGGCGTTCACGCAGGCCTTGCCGACACCTCGCTGACGCTCGCCGTGGACCCTCGCCTCGTGCGTACCGACCGCTTGCAATCCAGTGCCCAATCCGATGACGGCGTGAGAGGCGACCCGCACCGCGCAAGGGCCGAACTCGGCCAGCTCGGGGTCGAGCTGATTGTCGCACGGACGGTGGACGCGATCAGAAAAGCCGCCGCCCACCACTGATATTTCACCCCAGGAGATCGTGTTGCAGCTGCAAGTCCGCCATTGGTTCCGTGTGGCACTATGGTTGAGCCCCGTAGTCGGGCTGTCGGTCCTGGTCGGCAGTTCGGCCCTCCCGTCATCGGGGATTGAAAAGCGGGGTGAACCGCTCTGCTCGACGGGCTTTTCCGCCTTGCGTATGGCCGCGAGCAGCGCGCCGCTGCTCCGGAAGGTGCGCGCGTCCACGGGCGACCCTGTGCAGACCCTGCCGGGAATGCCTCCAGTTCCGGACCCCAACAACCTCTACAGCGAGACCGCCGCCGGCGAGCTGAGCCCGGGAGTGGTTGGGGACCCCCCGCGCGTGTACGTGCCGAACCGCCGGTCGAACAGCGTGTATGTGATCGATCCGTCGACGCTCGCGGTCGTGGATCGCTTCCCGGTCGGTTTGAGCCCGCAGCATGTCGTCCCGTCCTGGGATCTGAAGACGTTGTGGGTAGCGAATACCGGTCTCCGCCGCACCAGCGGCAGCTTGACGCCGATCGACCCCAAAACCGCGAAACCGGGGCAGGCCATTCCGGTCGACGACCCGTACAACCTCTACTTCACGCCCGACGGGCGCTCCGCAATCGTCGTCGCCGAGCGTCACAAGCGGCTCGACTTTCGCGACCCGCATACGATGTCACTGCAGCAATCCATCGAGGCGCCCGGTTGCTCGGGGATCAACCACGCTGAGTTCTCGATCGACGGCCGTTATGCGATTTTCACCTGCGAGTTCCGCGACGGCGGATTGGTCAAAATCGATCTCGTAAACCGCCAGGTGCTGGGCTATCTGCACTTTCAAAAGCGGGGAATGCCGCAGGATATCCGCATTTCCCCGGACGGCGCGCGTTTTTATGTCGCCGATATGCATGCCGACGGCGTCTACGTCGTCGATGGCAACAGCTTTACGCAAACCGATTTCATCCCGACCGGAGTCGGCACGCACGGGCTCTACCCGAGCCGCGACGGCAAGCAGCTGTATGTTGCCAATCGCGGCTCACACTCGACGCGCGGGCCGCCGCACGGCAAGGGCAGCATCGTGGTGATCGGCTTCGACACCGGCAAAGTTGAGCACATCTGGCCGATTCCGGGGGGTGGCAGCCCCGACATGGGCAATGTCAGCGCCGACGGTAAGCAGCTCTGGCTGTCGGGGCGGTTTGACGATGTCGTTTACGACATCGATACGGCAACGGGGGCGATCAAAACCATCCCTGTCGGCAAAGAGCCGCATGGGCTGACGGTCTGGCCGCAACCCGGTCGCTATTCGCTCGGCCACACCGGCAACATGCGATAGCAGTCCCGTCACAGCCGGACTTTGCGCAGGCGCAGCGCGTTGCTGATGACGAGCACCGAGCTCATGCTCATAGCGGCGCTGGCGATCATCGGATTGAGCAGCAGGCCAAAGGCCGGGTAGAGAACGCCGGCCGCGAGCGGGATCGCCAGCGCGTTGAAAATGAACGCGAAGAACAGGTTCTGCCGGATGTTGCGCATGACCGCGCGCGACAACCGGCGGGCGCGGACGATGCCCTGCAGATCGCCCTTGACGAGCGTCATCCCGGCGCTCTGCATCGCGACATCGGTGCCGGTGCCCATTGCGATGCCGATCTGTGCCTGCGCCAGCGCGGGAGCGTCGTTGATACCATCACCGGCCATCGCGACGACGCGGCCTTGGTTTTGAATCTCATTGACCACCGCGGCCTTCCGGTCCGGCAGCACTTCGGCGATGATCTCGTCGAGGCCCAATCTGCGGCCGACGGCTTCGGCTGTGGTCCGGCTGTCGCCGGTCAGCATCACCGTTCGTATCCCGTCGTCGTGCAACGCCCTGAGCGCGCCAAAGGCGCTCTCCTTGATCGGATCGCCGACGGCGATGAGCCCGGCCGCGCTACCGTCGACGCCAATCAGCATCACGCCCTGACCCTCCTGACGAAGCTCCTCAGCGCGCTCCGCCAAGCCCGCAGTATCGATGCCGAGCGTGTCGAGCAGCGTCTGATTGCCGACGGCGACACGTTTGCCGTCGACGACGCCGATGACCCCCTTTCCCGTTTCCGACACGAAATCGCGGACGGCGACGAGCGCAACGCCACGCTCCTCCGCGCCACTCGCGATGGCCGTCGCCAGCGGATGCTCACTGCCTCGTTCGAGGCTTGCGGCGAGCCGCAGCAGTTCATCTTCACTGAGGGTGCCGGCCGCGACGACGCCGGAAAGCCGGGGCTTGCCCTCGGTCACGGTGCCGGTCTTGTCGACCACGAGAGCGTCGACTTTTTCCATGATCTCGAGGGCTTCGGCGTTCTTGACGAGCACGCCCGCGCGTGCGCCGCGCCCGGTGCCGACCATGATCGACATCGGCGTCGCCAAGCCGAGCGCGCACGGGCAGGCGATGATCAGAACGGCAACGGCGTTGACCAACGCGAAGCTCATCGCCGGCGGCGGACCGAAGAGCGACCACGCGACGAAGGTGAGCCCGGCGACGATGACGACCGCTGGCACGAACCACCCCGAGATGGTGTCGGCCAGGCCTTGGATCGGCGCGCGCGACCGCTGCGCTTCCGCCACCATGGCGACGATCTGGGCCAGCAGCGTGTCGCTGCCGACGCGCTCGGCGCGCATCACGAAAGTGCCGGTAGTGTTGACAGTTGCACCTGTGATCTTGTCCCCCCGAGCCTTCCCGACCGGCACGGGTTCCCCGGTGATCATCGACTCGTCGACGGCGCTCCTGCCTTCGAGCACGACGCCATCGACCGGAACCTTCTCGCCGGGGCGGACGCGCAAGCGGTTGCCTGGAACCACTTCGTCGAGCGCAATGTCGGTCTCGGAGCCGTCGTCGTGAACGAGGCGGGCGAGTTTCGGCGAGAGATCCAAGAGCGCCCGGATGGCGCTACTGGTTTGTGAGCGGGCGCGCAGTTCAAGCACTTGGCCGAGCAGCACCAAGGTCACGATGACCGCCGCCGCCTCGAAATAAACCGGGACCCCACCTTCCGCTGTGCGGAACGACGGCGGAAATATGCCCGGCGCCAATGCCGCGACGAGGCTGTAGGTGTAGGCGACCCCGGTGCCAAGCGCGATCAATGTAAACATGTTAAGGCGCCGGCTGAGAATCGATCGCCAGCCGCGCTCGAAGAAAGGCCAGCCGCACCACAATACTGCTGGTGTAGCTAGGATCAACTCGAGCCACACTGCGGTGCGCGGAGCGAGGCCGACGAAATTCGCGGCCATCGCCAGGACAATGAGCGGGAGCGAAAGCGCCACACCGACCCAGAAACGACGGGTCATGTCGCGAAGCTCGGGATTAGCTGCCTCGCCTTCGGCCGGCAACATCGGTTCCAGCGCCATGCCGCAGATCGGGCAGCTCCCCGGATCCTGCCGCACGATCTGCGGGTGCATCGGGCATGTCCACCGAGACTCGCCTGCGGCTGTGCGATGCGGTTCGGAAACCCTCGGCGTCAAGTAGCGAGCAGGCTCGGCCTCGAACCGCTCGCGGCATCGGCTGCTGCAGAAATAGTAGGTGTGGCCTGCATGATCGCTGCGGTGTTTGGCCGTGACAGGATCAACCGCCATGCCGCAGACCGGATCGCGCGCGTGGCTTGGTTGGCGGTGGCGGCTCTCCCGGTCGAAAAGGGGCTCGGCTGCCATCATCGGCATTGGTTGCTTTCGTTATTAGGTGAAGGGCAGATCTCTGACTTTCTCAGTTCGCCAAGACCGAGTAGGGTAAGCTGTTGGCTCGGGGATCGCGAGTTGTCGTTACGATGCCCCGTGGGCCACAGCAGAGCCAGCCCGAAAGGGAGAAAAGATGCCGAACCAAACCTACGAATTTACGACCGAAGATGTCGAATATCTCCGCCATGGCGACAAGCCGCTGATTGCGCGCCTTTACAAACCCAAGGGCGACGGCCCGTTCCCGGCGGTAATCGACCTTCACGGCGGCGCCTGGAACAGCGGCGATCTGACGGGCACGCAGGGTCTCGACCAAACGCTGGCGAGAAACGGCTTTGTCGTCGCGTCGTTGAACTTCCGCCATGCCGCCGACGGCTATCCGAACACGTTGATCGATATCAATTACGCGATCCGCTGGCTCAAGGCCCGCGCCCGCGAGCTGAAAATCCGGCCCGACCGGGTCGGGATTGCCGGCCAGTCGAGCGGCGGTCACTTGGCAATGCTCGCGGCGATGCGGCCGAATGACTCCAGGTACGTCTCGCTTCCGTTACCAGCCGGCTCGTCCTCGGTCGATGCGACCGTGCGCGCCGTCGCGATGTCTTGGCCGGTCATCAACCCGATCTCACGTTATCGCAACGCCCAGAAGCTGGAGAAGGGCCCGAACCCGCCGGCTTTCTCGATCGGCATGAAGGAAAAGCACGACACCTACTGGAAGACCGAAGCGGCGATGATCGAGGGCAACCCGATGCTGTTGCTCGAGCGCGGCGAGAAAGTACCGATGCCGCCGGCGCTCTGGGTCCAGGGCAAGCCCGACATCGTCCACGATTACCACGACGACGATTCGAACTTCCCCGGCAACGAGCCCGAGCGGTTCGTCTCGAACTACCGCAAGGCCGGCGGCGATATCGACATCGTCTATGTCGACAACGAGAGGCGCTCGACCAGCCTTTCCTTCGATCCGATCGCGGCCTTCTTCCACAAGCACCTGTACTGAGCTGTCTCGCTCCGTGGATCCCCCTCTCCTCGCTGACGGGGAGAGGGGTGTCTCCGCGGAGCCGATCGCCCTTGATCCAGGTCGGCATCGGAAGGGCGCCGGCCTTCCGCGATAAAGACGAAACACCCGGGCGGCCAGGCGTGCCACCCGAGGATGGTCGTTTCGACATGCGATGAAGGTTGACTGGACGCAACTGGACAACCTCGAGGCCGACAGGCTGTGGCTGCGCCCCTTGGGGCTCATCAGCGGCCGCGCCGCGGCGGCGGCGATCGCGACGGGGTACGCCCGGCCGCTTACCCGCCCCAACCTCGCCTTCACCGCGATCGCGGCGATGGGGCTAGGGCCCGAGCGGCGTCCCCTCTCGGTCACGGCACCGCTCGCCGAGTTTGAGGAATGGATCGACAGTGCCGGCGCCCGCTTTGCAGGCCGCGGGAGAGACCAGCTCACGGCGTTGTCGGGGTCGCCGGTCGCGTGGGCGGGCTTTGCCCTCGACCGACCGCTTCTCATGGGAGTGCTCAACGTGACTCCCGACAGCTTCTCTGACGGCGGGCAGTGGTTCGACGGCGAGCGTGCGATTGCCCATGGCCATGCGCTTCTCGAAGCGGGCGCCGACATTATCGATGTCGGCGGCGAGTCAACCCGGCCCGGGGCAACGCCCCTTCCCGACGGCGAGGAAATCCGGCGGGTCGAGCCGGTCGTGCGCGCGCTCGTGCAATCGGGCGCAGTCGTGTCCATCGACACGAGGCATGCAGCGGTAACGGAAGCAGCGCTCGACGCCGGCGCGCGCATCGTTAATGACGTGTCGGCGCTGAGCCACGACCCAGGGAGTCTCGCTGTGATCGCCCGCCGCCGGGCGCCGGTCGTGCTGATGCATATGCGGGGCGAACCCCGCACTATGCAGCGTGACCCGATCTATGATTCACCGCTCGTCGAGGTATTGGAGTTTCTGGAAGCGCGCATCCAAGCTTGCGCGTCGGCCGGGATCCCGCGACAGAGTATAGCGATCGACCCGGGCATCGGGTTCGGCAAGCTCGCGCCGCACAATCTCGAGCTCCTTGGCGGGATCGGTGCGTTTCATGCCCTGGGCGGCGCGGTCGTGCTCGGCGTGTCGCGCAAATCGATGATCGCCCGGCTCAGCCGTAATGAAACCCCCGACGGGCGCCTGCCTGGCTCGCTCGCTGCTCTCTTGTTTGCGGTTCAGCAGGGGGTCCAGATCTTGCGGGTGCACGACGTGGCCGAAACCCGTCAGGCCCTGGCGATTTGGCATGCGATTGCGGCAGGCTGAGCCGGATCAGCTGGCCCGCGCTTCCGCCGGGCGAGCACGCTCGAGAATGGCACCGACCCCTTCGGCATCCGGGAAAACATCGAGCTTTTCGACCCAGACGCAGACCCGCTCGACGCGCCGGTCGGCAAAGCAGGCAGTACAGATCCGCTCGGCTAGGTCCTCGCACAGATCGATATGGCCGGCACGGGCGATTTCACGGATCGCTGCGACGATCTTTTCGTAATTGATGACGCGTCGGCGGTCCTCTCGGGGAAAGGCGTCGGCTGCCACAAGGTCGACCGAAATGCGAACTCGTTGCCGACGCTCCCGCTCGGGTGCGCGGATCCCGATGCTGCACATCAGGACGAGCCCGCGTACGGTGACCGTGTAGCGGGCGCCTTCTGTTTGGACTGCGGAATGGGGGTTGGCCGGGCCGCGCTCAATCATTTTTACGGCCTGGCGTCAGCAAGCTGGTTTGGGCCCGCCACGCTTCGGCATTGTGCGCGCGCCGTGCGGTCGATCGGCGGCGAGGCCGGCAAGCGCCAAAGCTGTAAACTGTTCGGCGACTTCCTGCACGCTGAGGCGCCCCTTCGGATCGTACCATTTATAGAGCCAGTTCAGCATTCCCAACAGGCCGTACGAGGCCACCTGAATGTCCAGGTCCGGACGAAACTCGCCGCTCTCGATGCCCTCGCGAAGGATTTGCTGCCAGCAGCGCTCATATTCCTTGGGCGAAAACCCGATCTTTTCGCGAAATCGGCGCTTCACGGCCTCGCGCTCGCGAAGATAGACAAACAGGTGGGGATAATGTCGGTCGAACGCTTCGAGATGGGCAGAGATCGCCCGCCGCAGCTTTTCCGAGGCCGGCACTTTGACCACCGCGATCTCGGCGATCGTGCGGTACATCTGCGCGATCGGCTCCTTGACGACGAGGTAGAGCAGCGCCTCCTTGCTCTCGAAATGATGGTAGAGGCTGCCCTTCAGGATGCCGACCTCTTCGGCGATATCCCGGACGGTGGCGGCATGATAGCCCTTGGTCCGGAACACCTTCGCGGCTGCCGAAACAATGTCGTCAAGCGTGGCCATCGCCTAGCCGTCTCCCGCTCGGCCCCCCTCGGCTTCCATCGTGTCACCGGAACCCGCGACTCCCAGGTGGCTTAGCTGGCACCTCAATGCAAGTTCTTAATGGTGATTGCAGCGAGCACGGTCATTATCCCGCAACCTGACTGACGCCGACCCGTAACACTCCGAGGATAGCGTGCCGCAGCATCGCGCTGTTCCAAATCAGACTCGCATTACGGCCCCGAAGATGAAGGCAGTCGCTTGCTGCGCGGTCGCGGCATTGACAGCGGTCTCGATCGGCCCGCCGACGAGCGCAACCGCACAGAGTACCCGCCGTCACCACGCGCCGCTGATCTTGGATAGGCGTGCCGTTTGATCTACGAGGCGTACGAGGATCTCCTTGGCTCGTTCCCGTGATTTTCGCTTGCTTCGGCACCCGCCGATGCGCGAGGCTGAGACAGCCCTCCTCGGCGCCACCACACAACCGAAGAAACCACACGCGCCTCATCGGCGCTCGACCAAATTTTAAGGAGAGGGAACGTGAAGCGACCCCGCGCTGCCGACGACTTTGCCACGATCCGCGCACGTATGGAGGAACTGCGGCGCGAGCGCGCGCAGGCGCTCAAGAAAGAGTCCGGAGATCCCGACGATACCGTCTCCGGAGGCCGCAATCTGCTTAGGGGATCCGAGGGCCGAGGGCGGTCCGAACAGGAGCGCGCGCTTCCCGGTCTTCCCACCCGGCGCCTCGGATCGGGACGGTAGAAAGGGGCTCCCCTCACCTCACAGAGCCTGGCCATCTTCGCTGCCCCGCGGGATACACAGGGAAAAATTCGCTACCGGCGGCGAAAACCGCGCTCGCGGCGCGATAAAACCGTTTGCGATCAGAGACTTGTGCCCCTCGCGAGGGGTGCTCGGCAGGGAAACGGCAGGAAACTCGTTCATCGCCAAAATTGCTCATTCATAAATTGACAATTATCGATTTATGATGTAAGTTTCCGCCCTCCAATCGGCAAGAGGGATTGCATCAATCGCATGGAGACCGATGGCGAGTACCCAGATGGCGAATACAGGGTCGGCCGCGGCAAGCCGCCGTTGCACACCCGGTTCAAGAAGGGCCAGTCCGGCAATCCCCGCGGCCCGCGGAAAAATCTGCCGGCGCTCCTCGTCGCGGCGCTCAACGAGCCGGTCGTCGTCACCAGGGGCGGCGAGAGCCGCTGGATCACCAAACGCGAGGCGGTCATCGCTCAGCTCGTCGATAAATCGACGGGCGCCGATCTGCGCGCGACCAAGATGTTGATCGACCTGCTGAAAGACATCGAGAAGCGGGCCGGCACGGCACCCGCGCCGGAGGAGTCGCCATCCACCGCTGCGGACGAGGAGGTCGTCGACAACCTGCTGACGCGCCTGCGGCAAATCGAATTCGCGAAGATCCACCACAGAGACACGGAGAGCACGGAGGAGCCCGGAAATCCACCGGGCGTCTTCTCTGTGTCCTCTGTGCCACTGTGATAAAGCCTTCTTCCGAGACACTGAGCCTCGGCGAGTACCGCGCGCTGCTGCGCCGCGATTTCGTCAGCTTTGCGCAGCGCTGTTTCCGCGAGCTCAACCCGCGGACGCGCTTTGCGATGGGCTGGCACATCGAGGTGATCGCCGCGAAGCTCGCGGCAGTGCGCGCGGGCAAAATCCGGCGGCTCGTCGTCAACCTGCCGCCGCGCCATCTGAAGTCGCTGCTGGCTTCGGTCGCGTTTCCGGCCTGGTGTCTCGGGCGCGAGCCTTCGGCGCAGATACTCTGCGTCAGCTATGCGCAGGACCTCGCCGACAAACTCTCGCGCGACTGCCGGCACATCGTCGGGAGCGGCTGGTACCGGCAGATCTTCCCGGGGACGCGCCTCTCGCCGCAGCGCGCAGCGATGCCGGAATTCGACACGACCGCGCAGGGCTGCCGGCTCGCCACCTCGGTCGGCGGCGTGCTGACCGGGCGCGGCGCCGACCTGATCATCATCGACGATCCCTTGAAACCCGAGGAGGCGCTGTCGCAGGCGCAGCGCCAGGCGTCCAACGACTGGTACGACCACACCCTCTACAGTCGGCTCAACGACAAGCTCACCGGCGCGATCGTGCTGATCATGCACCGGCTGCACCAGGACGATCTGACCGCGCACGTGCTGGCGCAGGAGGCATGGGAGGTCGTGCGCCTGCCGGCGCTCGCCGAGGCGGACGAGGAGCTGTGTGCCGACACCGCGCTAGGGCCGCAATGTTTCACACGCCGGCGCGGCGAGGCGTTGCAGCCGGAGCGCGAGCCTTTGGCCGTGCTCGAGCACATCCGGCGCACGATCGGCGAATACAATTTTGCCGGCCAGTACCAGCAGGCGCCCGCGCCATTGGGCGGCGGCCTCGTCAAGGCGGTCTGGTTCCCGCGCTATGGGCCGGAGGAGCTGCCGCCGCGCTTCGAGCGCATCGTGCAGAGCTGGGACACCGCCAACAAGGCGAGCGAGCTCAGCGATTTCAGCGTGTGCACGAGCTGGGGCGTGGCGGGCAAGAACCTCTATCTGCTCGATGTGCTACGCCGGCGCATGGAATACCCGGAATTGAAGCGCGCGGTGCGCGAGCAATACGAGCGCTTGCGCCCCGACGTCGTGCTGATCGAGGACAGGGCCTCGGGCACGCAGCTGATCCAGGAATTGCTCGCCGACGGCCTGCACGCCGTCACCCGCTATCGGCCGCAGAGCGACAAAATCATGCGGATGCACGCGCAGACTGCAATGATCGAGAACGGCTTTGTGTACTTGCCCGAGGCAGCGCCGTGGCTCGCCCCATACCTCGCCGAGCTGACGACGTTCCCCAATGGCAAGCACGACGACCAGGTCGACTCGACTGCGCAAATGCTCGACTGGTTCAAGACCGCCGCCCGCCACTCCGGGATCTTCGGCTATTACCGAATGCTCGCACAAATGAACGGTGCATCGGAGCCGGTGTGAGCGCACCTTAGCATGAGTTTTGCCCGCTCCACTCCTGCCAGACCCTCGCCAACAATCGTTGCGGCGATATGCGGCGCCGAAATCCTCAGCCTGCTCGGATATTCCATGATCCCGGCGCTTCTGCCGCAGTTCATCGACGCCTGGTCTTTGACCAACACGCAGGCCGGCTGGCTCGCCGGAATGGTGTCGGCGGGATATATGCTCGCCGTCGTCCCTCTTGTCACCCTGACCGATCGACAGCCCGCCCGACGCATCTATCTTGCGTCCAGCACGCTCGGTGTTTTGTCCAATTTCGGCATGGCACTTTGCGACAGTCTGCTCCCCGCGCTTGGCTTCCGGGCCATCGCCGGCATCGCAATGGCCGGCATGTACATGCCCGGTCTGCAAGCTCTCACGCATAGTGTCGACGGGGCGACGCGCGCCCGCATCGCGGCGTGGTACACCAGTTCATTCACCATTGGTGCGTCACTGTCGTTTCTGTTCGGCAGAGTCGGAACGCTCCTGGGCTGGCGCAGTGCTTTTGTTCTCGCCGGGATTTTCAGTGCCGCCGGCGTCTTCATTGCCTGGGCTGTTATGCCGCGGACAGGGGTCGCCAGCGGGGCGAATGAGCCGCCGCCTCTTCTGGAATTTCGTCCCGTTCTTGCAAACCGGGACGCCCTCGTCCTGATTATTGGCTATGCCGCAGCGATTTGGGGTTCCGTGGGATTGCGGCAGTGGATCGTTGTCTTTCTGACGTTCTGCGCAGCGGACCAGGCTAGTGCTCCCGCGCAAGCCTGGACCATCCTGGTCATCGGCGCGCTGATTAGTTTCCTCGGCGTCCCCGCAGGCCTTCTTGGCAACGAACTATCGATCCGCCACGGCTTGCGCAACACGGCCACCCTAATCTTTCTGCTGTCGATGCTTATGGGCGGCCTGTTTGGCTTCGCAGCGGCGCTGCCCTACACCGCCGTGTTATGGCTGTCCGTAGTCACCGGTTTCATCGTGCAGGGTAACTTCTCCAATCTCACGTCGGGTGTCCTCGCCGTCGCCGTCCCGCGGCACCGAGGTGCAACAATCGGGGTGTATTCCTGCGTCGGCTTTGCCGCTGGCTTCCTCGGGACGCTCCTGTTCGGCGTTACACTCGATAAATTCGGCGGAACATCGCAGCTCGCGGCGTGGATACTGAGCTTTGGCACCTGCGGCCTCGCTTGCCTGGCCGGCGCCGCCGCGACGATTTTCCTGTCGCGTGACGTCTGGCGACGGCGCCCCTAGCTAGGGGTTCCCCGCAGAGAGGAAGCTACGCCAGCCTTATTGGGCCGGCGCGGGAGCTGTCGCCTGACGTGACTTCAACAGCAGCAGCGCGACGAACGCGGTCAGACTGAGGCCGGCCGAGACGGCAATCACCCCGATGCCCATGTAGTCCATCAAAAGACCGAAGAGCAGCGGCGATGCGGCTTGTGTCGCACGCGCAGGCGCTCCGAGAATGTCGCTGCGCAGCCCATAGCCAGCCGGTCCGAAGATCGCCAATGGCACGGTCCCCTTGGCGATCGTCAACAGGCCATTGCCGGCACCATGCAATACCGCGAAGGCGGTGATCGCGCCCGGCCCGAAGAGCCCAAGGAACACCGCTCCGACCGGATGGAGTAGAGCGGCCAGACGCGCCGAAACCAGCGGATGGACTGTGCGGAGCGCCCCGAATTCGATGAGTCGCGCCGCAACTTGCGCCGGCCCGACCAGGGCGGCAGCCGCGATCGCCCCGGTCGTGCTGGCACCGGCGATTTCGAGGAGGCGCGGCAGATGCGCCGCCATGGCGCCGGTGACAAACCAAGTCGCTGCAAACACAAAAGCGAGGATAACCATCGCGCCCCGCGGCGCCGGCGAACTCTCCGCCGCCATTTCCGAGGCTCGGGCCGGCGGCGGAGCCTGCGGGATCAGTAACCGGTTCAACGGCAGCCCAATCACAATGTGCAGCGCTGCCCAAATCAAGCATGCCCAGCGCCAACCAAATTGCGCATCGAGAAACGCCGACAGCGGCCATCCGACCGTGCTCGCAAAACCCGCGATCAAAGTAATGCCAGTGATCGGTCCGCGGGCGGCGCGGCCGTAGAGCCCGGTCAGTGTGGCGAAAGCGGGATCATAAAGGCCCATCGCCATGCCGACGCCGAGCACAGCCCAAGCGATAGCCAGAGTAAAAAATCCTTGTACGGCACCGAGCAGGACAAGCCCGGCGGCAAGAACCAGATTAGAAAGTGTCAGTACGCCGCGACCGCCACGGTTGTCGATCGCCCGGCCGACGGAAGGACCCAGCACGGCCGACAGCAGCAGCGCGCCCGAGAAGAGGCCGAATACAGCAGTACGCGACAGGGTGAGACCTTGCGCGATCGGGTCCGCCAGGATCGCCGGCAGATAGTAGCTCGATCCCCAGGCGAGCGTTTGCGCGGTGCCAAGGGCCGCAACGACAACCGGGCGTTTCATCTTTGATCTTCGGCGCCGCCTGTATCCAGCAACCGCTCGACGATCACGCAATCACGCCAGAGGCCATCCAGTTTTCCATGACGGCGATGGATTCCGATTTCGTCGAAACCGAGCCTTTCAACAGGGCGCGGCTTGCGAGGTTCTCCGGAAATACCCGGCTGGTGAGCTTGTGCAAGCCGGCGGCAGCAGCGGTCTCCACCAACGCAGACAGGACCACGCGGCCGGCGCCGCGGCCGCGAAAATCCCGCCTTACGTAGACCGAGAATTCACCGATGCCGCTGTAGCAGGCCCGATCGCTGTAGGGAAACGAAGCGGCAAAGGCGACGGCTCCCGCCTTCTCGGCTTCGGCAACGCTTACAAGCTGCCGTCCAGTGAACCACTCGGCAATTTGTTCGGCCGTCCGCGGCTCGGTCTCGAACGTCGCAATACGATCAGCGATACCTTCATTGTAAATTGCCGCAATAGTCCCCGCATTGGCCACCGTGGCTCGCCGCGTCTTGAGATCGCTCGCGTTCGACACTGCGCCTGATCACACGGTTTTTGCCGTGTACCGGTGCAAAAGCGGGAGCGCCAGGAGAAGGGCTATCAACTGCGCTATAATGAAACCCGGCCCATCGACGGGACGAATTCCGGCGAACGTATCAGTCAGCGAACGCGCGAGTGTCACAGCTGGATTGGCAAAGGAGGTCGAAGCGGTAAACCAGTACGCCCCGGTGATGTATGCGCCGACGGCGAACGCTGTTACCGGCTCTTTGTGCGCGCGGCACCCCCAGATCACTGTCAGCAGGCCAAACGTCGCGATCACTCCGGCGACCCATTGCGGGAACCCCGTTCGCGCATGTTGCGAGAGCTGCCAGATCGGTAGACCAAACATGATATGCGCCAACCATACGCCAAGAATGGCGCCCCCGATCTGGGCCGCTACGTAGGCCGGCACCGCGTGCCAGCGTAAGCCCTCAGTCGCGGCAGCTGCCAGCGTCACAACAGGGTTCATATGGGCGCCCGACTGCGGCCCGAAAGCGAGAATGAGCGCGACAAGCGCGCCGCCCGTTGCGATCGCATTCGCCAGTAATGCGAGGCCGACAATTCCACTGCATAAGCGTTCGGCCATGATGCCGGACCCGACTACAGCGATGAGCAGAAACGCTGTCGCCACCAGCTCGGTCAAGGCCTCGTAGACAATGGGACGGCTCAGTGCGCGCCGGCGCGAGGCTATTTCCAGGAACGTCATGGTGCCCGTTCCCCCGCCTCGACGATCCGTAGATGGCCGATCTCGTCGACTTCGCGTTTGATTGCCATACGATCGCAGGGCTTCGAGCCTTAAGCTGGTGAAGATCTTGATGCGCGTTTCGAGCGCCTGATAGGCGTAACGAAACGCACGGATTTTCTGCGCTTCGGGACCCTCCGCCGCGGCCGGGTCCGGCACGCCCCAACGAGCGGTCACAGGATTCCCCGGCCAGACCGGACACGTCTCGCCGGCGGCTTGGTCGCAAACGGTGAAAATAAAATCATCATTGGCGAGCCAGGTTTGGCGAACTCGTCCCAGCTTTTGCTGCGAATCCCGCGCGTATCAAGATGAGCGTTTTCGAGCTGCTCGAGCGCCAGCGGGTGAACGGCGCCCTTGGGAAAACTGCCGGCGCTGTATGCCTTGAACCGTCCTTTTCCCCAATGCTCGAGCAGCGCCTCGGCCATGATGCTCCGTGCCGAGTTGCCGGTGCAGAGAAAGAGGACGTTATAGGTCTTCGCGGTCACAAGGCGCCGTCAGCCGGTGCAGCAGGACGGGGCGCAACAGGTCTTCGCGGCCGCCGGCTCAGTTGCAGGCTCCGAGAATGACGGTTCGCAGCATTGGGCGCGCTCGGTCGCCTCCCTCAGCTTGGCGAGCGATCCCTCGCCGTAGACGGTGGCTTCGCCGTAAGTGAAGAACGTCTCCCAAGGCACGCCTTGCGGGTCGGCGA
>Ga0182033_10000108_pt1 | contig 35918 bp, 31 predicted proteins | sample tim00Cox0000000H_FD_125968 | JGI IMG/M metagenome (GOLD analysis project Ga0182033, IMG submission 125968) | Lab enrichment of tropical soil microbial communities from Luquillo Experimental Forest, Puerto Rico - timezero.00C.oxic.00.000.00H | ecosystem: Environmental > Terrestrial > Soil >...
ACTTGGTTTATGGTGGTGACGGCTCCGCCGGTAAGCTCCGCAATCTCGGCATCGATCTCCGGCGCTGCTGCCTGTGCAACCCTGCGTGCAGGTTCAGCGAGAGCACGATCAATGTGGAAGCCGCGGTCATTAATCTTGCAGCTCAGCTGCCAGACCTGCTGTTCTGTATCTGATAGCTGCGGCAGTCGGGCATCAACCTCACGAGTTACCCGTATGTCTTCGACGCAGTAATCGTGGAGTCTTTGCAGTCGGTCAGCATCATCAAAATAGAGAGGATTGCTTGCGTTTTCGCCCTTCCTAGCTCGACGCGGCCGAGCCATCTGAAACATGAGCCTTGTGCCGCCAGCATCCTTTCGGAAGGCGCATTCCAGTGCGTCTGCTAAACGTTGCAATTTCCCCGGCAAGCCGCACGCCAACGCTTGCGCCATAGTGCAGCGCCAGCGCGTGAGCGGAATAGTCGGGAAACCGAAACGCGGCTTTAAGATGTGCTCAAAAACCGCAATCTCAAATGGCGCATTATGTGCGCGAAGAGACCAATGTGTATTACAGGAAGCCTGCTCGAATTCCCATGGAATTGCTGGATTGGTAGGCGTCCAGATTTTAGGCTCATCATTATTGTGGGCGAAGCCTAGGCAAATAACTTCAGTGCGATTGTCGCGAAAATAACGGTCTACTCCGAGATCCCGAAGACTGGCAGGGCTTCTGGTTTCAACATCGACATAGAGCACGTGTGCCGCATCATCTGCGGCTAAAACTTGGTGCTCTTGAACAATCTGCAGCATGGTTACCAGCTGCTCGGGATAAGACTGCGCTTCCAGAAATCGGCCTGGTACTGGAGCCGACGCAACAGCTTGTCAAAGAGCGCATCGCGATACATGACAAACCTAATTATTTGGATCGACGCCGAGCCGAGCGCAGGTGGGGTGCATAAGCGCCTTCTTCCGGCGCTCGCCTATATCAATGGTGATGATTACCTGGCGGCGCGCGAGCGCGTAGCTCTGGGCCCAATTCGCCTCAAACAAGGTCAGGCCGGCGTCAGGAATTTCTGCTGTCGGTGGATATGGCTTGGTCAGCCGTTGGGCTTTGCGTCGCATTTGTGAACCGCCTTTGAGTTCTGCCGTGTATTGGCAAAATTAATCCAGTTCTTGCCCGTCGTCTGCGGTTGGCATAATTTAGGTATGACAAACGCCGACATGGGTCATACCGAGAGGTACCTGCGGAGATGGTGCAGAAAAAGAAGGTGGGTCGACCGGCGGGCAGGACGAAAGACAAGCTCCTGTCGGTCCGCATCTCGACACGCATGCAGAGTTTGTTGGCAGCGGCGGCGTGGAAGAATAAGCGTAGCCTGAGCCGCGAAGTGGAGGCCCGCCTTGATGACACCCTAGGGCGGTATCAGAAGGGTAGGGCCGCCCTGCCTTTGCGCGTCAAAAGGCTTTTGGATGCGATCGTGGTTGCGGTTCGGATGATCGAGCACGCGACCGAGCGAACCTGGCAAGATCAGTACGTTAGTGGACATTTGGTCCGGATGATCGGGTCTATCATTGCCGAGTACGCGTTGCCCGGCAAAAGCACCATCCCGCCGAAAGTGCTTAAAGAAGCTACGCGTCATATTGCCGGTGACGCTTATCCAACGCACCTTGGCGAGGAATTGGCTAAGGGGGTGATCGCGTGGTTTCGAGCTACGCCGGAGCCACAGGGGTACCCCGAATGGCCTGCTGAATTCTGGAAAATTGAGCGTGATTTAAGGCCTAGGCTTGGGAGGAAACGATGAAAGGCCATCTCACAGAGCGCAGCCCCGGCCACTGGGCAATCGTTTTGGCCGTGCGCGATCCGGCGACAGGTCAGAGCAAGCGCAAATGGTGCAGTTTCAAGGGCACTAAGCGGGAAGCGCAACTTGAGCGTGCTCGGCTAATCCATGAGATCGCTAGCGGCGGTTATGTCGAGCCCAGCAAGCAGACCTTCGAGCAGTACTTTGCCGACTGGCTGCGCGACTGGGCCCCCATGAAGGCTGGCCCTAAATGTGTCGAGCGCTACGGGCAGCTCGGCAAGCACCTCATTGCTGCGATAGGCGGTAAGCCGCTCCAGCAGGTGCGCGGTGGCGATCTCGCCCGTGCCTACCGGGAAGCGGCGGCCAAGGGGCTAGCGGATCGCACCGTCAAGCATCTACACGTCCTCGCACGCCGGGTGTTTGGCCATGCACTGCGCCAGGGTGACATCAAGCGCGATCCGAGCAGGGAGATCGACGCACCCAAGGTCATACCGAAAGAGGCGGCGGTGCTGCGTGCCGAAGAGATACCGGTGATGCTGGCGGGGCTGCGTGGCAGCTTGCGCACCATTGCGCTCGTGGCGCTCGGCACCGGTATGAGAAGGGGTGAGCTATGCGCCCTGAGATGGGAAGACGTAAACCTTGAGGCCGGCAAGCTGGAGGTGAAGCAGTCGATCGAGCAGACGCGCAAGGGCGGCTTGCGCGTCAAAGCGCCAAAGACCAAGCATGGACGGCGCACGATCACGCTGGCCCCGTCAGTCGTCGCTTGCCTCCAGGCGCACCGCACGCACCAGCTTGAACAGCGCATGAAGCTGGGGCTCGGCAAGGCCCTGGCCGATGCTCTGGTGTTCGCTACCTTCGACGGCAATGCACGGACACCGGACGGCCTCACCAGGGCGTTCGCCAAAGCGATGGCGAAGATCAAGCTGCCGCATGTAGGGCTACACAGTTTGAGGCACACGCACGCGAGCATGTTGATCAAAGCTGGCGAAGACATCCTGACGATCTCGCGCCGGCTCGGGCACAGCTCGGCCACGATCACGCTAGGCGTCTACGGTCACCTGTTCTCGTCAAGGGATGGTACGGCCGCAGCCGTCGAAGCGGTGCTCGGGGGCATTGGTTAGCATTTGGTTAGCAAAGCACCCCTGACAGCAGCAAAAAGGCCCATTTTCCGGGCCTTTCTTCACATAGTCCGGCGGTTGCCTGATCCGGCGACGCAGGGCTTCCCCCACGGCGAGGCGCAACGTACCCCATGGCGGCTATTGGCGCTGCTCGTTGCCATGGCGGGGATGAGTTCGCTTTCCCTCAATATTCTGGTACCGGCAATTCCCGGAATGACGGTGGTGTTCGCCGCCGAGCCCGCCGGCGTGCAGCTCACGATTTCGCTTTATCTCGTTGGGCTCGCCGTGGCGCAACTCGTGTTCGGTCCGCTTTCCGACCGCTTCGGGCGCCGGCCCGTGCTGCTCGTGGGACTTGCTATCGCGGCGATGGCGAGCAGTGCCGCGATTTTCGCCGCAAGCATCACCGCCCTGATAGCGGCGCGCGTCGCGCAGTCGCTCGGCGCCTCCACCGGTCAGACCATCGGCCGCGCGATCATCCGCGATCTTTATGACCGCGAGCACGCCGCCTCGATGATCGGCCTGGTCACCTCGGTCGTGGTGCTCATGCCCATGGCGGCGCCTCTCATCGGCGGGATGCTCGATACGCTGTTCGGTTGGAGGTCGATCTTCGTTTTCGTCGCCGTGCTCGGGCTGCTTGTATTCGCCTGGGCGGTGATTGCCTTGCCGGAAACGCGGCAAATTCCAGCGGTCGCGGCGGCGCCAACGCACTTCCGCGCCGACCTCGCGGCGCTGGCGGCAAGCCCGCGCTTTTTCGGCTACGCCCTGTGCGCGGGATTGGGCTCCGCGCCATTTTTCAGCTTTCTCGGCGGCGCGCCGCATGTGGTCGTAACCATGCTTGGCCGCACGTCGGCGGAATATGGATTGTGGTTCTTCATCCCGTCGATCGGATTCATGTCAGGCAATTTTGCCGTCTCCCGGCTCACTGCCCGGTTCGGCATCGACGCGTTGATCTGGTGGGGCATTGCACTCACCATCATCGGCTGCCTGCTCAATATCTTCGTGTATGCGGCAGTCCCCGGCTGGGAGATAGCCACGATTTTTCTTCCGCAAATCATCATCGGCTTCGGCAACGGCCTTCTGCTGCCGACCTCGGTTGCCGGCGCGGTGAGCGTGCGGCCCCAAGTCGCAGGTACCGCGTCGGGCATGACCGGCTTCATTCAGATGACGATCGGCGCGATTGCGGCGCAACTCTCGGGGCAGATCATTGCCGGCGCATCGAACGCGATGCCGATGCTGCTGCTGATGCTGTTTTTCGGCTGCGCCACTGCAGCCGCGGTGTTCGCGCTGGTGCGCCGGCAGCAAACGTCAATGGCCTGACGATGTCGGGTAAATGCGAGCGATCGTGGTCCAGAAACTGGAAGAATGTTCCAGCGATTGGCGACTGCTTCGAAAAATATCCTTGTTGACGAGCGAGAAGTCGGAGCTAGGTTGCGCACGCCATGAGCTGCTGCGACGAAACCACCGCTCGCGTGCCGCCCACCGACGTGACCCGCCGCGCGCTGTTCAAGGGCGCCGCGGTGATCGCCAGCGTCGTTCCGGCCGGCGGGCCGACCGCGGCCGAGGCGCAGGGCAAGCGTATCAGGCTCGCCTATTGCAGCCAGCTTCTGTGCGGCGTGCCGTATGAAGTCGCGCGCTCGGCCGCCTTCTTCAAGAATCAGGGTCTCGAAGTCGAGCTCGTCTACACGCGCGGCGGCAATGCGGCAATGCAGGCGCTGGTCGGCGGCGCGGTCGAGTATGCCGCGACCGCGCTCGACGTTGCGATCCAGGCCTATGCCAATGTCGGCGCCGACATCCGGCGCTTCGCGGTCACCGGACGGCTGCCGCTGTTCGCGCTGGTCACTGCGCCGAAGACCGCAGGCACGATTACCACGATCAAGCAACTTGAAGGCAAGACCGTCGCGGTCTCGGCGCTCGGCAACGCGGATCACGCGCTGACTCTTTATCTTCTCAAGCAGGCCGGCGCCGACGCGGGCAAGGTGCGGTTTGCCACAATGGGCGTCAATCTGATGGAGGCGCTGCGCCAGGCCCAGGTCGATGCCGGGCTGGTGCAGGAGCCGGCCTTGACCCTGCTGCAGCGCGCCGGCGCCCGCGTGCTGGTCAACGGCATGGATTTGCAGGACGCGACCAAATATCTCGGCGGCGCATTCGAGTTCATGGGCGTTGCCGTGCGCGCCAACGAATTCGAGCCGCGCCGGCCGGAAATGCTCGCGCTCGCCAAGGCGCTCACCGACGCACTCAAGGCCGTCCACACGATGAGCGGCGAACAGATCGTCGCGGCCTTTCCCAAGGAAATGATCACCGGCCTCGATCTCAGGGAGTTCGCCGCGATCATCGCCCGCCACCGCGACGCGCTTTATCCCGGGGACGTAACCATCGATCTCGACGCGGCCAAGCGCGTCGAGCAAAGCCTCGCCGCCGGCGGCCTGCTCAAGCCAGGCGCCAGTATGGCCGGGCTGCACGACACGTCGATCGTCGGGAGCTAAAACCTGCGCGTCTCAAATCTGACGCTGTCCTACGGCGGCGAGCCGGTCCTCGAACGAGCGAGCCTCACCGTCGGCGCAGCCCAGTTCGTCAGCCTGGTCGGCCCCTCCGGCTCGGGCAAATCCAGCCTCTTGCGCGCCGTCATCGGCTTGCAGCCGCCGATCGCGGGCACGGTCGAGCTCGATGTTGCGCCTGCGGAGGTTGGCATCCTGTTCCAGGACGACGCACTGCTCCCGTGGCGTACCGCACGCGACAACGTCGCGCTCGGCTTGGTCTTCCACCGCCTGGATCGCGCGCAAGCGCTCGCGCAGGCCGACGAATGGCTGGCGCGGCTCGGACTTTCAGGATTTGGCAATCGCTTTCCGCGCCACCTCAGCGGCGGCCAGCGCAAACGGGTCGCGCTCGCGCAAGTTCTGGCGCTGAGACCCAAGCTGCTGCTGATGGACGAGCCGTTCGCCTCCCTCGACGCGATCGTGCGCGCGCGCATCATTCAGGATGTCGCCGAACTGGTCGAGCACGAACGCATCAGCGTGCTCCTGGTCACCCATGATTTGGAAGAAGCGATCAGCCTGTCGGATCACATCTATCTGCTTTCGCAAGGCCCCCGCGCCCGGCTTACGCGCGACTATCCGGTACCGATTCCGCGGCCGCGCGATCCCATGGGCGCGCGCACCCATCCGGCGTTCGCGCCGCTGTTCGACGAGATCTGGAAAGACCTGTCGCTGGAAGTCGGGCACGGTACGCGCGCGGAGGCGGCGGAATGACCACGCCCGCTGCGCGCTGGGTTTGGCTGCGGCAACTCGCAGCTTTCGTCGTGGTCCTCGCGGTGTGGGAGGTGGCAGGCCGCGCCGGCCTGCTCAATCCGCTCTATGTGCCTGCTCCCAGCCAAATCGGGGCGGCGCTTGCGGAGTCGTTCTCCGACGGCCGCATCTGGCCGCACCTGGAAGCGACCTTCACCGCCGCGCTCGGCGGGCTTGCGCTCGGCATTGCGGTGGGAATCGTGCTCGGCGTCATCGCCGCGCTCGTGCCGGTCGTGGCGGAGCTGGTGGAACCGGTGATGACGCTGCTCAATGCTATTCCGCGCGTGATCCTCGCGCCGCTGTTCGTGATCTGGCTGGGCATCGGGTTGGCTTCCAAAGTCGCGCTATCGTTCATTCTCGTGGCGGTGCTGATTTTCTTCACGGTGTTCAGCGGCATTCGCCAGGTCGATCGCAAACTAGTCGAGCGGATCATTACGCTCGGCGGCGATCGCTGGGCGCTGGTGCGCCACGTCTATTTGCCCTCGGTCGCCGCCTGGATCCTCAGCAATCTCAAGGTGGCGGTCGGCTTCGCCTTTACCGGCGCCTGCGTCGGCGAGTTCGTGGCCGCGACACGCGGCCTGGGCTATCTGCTCTCGTTCGCCCAGAGCACCTACAATTCCGCGCTGATGTTCGCGATCATCTTTCTGATACTGGCCGTGGTGCTGCTGATCTTCGCCGCGGCCGGCCAGCTGGAGAAATACTTGCTGCGCTGGAATTGATCACGAACGTACCGCTGTCGTCCCCGCGAGGAGCACCCACAAAAATCGCCAGCGCGAAAGCGATCCTCGCTGCACTGCTATGTCCGGCGATTTTCGTGGGGACCCGACAGCGGGGACCCAGTAAACACCGGCCGTGCGATCCCGCGAGATCGGGTTACCGGTTTCCGGCTCTCGCGCTTCGCGCTCGGCCGGAATGACAATCATAGGTCGTCACTGCCGCTCACCGATCAGCTCGAACCACTCGTCTTCGCTCAGCACCGTCACACCCGCCTCTTTCGCTTTGCTGAGCTTGGAGCCGGCGCCAGGGCCGGCAACAACGTAGTCTGTTTTCTTCGATACTGATCCCGCCACCTTGGCGCCGAGGCGTTCCGTCATCGCTTTCGCCTCGTCGCGCGTCATCTTTTCCAGGGTCCCCGTGAATACGACGGTCTTGCCGGCGACAACCGTATCGGCTGCCGGTTTTTCCGCCTCGAGGATTCGCACTTGCCGGGTAAGCCGATCGACGATGTCGCGATTGTGCGCCTCGCCGAAATAGGCCGCGATGCTCTCGATAACGGTATCGCCGATCTGGTCGAGGTTGTCCATTTCCGATCGCGTCTCGTCATCGCCGGCAGCCGCTTTGAGGCAGGCTTTGTGAAACGCCTGCCATGATCCATAGCCGCGCGCGAGCGCGCGCGCGGTGGTCTCGCCCACGTGGCGCATGCCAAGCGCGTAAATAAACCGCTCCAGCGAGATTTCGCGCCGCGCCTCGATGGCATTGAACAAATTTCGTACCGACAGTTCGCCAAAACCCTCCACGTCCTCGAGCTTTATTGTGCGATTGCGCGCCTGAAGCGTGAAGATATCCGCGGGCTCCCTCACCCAGCCCTTCTCGAAGAACAACTCGATCTGCTTTTCGCCGAGACCTTCGATGTCGAAAGCGCGGCGCGAGACGAAATGCTTGAGATGCTCGATCTTCTGATAGGGGCACGCGAACTCGCCGCTGCAGCGGGCCACCGCGCCTTCCTCCCCGCTCGCGGTCGTGTCGCGAACGACCGGCGTGTGCAGCGGGCATGGACAGCGGCGGGGAAATTTGTATGGCTTTGCATCCTTGGGCCGCTTCTCCAGAACGACTTCGAGCACCTGCGGGATGACGTCGCCGGCGCGCTGGATGCGAACCGTGTCGCCGATGCGCACATCGTGCCGCTCGATCTCGTCGGCATTGTGCAGCGTTGCGTTCTGAACCACGACGCCGCCGACCGTAACCGGCTCGAGCTTGGCGACCGGCGTGAGTGCGCCGGTACGGCCGACCTGGATCTCGATGGCCTTCACCGCGGTCGTGGCCTTCTCGGCGGGAAATTTGTGCGCGATCGCCCAGCGTGGATTGCGCGAGACGAAGCCGAGCCGCTGCTGCCAGTCGAGGCGATCGACTTTGTAGACCACGCCGTCGATATCGTAGTCGAGGGCGCCGCGCTGCGCCTCGATGTCGTGGTGGAAAGCGAGCATCGCATCGATCGAGTCGCACACACGCATCAGCGGATTGGTCTTGAAGCCGCGCGCCGCGAACCACTTGATCATCCCGGATTGCGTGGGCGCGGGCATCTCGCTCATCTCGCCCCAGCTGTAGGCGAAAAAGCCGAGCGGCCGCGATGCGGTGATCGACGGGTCGAGCTGGCGCAGCGAACCCGCGGCGGAGTTGCGCGGATTCGCGAAAACCTGCCGACCGGCCACCTTCTGCCGCTCGTTGAGCGCGAGGAAGGCCGATTTCGTCATGTAAACCTCGCCGCGCACCTCGCAGACCTCCGGAACGCCTCTGCCGCGCAGCTGGGCCGGGACATCCTCGAGCGTACGCACGTTCGCGGTTACATCTTCACCTTCGCTGCCGTCGCCCCGCGTGGCGCCACGGAGGAGACGTCCGTTCTGGTAGAGCAGTGTGCAGGACAGGCCGTCGATCTTCGGCTCGGCGGTGAACGTTACTTTTTCATTTGCCGGCAATCGAAGAAAGCGACGCACCCGCTCGACGAATTCGCTCACTTCGTCATCGGAAAACGCGTTGCCCAGCGAGAGCATCGGCACCGCGTGCCGGACCTTGGCAAACTTCTGCGCGGGAGCGGCGCCGACGCGGCGCGAAGGCGAGTCCGGACGCACCAGCTGCGGAAAGCGCGCTTCGATCGCCTCGTTGCGCCGGCGCAGGCCGTCGTAGTCCGCATCAGAGATCGTCGGCGCGTCTTCTTGATAGTAGCGCCGATCATGGGCGCCGATCTCGTCGGCCAACCGCTTCAGCTCGGCCTTGGCCTGCGTTTCGGAGAGTTTCTCCACGGGGATTTCGTTGAAGTCCGGCATCAACCTTGCGCGCCAACTTTTCCTCGTCATTGCCGGGCTCGACCCGGCAATCCATCCTTCTTCGTAAGAAGATGGATGCGCGGGTCAAGCCTGCGCATCACGGGATCGGGATCTAGCTCGCCGCCTTCATCAGCCGCGCCGCGGCTGCGCGCGCTTCGCCCGTGACCTCGGCGCCGGCAAGCATGCGCGCGATTTCCTCCCGTCGCCGCTCGGCGGCGACCTCGATCACACCGGTGGCGACCCGGCGACCCTGGTCGAGCGCCCGCTTGCTGATGAGATAGTGACGCTCCGCACGCGCAGCCACCTGCGGCGCATGGGTCACCGCGATGACCTGGGCGCGGCGGCCGAGCCGTGCCAGACGAACGCCGATCGCGTCGGCAACCGCGCCGGCCGCGCCGGTATCGACCTCATCGAACACAAGCGTGGGCGCGGAGCCGCGGTCCGCCAGCACCACCTTGAGCGCCAACAAAAAGCGCGCGAGCTCGCCGCCCGACGCAACCTTCATCAGCGGCCCCGGCCTGCTGCCCGGGTTGGTTTGCACCCAGAATTCGACCCGGTCGATGCCGTGCGGCCCGGCAGCCTCGTGATCGGCGGTGATTTCGGTCGAAAATTTCGCCCGTTCCAGCCTGAGCGGCGCGAGCTCGCCTTTGACCGCACGGTCGAGCTTTTGCGCAGCCTTTCTCCGAGCCTCGGAAAGTGAAGCGGCCGCATCGCGATAGCGGGCGTCCGCTTCGCGCGCGGCAGTTTCCAGGGAGGCAAGGCGGTCGGCACCGGGATCGACCAGCGTGAGATCCGCGCCGTAGCGGGTGGCGAGCGCATTGAGCTCGTCAACCGCGACCCCATGCTTACGGGCCGCGGCGCGCAGCGCAAACAAGCGCTGCTCCGTCATTTCCAATTCACGCGGGTCCTGCTCGGCTGCGCGAAGAGCCGCATCGAGCTGGCCGCGCGCGTCTTCAATCGCGGTGAGCGCGGCGTCGAGCGCCTTCACCACCGGATCGATCAGCGCCGGGGCTGCGCCGGCGCGACGCTCGAGCCGGCGCAGCCCGGCCGCCAGCGAGGGCACCGGCGATTGCGCTCCGACGATGGCCCCGTGCACGTCGCGCAGGTCGTCGATGACCTTCTCGGCCTGCATCATCGCCGCGCGGCGCTGCGCGAGTGCGGTCTCCTCTCCCGGCTTCGGCGCGAGCTGCGCAAGCTCCTCGACCGCGTGGCGCAGCCAATCGGCCTCGCGCCGGCTTCGCTCCACCTCGTCGCGCAACACCGCGAGTTCCTGCTGGCGCGCGCGCCGCTCATCCCAGAGCCGCTCCACTTCCGTGACGGCGCTTTCCAGCCGGCCGAACGCGTCAAGCAGCCGGCGGTGCGTCGCTGTATCCACCAACGCCCGCTCGTCGTGCTGGCCGTGGATTTCGACCAGTGCGGCACCCAACATTTTCAGGATTTGCGCGCCGACCGGTTGGTCGTTCACGAAGGCGCGCGTGCGCCCATCGGCGAGCTGCACGCGACGCAGGATCAGCGCGTCTTCGACCGGAATGTCGTTGGCCCGCATCAGCGCGAACACGGGATGGTCGGGCGGGAGCTCGAACACGGCCGTCACCTGTCCCAGGCCGGCACCCTGGCGCACCAAGCCCGCATCGCCGCGCGCGCCGAGCGCCAGTGCAAACGCGTCGAGCAGAATCGACTTGCCGGCGCCGGTCTCGCCGGTCAGCACGGAAAGGCCCGGCGCGAAGTCGAGGTCGAGGCGCTCGATCAGAACGATGTCGCGTATGGAAAGCCGGGCCAGCATGCAGGCGGTTCCCGTCGGCCAGAAATGCGGCAGACGACTCACACCGACACGGGTGGGCCATGACTCGCAGGGCCGGGTCAACCCCCGGCGATGGTACTGTGAGCAAAGTGATTTCAGCGCGGCCGAACGCGCGCTATAAGGCGCGGGCGAATTTCTTGAATGCCTGGCTCAGCCAGGAGCCCTTGTTTTCGTTGGGCTGCAATCCGCGCGATTGCATCAGGGCGTAGGCATCTTTGTACCAACGGCTGTCCGGGAAATTGTGCCCGAGAACCGCGGCCGACGTCTGCGCCTCATCCACGATGCCGAGCGACAAATAGGCCTCGGTGAGGCGCAGCAGCGCCTCCTCGACGTGGCGCGTCGTCTGATAGCGGGTCACCACCACCTTGAAGCGGCCGATCGCACCGGTGAAATTGCGCTCATCCATCATTTGGCGACCAAGATGCATCTCTTTGCCGGCAAGCTGGTCGCGTGCGATTTCGATCTTGCGGCGGGCCGCGACCGCGTATTCTGAATCGGGATGTTTGCGGACCAGCTCCTCGAAGGCCTGCACCGCCTTCTCCGCGCGCTCCTGGTCACGCGAAATTTCCGGGATTTGATCGAAGTAGGACGAGCCGATCAAGAACTGCGCGTACACCGCATCGGGACTTCCGGGATGCAGCGTGACGTAGCGGCGCGCCGAATTGATGCACTCCTCGTATGAGCCGGCCTGGTAATAGGCGTAGGCCGACATGACGAGAGCCTTGCGGGCCCACTCGGAATAGGGGTGCTGGCGGTCGACTTCCTCGAACTTCTTCGCCGCCTCCTTGGCGTCCTTCTTGCTGTTGAGGAGGAAAAGCCCCTCATTGTAGAGCTTATCGGCCGGCTCATCGGGCGCGATCGCATCCTTGTCGAACAGGCTGCAGGCGCCGAGCGCGCCGGCGATCAGTGCCAGCGCGGCAAGCCGGGTGAGCGCGCGCATGGCAATTGCAGGCCCCTTGATCGAGCGCCAGCGCATTGTGCGGATAACCCCCCAAGCGGGCTTGGACCCGACGCCGTGCTCGCCGTCGCGACCCAATAACCCCGCGGAGACGAGGAAATAGGCCGCCATTCCGCCCGGAATGTGGCAGGCGGAACCAGCTCCGATAGTTGCGGAATCAGGAAATGTCCGGCCCTAAGGCCGCCAACCTGGCGGGCATTTCGATGGGCCGGTGGCGCGGGCGGACGACCTCCTCGTCGGCCCAGGTCCAGGCGCGCCGATCAGACATCAGCGCGCACACCACCGCATGATTGAGCTTGTGGCCGCCGCGCACCGTGCGGTAGATGCCCAGCAGAGGTCCGCCCGCTAGCGCCAAATCGCCGATCGCGTCCAGAATCTTGTGGCGCACGAACTCATCGGGGAAACGCGTCCCATCCGGGTTGAGAATGCGGTTGTCGCTGACCACCAGGGTGTTCTCGAGCGAGGCGCCCAGCGCATACCCGGAATTCCACAGGCTCGTCACATCGCGCATGAAGCCGAAGGTCCGCGCCCGCGCGATGTCGCGGCGAAACGTATCGGGCTTGACGTCGGCGGAAAGTGACTGCCGGCCGATCAGCGGATTGTCGAACGCGATCTCCGCTTCGACGCGGAACCCGCGCGGGTTGGGGCGCAGCTCGCCGAAGGCATCGCCCATCGCGACACGTACCGGCTTGAGAACCTTGATGAAGCGGCGCGGCGCATCGAGGGTCTCGATACCGGCCGCATCGAGCGCCTCCACGAACGGCGCCGCGCTGCCGTCCATGATCGGCGCTTCCGGCCCGTCGATTTCCACCACCGCATTGTCGACCCCGAGCCCCACCAGCGCCGCGAGGACGTGTTCCGCCGTGGAAATCAGCGGCCCCACCTCATCGCCGAGCACGGTAGCGAATTCCGTGGCGGTGACCGCGCTCATGTCGGCGCGAATCTCCCGATCGTGGCGCCCCTCGATGCGGGTACGGATGAACCGCAGGCCGGTGTTGGCGGCGGCGGGATGGATTGTGAGCGTAACCGGAAGACCGGAATGTATGCCGATGCCGCACAGTGCGGTGCGGTCGCAAAGCGTGGTTTGCCTGGCCCCTTTCATATTCCGTCCACACTCCCCCAAGCGTGACAGCGGCACGCGGCGAATCACGCGGGCAACATCGATCGCTTCCTGCCGTCGGTAAGGTGATACAAATCCGCGGGCAAGCTTCCGGCCGCGCTGTTCCCCCCGACAGAAAACCCCTTTGGCGGTGGCAATTTAGCCGGGGTCGGTCGAAACGCAACTCACGCTTTTTTACCGAGTGTTACATCCGGCAGTCGCATCCGGTGGGGCGTACACCCGACGGACGCGCCGCGTTGGCGCGCAGCCGGAGCATTCCCGCCAAAGCGGATTCCGGCAGGAGGCTCGCCTTTGAAAAAATCGGCCGAATAATGCGCCGTAGTAAGGAGTTACGCCCCAATCGTCGATCCCCCAGGCGGTTCCCCGTGCCTCAGGCCGGGGAACGCCGGGGATGGTGCCACGAGTTCAGTTCACCTGCCGGCGCAGGAAGGCCGGGATGTCGAGCTGATCGTCTTCCACGAAGTTATGCACAGGCGGCTGCGCCGGGCGCACCGGTGCAGCCACCGGCTGCTGCGCCGGGGCGGATGCCTGCTGAACCGGACGCCGAGCATATTCCGAGACCGGCTCAGGCTCGCGGGCGACGGGCGCTGCCATGATCGGTCGGGGCGGCGGATCGCGATCCAGCCGCGGGAGCGGCTCACGATCGAACCGGGCCGCCGGCTCGCGATCAATCGAGCGATCCCCCATCGGCAGCTCCATCGCGATGGGCCGCGGCTCCGCAATGCGCGGGGCGGGTGCCGAGGGCCGAACCGGACGAACCGCTTCTCTGCCCTCGGGCACAGGAGGTGGAGAGTACGGGTGCGCGCGCTCCTGCTCTTCCTGCTCGTCACGGCGACCGAGGCCGACCGCGGCAAGCCTTCGCAACAGGCCAAGCTTGCGCTTTTCCGGATGCTCGGAGTCGATGTCCCCGCGCTTGGCGCGTAATTCGGCTTGAGCCGGACGCGGGAGTTCGTCGATTCCAGGCATACGCCTGGGCCGAACGGCCGTGCGCTCAGCCGCCGGCGGAATGAAAGCGCGCGGGATCGGCGGCTCCGCCGGGGCCATTGGCATCTGCTCGGGAAACAGTGACGGCTTCGGCGGGATCGGCCGAATGGTGACGTCTTCCATCGTGGGCAGAACCGCGGCCGCGACCGCGGCCCTGGCTGCGCTCTCGACCGCGTCCGCCGTGCGCGCGGCGGCTGGAGGCACGCTCCCGGCTGCGGCCGCAGCCGGGCGGCCGTCGATGCGCTCGGTACTGCGCTGCTCGGCGCGCAGCTTCTGCGTCAACTCCGTAATCCGAGCCTCGGGCACCGAGCGCTGCAACGCGGCGTTATCGATGCCGGTCGCCACCACCGAAACGCGGATGACGCCTTCGAGGGTCTCGTCGAACGTCGCACCCACGATGATATTGGCGTCCTGGTCCACTTCTTCGCGAATGCGGGTCGCCGCCTCGTCTACTTCGTAAAGGGTGAGATCCTTTCCGCCGGTGATCGAGATCAGAAGACCGCGCGCGCCTTTCATCGACGCATCGTCGATGAGCGGATTGGAGATCGCCGCCTCCGCGGCCGAGAGCGCGCGTTTCTCGCCCGAGGCTTCGCCGGTCCCCATCATGGCTTTGCCCATTTCGCGCATGACCGCGCGCACGTCGGCAAAGTCGAGATTGATGAGGCCCTCCTTCACCATCAGGTCGGTGATGCAGGCAACGCCGGAATAGAGCACCTGGTCCGCCATCGCGAAGGCGTCGGCGAAAGTCGTTTTCTCGTTCGCCACCCGGAACAAGTTCTGGTTCGGGATTATCAGCAAGGTGTCGACCACCTTGTGCAGCTCCATGATGCCGGCCTCGGCGACGCGCATCCGGCGGATGCCCTCGAAATGGAACGGCTTTGTCACGACGCCGACGGTGAGGATCCCCGCTTCCTTGGCGCAACGCGCCACCACCGGCGCCGCACCGGTGCCGGTACCACCGCCCATCCCCGCGGTGACGAACACCATATGCGCGCCTTGCAGGTGATCGCGGATTTCCTCGATTGCCTCTTCGGCAGCGGCGCGTCCGACCTCCGGCTGCGAGCCGGCGCCGAGGCCTTCGGTGACCTGCACGCCCATTTGAATGATGCGCTCGGCCTTTGACGTGGTCAGCGCCTGGGCGTCGGTGTTGGCGACTACGAACTCGACGCCCTGCAGGCCGCTCGCGATCATGTTGTTGACGGCATTGCCGCCCGCGCCGCCAGTGCCGAACACGGTGATCCGCGGCTTGAGCTCACGGATATCGGGGATTTTCAGATTGATGCTCATCTCTGCCTCTTCATACGCGGAAGTCACCGCCGCCTCGGACCGATCCGCCGCGATCCGATGGAATGTCGTGGAGTCGTCAGAAGCCCTCGCGCAGCCATCGTCCGACCCGTGCGATATAGCCGCCGCCTGTTGCCGAGTGCCGCGTTGTCCGCGGTTCGAAATGCTCGAGATGTGCCGCCTGCGGGTAAACCAGCAGCCCGGTCGCGACCGCGAAAGCCGGCCCCTTTGCCTCTTCGGGCAGGCCGCCGATGCCAAGCGGTCGGCCGATCCGCACCGGACGGCGCAGGATTTGCGCGGCAAGCCCCGGCAGTCCGGTGAGCTGGCTCGCGCCGCCGGTGAGAACGACGCGGCCGCGCGGCTCGGCCGCGAACGGCGAAGCCGCCAGGCGGTCGCGCACCATTTCGAGAATCTCTTCGACGCGCGGTTTGATGATACGCACCAGGTTGGCGCGCGACACGAAGCGCGGCGTCTCGACCTCGCCCTCAACCGGCGGCACGGTGATCATGTCGCGCTCGTCGGAGCCGCCGGCGAGCACGCTGCCGTAAAGCGTCTTGATGCGCTCGGCATCGGCGATGCGGGCGTTAAGGCCGCGGGCGATGTCCATCGTCACGTGTCGTCCGCCGAGCGCGAATCCGTCGGCATGGAGAAAGCGGCCGCCGGCGAACACCGCGATGGTCGTGGTGCCGGCGCCCATATCGATGACCGCGGTGCCGAGATCGGTCTCGTCGTCGGCCAGCGCGGACAGGCCGGCCACATAGGGGCTCGTGACCATCGCCTCGACTTCGAGATGGCAGCGCTCGATCGCGAGCATGAGGTTGCGCGCGGCGGAAGCATCGGCGGTCACGACGTGCATATCGATGCCGAAACGGCGCGCGAGCATGCCGCGCGGATCGCGAATTCCCGACGCGTCGTCGACCACGTAGCCGATCGGCAGCGAATGCAGCACGGCGCGGCCCTGGCGCGCCGAATGGCGGCTGCCGGCAGTGAGCACGCGCGCAATATCGCGCTCGCCGATCGCCGATCCGACGACGTCGACCGAGGCCGAGATCAGCTCGCTCGCGGGGCGGCCCGACGAGATGGACACGATGACCGCGTCGAGCTGCAGCCTTGCCGCGCGCTCGGCAAGATTGGCGCACTGCCGCACCGCGGCTTCCGCGTCAGCGAGATCGACCACCGTGCCGGCTTTCATGCCACGCGCCAGCGTGTGCCCGAACCCGACGACGTCCACGGTGTGGGTGCGCCGCGACGAGGCGTCCTGGGCCGGTCGCGGTCGCAGCCGGGCGATCATGCAGGCGATCTTGCTGGTCCCCACGTCGAGCGCGGCCACGAGCACCGAGCGTTTGGGTGGCAGCGGCTTCATCTTCGGCGCGAGACCGAGTTGGAGGGCGCTCATGCGCTGCCTCCCTTCTTTTTCGATTTCTCCTTGAGGGCATCGGCACGAGCCTGCGCGGCGCCATCGGAAAGCCGGATCGTCAGCCGCTCCGCAATCCTGAGATCGATCGCCACGATGTCGCGGGTCAGCAGATTTTTTTCACGCTCCAGCGCGACCAGCCGCTCCAGCGCGGCACCCACTCCGGATTCGGGGAGCCAAACGTCCAGGCCGCTCTTCAAGCGCAGGTTCCAGCGCCGCTCACCCACGAAGATCGAAGCGGAGACGAGATCGCGCAGGCTGGGATACCGCTCGAGCAGCGCGAGAAACGACTTGGCCCTGGTCTGCGCGCCGGCGCCGACGACGAGCGGCAGCTGCACCAGCCGCGGCGCCACATAGGGCTCAAGCACGGTTCCGTCATCGGCGATAACGGTCACGCGCCGGTCCTTCTGCCAGAGCGCGAATGCCTCGCGTTCCTTGATCACGATCTGCAGCTCGCCGGGATAGAGCTTGAGCAGGCTGGCGTCGCCGATCCACGGATTGTTCTTGAGGCGTTCGCGCGCCAGTTCCACGTCCACGAACGGCAGCGACGTCGTGCCGGTGATGCCGGCGATGGCAAGAACCTCGTCGCGGCTGACGTGGTGATTGCCGGCAAGCGCGATCGACACGATGCGGAAGCCGGCGGCGTTGGCGACACGATCGCGCACATCGTTGAAGGCGTCGACAATGGCCGGGACGTGATCGCCCTTGACCGCGCCGTAGGCGATGCTCGCAACAATCACGAGAGCGGCGCCGGCAATGCCGAGGCCGCGCGGCAGGCGCGCCTGCAGCAACCACCAACGATCCACGATCTGTGTTGAGGGAAGCGGTTGGCTGCTGGGAAACGTGTTGGCCGGTTGGGAGCAAGTGATGGCGCGCGCTGCGCGCCAGCGTGCGAACCTGTTCAGCGATTGAGCGAGGCGTCCTCGATCATCCATCGCACGAGCTCATCGAAACTGATGCCCGCATGTGCTGCGAGCTCGGGCACGAGCGACGTCTCGGTCATGCCGGGTTGCGTGTTGACCTCGAGACAGACGAGTCCCCCAGTCCCTTCGACGCGCTCGTCGTAGCGGAAGTCCGCACGGCTCACGCCTCGGCAGCCCAGCGCGCGATGCGCCGCCAGCGCTACTCTTCGGACCTCTTGGTAAACAAACGATGAAACCGGCGCCGGCAGCACATGCTGGGAACCGCCCGGCGCGTATTTGGCCTCGTAATCGTAGAACCGCACCGTGGGCACGATCTCGATCACGCCGAGCGCTTCCTCGCCCATGACCGCGCAGGTCAACTCCTTACCGGGAATGTATTTTTCGACGATGAGCTCGTCCCCATAGGGCCAATCATGACGGGTGAGCTCCTGCGGCGGATGCGTGTGGTCGGGCTGTACGATGAAGACGCCCACGCTCGAGCCTTCCGCGAGCGGCTTGATGACATAAGGGGGAGCCAGCACATGCTTCTTGGCCGCCTCGAACCGCGACACGATCAACCCTTCGGCGACCGGCACCGCCGCGGCGCGGAACAGCTCCTTCGCGATGTCCTTGCGCATCGCCACCGCGGAGGCCATTACGCCGGAATGGGTGTAGGGGATGGCGAGAATTTCCAGGATGCCTTGCAGCGTGCCGTCTTCGCCGGGCCGCCCGTGCAGCACGTTAAGTGCAACATCCGGCTTCACCGTCGTGAGCACGGTGGCGATATCACGGCCCACATCGATGCGGGTCACACGATAGCCCAGTCGCGCAAGCGCCTCCGCGCACGCTTTGCCCGAGCGCAGGGAAATCTCGCGCTCGGCCGACCAGCCTCCCATCAATACGGCGACGTGCTTGCTCATGGCCGCTGCCCTCACCCGCGGCGTTGATTCGCTCAGCCGCAAATAGAAATGGAGATCGGCCGAGAGGTCGAGCGCCTTGGCGGTTATTTAGCCTGGCCGATTCGCTTAATTTCCCATTCCAGCTCGATGCCGGAATTCTGCTTGACCCGCTGCCGCACGGTCTCGCCCAGGGTCTCGATATCGGCGGCGCAGGCGCCTCCCAGGTTAATCAGAAAATTGCAATGCATTTCCGAGACCTGAGCGTCGCCGATGCGCAGTCCGCGACAGCCGGCCGCGTCGATCAGTTGCCAAGCCTTGTGGCCGGGCGGATTTTTGAAGGTCGAGCCGCCGGTGCGGCTCTTGATTGGCTGCGTCGCCTCGCGCGCTTCCGTGATGCGTTCCATCTCTGCGGCGATCGCGCCGGGGTCGCCCGGCGTGCCCTGGAACAGCGCCTCGGTGAAGACGACATCCTCCGGCACGCCGCAATGGCGATAGCTGAAGCCCATATCGCTGTTCGCGAAGACATGCACGCGCCCTTGCCGGTCGACCCCGCGCGCCTCGACCAAGGCGTCCTTGGTTTCCCGACCGTAGGCACCGCCATTCATGCGCAGGGCTCCGCCGATCGCACCGGGAATGCCGCGGAAAAATGCGAGCCCGGCGAGTCCCGCCTCCTGCGCAGCACGTCCAACCTTCACGTCCGGCACGGCGGTGCCGGCGCGAATACATGCGCCCGCTTCGAGCTTCACCTCGCCAAAGCCGCGACCGAGCCGCACGACGACGCCGGGCACGCCACCGTCGCGCACGATCAGATTGGAGCCGAGGCCGATCACGGTCACCGGAATTTCTGCAGGTAGGCAAGCGAGAGCATACGCAAGGTCGCCCTCGTCCTCGGGCATGAACAGAATCTGCGCCGGGCCGCCCACGCGGAACCAGGTCAGCTCCGACAGCGATTGGTTGGGCAACATGCGCCCGCGCAGCTTCGGCAACCGCGTCTTGAGTTCCGCGAGGAGATCGGGGAAGGCCGGCTGCGATCGCAACGCAACGCTCACGCGACCGCACCGAGCGCAGCGAGTTCGCCCGGCAACGCATAGGCCCACTGGGTGATGTTGCCGGCGCCGAGACACACCACGATATCGCCAGGCTGCGCCAGGCGTCGGATCATGCGCGCGAGATCCTGCGGACCGTCGAGCGCGATGACCTGGCGATGCCCGTGGGCGCGCAGTGCCTGCACCAGCGAATCGCGGTCGGCTCCCGGGATCGGCGCCTCGCCTGCCGGATAGACGTGGGCGACGATCACGGTATCGGCATCGTTGAAGCAGGTGGAGAACTGCTCGAACAGCGAGGCGAGCCGGGTATAACGATGCGGCTGCATCACGGCGATCACCTGACCGTTGCAGGACTCGCGCGCGGCGCGCAACACCGCCGCGATCTCGACCGGATGATGCCCGTAGTCGTCGACGATCGGCACCCCGTTCCATTCGCCGGTGCGGGTGAAACGCCGCCGCACGCCGCCGAAGTTTTGCAGCGCCTCGCGGATCATGTCGTCGGAAATGCCGAGCTCGCGCGCCACGGCAATCGCGGCGGTGGCGTTGAGCGCGTTGTGGCGGCCAGGCATGGGCAAGGTCAGGCCGTTGATCGCATGCACCAGCTCGCCGGCGCGGTCGCGAAACACGATGGAGAACCGCGAGCGGCCGTCGGCATGCTCGAGATCCATGAGGCGCACATCGGCCTGCGGATTCTCGCCATAGGTGATCACGCGGCGATCGGTGATCTGCCCCACGAGGAGCTGCACCACCGGATGATCGGTGCACATCACCGCGAACCCGTAGAACGGGACGTTCTCCACGAACGCGCGAAACGCCTCCTGCACCGCCTCGAACGTCTTGAAGTGATCGAGGTGCTCGGGATCGACATTGGTGACGATGGCGATGTCGGCGGGAAGTTTCAGGAATGTGCCGTCGGACTCGTCGGCTTCCACCACCATCCAGTCGCCGGCGCCGAGCCGGGCATTGGTGCCATAGGCATTGATGATGCCGCCGTTGATGACGGTGGGGTCGAAGCCGCCGGCATCGACCAGCGCCGCGACCAGCGAGGTGGTGGTGGTCTTGCCGTGCGTGCCGGCGATCGCCACGCAGCGCTTGAGCCGCATCAGTTCTGCGAGCATCTCGGCGCGGCGCACGATGGGCAGACGTTGCGCGCGCGCGGCGGCGAGTTCGGGATTGTCGCGCTTGATCGCCGTCGACACCACCACAACCTCGGCATCGCCCAGCGCGCTGGCGGAGTGGCCGATCGCGATCTTCACGCCTTTGTCGCGCAACCGCTTGACGTTGGCGCTGTCGGAGGAATCCGAGCCTTGCACGGCATAGCCGAGATTGATCAGCACCTCGGCGATGCCGCTCATGCCGATGCCGCCGATGCCGATGAAGTGGATCGGACCGATGTCGCGCGGCAGCTTCATGTCATTTCCCCCCGGATCATTCCCAACACCAGGTCGGCGAGCCGCTCGGCAGCATCGCCGACACCTTGCGCGCGCGCCGCGGCAGCCATTGTGGCGAGCCTTTGCGGGCTCGTGGCAAGCGCGGCGATCTCTGCCGCGAGCCGGTCCGGTGTAAAGTCATATTGCGGCAGGCGGATGGCTCCGCCCGCGCGCTCCAGCACGCCGGCATTGGCGGATTGATCCTGGTCGAGCGCGTGCGGGAGCGGCACGAGAATGGCCGGACGTCCGATCGTGGCAAGCTCGGCCACCGTCGAGGCGCCCGCGCGCGCGATGACAAGATGGCTAGCGGCGATGCGGGCGGGAAGATCCGTGAAGAACGGCGCGACCTCCGCCGCGACGTTTGCGCGCGCATAGGCGTCGGTGACGCGCGCGAGGTCTTCTTCGCGCGCCTGCTGCACGATCGCGATGCGCGCACGCAGCTCCGGCGCGAGCCGCTCGACCGCGGGCGGCACCACATCCGCCATGATTCGCGCGCCTTGGCTGCCGCCGCTCACGACGAGGCGCAGCGGCGCGTTCGTCGCCGGTGCGGCATAGGCGATTTGTGCCGCGGCGATCACGGCGGGCCGCACCGGGTTGCCAGTCAATGTCGCTTTGGCCGCAAGCCTCGGCTCATGGTCGAGCACCCCGGGAAAGCTCAACGCGAGCGCCCTGACCCGGGCCGCGAGAAAGCGGTTGGCGCGCCCCATGACCGCGTTCTGCTCGTGAATAAGCGTCGGAGTTCGTCGCAGCGCGGCCGCCAATACCGGCGGTACCGTGGGATAGCCGCCGAAACCGACCACCACCGACGGACGGATGCGGGCAAGCAGGCGCAGCGCCTGCACGGTCCCCACGCCGAGCATCGCGGCGGTGCGGGCGAGCGAGATGGGATCGCGACCGCGCACCGTCGCGCTTGCGATCACGTGCATCTGTCGTGCCGGAAATTTTTCTCCGTAGCGGCCGGCGCGCGCATCGGTGGCAAGGTCGACCGTGACGCCGCGGCGCGCGAGCGCGTGCGCCAGCGCTTCCGCCGGAAACAAATGGCCGCCGGTCCCGCCCGCCGCCAGCAGCACCGGCCGGGCGCCGCCGCTTTCGGCCATCAGGCTCGGCTCCCCGCGGGCGCGAATTCCTCGCCACCCGAAAGAAGCGCAGCCCGCGGACGCCCGCGCGTCAGCGCGAGCAGCATGCCCATGCCGTAAGCGAGCGAGATCATCGACGAGCCGCCATAGGAAAGGAACGGCAGCGTCATGCCCTTGGCGGGCATCAGATGCAAGTTCACCGCCATGTTGACGGCGGCCTGCAGTCCGAACAACACCGCAAGGCCCGCGGCGGCAAAGCGGGTGGACGCGTCCTCGGTTCGCATTGCGGCGCGCAGCCCGCGCAGCACGATGAAGGTAAACAACGCGACCAGCAGGAGGCAAAGGATGATGCCGAACTCCTCCGCTGCCACCGCGAACACGAAATCGGTGTGGCTCTCGGGCAGGATGCGCTTGACCGTGCCTTCGCCGGGACCGCGCCCGAACCAGCCGCCGCGCTGGAACGACTCCAGTGCCTGGTCGATGTTGAAGCTGTCGCCGGAGGAAGGATCGCGAAACCGCTCGATGCGGCGCGCCACGTAGGGAACGAACATGTAGGCGCTCATCAGCCCGACCACGGCGGCGCCGCCGATTCCCACGACCCAGATGAGACGCATCCCGGCGAGAAAGAACAGCGCGCTCCAGACCAGCGCCACGAGCATGGTCTGCCCGAAATCGGGCTGCAGCACCAGGCCGACCACAGCGAGCGCAAGCAGGGCGAGCGCGATGATGTTGGCCGGCATTTCCGGCCGCCGCGCGGATTCCCCGAACAACCAGGCGACCAGGACGACGAAACTCGGCTTGAGAAATTCCGAGGGCTGGATGTTGACGCCGAACAAGACGATCCAGCGGCGCGCGCCCTTGACCTCGGCGCCGTAGTGGAGCGTGGCGGCGATCAGCAGCAAGCTGAGCACGAACACCAGGAGCGCCAGGCGGCGGATATGGCGCGGCGGCAGGAACGAGGTGGCAATCAGCACGACCAGCGCGGGGATCAGATAGAGCACATGGCGGCTGACGAAGTAGAACGGTTCGAGCCCCAGACGCGAAGCCACCGGCGGGCTCGCGGCAAGCGACAGCACCACGCCGGCAAGCATGAGCGTGAGCAGCGCCGCCAACAGCGAGCGATCCACCGTCCACCACCAGCTGGCAAAGACCGTTCGTTCCAACCGCGAAACCATCGCGATTCCTCGTGCGTCCAGGATCGATCAGTCGTGCCTGCGGTTGGTTGACAGGTGGTTAATTTCTTGAACTCCGTCCTCCGCTCATTCCCGCGAAGGCGGGGGCCTCGACCAGCGAACACCTGGATGCCCGCTTTCGCGGGCATGAGCAGAAACCGTGCGCTTTCGCGGGGACGAGCAGCGGCCTGGGCGATCAGGCCGGCTTGAGGCCCGGCAGCGCCCGCACCAGTTCGCAAAACGCGTCGCCGCGCACTTCAAAATTGCGGTACTGATCGAAGGAGGCGCAGGCGGGCGACAGCAGCACCACCGGTTCGTCGGCCTTGGCGGCCGCCGCGTCGCGGGCGGCCAGTTCGGTCGCGCGCGCGAGCGTGCCCGCGATCACATGCGGTGCCGCACCTGCGAGTTCCACGGCAAAACCTTCCGCCGCTTCGCCGATCAGATAGGCCTTGCGGATGCGCGGGAAAAACCGCGCTAGCGAGCTGATCCCGCCCGTCTTCGGCTTGCCGCCGGCAATCCAGAAAATGTCGGCGAAGCAGGCCAGTGCCTGCGCCGCCGAATCCGCATTGGTCGCCTTCGAATCGTTGACGAACAGCACGCGGCCGATGCGGCCGACCTGTTCCATGCGATGCGCCAAGCCGGGAAACGAAGCGAGGCCTTGCTGAATTTCCGCGACCGAGAGGCCAAGCGCCAGCGCCGCGCCCGCCGCGCAGGCCGCGTTCTGCGCATTGTGCAGCCCGCGCAACGAGCCGATCCCATGCAGATCGGCAATGGCTCGCGCGCCGCCGCCACTTGCCTGCATGATCCTTTCACCCTCGAGATAAAGACCATCGGCCAGCGGCCGCGCCACGGAGACGCGCATGACCCGCTTGCCGGCGCGTTCGCGGCGGTCGGCGGCGGCGGCGCACCACGCATCGTCCACTCCAACGATCGCGGTGCCGTCGCTCGGCACGCCGGCCACGAGCCGTTCTTTGACCGCCGCGTAGTGAGCGAGCGTGCCGTGGCGGTCGAGATGATCCTCGCTGATATTGATGAGAATTCCGACCGAAGCATCCAGCGTCGGCGCAAGGTCGATCTGATAGGAGGAAGCTTCGATCACGTGCACGCGGTCGGCGGCGGGCGGCGCGAGCGCGAGAATCGGCGTGCCGAGATTGCCGCCAACCTGCGTGTCGCGGCCGGCGCAAGCGAGCAGGTGCGCGGCGAGCGCGGTGGTGGTGGATTTGCCGTTCGTGCCGGTGATGGCGACGAAGGATGCCTTCGGCGCAAGATGACGCCGCTCGCGGCAGAACAGCTCGATATCGCCGATCACTTCCACGCCGGCGGCCCGTGCAAGCTTGACCGACCAGTGCGGCACCGGATGAGTGAGCGGCACCCCGGGCGCGAGCACGAGTGCGGAAATTTTCGACCAGTCGATTTGCCGCAAATCGGCAGTGGGGACGCCCGCGTCGGCTGCGGCGGCGATCGTATCCTGACTGTCGTCGAAACCGACGAGGTCGGCGCCGCCGGCAAGCAGCGCGCTCGCGCTCGCCAGCCCGGAGCGAGCGAGCCCGAATACGGCGACCTTCTTTCCGGCGAACGCGGTGAGCGGAATCATCACCGCAGCTTGAGCGTAGACAGGCCGGCCAGCGCGAGCACCACCGAGATGATCCAAAAGCGGATCACGATCTGCGGCTCGGTCCAGCCGAGTTGCTCGAAATGATGATGCAGCGGCGCCATCTTGAACACGCGCTTGCCCGTCAGCTTGAACGAGACCACCTGCACGATGACCGACACCGCTTCGAGCACGAACAAGCCGCCGACGATTCCCAGCACGATCTCGTGCTTGGTGGTGACGGCGACCGTGCCGAGCATGCCGCCGAGCGCAAGCGAGCCGATGTCGCCCATGAAGATCGAGGCGGGCGGCGCGTTGAACCAGAGAAAGCCCAGCCCCGCGCCGATCACCGCGCCGCACAGCACGGCAAGCTCGCCGGTACCGGCGACGAAATGGAGCTGCAGATAGTCCGAGAGGATGGCGTTCCCGACCACCCACGCGAAGATGCCGAAGCAGCCGACCGCGATCATCACCGGAACGATGGCAAGTCCGTCCAACCCATCGGTCAGGTTTACCGCGTTGCCGGCACCGACGATGACAAAGGCGCCGAACACGATGAACAACCACCCGAGCGGCAGGATCAACTCTTTGAAGAACGGAAATGTGACGGAGCTGGCGAACGGCTGGCGTCCAAGCGATACGATGAGGTAGCACGCCAGCCCCGCGATAACGAGTTCGAGCACGAAACGCAGCGTGCCGGACACGCCGGCATGGGTCTGCTTGGTTACTTTGAGATAGTCATCGTAGAAGCCGATCGCACCGAAACTGAACATCACAGCGAGCACGATCCACAGGTAGCGGTTCAGAAGATTGGCCCACAGCAGCGCCGCCACCAGGATAGCAAGCAGCATCATCAGCCCGCCCATCGTGGGCGTGCCTTTCTTGGTGACGAGGTGGGATTGCGGCCCGTCGCTGCGGATCGGCTGGCCCTTGCCTTGCGCGAGCCGCAGCCGGTCGATGATCGCGGGGCCGAACAGAAAGACGAACAGCAGCGCGGTGATCATCGCCCCGCCGGTGCGGAACGTGATGTAGCGCAAGACGTTGAGCGGACCGATCGTGTGCGAGAATTCCGAGAGCCAATAGAGCATGGGACCAGCCGTTCACGTCGAGATTTGCACGGGCGCGGCGGCCCGCGCCGCGCGGCGATAGCGGTTGCTGAGCGCGGTGACAATGGCGCCCATGCGGGAGCCGAGCGAGCCTTTGACCATCACCGCATCGCCGGGCTGCACGGCGGAAAGCACGTGCGGCTCCAAGGCGGCGGCGGTCTCGGCATAGCCGCCGCGCCGGTTCGAGGGCAACGCTTCCCAGAGCGCGCGCATCAGCGGGCCGCAGCAGAACACAAGATCGAGCCCGTGCGGGACGATCTCGTCCGCCAATTGCCGATGCAGGTCGGCGCCGGCCGGCCCGAGTTCCAACATGTCGCCGAGCACCGCGATGCGACGCCCCGGCGGCCCGATCTCGGCGTTTGCCAGCAAGGCGAGCGCCGCGCGCATCGAGGCGGGATTGGCGTTGTAACTTTCATCGATCAGCAGCACCGTGCCGCCCGGCGCCTCAAGCGCGATGCGCGCACCGCGCCCGCTCGCCGCCCGCAATTCGCCAAGTGCGAGCGCGGCGAGCGCCAGATCGGCGCCGAGCAGCGCGGCCGCCGCCAGTACAGCTAGCGAATTGAGCACGAGATGGCGCCCCGGCGCACCGAGCTTATAGGTGACGTCGGCGCCGAGAATGCGCGCCTGCACGGTCGAGCTGTCGGATTGCAACGCGCATTTCATCAGCCGCGCCTCGGCGCGTGGACTTTCGCCAAAGCCGACGATGCGCTCGATGCCGGCCTCGCGCGCCCGGCGCTCGAGCCGCGCAAATTGCGCATTGTCGGCGTTGAGGATCGCCGCACCGCCGCGCTCCACCCCGAGAAAAATTTCCGCCTTGGCGTCGGCGATCGCCTCGAGCGAGCCGAAGAATTCAAGATGCACCGGCTCGATCGCGGTGATGATCGCCACATGCGGACGCACGAGGCGCGCGAGCGGCTCAATCTCACCGGCGTGGTTCATGCCGATCTCAAACACCGCATAGCGGGCGCTTGCGGGACAACGGGCAAGGGAAAGCGGAACGCCCCAATGGTTGTTGTAGGACGCAACCGAGACATGCGTTGCGCCATCCTTGGCGAGCGCCAGTCGCAGCGCGTCTTTGGTGCCGGTTTTCCCGACCGAGCCAGTGATCGCGACGATCTTCGCCTCGCTTCGCACGCGCGCCGCGCGGGCAAGCTCGCGCAAGCCCGCGAGCACGTCGGGCACGAGGAGCAGCGGCGCATCCTTGACGAAGCGGCCGCGCCGATCAGCCGCGACGACCGCGAGCCCCGCGCCGCGATCGAGCGCCGCACGCACGAAGTCGTGGCCGTCGCGATTGTCGCCGGTGATGGCAAAGAAGGCTTCGCCGCGCTGGAGCGTGCGGCTGTCGATCGATATGCCGGGGACGCCTGTCGGCAACGGCCCGGCGCGTTCAGCGCCCATCGCCGCGGCCATCGCCTCCACGCTCCACAGCGGTGTCATGCCGGCGCTCCGACTGGCAATGTGCAGCTACATCCGGCAGCGCGGCTCGCGGCGACCGACTGCGCACCGCTAACCATTTTTCCTCGCCAGCGCGCCGGCGACCGCCTCGTGGTCGCTGAACGGCAGCACTTGCTTGCCGATGATTTGGCCGGTTTCATGGCCCTTGCCGGCGATCAGCAGCGCGTCGCCTGAGCCGAGCTGGGCGATCGAGGTCTCGATCGCCTCGCGTCGATCGCCGATCTCGATGGCACCGGGCGCGGCGGCGAGGATGGCGGCGCGAATTTTAGCCGGATCCTCGCTACGGGGATTGTCGTCGGTGACGACCACGCGATCGGCGAGTTGCACGGCGATCGCTCCCATCATCGGCCGCTTGCCGGGATCGCGATCCCCGCCACAGCCAAATACCACGGTGAGCCGACGTGAAACGTAGGGACGCAGCGCTTGCAGCGCCTTGGCCAGCGCATCAGGCTTATGGGCGTAGTCGACGAAGATCGGCGCGCCGCTGTTGCTGCCGACCAGTTCGAGCCGACCTTTGGCGCCAGTAAGCTGGGCGAGCGCGGCGAACGTGGCGCCGTCCTCGCTGCCCGTGGCGATGGCAAGCCCGGCCGCGACAAGCGCGTTCTCCACCTGGAAGGCGCCGGGGAGCGGCAGGCGGGTCGTGTAGTCGCGGCCGCCATGGCGAATTCTGAGCACCTGGGCAAAGCCGTCGATGGCATTCTCGACCAGGCGAATGCCGTCGGCCCGCGTTCCCACGCTCAACAACCGCAGCCCGCGCGCTTGTGCTGCCGCCACCACCGGGACGGCCTCTGCGTGATCGGTGGCGATCACGGCGGCGCCGTCCGGCGCGATCAGGTCGCTGAACAGCCGGAGCTTGGCTGCGAGGTAGGCCTCGAGGCTTGGATGATAATCGAGATGGTCGCGGCTGAGATTGGTGAAGCCGCCGGCGGCAATGCGCACGCCGTCGAGGCGATGCTGATCGAGCCCGTGCGAGGAGGCTTCCATCGCCAGATGGGTGACGCCTTCGCCGGCGAGCGCATCGAGCGAACGGTGCAGCGCGACCGGGTCGGGCGTGGTGAGCGAGCCGTAGACTTCGCGCGTCGGCGTAACGAGACCGACGGTGCCGATGCTCGCCGCGCGCGCGCCGAGCGCGGCCCAGATCTGGCGCGTGAACGCGACCACCGATGTTTTCCCGCTGGTGCCGGTGACTGCCGCGATGACCGCCGGCTGGCGCGGGTAAAACTTCGCCGCCGCCAACGCGAGGGCACGCCGCGCGTTGAGGACTTTGATGAAGCCAATGCCGGCCGGGAGCGGCGCTGCCGGCGCGCGCTCGGCCATCACCGCTGCCGCACCCGCAGCAAGCGCCTGGTCGACGAACCGCAATCCATCGTCCTTGCTACCCGCGACCGCGACGAACGCGTCGCCCCGTTTAACTGCGCGGCTGTCCGCATTGATGCCGCCGACCTCGATGGCGGCGCCACGCGCATCTGTGACGAGATCGGCGGGGACCAGGTCAACGAGTTTCATCGGGTGGATGACGCCAACGGCCGCCGCTCACTCGATCACCTCGTCGGCGAGTGCGAGCAGCTTTGCCGGAATGTCGAGGCCGAGCGATTTGGCGGCCTTGCTGTTGATCACCAGTTCGAACTTGGTCGATTGCTCGACCGGCAAGTCAGCGGGCTTGGCGCCGTTGAGAATTTTTGCCGCATAGACGCCGAGCCGGCGATAGCCGTCGGGATAATGCGTGCCATAGCTGATGAGCCCGCCGGCAACGGCATAGGCACGCCGGTCGTAGATCGTAGGAATCGCATGGCTGGCCGCGAGCGCAACGATTTGATTGCGGCTGCCGTCGAACAAAGCATCGTTGGCCACGAGCAGCACGCCGTCGCGCGATTTGACCAGCGCGGCAAAGGCGGCCTCGATTTCGGGATTACTGCTGGCAGCGAGAGTGCGTATCTCCTGGCCAATGGCGCGCGCCGCCCGCTCGATGTCTTTTAACTGCGGCTCTGATTCTGGGCTGCGTAGATTGACCAGGACGGCGAGAACGGAGGTCACGGGCACGAGTTCGCGGATCAGCTCGAGCCGCTTTGTGGTCAGCTCCGAGGTGAGCAGGTTCAGGCCGGTGGCATTGCCACCTGGAGGGCTTAGGCTCGCGACCAGGCCAAACCTTACCGGGTCGTCGGCGGCAAGAAAGACGAGTGGAATTGTCGGTGCCGCTGCCTTGGCAGCCAGCGCCGACGTGCTGCCGCCCGCGACGATGATCGCGGGGCGGCGCTGGATGAGATCAGCGGCCAGCGCTGGCAATCGGTCGAAATTACCCTCGGCCAAGCGGTACTCGATCGCCACATTGCGTCCGTCCGTATAACCGTTTTCCGCCAAGCCTTGCCGGAATGCTGCCGTGTCGACCGTACCGAGCGAGCCAGCCGTGAGAAACCCGATCACCGGCACGGTCGGCTGCTGCGCGCGCGCCGCGAGCGGCGATGCAACCGATGCCGCCGCGCCGCCGAGGAGTGTGATGAACTCGCGCCGTCTCATGGGCTGGCCTGGACTTCAGGCTAGCATATTTCGCTTTGGAGAATGCGGGCGCGCGGCGAATGACACGCGGAGTGCGGACCTACCGACTTCCGACACTCGCCAGAATGAGCTTATCGGACGACGGCAGGTCGAAGCGCGGCTCGATGCCGAGGAGCGGCGCGATGCGGGCGATCACGGCCCCGCCGACCGGCACCGCGTTCCATCCCGAGGTGGTGAAGCCGTGGGTCTCGGGCGTGGTCTGCGGCTCGTCGAGCATGATCAGAAGCAGATAGCGCGGCTGATCAGCGGGCAGCACCGCAGTGAACGAGGTCAGCACCTTGGTCTTGGAATAGCGGCCGCCCACCACCTTGTCCGACGTGCCGGTCTTGCCGCCGATGTAATAGCCCTTCACGTCGGCCTTGGTCGCGGTGCCCTTCTCGACGTTGAGGCGCATCAGGTAGCGCATCTTCTCGCTGGTCTCGGGTTTGATCACCTGCTTGGCGAGCGCGGCCGCATCTTCCTCGCTGCGTTTGAGGAAGGTCGGCGGGATGAGCCGCCCGCCGTTCATCAGCGCGCCGATCGCCGAGACCGCCTGCAGCGGCGCCACCGACAACCCGTGACCGAACGCGATGGTCACCGTGTTGAGCTCGCCCCAGCGCCGCGGAACGAGCGGCTCGGCGCTTTCCGGCAGCTCGGTGCGCAGCCGTTCGAGCTGGCCCATTTTGCGCAGGAATGCCTTGTGGTGCTCGATGCCGAGGCTGAGCGCCATGCGCGCTGTGCCGATGTTGGAGGAATAGGTGAAAATCTCCGGCACCGTGAGCACGCGGTTCTGGGCATGGAAATCGTGGATCGCGAACTTGCCGTATTGCAGCGGATGGCTGGCATCGAATGAGGATTTGAGCGTGACCTTCCCGGAATCGAGCGCCATCGCCACGGTGAGCGCCTTGAAGGTCGAGCCCATCTCGAACACGCCGGTAGTGAGGCGATTGATGCGCGTGGGGTCGAGCGCCTGGCGCGGATTGTTCGGGTCGTAGTCGGGCAGCGACACCATGGCGACGATCTCGCCGCTGCGCACGTCGCTGAGCACGCCCGCGACCGCCACCGCCTTGTATTTTTCGCGCGCGATGAGCAGTTCGTCGCGCAGCGCGTGCTGCACGCGCAAATCCACGGCAAGCTCGATTGGCTTCTGCAGGCGATCGCTGGCGAAGCCCGCCATGTGCAGGTCGGCGAGCCCGCGCCCATCGAGCCATTTCTCGATGCCGGCGATGCCCTGATTGTCGATGTTCACGTGCCCGAGCAGATGGGAGACCTCGGTGCCGTTCGGATAGACGCGCTTGTTCTCCGGCAGGAAGCCGATGCCGGGAATGCCGAGCCGATGGATTTGCGCGCGCTGCGCCGGCGTAATTTCGCGCTTGAGCCACACGAAGCGGCGCTTGGAAGCGAGCCGCTCGCGCAACTCGGCGGCTTCGATGTCGGGTATCACCGCGGTAATTAGTTCGGAGGCCTCGTCCACGTCGATGATGCGTTGCGGCTCGGCGAACAGCGAGGGCGTGCGCACGTCGATCGCGAGGATTTCGCCGTTGCGGTCGAGGATGTCGGGCCGGGCGGTGGCAACCGCATCGTGGACGATGCGGCGCGCGCCGTGGCCGTCCGCGGCGGTCGCAAACATGACGAGGCGCGCCGCGATCACCCCATAGCCTAGCGCGAACAGAAGGAGAGCCAGCCCGATGCGCGCCCGCGCTTTGGCGACACGGTCGCCGTCACCGTAGAGCAGCCTGCGCACAACCCGGCGCCGCCACGGCTCGCGCGGACCTTCACGCTGGACGCCCTCCGCCCGCTCATTCCCGCGCAGGCGGGAATCCAGGGGCGCTTGCGACGAGTCTGTGGTCTGGGTCCCCGCAACGGGGTCCCCATCGCGCAAGCGCGATGGGGTGCCCCGCGCGGGGACGAGCGGGATTTCTGATTGCGCGCGAGCGGCTTCGGCCATCGCGCTCACCGTCTGCCAGCGGCGATGCTGCCGGTGGCCGCGGGGTCGACCGGCACAGGATCGGCGATCACGACGCTCGCGTCCGCATCAGGTGTCGCCTGCTCGGATGAGCGCGCCGGCAAGTTGTCGAACGTGTCGAATTGCGTGGCGTCGACCGGCTTTAGCGCGAGATGGTGCCGCGCCAGATTTTCGATGCGTGCCGGGCCGTCGAGCTTGGACCATTCCCCGCGCAGCGCCGCGATCGCGTCGTGCTCGCGGGTGATCTCGATGCGCAGCTTGGCGAGACGTTCCGCTTGGCGCGCGGATTCGAACTTGATCTTGTAGACGTCGGCAGCCGCGAGCACGAGCGCCGCGATCACGCAGATGTTGATGAGGCGCATCATTGCCGGCGACCTGACGATGGGCGCGCGACCATGTCGCTCAGCGACGGCAGGCGCGGAACGAGATCGGTACTGATACCGGATGCAGGCGCCTCGGTTCGCTCGGCGGCGCGCAATTTTGCGGAACGCGCGCGCGGATTGGCGCTCACCTCCGCGGCGTCGGGCGTCACCGGCCGCTTGGTCAGCACGCGAAAACTGGGCGCCGCTTCTGTCGCCGGCGGCAGGTGGCGCGAAGCCGCGCGCCGTTGGCTGCGCTCGGCGAGGAATGATTTGACGATGCGGTCTTCCAGGGAATGGAACGCGACCACCACGAGGCGACCGCCGGGCTTGAGCAGTTGTTCCGCGGCGGCGAGGCCCGCTGTCAGTTCCGAGAGCTCGTCGTTGACGAAAAGGCGCAACGCTTGAAACGTGCGCGTTGCCGGATGGATCGCGTCGGGCCGCGCCGGCACGACGCGCGCGACGAGATCGGCCAGCACGCGCGTGGTTTGGATCGGCGCAACCTCGCGCGCGGGGATGATGGCGCGGGCGATAGCGCGCGCGCGGTGTTTCTCGCCCAAGATCGCGATGATCGTCGCGAGATCGCGCTCCGATGCCGCGGCGATCACGTCGGCCGCGCTCGGCCCGTTGCCGCCCATGCGCATGTCGAGCGGACCTTCGTGACGGAACGAAAATCCCCGTTCCGGCTCGTCGAGCTGCATCGAGGACACGCCGAGATCGAACACGACGCCGTCGACCGCGCGCGCCCCCGCGCTATGCGCAGTCGCGCGCAGATTGGAGAATTTGTCCTCGATCAGAACGAGCCGCGAACCCATCTCGGCAACCAGTTCGGCGCCGCGCGCGATGGCGCTGGGGTCGCGATCGATGGCGATGATCCGGCAATCGGCGGCGGCGAGAATGGCGCGGCTATACCCGCCGGCGCCGAACGTGGCGTCGATATGGATGCCGCCATCGTGCACGTTGAGGAACTCGACGACGCGGCGGGCGAGCACGGGAATGTGACGAGCCAGTCCGCCAGCGACAGCACGAGTGCTGTCGCTGCCCGCCGTCATTCCCGTGCTCCGCCTTCCGCCGCTACCCGGGAGCCCAGCTGCTTCTTGAGCGCGCGGACCTTCTCGGTGGCCTCCGCGAGTTCGGCGCGGAAGCGTCCGGGCTCCCAGATCTGAAACTTGTGGCCGAGGCCGACGCAGGTGATCTCGTCCCGGATCCCGGCGTGGCTCTTGAGCGGCTCGGTGAGGATCGCCCTCCCCTCGCCGTCGATCTTCAAGACTTCGCTCGTGCCGTAGAGCGCGGCGGAGAATTTCTCGCGCTCCTCGGAATAAGGAGAAAAGCGCGCGATCAGCGCCTCGATCTCGCCGAGCAGCGCATTGCCGCCGGCATCGAGCGCCGGCCGGTCGAGCGTCGGATAACAGTAGAGTCCGGAAAAGCCGTCGCGCGCGAGCACCGCCCGGAACGGCGCCGGGATCGAGACGCGTCCCTTGGCGTCGAGCCGCAAGGTGTAATGGGACACGAAGCGGTCCATGACGTCCCCACGCCGGTCGACCCAGCGCAATCGCGGCGCAAGCCGCGGGCCCTCCCGATACGGTGGCGATCTTCTGGAGCGCCGCGGGACCGTTTGGGAGATAATGGGTTATCATGGGACAAACTGGGCGTCAATGAACCGCCCGGGCGCCATCAACGCGCCCCGGCGGGAAACGATTTCCGTCGCCCCATTAAGGAGATGCGGGCTTAAGGAAGGGTTGAGGGCTGGCTAACTCGCCTATGGGGCGGTTCCAACGTCGGGGAACACACCCCGGCGTTCCCGAGTTGATAGCCAGGCGGGGAAGGCACCCTTCCTTCGCATCTAAAACTTTCGGGAGGCCGCAATGATGAAAACTCTGATGGTCTCGGCGGCGGTCGGCGCCATGATGATGATGTCAGGCGCGCTCGCGCAGGATAAGCCGTCGGCAAACCAGCAAACAGCGAAGTCCGAAACCTCCAGCCCGCACTTCGTAAAGGAGCAGGGGACGGATCACTTCGTGTACTCGAAGTTCAAGGGCACGAACGTGATCGGCTCGGACAACGCCAAGGTCGGTGACGTGACCGACATGCTGTTCGACAAGAACGGCAAGATCATTGGCCTGATCGTGGGCGTGGGCGGATTCCTCGGCATCGGCGAAAAGAACGTCGCCATCGCCATGGATGCGTTCCAGATGATGCCGGCGGATAGCGGCACCACGGGCAGCGCCGGTAGCGCAGCCCGCCAGCCCGATCCGACCGACGTGAAGCTCAAGGTGACCTGGAGCAAGGACCAGCTCAAGAACGCGCCGGACTTCCAGTACTACAAGTCGCCGTCGCGTACCTCGAGCACCGGATCGCCGTCGACGACCGGCACGGGACGGCCCATGGCACCTGCGCCTTCGGCACCCGGACGGTAGCGGCGGAGTAAGTCAGTAGCGTAGCGTAGGCGGGACGAACGCGTCCCGCCGTGAGGCGGTCCGGGTCGGCGCGGCGCGCCGGCCTGCGGCCGCTTTTTTGTCATTCTTCCGTGCGCTGCGAATTAAGCCTCTGTTCACCATCGTCTCTGCACAATTGGCGATGTCCTGCCGCCACGATCGCTCGACCGTGCCGATGTCGGCGCTCGCTACCTACTTATAATTTCGTGTCCGAACTGCGCCCCGATTCCACCGTGGTTGCGGAGGTGCGGCCCTCGCCCAATCACGGCGAGCGCGCGGGCGGGCCCGACATGATCGTGCTGCACTACACGGGCATGCCGGACAACGAAGCCGCGCTCCAGCTGCTCTGCAATCCGGCCAGCGAAGTTTCCGCGCATTATGTCGTGCTCGAGAACGGCCATACCGTGCAACTGGTAGCCGAAGCACGCCGCGCCTGGCATGCCGGCACGTCATCATGGGCCGGTGAGACCGATATCAATTCGTGCTCGATCGGCATCGAGATCGCCAATCCCGGACACGACCACGGTTACCCGGATTTTCCCAAACGCCAGATCGCAGCGGTGATCGCGCTCTGCCGCAGCATCCTCACGCGCTATCCGATTGCGCCCGGGCGCGTGCTCGGCCATTCCGACGTCGCGCCGACGCGCAAGCGCGATCCCGGGGAAAAGTTTCCCTGGAAGTCGCTTGCCGATTCAGGGATCGGGATTTGGGTGCAGCCGGCGGCGATCACCGCCGATGACCCCATTTTCGTGCTCGGCGAAAGCAGCCCGCAGGTGGAAGAGGCGCAGCGCCTGTTGGCCCAATACGGATTTGCGGTCACACCGAGCGGCTATCTCGACGCCGTCGCACGCGACGCGGTCGCCGCGTTCCAGCGCCACTTCCGCCCGCAACGCGTGGACGGCGTGGTTGACGTTTCGACGATCGCGACATTGAAGGCGCTCCTCGCCGCGCGCGACGCGCGCGCCACCCCTTGACGTCTGCCCGCGCACTCCCCATTGCGTTAGGCGTCAGTCGGCCGGACGGCCGCTCGCGCCAATCCCGAAAGGCGGCGCGGGAGGAAAGTCCGGGCTCCATGGACATGCGGTGCCGGATAACATCCGGCGGGCGTCAAGCCTAGGGAAAGTGCCACAGAGAACAGACCGCCTGCCCCTCCGCGGAACAGGTAAGGGTGAAACGGTGC
>Ga0182033_10000109_pt1 | contig 35905 bp, 30 predicted proteins | sample tim00Cox0000000H_FD_125968 | JGI IMG/M metagenome (GOLD analysis project Ga0182033, IMG submission 125968) | Lab enrichment of tropical soil microbial communities from Luquillo Experimental Forest, Puerto Rico - timezero.00C.oxic.00.000.00H | ecosystem: Environmental > Terrestrial > Soil >...
CATCGAACTGGGGTTTTTGGGGGGCCGCAACCGTCTCGACGTGCCCTTCACGTCAATGATCGTGTACGATTCCTAGTCATCCCCGCTCGGCGGGGTCGGGCCGAGGCTGCGGCCGACGACGGCGTAGAGCGGATCTCCGCCGCCGGGCGGCGTTCGATCGAGGCAGCGGATGTCGCCCCAGTTGCCAGCCTGGACGAAGTGCTGGGCGATAAGGCACAGATGTCCGGCATCGTCGAGCAGGCACCAGCACCCGATTGCACGGGTCGGCAGACAGCGGTTCGAGAAAGTCACAATGAGCGGTGCGCCCGGCTTCAACGCCCGGCCGGCTTCGCGGATGACTTCGCACGGCCGGGTCAAGTACTGGATGGACACGCAGATCGCTGCGCCGTCGAACTCGGCGGTCGCGAACGGGAGCCGCGGATCGCGGTTCAGATCCTGCACACACCATTCATCGAGAAACGGGTTTTCCGCCAGCTCCCGGGCGTCGAGGCCGAGGCCGACGACCCGCGAATACTGTATCTCCGGTGGCAAGTGACTGACCCAGCCCGACATCAAATCAAGAATTACCCCGCCGGGCGGAAGGGTCTCCCGATACAGCTCGGTCACCGCCGCGATCGCGGCGGCGTCGATTTGTCGGACGCCGGCGGGCTCGGGGCCCGGAGAAGCATCGAGTAGCACGTCGCGGCGCGCTGGCGCAGTGATCGGAAGGAGCCTCATTTCCCCCTCCAGCCTGTTTGGCTTGAGATAGGGATTGCGGACCGCTCGATCCATAGCCGAGGCCCGAAACTCTCAGCTAAACGCGAAAGCCAGTTTCAGGGCTCTGCGAGGAGTCGGTCGGACGGGGAAAAGGGCAGGTCGAGATCGCGAGCAACCGCGGGATGCGTCACCTGCCCCTCACAAATATTCAGCCCGTTTCGCAGGTGCGCATCTTCGGACAGCGCCCGCCGCCAGCCACGGTCGGCGATAGCCAGCACGAAGGGAAGGGTGGCATTGTTGAGTGCGACCGTCGAGGTGCGGGCGACTGCCGCCGGCATATTGGTCACGCAATAGTGGACTACGCCTTCGTCGACGTAGGTCGGCGCTGCGTGAGTGGTCGGTTTGCTCGTCTCGAAGCAGCCGCCCTGGTCGATCGAAATGTCGACGATGACGGCGCCCGGCTTCATGGTTCGAACGAGCGCGCGACTTACGAGTTTGGGCGCCGCCGCTCCCGGGATCAGAACCGCGCCGATGACGAGATCGGCAGCGATCACCTCTCGCTCGATGTTCTCCATTGTCGAGAACAGGGTGTGAAGCTGCGCTCCGAATTGGAGATCGAGCTCGTACAACCGAGGCAACGAGCGATCGATGACCGTGACATAGGCTTCGACGCCCATGGCCATTCGCGCCGCATTCGTGCCCGAGACGCCGCCGCCGAGAATGACCACCTTTGCTGCCGGGACACCGGGTACACCGCCGAGCAGCACGCCGATGCCGCCCTGCTCCTTCTCGAGGCAGTGGGCTCCCACCTGCACGGCCATCCGCCCCGCGACCTCGCTCATCGGGGCCAGAAGCGGCAGTCCGCCGCGGGCATCCGTGACCGTTTCATACGCGATCGCGGTTAGCCCGGACCGGACTAGATCCTCGGTCAGCGGCTTGTCTGCGGCGAGGTGCAGATAAGTGAAGAGGACTTGCCCTTCGCGCAGCGCAGACACCTCTTCCGGCTGCGGCTCTTTGACCTTGACGATGGTTTCGGCGGCGGCGAACACATCCGCGGCGCTCGGCACGATGGTAGCGCCGACTGCCTCATAGGAGGCGTCATCGAAGCCGATGTCGACCCCTGCCCCGGTCTCGACGATCGCTTTGTGACCATGATGCGCCAGTTCGCGCACGCTGCCGGGGGTCAGGCCGACACGATATTCGTGGGTCTTAACCTCCTTTGGGACGCCGATCAGCATGGCCAAGCTCCGCTCCGATGACGTTGGGCACCGCCACATAGCGCGACGAACACTGATATACGGTTCAAATGTCGTCCGCGACACTCCGTCGCGGCAGGACGATCTTTTTGTCGGGCGTCCGCATTTCGTCTCGGCGCCGTGCCGACGGTCACCCATCTAATCGGATGAATCGCTTTGTTGCAGAACTGATACATTTTGATATATTTGGTTACCAGGTAGGCAAGCACCTTATCCCAGTAAGCCCGAAGGGCAAGCCGCCGCCCCATGGCGAAGGCGACCGAAACAGCCGAGTCGACAGATGCATGAGATTGAGCACGACGTGGTGATTGCCGAATTCATCCGGAGCAAGGGAGTCACGCGCTGCCCGACTGCATGTGTCTCGCCGACTCAAGCCTCGGTCGCCGCAGCCGATCGCGCTGAACTGGAAGAATATGCGCTCGCGCGCAACCGTTCGCGGCGCGCAAAAATAGCCACACGCGCTCGCTCGCCGTCGGTGCCCGGCTGCTCCCCTTAGCCCACCGCGTGCATATCAAGGCCGCGGCGATAGACCAGCGCGGTCGAAAAATAGGGTGCCTCTCCGGTATCAACGTGAGCCAGCGGCATCACTTGCTGGCTCGGCAGTGTCGCGTGTTCGACATAGACCGCGCAGTCGAGAAGACCGAGCCGGCCAAGAGTTCGGCGAACCTTTTCAAGATGGCGGCCGAGCTTGACGATCGCGGCGGTTTCCGCTGTGGCGAGCCGGGCCGCGATTTCGCCTTCCGCGAGCGGCGCCGGTATGACGCTGAGGCTCTCGTCGCGCGAAACGAGCGGGACCATCGCAGCGGCGGCGCAGGCGGTCAAAGATGAGACACCCGGAACAATCTCGACCCGATATTGCCCGGCGAGGCGGCCGAATACATTGATCGAACTGCCGTAGAACAACGGGTCGCCCTGGCACAAGAGAGCGACATCTTGGCCGCCGTCGAGTTCGGCGGCGAGACCGGCGGCGGCAGCGTCGTAGATTGAAACCGGCGGCGGCCCTGGCCGCATCGGAAAGCGGATCGCAATCTCTCGCTGATGACCGGCGATCCAATCGGCGACGATCGAGCGGGCGAAACTTTCGCCGTGCTCCGGGGCCGGATACGCGATCACCGGCACTTGCCGCAGTAACCGAAGCGCCTTCAGGGTCAGCAGCTCGGGATCGCCGGGCCCAACGCCGAGTCCGTACAATCGGCCGGGCGCTGCCTGCATTTAACCCGGCTCCAGGCCATAGAGAGTCAGGACCACCTTTGTGCCCCCCGCCGAATAGTCGAGCCCCGTGACGCGCTCCAGTGTTCGGGCGGTCAGCCCGTGGCCGGCCAATGATTGGCGGAACTGCGCTTCGTCACGGTCGTTGACCAGCGCTAAACCAGCGCCAGCCAACTGAGCGATAGAGGGCGTTGCGGTGACCAAGCGCGTCGCCGTGCCGAGCAGGAAGACAAGGCTCGGCTCGCTGTAACCGACCGACAGCACGGCGGTGTCGGTAGCCGGGCGGTGACGGGCAACAGCCGCTGCGGCCGTCTGGCTGAGCCAGAGACGATCGAAGCCGGGCGCGACTTTGGCTCCAGCTGCTATGACAAACGCCGCGGCAAGCGCCGCCGCCATGCCGACCGTGGGCGCCGGCCGCCAGTTACGCAACAGTAGCAGAGACGCCAAAGCCAGCATCACCAGCGAAGCGGCAATGGCCCAGGGCGAACCTGTGCCCCCAAACCGGCCGGGCAGAAGGAGAAGCGCGCCGGCAAGGGCGACCGTTAGTGCAGCCCATAAGAGCTTGATCGCGATTGCCAGATATCGCACTGGGCCGGCCAGAGCGTTGGCGAACCCGCCATCGAGGGCACCCCCGGCGAGTAGAGCCAGCGCGGGATACAGCGGCAGGACATAATGCGGCAGTTTGGTCGGCACCAGCTCGACTAAAGCCCAGGCCGGGACAAGCCAGGCGAGCAGAAAGCGCTCGGCCGCGGCGCGGCGCCGGCGCCAACCTCGGACCAGCGCCGGTACGATAAACAGCGAACCCGGCCAGAAACTGAATACCGCGAGCGCGAGGTAGTAGCCCGGCGGTGCGCCGTGCGCTTCTTGGGCGCCGAGGAGCTTCGGCAACAGGTCGTGCGCGAGCGAATCTGAGACGAATTCCCCGCGCGTAACGCTTTCGACCGCGATGAACCACGGAGCGACGATCAGCGCCACGATTGGCAGTCCGGCAAGCGGCCGCAATCCTTTGAGCCATTGGATATCGCGATCGGCAAGCGACAGGGCGGCCGCCGTCAGCAGCGCCAGCACGGGGCCGGGCGGGCCCTTCAGCAAGATCGCCGCAGCCTCGGCGAGCCAAAAGACGAGCGCGAGCGAGCGAGAAACCGGGCGGCCCGACCGGGTTGCCGCGTAGACCAGCCCGAGCGCCCCCTGCGCCGCGACAACAGCCGCGAGAAGCGCCGCATCAGTTTTGGCGAGATGCGCCTCGACCACGACACTGATCGCGCTCGCGGCCAGCACAGCGCCAAAGAACCCGGCCGACCGCGAGCCCAAAAGGCGCGCGCCGAGCACGAAGGTCAGCAGCGCCGCCATCGTTGCGGCCAATGCCGAGGGCACGCGATAGGGCCAGATTGCAGCGCTCTCGGGCGAGCTGAACGCCGCGACCGACGCCGCCTGCAGCCAGTGGATGCCGATCGGTTTTTTGTTACGGGACTCGTCCTGGAAGCGGATGCGAATGAAATCGCCGGTCTCGAGCATCTGCCGCGTCGCCTGCGCAAAGCGCGCCTCGTCGCGGTCGAGCGGCGGGATCGCCGTCAGCCCCGGCGCGTAGAGGATAAAACACAGCAGACACAACAGTGCGTAAGGTCGGAAGCGGGTCCCCTCGCCCACCCAGCCCCCTCTCGCCCCCTCCTCCCCATGCGTGGAAAGGCTGGGGTGGAGGCCGAAGTCCGACAAGACGCGGCTGAGGGCATACACGAGAGCTCAGCCCGGCTTCAGCGCGGCGAGTTGGGTCACCGGCGCGAGTGGTCGCCACAGATGATATGGACCGACCGGCTCGGCGCGGCTGACAGCGATGCGGGTGAGTGCGCCGCCGTGCTGTGCGCGCCAGTCGAGAAGATGCGCTTCGCCCTCGGCCGTGACCACGTTGGCAACGAGACGGCCACCGGGCAGCAGGTTGGCCCATGCCGTTGCCAGCAAGCCCGGCGCGCCAATGCCGCCACCAATGAAGATTGCATCCGGCGACCGCAATCGCGCGAGCGCCTCCGGCGCGGCGCCGCGCACGACACAGAGGCTCGGGACCCCGAGCGATGCCGCATTGTGTGCGATGATCGCCGCTCGTTCAGGATCCCGTTCGATCGCGATTGCCGCTCGGCCCTCGCCGCCGCGCAGCCATTCGATAGCGATGGAGCCGCAACCCGCGCCGATGTCCCACAGTGCTTCGCCCGGCATCGGCGCGAGTGCCGCGAGTGTCGCGGCGCGGACCTCACGCTTGGTCAGCTGACCATCGTGCTCGAATACCTCGTCGGGAAGGCCGGGGAGCCGAGACAACGCGTGCGTCCCGGATCCGGGGCGGCAATCGATCGCGATTGTGTTGAGATCGGGAACCCGCCGATCCCCCCAGGCCTGCGCCTCTTCGACAACTACCGCTTCGTGGGGCCCGCCGAGATGGGCGAGCACAGTGAACCGGCTCAGCCCCCAGCCAAGTCCAGTCAACAGCTCCGCGACCGTCCGCGGCGTCCCGCCGTCCTCTGACAGGACTAGGATGTGGCGGCGCGGAGCGAGATGGAGCCGCAACGTGTCGAGCGGCCGCCCCTGCAACGTCATCGTCGCGCAGTCGGCCAGCGGCCAGCCGAGTCGCGCGGCCGCCAGGCTAAAGGCGCTCGGCTGCGGGATGATTGTCATCTCCTCGCGCGGAAACCGGCGGGTCAAGGTGACGCCGACGCCGTACCACATCGGATCGCCGCTCGCCACCACGGTCACCCTGCGGCCACGTAGCGCGGCGATGCGGTCAACGGTGCCGCGCAGCGGGCGCTCCCAGACAATTCGTTCGACATTCACGCTCGTTATCATCCCGAGATGCCGCGCGCCGCCGACCAGCACTTCCGCGGTTTCGACGAGCGCACGCCCGACCGGCGCGAGGCCAGCGAGCCCGTCCTCTCCGATGCCGACGACCGCGAGCCAGGGTCTCATGCGCCGTCCGCGAGCGCGTTGACCGCCGCTGCGGCGAGCGCACTGCCGCCGCGGCGGCCGTGGAGCGTGATGAATTCAACGCCGCGGCCGAACGCGGCAAGCGCCGCCTTGGCTTCGGCCGCGCCGACAAATCCGACCGGAAAGCCGAGGATCAGGGCAGGTTTCGGAGCGCCTTGCTCAAGCATCTCGAGCAACCGGAAGAGCGCGGTCGGCGCATTGCCGATCGCTACCACCGACCCCGTCAAATGCGGGCGCCACAGTTCGACCGCGGCCGCCGAGCGCGTCGTCTTGTGCGCCTTTGCGAGTTTCTCCGTCTCTGGATTGCGCAATGTACACATGACGGCAGGGTGCTCGCGCGTGATCCCGGCCGCGACCATCATGCTATCGACGAGAATCGGCATGCCAGCCGCAAGAGCCTTGCGGCCCGCCGTGACCGCGCCGCTCGACCAAGCAAGATCGTGAAGAATGGTCGTATCTCCGGCTGTATGCGCAAGGCGCAACGCCATGGGCTGCAGCCGCCGCGGGAAGCGCGACAGATCCGCCTTTTCACGGATCAGCGCGGCCGAACGACGTAGGATTTCAGCGGGGTCACGGAGATAAACATATCGCTGATCGACAGCCCTCTGCCGCTCACCCCGCGTGCGGCGAGAGGGAGAGGCCCGCGCAGCGGGAGGGTGAGGAGCAAATGGAGTGACCGGGATTGGCCGCTGGTTTGGCGCGGTTACGCCGAGCGTCCATGCTTCCTCGGTTTCGACCGGCTGCCGTTGTTCATGCGTCAGGCCCGGATCGCCGGCGAACAGAGCGGCAAGCTCGCCGGCGTGGTCGCGCTCGAAAAAAAACCGCGCGACGGCACGGACCTGGGCGGCATCCTTGGGCTCGTCGGCAACGGGCGATACGGCCCACAGCGAGGGATAGACTTCGGCCATGACGATCGTCCCGTCTTCCGGCGGCCGCAGGCCTGTCTCGCATGGCCAAATTCGTGCGCGATCGCGCCAGCGCGGATCATCGCGCAACGCCCGCACGATTGGGAGGCCGGTCAGGACCTGGCCGCCGACCGAACCAGCGCCCAGCAGCTTCCAACACGGCTGCGCACCGCGCATGTACTCGTCGATCAACCTTCGCTCGGCGAGACCGTTCTGCTCATGGCTGCGATGGTGCTTGGATCCGAGGCACGCTCTCGGCGGCGCTGCGGGGCAGCCCCAGAACGGAAACTTGCCGCCCGAAACGCGCTCGTTGAACGCGGCAGCGACGTCGAAACGATTGTTGGCGTTGTTCTCGTCATCCTTAATGAACTTTGCGATCTCGTCCCAGATCGCCCGCCATGGCGGCCCTGGGAGCCTCAGTCGGGCGGCAAAGCCCTGGGGGTAGCCGAACGGGAAGTCGAAGCCGAGCAGAACCCGCTCGCCGCGCGCTGTCGCCGCGGCCAACCATTCGCCGAGCAGGCCCTTGGCGTCGTGGCGCGTCGGAGGGTTCGCGAGCCTTTCACCGTCGGGCGCATGCCAGCAGATCCAAATGCTGTCGCGGCCGGTGCGCGGCACCGCCGCGGCGCTCCAATCGACCATGACGAAGGTGTCGAACATCAGCAATGATGGTCGTGGCTATGGTGGTGATGGTCGTGCTCGATGCCGATCCCGCGGACGTGATGGTGGTGCCCCGCTTGCGGCGCGCCGACATCGTGCTCATAGCCGATGATTTGTGTGCGGTATTTGCAGAGCTGGCAATTCATCGCCGGCCGGGCGTTCTCGAGTTCGGCGACGCGCTCGCAGAACGCCCCCAACACACCATCGTGATCGCGCAGATAGAGCGCCTTGGCGAACTCGATTTCCGGGAACAGAGCGGCGACGGCATCGGTCTGCGCGTAGATGCGTTTGACCAGGACTCCAGTGAACAGGAAGTACGGAAACACGATTATGCGGCGGAAGCCGAGCCCGGCCGCCCGGGCCAGTGCAGCATCGACACGCGGATGAGCGACGCCGCTGAACGCGACCTCGGCCCAGCCCAGACCCATGCCCTCCCACAACATGCGCGCAAGTTTGGAAATGTTGGAATTGGCGTCGGGGTCGTTGGTGCCGCGCCCGACGACGAGCAGCAATGTCTCGGCGCGAAGGATACTGGTGTCAGATGTCGCCGCGGCAATCCGGGCGGCGGCGGCCTGCAGCAGCTTCGCGTCGATCCCCAGATCGCGCGCCAGGCGAACGTCGACGCCGGGGTTGTCCGCGGCGAAACTGTTCATTTCCCACGGCAGGTCGTTCTTGACGTGGCTTGCGGCAAACAGCATGCCGGGAACAGCCAAGATCCGCCGCGCGCCGCGCGCCGCCAGGAGCGCCAAGCCGTCGCGGATCGTCGGACGGGCGAATTCGAGATAACCGGTGGCGAAATCGAATTGCGGCAGACGCGGCCGCAGCGCCGCCGCCGCGAGCTCGAATTCCGTGATCGCGTCGGGATCCCGGCTGCCGTGCCCGCACAACAGCACCGCCGTCTCGCTCATTGGCCGGTCCTCCCCCAGGCATAGCGATGACAGCTGTTGCCGACCGTTTGCTGATGCTGATCGCCGGCCTCGTTATCGATGCGATGTTCGGCGACATGCCGGCGATTTTCCGCCATATCCCCCATCCGGTCGTTATCGCCGGCCGCGCGATCGCATTCTTCGATCGCAAGCTCAACCGCGAAAGCCGGAGCGAAACCTCGCGCCGCCAGCGCGGCATCGTCACGGTTGTCGTCCTGGTCGGCGGTGCAGCGCTGTTCGGCATGGTCATCGAGCGGATCTGCCGCGGCAGTCTCATCGGAGCTGCGTTCGAAACGATGCTGATCGCCGTGCTCGTCGCGCAGCGCAGCCTCTACGAGCACGTCGCCGCTGTAGCGGTCGCGCTTCAAACCGGCGGATTGCGGGTCGGCCGCGAGGCGGTGCGGCACATCGTCGGCCGCGATCCGGCGAGTCTCGATCAGCATGGCGTCGCGCGGGCCGCGATCGAAAGTCTCGCGGAAAATTTCAGCGACGGCGTTGTCGCTCCGATCCTTTGGTACCTCCTGCTCGGCCTGCCGGGACTCTTTGCATACAAAATGGCAAATACGCTCGACAGCATGATCGGTCACCGCACCCCGCGCTACCGCAGCTTCGGATGGGCGGCGGCACGCCTCGACGACGTTCTCAATGCAATTCCAGCTCTTACCAGCGGGCTCCTCCTCGCCGCCGCGGCAGTGTTCGCGAAGAATGCCCAGCCGAGCCATGCGCTGGCGATCATGCTGCGCGACGGGCGCAAGCATCATTCGCCGAATGCGGGCTGGCCGGAGAGCGCGATGGCGGGCGCGCTCGGCCTGGCACTGGCGGGGCCGCGCCGCTACCCCGAGGGGCTCGTTGCCGATCCGTGGCTCGGCGACGGCAGCGCCCGCGCGGGAAGCGCCGATATCATACGCGCACTGGAGGTCTATCGCATCGCCTGCTTGGTCGAAGCCGGCTTGTTGCTCGGCGTGTGGCTGGCACTGCATTTCACGCTGCTCGTCTGATGGTAGGCGGCCGTGCAGCGGCCAGCAGCGTCGGAACATCGAGACTGCGCTCGAGATGGTCGGCGAGGGCGTCGAGCGTGGCTTCGATGTGGTGCTCGCAGGCGAGATCGCTCGCTTGCGCGCCGAGGCCACCGAGAAAGGCGCGACGAAACGAGTCGCTGGCGAAGAGCCCGTGCATATAGCATCCGGCGACCAGCCCGTCGGCACTCATGCAACCATCTGTGCAGCCGGCGAGGCGCAGCATCGGCCGCGAGAGCCCGGATCCCGTCGTCCTCCCGAGATGCATCTCGTAGCCCTCAACCGGCATTCCGGTCGCCCGCTCGACTCCCGCAACTTGCGTCAGCCGCTTCGAACCGCTCAGCACCGTATCGATGTCGAGCAAACCGAGCCCCGGGACTGTCCGCGCCTGCCCCTCCATGCCTAGCGGGTCGGCAATCGTGCGGCCGAGCATCTGATAGCCGCCGCAGAGGCCGAGAATCCGCCCGCCGTGGCGACGATGAGCGACCAAGTCGATATCCCACTCCTCGTCGCGCAGGAATTCGAGATCGCCGATGGTTGCCTTTGAGCCGGGAAGGATCACTACTGCGGCGTCGCGCGGCAGCGGCTGCCCGGCCGGCACGAAGACCAACTCGACCCCGGGCTCTGCACGCAACGGGTCGAAATCGTCAAAATTGGCGATGCGCGGCAGCAGTGGCACGGCGATTCGGAGTGGCCCCTCACCCCGACCCTCTCCCTGCAGGCGGAGAGAGGGAGAAGTGAGCGCCAGCGAGTCCTCGGCGGGCAGAGTCCCAGCCGCCGGGAAATACGGGACGACGCCGAAGCAACGCAGCCCGGTGCGCTCGCCGATCGCCGCGATGCCGCCATCGAACAGGCGCGCGTCGCCTCGGAACTTGTTGATAACGTATCCGGCCAGGAGCGCCCGTTCGGCAGTGGTCAGCAGCGCGTGCGTGCCAACGAGCTGCGCGATGACGCCGCCGCGTTCGATGTCGCCGATCAGGACGACCGGAACGTCGGCCGCCTCGGCGAAGCCCATATTGGCGATGTCGCCCTTGCGCAGATTGACCTCGGCCGGGCTGCCGGCTCCTTCGATAAGGATGAGGTCAGTGGCCTCGGCGAGCCGGAAAAAGGACGCGAGAACGGCCGGCAGCAGCTCCCGCGCGAGCCGTCGGTACTCCTCGGCACCGGCGGCGCGCCATACCCGCCCGTTCAGCACGATCTGCGCCCCGCCTTCCGATTGCGGTTTCAATAGCACCGGGTTCATGTCGGTGACCGGGGCAACGCCGCAGGCGCGCGCCTGCAGCGCTTGCGCCCGTCCGATTTCGCCGTCATCCGCGGTCACCGCGGCGTTGTTCGACATGTTCTGCGGTTTGAACGGCATCACCCGCAGTCCCTGCCTGGTGAAGGCGCGCCCCAGACCCGCGACCAGCAGCGACTTCCCGACATCGGAGCCCGTCCCCTGCAGCATCAACGCGCGCGCCATCAAAACTCAATCCCAACCTGGGCTTTAACGCCGGAACTGAAGGGGTGCTTGACGAGCGTCATCTCGGTCACCAGATCGGCCGCTTCGATCAACTCTGGCCGGCCGTTGCGGCCTGTGACGATGACGTGCAGATCGCGCGGTTTCGCCTTCAGCACCGCGACGACCTCGTCGAGCGGCAGGTAGTCGTAACGCAGCACGATGTTGAGCTCGTCGAGCAAAACCAGGCGGTAGGCGAGATCCGAGATCATCGCCTTCGCCGCCTCCCAGGCTTTGTGCGCGGCCGCGATGTCGCGGGCACGGTCCTGCGTGTCCCACGTAAAGCCCTCGCGCATGGCCCGGCAGGTCACAAGATCGCCAAACCGTTCGAGCGCGACGCGCTCCCCGGTCGGCCACACGCCCTTGACGAATTGCACGATGCCGACCCGCATGCCGTGGCCAAGGCAGCGCAGCACCATACCAAAGGCCGCGGTAGACTTGCCCTTGCCCTTGCCGGTATGGACAATCAGCAGCCCGCGCTCCTCGGTCTTGGTCGCCAACATACGCTCGCGCACCGCCTTGCGCCGGGCCATCTTTTCATTATGGCGCCGGTTGATCTCCTCTTCGCTCTCAACAGTATCACTCACTGCATCATCCACCGCGTGAGGTCCTGCCGCGCGCTGTTGCGGCGCGGGCGCCACAAGCCGCGGTCGATCGCTTCGAGGAAACGGCGGCCGGTCTCCGCGAGCGCGGCGGGATTGTGTTCCGCCATAAAATCCCGCACCGCCTGGTCGGCCAGATAGGCGTCGTAGAGCGCGTCGAAGTGGGCGTGGTCGACCGCCCGCGACGTGGCGGCAAAGGCGAAGAGGTAATCGACGGTCGCGGCGATCTCGGCCGCCCCTTTGTAGCCGTGTCGCATGACGCCGGCGATCCAGCGCAGGTTGGCCGCGCGGCCGCGGACGACGCGCCCCAGCTCCTCGCGCAGGCTGCGAATGCGCGGCGCCTCGGGACGCGAATGGTCGTTGTGCCAGACCGCGGGTGTACACCCGGAAAGCTGCCGGACGACGAGGGCGAGCCCGCCTTCGAACTGGTAGTAATCGTCGCTGTCGAGAAGGTCATGCTCGCGGTTGTCCTGGTTGTGCAACACGGCCTCGGCCGAGGCGAGCCGCGCTTCGAGCATCGTGCGCTCGGGCCGGCCCTCGGCGGCGGCGCCATAGGCGTAGCCGCTCCAGCCCAGATAGGCCTCGGCGAGATCGGCTTCATCGTCCCAGATGCGCTCGTCGATCATCACCTGCAGCCCTGCCCCGTAGGCGCCTGGTTTCGAGCCGAAGACCCGGTACCCCGCGCGTCTTTCTGCATCTTGGGGCGAAACGCCTTGGGCTTCGAGCGCCAGCCGGTCGGCGGCGAAGCGCGCGGCGAGAGGGTTGACTTGCGGAGGTTCGTCGAGCGCGGCGACGGCGCGCGCGGCCGAATCGAACAGATCGATCAGCCCCGGAAAGGCGTCACGGAAAAAGCCCGACACGCGCAATGTGACATCGACCCGCGGCCGGTCGAGGACCGAGACCGGTAGCATCTCGAACCCGGTCACGCGACCGCTCGCCTGCTCCCAGACCGGACGCACGCCCATGAGCGCCAGCGCCTGAGCGATATCGTCGCCGCCGGTCCGCATATTCGCGGTGCCCCAGGCCGACAATGCGATGCGCGCCGGATAGCTGCCATATTCCTGGGCGTGGCGCTCGAGCAGCAGCGCTGCCGATTTCCAGCCGAGCTGCCAAGCTGCCTGGGTCGGTATCGCGCGGGTGTCGATCGAATAAAAATTGCGCCCGGTCGGCAAAACTTCCGGCCGGCCGCGGCTCGGCGCACCGGAGGGGCCGGGCGGAACCCGACCGCCTTCGAGCCCGGCAAGCAGTCCGGCGATCTCCGCCTCGCCGCACCGCGCCACGCTCGGACGCAACACGTGCTCGATCCAATCGAGCACCGCGCTGGTTCTCTGCCAATTCGGGTCCGGACGGGCCTCCCTGGCGACAAGGCGCAGAGCCAACGCCTCGAGCCGCTCCACGGTATCCCCGGCGCTCCGCCATCGCCCATCCCCGCCGACCGCCGCAGGACGCGGCTTGGTCCAGGGCGCGGATAGATCCAACGCCAGCGGATCCTCGCCGAGGCCGAGATCGTCAGCCAGCGCGCGGAGCAGCGAGGCCTCCTCCGGCGCGCTGCCGCGGCCCGGACGCGCAAAGGCGAGCAGCAGCGAATGAAGCAGGCCGCCGTCCGGGCTGCGGCCAAAGATGTGTAGCCCGTCGCGGATCTGCATTTCCTTGAGTTCGCACAAGAACCCGTCGAGCTTGCGCAATGCAGCGGAGGGTTCTTCGCCGGCGGCAATGCCGCAGTCGCCGTCGAGCCCGGCCGTCCGCGCCTGTTCGAGGATCGCGGAACCCAGCACCGCGACGCGTCGCGCATCGCCCTGCGCGGCTTCATAGTATTCGTCGATCAGCCGCTCGATCTCGGCGAGCAGACCATAGCTGCCGGCGCGGGTCAGCGGCGGGGTCAGGTGATCGACGATCACCGCCTGGGTGCGTCTTTTCGCCTGCGTTCCCTCGCCCGGATCGTTGACGATGAACGGGTAAAGGTGCGGCAGCGGCGCAAAGGCGGCTTCGGGAAAGCATTCAGTAGACAATGCCAGCGCCTTTCCCGGCAGCCATTCGAGGGTGCCGTGCTTGCCGAGATGGATGACCGCATCGGCGCGAAAATCATTTGCAAGCCAGGCATAGGCGGCGAAATAGCTGTGCGGCGGCACCAGCGCCGGATCGTGATAAGTGGATTTCGGGTCGATGTTGTAGCCGCGCGCCGGCTGGATCAGGATTGCTACATTGCCGGCGCAAAAACCCGGAATGGCAAAGCGGCCGCAATCGAGCCGGCCCGGACGGAAAAACGGGTCGCATTCCGCCGGACCCCAGCGGTCGCTTACGGCTTTCTGTACGGCTGCCGGCAAGGTCGCGAAGAAGGCCAAATATTCGGGGAACGCCAACGTTTCCTCAGCCGGCGCGTCGGGATTGGCGTTGGTTGGGCCGTCGAGCAGGCGCGCGACCAGCGCCTCGGGATTTTCGGGGGCATCGGCGACCCGATAGCCCGCCTGCGCGAGAGCCCGGAGGATAGCGATGGCCGAAGCCGGCGTATCCAATCCGACGCCGTTGCCGATCCGTCCGTCGCGATTGGGGTAGTTGGCGAGGATCAGCGCGACGCGGCGCTCGGCCGGGGGCCTGTCGCGCAGCCGCGCCCAATTGCGCGCGAGGTCGGCGACGAACGCGATGCGATCGGCGACCGGCCGATAACCGACGAGATCGGCCTCGGTTTCGGCATCGCGGCCGAGCGGTGCCTTGAACGAGACCGCACGGGACAGGATGCGGCCGTCGATCTCCGGCAGCGCCACACTCATCGCGAGATCGCGCGGGCCCAGGCCCCGGGTTCCGCCCCGCCAGCTATCCTCGTCATTGCCGGCAAAGACCACCTGTAGGACCGGACAATCGGGCTGCGCTAGCGGATCTTCGCCCGCCGCGGCATTAACCGAAAACCCGGTCGCGCTGAGGATCACCGCGGGCGGGGCCGCGGCAAAGACGTCGCCAAGCAATGCTGCGGCTTCACCGTCTTTGAGGCTCTGCACGAACACCGGCAACGGCCGCAAGCGGCGCGCCGCCAGCGCACCCACCAGCGCATCGACCGGCGCGGTGTTGCCCGATTGCACGAGCGCCCGGTAGAAGACGATCGGCACGACCCCGCCCGAGCCCCGCCATTCACGGGTGATGTCGTCCAAGCTCGGCAACGCGCGATCGGGCCAATAGAGGCCCGCGCGCAGCAGTGCGGCGGGTTCGGCCCATTCCGCGTCGTGCCCGATCAGCGAGCCGGCGTAACGCAGCAGATTTTCGGCGTTCGCCGGCCCGCCCTCAGCCAAATAGCGCCGCAGCCGATGAACGCTGTCGGGCGGCAGTGTCGATAATTGCGCCAGCTCCGGGTCGGGTCTGTCGTCGCCGGGCAACAATGCAAGCGGGATGCTGCGTTCGCGGCAAGTCTCGACGAGGCGCTCGACGCCATAGGGCCAATAGGCGCTGCCGCCTAATAGCCGCGCAATGGCGAGACGCGCGCCGGCGACCGTCTCCATGTAGAGGTCGACCGAGAAATTGTGGGCGAGCCGCAGGATCGGCGCGAGGCGCAGGCGCGGCGCCGTCGGGTTTCGTGCCCGGAGCCGGCTCTGTGCTGCGGCGAGCAACGCGATCTCGGTGTCGGCGCTCGACAGCAGCACGATGTCGCCCAGGCTCTGCGCGAGATCGACCGCGACCGAGCCGTCGGCGATCACCCCTGGCGTCGTCGCAAGAAGGTGCATTCAGCCGTCCAATGCCCCAAGAGCCGACATGATCGCGGCCCGATCGAGACCCTTGCGGCCGATGACGACGAGCCGGGTCTGCCGCTTCTCGTCGAGGCGCCACGGCCGATCGAAATGCCGCTGAAGGCGATCGCCGACGGCTTGCACGACCAGCCTTCGGTCGCGATCAGAAACATCGATGAAGCCCTTGACCCTCAGCACGTCATGCGCCGCGATCGTCGTGCGCAGTCGAGCAAGGAATGCCTGGCTGTCGCAGACCGGACCGGTGATCACGACAAAGCTCTCGAAATCGTCGTGATCGTGCTCGGCTTCCAAATCGTGGAGCGAGGGCCGCTCTTCGAGATCTTCTTCGGCCGCCACACTCAGGCCGAGCGCGATTTCGGGAGGCACCTTCCCCTCGCGGGTCGCGACGAGTTTCACGCCCGGACGCAGACGCGCAGCGATATCGCGGCGTAATTCCGGCAGACGTTCTGTACCAACGAGGTCCGTCTTGTTGAGGATGACGAGATCGGCGCAGGCCAGCTGGTCCGTGAACACCTCCTCGAGCGGATTGTCGTGTGCAAACGCCGGGTCCGCGGCGCGCTGGCGTGCTACGGCCTCGGGATCGGCGGCGAACAGCCCGGCTTCGACTGCGGCACTGTCGATCACCGTCAGCACGCCGTCGACCGTAGTGCCGGCGCGTATCTCCGGCCAGGCAAAGGCCTGCACCAGTGGCTTTGGCAAGGCCAGCCCGGAGGTCTCGATCAGGATGTGTTCGGGTGGGAGCTCGCGGTCGAGCAGCCGCGTCAAGGTCGGCAGAAAGTCTTCAGCGACGGTACAGCAGATACAGCCATTGGCGAGTTCGACGATATTGCCCTCCGTACAGGCTGCATCGCCGCAGCCGAGCAGCAGCTCGCGGTCGATGCCTAGCTCGCCGAATTCGTTGACGATGATCGCAAGGCGCCGCCCCTCGGAGTGCGCCAGCAAGTGCCGCACGAGGCTCGTCTTGCCGGCGCCGAGAAAGCCGGTGATGACCGTCGCCGGAACCCGCCGCATTTCAGTGACTCCCGGGCAGCGCCGAGGTCATGCACAGCGAAGTTTGCCCCTCACCCTCCCGCTTTGCGGGCCCCTCCCTCTCCCCGCAAGCGGGGCGAGGGGCCTTGCCGCTCTTCTCCCTCGCCTCGCGCAGCGGGGAGAGGGTCGGGGTGAGGGGCTTTTGCATTATTAGGCGTCCTTCAGCACCAGCGGCAGACCTGCCGCGACAAACACCACGCGGTCGGCGAGCGCGGCGACATCCTGGTTGAGCCGGCCCGCCGCATCGCGAAAGCGGCGGCCGAGCGGCGTCTCGGGGACGAGGCCCATGCCGACCTCGTTGCTGACGAGCACGACCGGGCCGGCAACCTCGCGCAAGACTCGCCGCAACCTATCCGCCTCGTGGCTCCATTGCCTGCCGGCGAGGAGCAGGTTCGACAGCCACAGGGTCAGACAGTCGACGAGAACGGGCCTTTCGGGTGCGGCCTCAGCTGCGATCGCCTGCCCGAGTGCCAGCGGCGCCTCGACGGTGTGCCAGAACGGGCCGCGGCGCGCCCGGTGGGCCGCGATGCGCTCGGCCATCTCGGCATCGCCCGGTTCGGCGGTCGCGCAGTAGGTGCCACAGCTCGCGGCGGTCTCGACGAGCTGCTCGGCATAGCGGCTCTTGCCCGACCGGGCGCCACCCAGCACCAGACTTATCGGGGGAAGGCGCGATCGGCCCGCGCCCGGCATAGCCATTGGTCCTCCCTCCTCCGCCCGAGGAATCGTCCCGCTTCGCGCGATGCGGAGGTCTCCTGGCTCGGGGTCGTCGCCCGCAGCGCCTTCCCAGCCGGGTTCCTCACCCTGACCAGTGGCCGTTGCCGCGGGCTCGCCGCTTACAGTTGCGGGGGCAGCGCCGGTGTTGCACCGGACTTCCCTGTCGCATCGCAAAAGTTACGGTAGCACACCACCGCGTGTTGCGTCATCCTTCTCGGCCTGTTTGGGAACCGGGAGGGCGATATGAAAATCGAGGGTGGGTGCCTGTGCGGCAAGGTGCGCTATTCGGCCGACGCGGAACCGGCCTTTGTCGGCGTGTGCCACTGCAAGGACTGTCAGAAGGAAACGGGAACCGCGTTCAACTTCGTCGTCGCAATACCAGCACCGGCATTGTCCTTGCAGGGCACGCTCAAGACATTCAGCGCTCCCGGCGACAGCGGCAAAGCGGTGCACCGGCGTTTTTGCCCCGAATGCGGATCGCAGATCCTTTCCGAGCCGGACGCACTGCCGGGTGTCGCAATCATCAGGGCGGGGACGCTCGACGATACGAGCTGGGTAAACCCGGCGATGGAGATCTATTGCGACAGCGCCCAGCCTTGGGTCCAGCTCGGCGGCGAGCGTCAGCGCTTCCCGAAAATGCCGCCGCGCCCGCCTGGGTGAGCGCGGCCGGCATTATGAAGCCAGTCCGGCGGCCTTCCGCAGGGCCTCGTTGATCCGCGATCGCCAGCCGGGGCCGGTCGCGCGGAAATGAGCGAGCACGTCGGCATCGAGCCGAATGCTGACTGCTTCCTTCGGCGAGGCCTTTTTCGGTCGCCCGATGGCCCTGGCTGGACGGATCAAACGATCGCCCTCGCGAATTTCTGCTTTCTGGAACCACTCTCGATCGAGATGGGGTGCGTCGTCGGGATCAACCCATTTGCTCGCGATAGTACTCTTCTTCATCGGCATGACCGTACCTCATGGAAATGATGCGCCGTCTGCCGCCCTCGCGCGGAGTCCACACTACGACGACAAACCTCCCGTGCAGCCATCCTGCGGTGATGAAGCGCGGCTCGCCATAATCCCGACGCTCGTCCGGCAGGGTCGCGCTGCGCCCCGCAAAAACCAATTCGGCGTCTGCAAAGTCCAGGCCTCGCTGGGCGATAGTTATCTGACGCTTCGCCTCGTCCCAGCTATTCACAAATTAATGTATATACAAGAACCTGTGGCTCAAGGCCGTCGCGCGGTTTGGTTGAAGAGGACGCGCCGTTCCTCCTCGGTCGGAGGCGCGGAGCGGCGCAATTCCTTGCCGAGATCGACGCCTCTTTGCACCGCCGGCCGCTGCTTGATCGTCTCGCGCCAGCGTGCGGCGTTCGGGAACTCGTCGAGTGGCTGACCGAGCGGCTTCGCGATCAGCACCCAAGGCCAGCTCGCCATGTCGGCGATCGAATAATCATCGAGGATGAATTCGCGGCCGTCGAGGCGGCGCTCTACAACGCCGAGGCATCTGTTGTATTCGTCGGCGTAGCGCTTGTGCGAGTACGGATGCTCGCCTCGCGCATAATTGACGAAATGGCTGAGCTGTCCGGCCATGGGGCCGAGATTGCCGACCTGCCAGAACAGCCATTCGAGGCATTCCTTGCGACCTCGGCGGGTTTGCGGCATGAAGCGGCCGGTGCGTTCGGCCAGATGAATGAGGATGGCGCCGGATTCAAACACCGGCACGGGCCCGTCCTCGTCGTCGTGATCGACGATCGCCGGCATGCGGTTGTTGGGGTTGATCGCGAGGAATTCCTGCTTGAACTGGTCGCCGCGCCCGATGTTGACCGGGATCATGCGGTATTCGAGGCCACACTCCTCGAGCATGATCGCGACCTTCCAGCCGTTCGGCGTCGGCCAATAATAAAAGTCAATCATCGCCGGTCACCCGCGCCCAGTTCAGCGATCTCCGAGGCGGAATAGCCGAGTTCGGACAATATTTCCTCCGTGTGCTCGCCGAGACGCGGCGCGCCGCGCCGGATGTCGGCCGGAGTGCGTGAGAATCGCGCCGCTGCCCGCGTCTGGCGCAACCGCCCGGCGGTCGGATGATCGGTCTCGACGACAAGGCCCAGCGCTTCGACCTGCGGATGCCGGATGACCAGATTGCGCGTCAGCACCGGGCCGCAGGGGACGCCGACTGCCGTAAGCCTTTCCAACCACTCGGCGGCCGGACGCTCCAGCAACGCCTCCTGGGTCAGCTCCAGCCGTGCATCGATGTTTTTCTGGCGTAATGCCGGCGTCTTGAACCGCTCGTCTGCGAGCCACTCCGGCCGTTTGGCGACCCGCGCCAGTCCGGTCCATTGGCGGTCGGTCAATGCCGCCACGGTCATGTACCCGTCGGCTGTCTCGTAGATCAGGTCGAACGCGCTCGCCGCCTCCTGCCGCTGGGGCTCGTCGCCGACAAAGGTCTGGCCGCCCATATCCGAGCTCCACATAAAGGCGAGCACCGCTTCCAGCATCGACAGCCGGACATGCTGGCCTTCGCCGGTGCGCTCGCGCGCCAGAAGCGCCGCAGTGATCGCCTGCGAGGCGGTGATCGCGGTCAATTTGTCGGGCAGGATCGTCCGCAACAGTCGCGGACGCGCCTCGTCCGATCCCGCCTGTACCGTCGCAAGCCCAGAAAAGCCTTGGATCACCGGGTCGTAGGCTGGTTTTGCCGCATAGGGGCCCTTTTCGCCAAACCCGCTGATCGAGACATAAACGATCTTCGGCGAGACCCCGCGAACCGCGTCCTCGCCCACCCCGAGCCGCTCAGCGACACCAGGGCGAAAGTTCTGGACAAAGACATCGGCGCCGGCGACCAGCCGCATCAGCGCCTGCAACCCGCCGGCGGTCTTCAGATCGAGGACGACCGAGCGCTTGTTGCGGTTGTTGTTCAGAAACGACGCTGTGAACCCGGCCCGCCGGTGGCCGCCGGCGCGCGTGGCGTCACCGCTGTCGGGGGCCTCGACCTTGATCACGTCGGCCCCCTGGTCGCCGAGGATCATCGTCGCCAGCGGCCCGGCAACGTTCGACGTCAGATCGACTACTCGATACCCGTGCAATGGACCCGGCATGCTCCACCCTGTCAAAGAACGCCTAGTGAAACCGCGGCTTGACCTCTTCGCACAGCAGGCGCAACGCCGTCATCACCTGCTCGTGTGGAATAAGGCCGCCGCAATTCAGTTCCGCGAGAATGCCGTCGATGCCGAGCTCGTCCTGCAGCGAACGCAGCTGCGCAGCGACGGCATCGGGCGTGCCGACCAGGACCTGACCGGTCAGCGCCTCGTCATAGGTCAGGTTCTCGATCCGCTTGAGGCGCTCGGCGCGGCCCTCGATCGCGCGGGTGCCGGCACGGCTCAGTGAATCCCGCAGACGCTGCGCCTGTTCCCGGTAGAAATGCATCAGGCTTTCCTTCGGCTCCGAGTACGCGCGCTCTTCGGTTTCGGCGAGATAGGTGGGAACCCTGAGATAGACCCCTCCCCTGCCCTCGTGACCAGCGGCCTTGCAGGCTTGGCGATAGGCTCGGATCTCCGGCGCAAATTCGGCGAACGAACCATAGCGGGCGTTGATAAAGATTGGCAGCCCGCGCGCTCCGACCGCGGGATAGGTGTCGGGGCTCGCCGCGGCGATGCGGATCGGCGGGTAAGGTTGCTGCAGCGGCTGCGGCGCCACCGTGATGTTCTTGAAGGCGTAATACTTGCCTTCATAAGAAAAGCCGGCCCGCGTCCACGCCAGCTCGAGAATGTCGAGCACTTCAATAAACCGATCGCGACTCTCGGCGTAGGAGACACCGTAATCTTCATAGGTACGCGGCAGTCCGCTGCGGCCGACGCCGAAAATGAGGCGCCCGCTGCTGATATGGTCGACGGTCGCTGCCTCCTCGGCAATGCGCAGCGGATGGCACAGCGGCAACACCTGGACCCCGATGCCGATCTTGATCCGCTCGGTGCGGGCGCCGACTGCGCTGGCGATGGCGAGCGGTGCCGACAGAACGGAGCGCTGCGGATCGAAATGAAGCTCGGCCAGCCAGATCGCATCGAGGCCCCAGCGTTCCGCCGCGTCTATTTGCGCGAACCCCTCCGCAAAGGCTTCCTGCTGGGTGCGGCCGGGAATGGCCGGAAACTGGTGAAACATGCCGAATTCCATCACGCTGACTCCGATCGCACTTCGCCGAGCCGAGGACTTGAAGAGGATAGCGCCTCACGCGGCCCTCCCGCTATCATTGCACGCATATCGTGTCAGCGGAGGACCGGTCGATGAAGCAATATTGCGACGGCGGCGAGGCGATCCTGGAGGCGTTTCGCAACCTCGGCCTCGATTACATCATCTCTTCGCCAGGCTCCGAGTGGTCGCCGGTATGGGAGGCGCTCGCCCGGCAAAAGGTCAACCAGAAGGCCGGTCCAGCCTACATCGATTGCTGGCACGAGACGCTCGCCGTCGACATGGCGATGGGCTACACGCAAATGACCAGCCGCATGCAGGCGGTTTTACTGCACGCCGGCGCGGGATTGCTGCAAGGCTCAGCCGGCCTGCACTCGGCGCTGCTCGCCGAGGTGCCGATGGTCGTACTGTCCGGCGAGTCGCTGAGCCTTGGGGAAGACCCGAAGCTCGACATCGAGCCGCAATGGTATCGCGCGCTCAGCATCGTCGGCGGCCCGCAGCGCCTCGTCGAGCCGGTGACGAAATGGGCGACCCAAGTCGGAAACGTGCACACCCTCTACGAGCACGTCGTGCGCGCCGGCGAATTCGCGCAGCGTACCCCGATGGGTCCGGTCTACCTCAACGCGCCGCTCGAGATGATGCTGCAGGAATGGACGCCGCCCGAAAAACCGAGGCAGATCCCGCCGGCACCCAAGACCCGCGCTAAGGATAGCGATGTCGAGAAGATCGCAGAGATGCTGATCAATGCGCGGAACCCGGTCATTCTCGCCGATACCTCAGGCCGCGATCCCGAGGCGTTCACGGCGCTGAGCGAGCTTGCCGCGCTCTTCGGCGTGCCGGTCGGCAGCGGCCGAGGTACAGCCTTCGCGAGCTTCCCGAAGAACCATCCGCTGCACCTCGGCTCCGCGATCGGCTCTTTCCTCGGCGATGCCGATCTGGTGCTGCTCGTCGGGTGCAAGGCGCCGTGGTATCCGCCAAGCCGCAAACCAACGACGGGCACGATTGTCGCGATCGACGACAACCCGCTCAAGGGCACGATGGTCTATCAGAGCCTGCAGGCCGACCATTACCTTGAAGGTGAAATAGCCAGCTCGCTGCGGCTGCTCATCGAGGCCGCGAAGGCGGCCGGGATCAGTCTTGGCAAGCATGCCGAGCGGCGCTCGCGATGGCAGCTTCATCACGACCGCACCGTCGCCGCGCAGCTCGCGGCCGAGGCCGAGGCCATGAAGGCCGACAAGATCGCGCTGCCGGCGCTGACCGGCGCGTTGCGTGAAACGATGCCAGCCGATGCGATCTATGTCGAAGAGACCATCACCCATGCCGGCATGCTGCAACAACATCTGCCGTGGACGCAGCCGCAGAGCTTCTTCCGCCCGGGCGGCGGCCTCGGCCAGGGGATCGGCATGGCGCTCGGTGTCAAGCTCGGCGCACGCGAGCGCCCGGTCGCGGCGCTGATCGGCGACGGCTCGTTCCTCTACAACCCGGTGGTTCAGGCGCTGGGCGCCTCTAAGGCGAGCGGCTTGCCGATCCTGGTCATCGTCTGCAACAACGGTCAATACCGCGCGATGCAGACCGGCCATCTACACCACTACCCCGACGGCGTCGCGCAGGAGGCCGAGATCTGGCACGGTGTGGCGATCGACGGCCCCGACTATGCCGAGCTCGGCAAGCCCTTCGGCTTTCACGGCCAGAAGGTCGAGAAACCTGCCGAGCTGCCGGAGGCGATCCGCAGCGCAATGCGCGCCGTCGATGACGGGAGGACCGCAATCCTCAATGTCGTGCTGAGCCAGTGAACGGGTTGGATCTCCCTCTCCCCGCTTGTGGGGCGAGGCAATTACTCCAATGCAGCTATCACGGCGCGGGGAAATGCGTGTGCAGTTCCTTGCGGCCGACTTTGGCGGGATCCGCGTCGATCAGGATGAACGCGAACACGCACGGCGCCGGCCCGTGGTTGACCCAGGCGTGCATCGTGCCGCGCTGCACGGCGAGATCGCCGGTCGTCATATGCACGACCTCGCCGCTGTCGAGCTCGAGGTCGCACTCGCCGGACAGCAGCAGCGCATAATCGAGCGTCTCGGTGCGGTGCATGAATTTTGGCGCGCTGGGCGCGAATTCGATGACGCGGATGACAGTGCCCTGCCCCGTGCCGACGTAATTGTAGCGTTTCACGAAGCCCGCGCGCTGCGCCGCCTCGGCCTCCTCTGAGGTAATGTCGACCGGCATCTCGTCGGTCGACCAGATCTCGCAGCCGGCGATATGCGGCCGCCCCAATCGGCTGACCGCTTGCAGCCGCTCATCGGTCTTGACGATCGCTTTGCCGCTTGCGTCGTGCCCGGTGACGATCCGCCTTACTTCCAGCGCCATGGCTTTCCTCCTCTGGGTTGTCTGGTCGGTCTTGCATTTGCCGGCGCGTCGCGCGACGCTAATGCATAGCAGATCGACCTGACGAGTGGAGGGATGCGGTGAACGATATTGCGCCGGCGCGGTGGAAGTGGGTGGGGACCCGGCCAATCCGTCCGGACGGGGTGCCGAAAGTGACGGGCCGCGCGATGTACGGCGCGGACATGGCGATGCCGGGCATGCTGTGGGGTAAGGTCATCCGCTCGCCGCACGCACACGCGCGCATCCGCTCGATCGACCCGTCGAGGGCGCTGGCCTTGCCCGGGGTCAAGGCGGTGGTGACCGCTGCCGATTTCCCGGACCAGAAGTTCGCCTATGTCGGCCCCGAGCGCGTCCAGCAGAATGCCTGGCACATCACCCGCAACGTGATGGCGCGCGAGAAGGCGCTCTACGAGGGCCACGCGGTCGCTGCCGTCGCGGCGATCGACAAGGCCACCGCCGAGGAGGCGGCCGCACTCGTCGACATTGACTACGAGGTGTTGCCGCACGTCATCGATGTCGACGAGGCGATGAAGCCCGATGCCCCGCTACTGTTCGAAGACATGATCACGCGCGGCATCGAGCCGGCACCGACCAAACCCTCGAACATTGCCAAGCGCGTCGAGTTCACGATCGGCGACATGGCGGCGGGCTTCGCCGCGGCCGATGAGATCGTCGAGAAGGAGTTCAAGACCGCGGCCGTGCACCAGGCCTATATCGAGCCGCATGCCTGCATCGCCCGGGTCGACGAGGACGGCCAGGTCGAGATCTGGGGTTCTAGCCAGGGGCATTTCCAGATACGCGCGATGACCGCGAACTTGCTCGGCATGCGGGTCGGCGATATCCGCGTCTACCCGGCCGAGATCGGCGGCGGCTTTGGCGGCAAGACGATCGTCTATCTCGAGCCGGTGGCGACCCTGCTCGCCAAGAAATCGGGACGCCCAGTGAAGCTTGTGATGAGCCGCGAGGACGTTTTCAAGGCCACCGGCCCCACCTCCGGCGCCTCGATGCGAGTCAAAATCGGCGTCAAGAAGGACGGCACGATCACCGCCGCCGAGGGTATGTTCAATTACCAGGCCGGCGCTTTCCCGGGTTCACCGGTCATGAACGCCTGCATGTGCGGGTTCGCCCCTTACAACATCGCCAATGTCCACACGATCGGCTACGACGTCGTCTGCAACCGGCCGAAATCGGCCGCCTATCGCGCGCCAGGCTCGCCGATCTCGGCCTTCGGCGTCGAAAGCGTGCTCGATATGCTGGCCAAAAGGATCGGCATGGACCCGCTCGAATTGCGGCTCAAGAACGCCGCACGGCCGGGCACACAGACGGTCTACGGGCCGAAGATGTCCCATGACGGCTATGCCGAGACCGTCGAGGCCTTGGTCAACCACCCGGCTTACAAGACGCCGCTGGGCCCGAACCAGGGGCGCGGCGTCGCCTCGGGCTATTGGTTCAACGGCGGAGGTGAATCGAGCGCCAGCGTGCAAGTCAACGAGGACGGCACGGTCATCGTCGCGACCGGCAGCCCCGACATCGGCGGCTCGCGCGCCTCGATGGCATTGATGGCGGCCGAGACGCTCGGGGTCGACTACGGCCAGATCCGCTCGATCGTCGCCGACACCGCCTCGATCGGCTTCACCGGTGTGACCGGTGGCTCGCGCGTCACCTTCGCCACCGGCATGGCGGTCATCGAGGCGAGCAAAAAGGTCGTCGACGAATTGCGCGCGCGGGCAGCGCTGATCTGGGATGTTGATGTCGACGGCGTCATCTGGGAGGACGGCCAGGCCAAGCCTGCGAGTAGCAATGTCGGCGATTTCCCGCCAATGCCGTTGAAGGAGCTGGCGGCCAAAAAGGCGCTGACCGGCGGCCCGATTACGGCGGCCGCCTCGGTCAATGCCGGCGGCATGGCGCCCGGATTCTCGACGCAGTTCTGCGATGTCGAGGTTGATCCCGAGACCGGCAAAGTGACGATCCTACGCTTTGTCGCGGCGCAGGATGTCGGCTGCGCGATCCACCCCTCCTATGTCGAGGGCCAGATCCAGGGCGGTGTGGTGCAGGGGATCGGCTGGGCGTTGAACGAGGAGTACATCTACGACAAGAACGGCCGCCTCGATAACCCCGGGTTCCTCGATTACCGCGTGCCGGTCTCTTCCGACCTGCCGATGATCGATGCGGTGCTGGTCGAGGTGCCGAACCCGGCGCACCCCTATGGCGCCAAAGGTGTCGGCGAGGTTAATATCGTCCCGCCAATGGCGGCGATCGCCAACGCGATCGACAGCGCCATCCACCGGCGCCTGACCGAGCTGCCGATGTCGCCGCCCAAGATCCGCGCCGCCTTCGACCAGGGCCATGCCGACGATTAATGCCGGCCCCTCACCCGCCTCGTTGCGCTCGGCACCCCTCCCCTTCCCTCACCCGCTTGCGGCGGAGGGTTCGGGTGGGGGCTTGTCGGGTGAGGTATCGCCGTAAAAGGGAGCTGTAGGATGACGGCGCGGGTTGTGTTCACGACCGGTTTCAGCCGCCGCTACACCGGCGGCGTGCGGGAATTTACGGTCGAGGCCAAGAACCTGCGCGGCGTCATCAAGGAGATGGACCGCCTCTACCCCGGTCTCGGTGAGCATCTCGAAGAGGAAACTACCGTCGCGATCGACGGCTCCCTCCACGAGACCGCGTACTTCCAGCCGATCCGCGAAGGCTGCGAAATCTTCTTCATCCCCAAACTCGAAGGCGGCTGACGGGATTCAATCTCTGGCGTGCGCGGTAGGTCAGGAAAATCGAGGCGCGTTAAGCAATCTGATTTGTCAGCCACGCAGGCCGGAATTGCGCCCATTAATGTAGCGTCGATTCGTTGGGCACCGAATCGGACGTATCATCCGCAGGATCCGAATCTATATCGGTTGCAATCTCCCGCTCGCGCGGCTTTGTTGCTTCTCGCTCAGCTAGCAGCCGTTGGCCAAAGCTTCTCTCAAAAGCCTCAACAAATCTCGGATCTGACCTCACTGTCTCAAATACCGGCCACTCCCGGAAGTTTTCAATTTTCATAGTACTTGTCTCGATAACACGCGGCATTAACGAAATGACCGTCTCGATTTCGTCCTTCACTGCAGCTACGCATATACGATAACTATCAGTTGACGCACTCCAATCTTCGCCATCTAATATCTGACTAGACAGTTCTATGTTTCCTCCCAGTTTTTCTGCGTTAGCATAGTTAACGACCATCATCTTTCTGATAGCTTCCGTACCGTGCTTTTCATCTCATAAAGTCCGAACCTCAGCATTTTAGCCGCCAACTTATACTTCCTTTTAGTAATCAGGCCGTAGCTAAAATGGTTTAATGTGTTTGCCGCTCGCTTAATATCCTCTGGCAGGAGTTTCCGTCAAACTACCTGCACTAACTTCATTCCGAATTCTAACACTACTGCAACAGCGTGTTCATAATACCTGGCACTTATAACAATAGTCTCACCAATATTTTTATCTTCAAGAGAACACCCGTGGTCCTTACATATCTTTAGATACTGTTCTGAAATTACACCCCCGGTATGAGTAAATAAATTTCGACGCTCACATATTTCGATAAAATCCGGCCAGATGTCGAGATCCTTTGTTAGCGGCATGTTAAGCTTAGATTCGAGCCAGCTAATTTGTTCAGAATGACTCTTTCGGATCACGGTTTCTATTTCCTTATCTATAATTCGTTCGCGTGCGGCCTCGACAGATCCGATTTCGATTAGGTCCTTAAATGAGAGGTTCCGCTCAGACGATGATAACAACTCCGGCCGCTCCATGAATATCACTCGAATTAAGTCTGAGAGAAATTTGTCGTACGCACTGACTAGTCTAACCAGGAACATGTTTGGCAAGCTCGCAACGCCGGCTCGTATCGAGGTGCCTCTCTCTATACGTCTCGTGAGCTCACCAAGATATTCGATGCTGAGGGAATATGTCTCAAATTCTCCCTTTTCTAAACAGACGCCGCGTTTTCGAGTGAACTCGCGTACCGATCGGTCGTCCATTAGCTGGAGAAGTACCGGTAACATCCGCATTATGAACGGGACCGTGTTTTGAAAAATATTGATTGAATTTTGAAAGGAAGCGGCCAAGCTCTCAAATTCATTACGCGGAGCTGGTTCCGCAGACACGGCTGCATCGCTCTGGGGATGCTCGTCCCCCTTCCAATGGTCTACACGATCCTTGTTTTCGGAAATAATGAATGCATCCCATATTTTCAGAGGGCCGTTGTCCATTCTGAATTTGGCGTAGAAGCTCTTTGTTGGTTGTGACATTCGGGCCTCCTGATCGGGGAATGTAAGCGGTGAGTGTCAGTGACAGGTTATCAAGCTCTCGGTGGGTTAGCCGCAGCTGCCTTGATGGGTAGTGGTCTCGCCTTCGGCCCACACAGGTTCCGCTGAGCTTCGGATCCGCCTTCGAAGGCGGGTCCGCAATGCGGCAATGCAATTAACCGGGGTTTGAGAAGCCGCAATGGCGGCGCGTGCGCCTGAGCCTGAGCAGCTACTCCTGATCGTGACCGGTATTCGCTCTTTTGCTGAGAGCGTTTTTCGGCTTCACCACCCAGAAGTGTGGCGAGAATCGCTTGAAGGATGAAGTGCTGCTCCCGCGAGGCCTCTGTGTAATATTGGACTGCGAGGAAAGATGAGCAAGTGCTCCCGATGTGAGCGACTCGCCAGCTGTTGGCGTCGAGATAGGACCCGATTGCCTCACTGGCGTTTCATATTGCGAGCCAGGTTTCTGGGCGGGCGGCGAGTCTGTGGGCAGCAGTGCCCGCGACCTCCCGCCCGTATCGGTCAAGGAGCCGGCGACGAATGAGCAAGAAGACCACCATCCAACTTTCGGAAGACCTTCCCAGCCGCGCGAGGCGCAAAGCTGCTGAAGGACGGACCCTTGGTTCGCTGATCGAAGATGGGCTGCGGGCGATCGTCAGCGATAACCCGAGGCCCGCGGAGAGGAAGCGGGTCATACCGAGGATCAGCAAGGCCGGCGCTGGGCTTATGCCAGAGGTCGATCTGACCAATCCTCGGGCGCTTCAGGAGGACGAGGATTTAGAATACGTTCGGCGGATGCAGCGTTCTGGATGATCTTGCGGCGCTGTCGCCAGCATAATTGGTTGAAAGCAATGTAAAATAACGGTGCTCGACCGGAAACCCGCCGCAATCTCGTGATATCGAGCCCGCTTCGGGAAGGTAGTGGCACTGATTTTCTTGGATGATAGGTGTATGCACCAAGCGACGGCGGAGAGATTGGCTGTTGTTGGTCGCTGTTCCCGCTGTTATTGCTCGCTGTTTTCGCTGTTATTTCGCCGCGGTGATTGCCACGAACCGTGGAATTCCGCGGCTTTCGCCGGATGGCCTGCTGTTTTTTCCGTGGAAAAACAGCGAAAACAGCGGCGGCTCGTGGTTGCGCCGATTTTGCCCTAGGCTGGCCCTCACCACTCTGGGAGGACCGTCATGAGCACAGTGCCGAAGCGATTGCTGATCAAGAACGGGACGCTGATCGACGGGTCGGGCCGCGAGCCGGTTCCGAATACCTTCATTGTCATCGAGGGCAGCAGGATCACCCAGGTCGGCGGCGCCGACGGCTCCGCGCGGCCCGAGGACACGGTCATCGATGCGGCGGGCAAATTCATTCTGCCGGGCCTTATCGATGCGCATTGCCACATCTCGCTGCACCAGGGCGCATTGCCCGGTGTCAGGTATACGTCGAGCGCCGGGTTCTGCACTTTGTGGGCGGCCTATGCGATCGGCCGCGTGCTGCGCGCTGGCGTCACGAGCATTGTCGTGCCCGGCGGCAAATGGTTCACCGATGTGACCGTGCGCGAGGCGGTCGCGGCCGGGCTCATCGAGGGGCCGCGGATGATCGTCGCCAGCCGTGCGCTGAGCAATTACGGTGGCATCTTCGATCCCGACCCCTACCCCGCCTATGAAGGAACCCCGGCGGATGCCGCCGGCGTGTTGTGCAACACCCGCGACGAGTTCATCCGCGAGACGCGCAAGCAGTGCAAACGTGGCGTCGATCTGATCAAGATCGCCGATTCCTACTGGGGCGACATCCAGACCTGCGCCGATGAGGAGATCGCCGCCGTCGCCGACGAAGCGCACCGCCACAATGTCAAGGTCGCGATCCATTCGCGCGGCTCGACCTCGACCCGCGCCGCCGCGAAGGCGGGTGTCGATCTGATCTATCATGGCGATCTCGCGACCGAGGCCGATCTCGACATTGTCGCCAAGGCCGGCATGCCGATCGCGCCGGTGCTGACCTCGCCTTGGCTCGGCTCGACGCTCGGGGTCGGCGCGCGTATCGGCGATCGGCTGGGCGCGCAGCTTCGGACCTCCTACCGCATGATCCGCAATGCGCGCGACCGCGGCATCCCGGTCCTCGCCGGCAGCGACACCGGGAACGCCTCGGCTTTTGCGCATGGAAAATGGCACGGCAAGGAGGCGGAGCTGTTCGTCAGCGAGATCGGCATGACGCCGATGGAGGCGATCCTCGCCAATACCAGCGGCAATGCGTGGCTCATGGGCCTCGACGGCGAGGTCGGCGTCGTCGCTCCCGGCAAGCTCGCCGATATCGTGATCTGGAACAGCAATCCGCTCGCCGACATCACCGTGCTGCAGCGGCCGAGCGAGATCTCTGCCGTTGTCAAGGACGGCCGCATCGTCGACAGCACGGCGCATGGTTTCCGCGAACTGGCAGAGGAGCCGCCCCGGGCTCGGATGTTGGCGGCGGGTTAGCGCGGATCAGAGGAGCTTCGGCAGGTCGGTCAGGGAGGAGACCACGTGATCGGGGGCGTGGCCCAATTCCTCGGCGCGGCCGCGCAACATGCCGTAGACCGTATCGGCGCCCGCGCCGCCGCGGCGGATCCATGCGACATTGAAGCCGAACGCCTTCGCCCCGGCGGCGTCGAAGCCGTTCGACGAGACGAACAGCACCTCGTCGTTTCTGATACCGAGCACCTGCTCGACCAGTGCGTAGCAGGAGGGATGCGGCTTGTACGTCCGCGCTGTATCGACGCTGATCACCGCCTCGAAACAGCGCTCGAGCCTGCTGTTTCGAACGAGCGCGTCGAGCATGTCCGGGCTGCCGTTCGAAAGGATCGCGAGCCGGCGCCCCGCGAGCGCGGCGAGCGCTTCGCGCGCCTCGGGATAGGGATCGAGATGCAGGTAATTATCCAGCAGCGGCGCTCTAATGGCGTCGCTCGGCTCGACCACGGCGGCCTTCAGCGCAAACTCGAGCGCGGCTCGCGTCACTTCGCGGAAATCGGCGTATTCCTGCAGGAGAGCGCGCAGCCAAGTGTATTCGAGCTGTTTCAAGCGCCACAATTGTGCGATCAGCTCACCCTTGCCGGGACAAAGCGCTTCGGCCTTCGCCAGCACCGACTGGGTGTCGTAGAGCGTGCCGTAAGCGTCGAAAACCAGCGCCCGGATCACGGTCGCTCATCCCACCGTCTCGAACTCGATCCGGCGCGCTTCACAGACCCTCTTGGAAGCATCCAGAATCTCCAGCCGGACATCACTGGCGTTGGCAGCGTTTCTGGCACACAGATACACTCTGTTGACTCTGTCCGGACTGTCTTTCACCGTTCGCGAGGTATTTTTCGGCTTCGGACCACACACGTACGATGAGCCCATTGGACGCCGCGTGGCAACAATTGATCTCCGCGTTACACGCGTCCGGCCGCAAGGCTGCACTCGCGATCACCGGCGGCGGCAGTGGGGCGATCGGCGAGCTGCTTCGTGTACCCGGCGGCTCCCGGCTCTTGATCGAGGCGCAGGTTCCCTACGACGAAATGGCGCTGGCGACATTTCTCGGCTTTGCACCGGTACAGGCGTGCAGTTCCGAAACCGCAATCGCAATGGCACAAAGCGCACGGGCACGCGCGGCCAGGCTGATGCCGGCGGGTACCGATCTGGTGGGCCTCGGCGCGACGGCGGCACTGGTGAGCGATCGCCCGCGCCGGGGCGAGCATCGATTTCACATCGCATTCGCCAACGCCGCCGGCATCGCGCACTGCACTTGCGTGATGGCCAAGGGCCGACGCGATCGCGCCGCTGAAGAAGACCTCGTTTCGCGCGCGATCGTGCTGTGGCTGGCCCGCGCATGCGGGATTGCCGCACCGTCGCCGCAGAGCCTGCTCGATGCGGATGAACATTGTGCGGAGGCGGTCGTCGCACCCCTGGATACGATCGATCAGCTCTTGGCGGGCGAGCTCGATCGCGTCACCGTCCAGCCCGATGGCCAAATGTTGCTGTCGGCGTCACAGTCCGTTGTGCTGTTCCCAGGCTCTTTCAACCCGCTGCATGAGGGACATGTGTTGCTGGCGCGGGTCGCCGAAGAGCTGCGGCAACAGCCATTGGCGTTCGAAATCTCGGTCACCAACGTCGACAAGCCGCCGCTGGCGGGCGAGACGGTGAAACACCGCATCGCGCAATTCGCCTGGAAGTCGCCGGTCGAACTCACAAGAGCGCCCACCTTCGTCGAGAAGTCGCGCTTGTTTTCGAGGACAACGTTTGTGATTGGCGCGGATACAGCGGAGCGGCTGGTTGCGCCGAAATATTATGGCGATGACGAGGTTCAAATGCACGTCGCGCTCGAGGAAATCGCCAGTTCCGGGGGCAGCTTTCTGGTGGCCGTGCGCATCGACGCGGCGGGGCGCGTGCGCGCACTGAACGACATCCCGGTGCCGCCGCGCTATGCCGATCTCTTCTCCGAAATCCCCGAGCACCGTTTCCGCCTCGACATCTCCTCATCCGAGATCCGCGCCCGGGGAGATCCAGACCTGGGACGCGCTGCTGGTAATTGGTAGCGAGCTCCGTCAGACCTTCTCCAATCGCACCGGCGGGCGCGACAGCCTCTGCCAACAACTCGATACAAACTGGTTCGAGATACCGCGCCCCAGTCGCTGTATGCGCCGACAAGCCGTCGCGGATGCGCTCGACAGCTGTCGCAACATCGTCTCAAGAGTCTTTTGCCTCTTGCGCTGCGGGCTCAGCTCGAGCGCAGGATGACACTCGGATCCGGGAAGCGATAGAAGCTCGGCAATCAGCCATCCGTCTTCTTCGAGTGGCGGTTCTCGTTTCGCTTGCCAGGATGATCGGAATATGCTGGTCGGTCAATCATAGGGGATTGCGCGGAAAAAAAGGGAGGCCGATGGAGAAGCAAAGCATACGCGGCTTCTTAACAATGGTGGAGCGTGACTTCCCGGAGGAGATCGTGCGCATCGGCGAACCGGTCCGGCGCGAACTCGACATCACCTCGACCGTCTTTGAACTCGAGCGCGCCGGCCGCAGTCCCATCGTCATCTTTGAACGCGTCGAGGGATTCGAGATGCCGGTCGTTACCAATCTCGCCGGCAACCGACGGCTAATCGCCGCCGCCATGGGGGTGGAGCCGAGCGCGCTCGCGACAACTTTCCGCGAGCGATGCCGGAACTATCGGCCAGTCGAACGCGTCGATCGCGCACCTTGGCAAGAGGTGGTGATCGAAGGTGACGCTTTGGACCTCACCAATTTGCCGATCCCGGTGCATTTTGCGGTCGACGCCGCTCCCTACATCACCGCTGGCCAAATCTGCGCCCGGGACCCAGAGACTGGGGTCGACACGACGGGATTCCATCGTCTGATGTTGAAGGGACACAATCGTCTCGGTGTCTCATTACATTCACGCCGCCGCATGTACGAGTTCCATCGCCGCGCCGAAGCACGAGGCGAACCCTTGCCGGCGGTCGTCACGCTCGGCATCCATCCGATCCATTACATGGGCTCGATGGCCTATCACTATCCGCCGAATGTGCGGAAATACGAAATCATCGGCGCCCTATTCAATGAGCCCTACCGCGTCGCGCGCTGCGGCACTGCTGAGCTTGACGTGCCCGAAGGTGCCGAAATCGTCATCGAAGGCAAGATCCTCAATGATGTTCGCGAGCCGGAAGGGCCGTTCAGCGAATTTACCGGTTACGCCTCGTACCGCAGCACCGAGAACGTCTTTGTCGCCGAACGCATTCAGATGCGCAGCGACGCAATGTTTCACTCGATTGCTTCGGGCACCGCCTCGGATCACATACTTATTAGCTGCGTGGCCCGCGAAGGCGAGATCCTGAACTCGCTTCGCCGCAACCTGCCCAATGTCATCGCCGTCCACGTTCCGACGATCACCTGCGGCGCCTTCATGGCCGTCATTCAAATGAGAAAGACCGCCGCGGGCCAGCCGCAACAGGCGATCATGGCAACCTTCGGTACCGAGACGTACTGCAAATGCGTGGTCGTCGTCGACGAGGACGTCGATATCTTCAACCTCGCCGATGTGATGTGGGCCGTCGCCACGCGCACCCGCGCCGACCGCGATTTGGTCTTCGTCCAGCGCGCGATGGGTGCGATCCTCGACCCGACCTCCGATCCGATCGACAATACCTTGACTAAGGTTGGCGTCGACGCGACAAAACCGGGTGGCGCCGATTTCGCAGAGCGTCTCACCATTGCCGAGGAGCAACGCGCCCGGGTGCGCCGTATTCTATCAGCCTCCGGCGTATCAATTTAGCCAAGCCGAATTTGCGTCGCCTGATTACCTCGAAAATGGAACCCTTAATTCATGCGGGCTCAGATCGACCCCGATTGCCGGTTTGGGCTCGAATATACCACCCTGAGCCGGCTCCATCTCGATATGTCGTCGATGCAGTGCAACCAGTGTGGAGCGATGCCCGATGGAGACGATGGTCGTGTTGGGTAGAACCTCGCTCAGCATGCGGTAGATTTCTGCTTCCAGCTTCTCGTCAAGCGCCGATGTCGCCTCATCGAGGAACAGCCAATCGGGTTTGTCGAGAATAGCCCGCGCAATAGCCAAACGCTGCTGCTCGCCGCCTGAAAGGCGCTGGGCCCAATTGTTCTCGCTGTGAATTTCGGTGGCAAGCGATGCGAGACGGGTGAGCTCCAGCGCTTCGCGCACGGCCTTGTCACCGTAGGTCCCTAGGGCGGAAGGATAGGCCACCGCGGTTTCCAACGTGCCCGAAGGTACATAGGGCCGCTGCGGCAACAGCATCATGTTGGCGTCGGCAGGGCGGTCGATCGTACCCCGTCCATAGGGCCAGATCCCGGAAATTGCGCGAAACAAGGTCGACTTGCCGGAGCCGGAGGGCCCGGAGACCAAGGTCGTCGTGCCTGCCTCGATCGTCAGCCGGTCGGCGCGTACGATCTCGCGTCCATCCGGCAGACATAATACGAGGCCGCGCAAAACCAGATCACGTCCGAAATGCTCAGTGCGTTCGATGCGCGGCGGTTTCGTGCCAAGCTCACGCGCCTTCTCGATGGCCGAGCGAAATGTCGCCAAACGTTCGACTACAGCCTTGTAAGACGCCAGCGATTGGTAGCGGGCAATAAAGAAAGTGAGCGCGGATTCGACCCGGCCAAAGGCGCCGGCCGTCTGCGTCATCTGTCCAAGAGTGATCTTCCCGAGGAAGAAGTAAGGCGCGACGATCAGATAGGGAATAACCACGTTGGCCTGGAAATAGGTCGTTGTAAATGTCAGAAGCTTCAGGGAGCGGCCGACAATGGCATAGAAGTTCGACACGATTGAGCCGAACCGGCCGCCCAATATTTGCCTTTCCGCGTTCTCGCCGCGGAGCAGCGCCACCTGCTCGCTGTATTCGCGCAAGCGGGCCAGCGCGAACCGAAAATCGGCCTCATAGCGCTCCCGACTGAATTCGAGCTGAACGAGCGGCTTGCCGATCAGATGGGTCAGCCAAGTGCCGACAACCGAAAAGACCAAGGCGGCCCAGAACGGCAGTCCGGGGACGGCGAGATCGGTTCCCGGGACAGTGAAGTCGACAGGGATCGTCCAAAGAATGATCGAGAAAGATACGAGCGTCGACACCGTCGACAATAGGCTGATCGAGAAGGCGTAAGTCGAATTCAGAAAATTGCGGACATCCTCGGCTATTCTCTGATCGGGATTGTCGGCAGCCTGGCCGATGAGCGCCGCACGATAGAGGCCGCCATCGTTGAGCCAAAGACCGTAATACCGCTCGCTCATCCAGCGTCGCCAGCGGATCTTGAGCACGGACTCGGCGTAATATTCAATCAGGCCGCTGACAACCGCGATCGCCGCCCAGAAGAAAAATACCCCGAACAGCAGCGACCAGAATGC
>Ga0182033_10000114_pt1 | contig 35298 bp, 35 predicted proteins | sample tim00Cox0000000H_FD_125968 | JGI IMG/M metagenome (GOLD analysis project Ga0182033, IMG submission 125968) | Lab enrichment of tropical soil microbial communities from Luquillo Experimental Forest, Puerto Rico - timezero.00C.oxic.00.000.00H | ecosystem: Environmental > Terrestrial > Soil >...
AAGAACTGCCCAATACAAGCGGCTTTGTACAGGTCTTGGAAAGTCGTGGAAAGTCAACGAAATGACCAACATTAGAATGGCATTCAAGAGGTCGGGGGTTCGACTCCCCCTGGCTCCACCAAACATTTCGCCGATGTTGCGAGCGTCCTGAACCGCCGGGTGCAGCGGTGAATCCCACCGGCGCCAAGCCACTGATCGCGCTGACCGGAGCGACCGGCTTCATCGGCCAGTACCTGCTGCGCGAGTTGCCCAAGCGCGGCTATCGCATGCGCGTGCTGCTGCGGCGTCCCAGCATCGTGCCGATGGAGTCCGCGAGCGCCGTGGTCGGCGACTTGGCGCGGCCGCAAAACATGGCGGCGGCGCTCGCCGACGTGCACGCGGTGATCCATTCCGCCGGCGTCGCCCACGCCATGTCGGGCCTCCCCGAAGATGACTACCGCGTGCTCAACACCGAGGCGACGCTCGGGCTTGCGCGCGCCGCCAAGCGCGCCGGCGCCAAGCGCTTCGTGTTTCTCTCCTCGATCCGCGCGCAGTCCGGGCCGACCGCGGAGCGCGTCCTCACCGAAGCGCAGGAGCCGCAGCCGACCGACGCCTACGGCCGCTCCAAGCTCGCCGCCGAGCAAGGGTTGGCGGAGCTCGATCTCGACTGGATCGCGCTGCGGCTCGTGCTGGTCTATGGGCCCGGCGTGAAAGGCAACATGGCGCAGCTGGTTCGCTTCGCGCGCTCGCCTTATCCACTGCCTGTCGGCGGGCTCACCGGCCGCCGCTCGCTGCTCGCGCTCGACAATCTGGTCGCTGCGATCGACACGGTGCTGTCGGCGGCGGCGCAGCTGCGGCGGCCGTTGATCGTCGCCGATCCGGTGCCCCTGACTATTCCAGAAATGGTCAGCGCTATGCGCCGCGGGCTTGGACGCAGGCCGGGCCTTATTCCAATGCCACAACGGTTGCTGGAAGCGGCGCTGCGCGCCACGGGACGCGAGGAGATCTATCAGCGGCTGTCGGGCTCGCTGGTGGCGGACCCCGCCGCGCTCACGCGGCTTGGCTGGCAGCCTGCTGTGGCGACGGCTGAAGGCTTGGCGGCCTTGGCGCGAGGCGGATGACGGCGGGGTGCAGCCCCGATCGGCCTCATGCCGAGGAGCGCACGAAGTGCGTGTCTCGAAGCATGAGGCCGCCCCATCCTTCGAGACGCGTCGCTGCGCGACGCCTCAGGATGAGGCGGAGAGAGAGCTGACGCCTGCTCCTACCGCGTCAGCACGATGAAGTCGGTGCCTTGGCCGGTTTCGGGGCCGAGGCCCTGATCCGAGATGAGCAGCGAAGCGCCCGGCGACATCAGCTCGGAAATGCGGTCGGTCGCCTCTTGCGGGATGGTGACGCGTTCGAGCGCCTCGCTCGCGGTCGACGAGGGGCCAATCCACTCCGCGGGCCGGCCCTTCTCCCCGCGTTTCACCGTCGCGGCGGTGCGCGGCATCGAAACCACGTTCCAGCGCATCGTGGTGTTGTCGTCATTGAGTGCGAGCGCGGTAAAGACGTGGGTGCCGAGCGGCTTCTCCGGCTGCTCGAAGGTCACGGGCACGCTGAACAGCGGCTCGAAGCCCTTGCGCACGAACAGCTTGCCTTCCTTGCGGCTGATGAACACGGAGATCGGACCGGGGCGCAACGGCCGCACCTCCGCCACGCCGCTACTGTTGTTCATGGCGTTGCGCAGGCGGCGCGCGTTCGTCAGATCGAACTGATCGTAAGCCGATTTCACCACGTCCGATGACGTCGTCGGCGCTTCGCGCGGCTTGCCCATGGCGTAAGCCATGGCGTCGAACGCGGGATCGCCTGCCTTGGAAGCATCCGACGCGGTGCCGTTACGCTTGGCGCCGAGCAGCACGACGCCGTTGGCATCCCTGACGACGTCAGCCGGCGCAGCCGGCTCGTTGCGCGCTTCCAGCGATTCCTGTTTGTACGTGAACAGCCGCGCGTTGGACACCGGCACGGGCGTAAGTTCCCCGCGCGCGATCACGACGCGCACGCCAAGTCTGGTGATGCCCCACAATTGGCGCGCGAACGCCTCGGGCAGCCGAATGCAGCCGTGCGAAGCCGGCGTGTTGGGAACGACGCCCTGGTGCATGGCAACGCCCGACCAGGTGAGCCGCTGCATGTAGAACATCGGCGCGTCGCCGTAGAGATTGGAGCGGTGCCAGCGATCCTTCTGGATGATGCTGAACACGCCGGGCGGAGTCGGATGGCCCGGCGTGCCGGTCGAGACGTGGGTGTGCGCGATCGGCTGGCCGTCCGAATAGAGTGTCAGTTTCTGGCGATCGAGGGAGATGTAGATACTCAGCACTCCCTTCGCCTTGGCAGCGATGCTTTCCGGGCGCTCCTCGTCTTTCTTCGCGGCGTCCTTGTTCTCGCGCGGCGCCGTGCTGGCGCGCGCAGGCCTGGCCGGGCGCGCATAGCCTCCCTGCCAGCCGCCACCCCATGACGGACCGCCACCCTGAAAGAAGGAAAACGCGTGCGCCGGGGCGGCGAGACCGGCCAGCAGGATCATGCTACCGGCGGCGCCCAGAAGTGCTTCGCGATATGGAAAAAGCGAGCGATGACCCAGATTGGGTCGCGGAATCGACATAGGCCCCCTCGTTGTTGCGCGCGCCTGCGGAGGCAGACGCAAATCGGCCTCAGAAGCATTAGTCGCGCCCGGCGGCGAAAAGGTTCGAGCGCCGGAACGCGTGGCTTTTCAACAAATTGAAGCGACGAAAGTTCCTCAGGCAGGCGCGCCATCCGTCCCGCCAGCTCAATCCTTGAACGGGTCGAACACCTCGGCGCCCGCCATCAGCACGGCGAATGGGCGCAGCGTGTGCTCGATCTTCACCGTGCCGGCGTGACGCGCGAGCACGTCCGGGAGCCGCCGATAGGCCTGCGGCGCCTCGTCGAGGCCACCGCCGACGAGGCGCACCCCCTTGTCGCGCAGCCAGGCCTGCATCTCGTCGTGACGGACGCGGCCCGGCTGGCGCAGCCGTTTGCCGGTCGCTGGATCCTTGATGAATCGGCCGCGCGCTTCGGTGCGCGACATGATCCGTCCGGCGCCGTGCACGGTCGAGTACAAGCTCGCCGCGGAAGCCGCGCTCTCCACACCGGCGAGGATGACGGCGTCGTCGCCCATGGAGCCGCCGACAAAGCCGCGCCGGCCAGGGAAGGCCGGCGTCGCGCCTTTGCGCACGACCCACAGCTCGCGATCGCCATGGCGCTCGCGCCAGGCGTAGTTGTGATGATTGTGCACGCTGTCGAGCGCCTCGCCGCCGATGATCGTGCACACGCGCTCGACCACCCATTCGCGCCCGGCATAGGCGTATTGGCCGGCAAGCGTCATGCCGGCGAGATATTGCTGCCCGAGATCGGAATCCTGGTGCAACAGGGTCGGCGCGACGTCGATGCCTTCCTTGCCTCCGGCGAGTTTCAGGAACGCGGTCGCGGTCTTGTGCCCCAGGCCGCGCGATCCGAAGTGCACGCCGATCCAGACAAAACCCTCCTCGTCCTCGAACAGATCGACGTAGTGATTTCCCGAACCGACGGTGCCGAGCTGCTCGCGCGACATCGTTTTGAGGCGGCCGACGACTTCGCATTCGTGCCAGAGCGGGCTGTCGAATAGTTCGTGCTCAACTCTTTCCTTATTGGCACGGCCGAGCCCGAAGCTGACGTTGGATGTAATCTTTTCCAGAATCGGCTCGATGCGATCCTCGATGGCCTGCTTCGGCACGTCGAGCTTCACCGCCATGTTGCCGCAGGCGATGTCGAAACCGACACCGCTGACCGAGACGTGCTGGTGGTAGGCGATCACGCCGCCCACCGGCTGCGCGTAGCCGAGATGCCCGTCGGCGCACAGCACCCCGCCGCGCACGCTGCCGTATTGCATGCAGCGCGCCATCTGCTCCTTGGTGCGCTCGTCGTGCTCGCCGAAAATTGTCGCTTCGGGCATCGCGCGCTCCTGCATACATTAGCTATGCGCGGAGCGGCGCGGTTTGAATGCCGTCAGAAACCTACAGCCGGCCGGACCAATTTGCGGCGCTGCCGGAATGCGTCGATCGCCCAGGCGCCGCCGCCATGGGCGAACAGCACGAGGAGCCCGCCCGCGATCGCCAGATCCTTCTCGAAATGCAGGAGTTCGTTGCGCACGCCGAGCTTGGCGTGAAACAGAACCGCGGTCGCCACGCAGAATGCCGCAAGCACCAGCGCGGCGATGCGGGTCTGGTATCCGACCAGGATCAAGACGCTGCAGCCCAGCTCCGCCGCGATGGCGAGCGGCAACAGCTGCGCGGGCACGCCGAAGGCCTGCATGTAGGACATCGCGGCGCCGTAAGCGGTGACCTTGCTCCAGGCCTCGTGCAGAAACAGCGCAGACAGAAGGAGGCGGCCGATGAGCGCGGCCGCCTCCGTTAGCAATGACATCCCGACGACCTCAATTGGCCTTGGCCGTGGTACCGGCAGCACCTGCGATCGCCTTCTCGAGATCGGCAAGCTCCTCGCAGCCGCTGGGGCAGAGCTTCTTGAGCAGCACGACGTTCTCGCGCGCCTTGTCGACCTGCCCGGTTTCGACGTAGAGCTCGCCCAGATATTCGAGCGCGCCCTTGTGCTCGGGGTTGAAGTCGAGCGCCTTGCGATAGAAGGTGTAGGCCTGCTTGTAGTCTCCGCTCTTGCGCAGGCTGAACCCCATCAGGTTGTAAACGTCCGCATGCTGGTTGGTCTCCAGCATCGGCGTGAGCTCCGCGATCGCTCCCTTGAAATCCTTGGCCTTGATCTTGGCGCGCACGGAGCTCAGATCGGGCGCGTCGCGCGAGGTGACGACGTCGACGGCGAGCGCGCCGGTGCTGGCGACGGATGCTGCCAAAACCAGAGCGGAAAGCCAGGGCGCAAGTCGTTTCATGGTGACCTCCGTTTTGTCTTCGTTAAGGGATGCGTCTGCTGCTCACGCCTTCTGCAGAGTGAGCGCATAGCCGCTGCCGTCCTTGGCGATCGTTCCCGCCCCCGGGAACGGGAAGTGGTAGCCGCATATCGGCATCTTTTCCGCGATCACGCGATCGAGCAGGGCACGGCGCGAGGCCTCCGCCATTTGTGGATTCTGATCGTACTGCCCGTGCCAGCCTGGATTGGCGACCACCAGTGCCGGCACGTAGGCGGTATCGTTCGAGATCATCAGTTGGCTCGACCCCGAGGAGAGATGGAATGCGCGATGGCCGGGCGTATGGCCGGGCGAGTTGACGAAGCGGATGCCGGGAGCGACCTCGGGCTCCCCGCTCACCTGGCGGATGTTCTTCCAGGTCGGGAACACCGCTTGGATTCGGCGCGCTAATCCCTTGCGCGCCTCCGGCAGGCGATCGATGACCGAAGGATCGGTCCAGAATTTGTATTCGGCATCCGAGACGATGATTTCCGTATTCGGATAGACCGGCTTGTTCGTCTCTTTTTCCATCAAGCCGAAGATGTGATCGGGATGGAAGTGCGAGATGAGAATCGCATCGATCTTGGCGGGATCGAAACCGGCCGCCTTCATATTGGTCATAAACTTGCCGGCGGTGGGCTGCACCTGACCGCCGGTACCGCTGTCGCACAGGATGGTCTTGCCGCCGGTCTTCACGATGACGACGGTGAACGGAATCGAGACGAAATCGGCAGGCAACCCTGCCTTCGTCATCGCCGCCTTGACGTCATCGAGCGAAGCATTGGCGATGAAGGCGGGATCGTGCGGCTTTTCCCAGATGCCGTCATAGATGGCTGTGACCTCGGCATTGCCGATTTTATAGGTGACGAACGGCTTGGCCGGGTCCGGCGTCTTCTGCGCAAAGGCCGGCGAGATCACCAGCCGCGAATTAAGGCCGAGCGCGGCGGCAAGGCCGGTGGAAACGACGAAGTCGCGGCGCGACATGTTGAGCATGGTCTTATCCTCCTTCAACGATCCAGATCGCGGGCGGCGGGCGCTTGCCGCCACTCGGTGTCGACGGGAGCCAAGACTCGCGTTCCCTGGAGTTTATTCCCGGCCATAGGGCTTTGGCCGAACAGGCGGGAATTGCCCGCGCTACCGCCTTGGCGCAAACGCCCAGGCGCCGTAGCCGACCACGCTTGCGCGGTCGCCGGCGGTGTCGCCGGAATTGCATAGCCCGAGCCGCTGCGCGTTGAGGCCGCGCTGCGCGGCTTCGATGAGGAAGCCCGCGAGGGGCAGAAAGCCGCAGGCATTTCCCGAGCCAAGCTCACTCCAGGCGCCGCGCTCGATCAGTGCGGCGGTCGCGGCATCGAGATGCTGCGCGGTTTCGTAATCATGATAGTGCGAGAGATCGGAGCTGATCACGATCAACGTGCGTGGACCGTCCCAGAGCCGCGCGACCACTTCAGCCACCTGCTGCGGGGTTGCATCGCCGACGAGCAGCGGCACCAGCGCGAAATCTTTCAGCAACATCTGCAGGAACGGCAGCTCGACCTCGAGCGCGTGCTCCGGCGCGTGGGGAGCGTCAGCCTGCGCCACGAATGGCAGATCGGTTAGCCCCGCGATCGCCTCGCGATCGAGTGCGATCCGCCCAAGCGGCGTCTCGAACGTCTCAACCGTGGGAACTGCAACGCCTCGGAAAGGAACGTAATGCGCCGGCCCGATCACAACGACGCGGGTGATGCTTTCGGCGATTTCGCGCAAAGCGGCAAATGCCGTGGCCGCCACTTTGCCGGAATAGACGTAGCCCGCGTGGGGGGCGATCAGCGCCGCAGGGCGGCTTCCGGTATACCCGGCACTCGCGGCCATCAGCGCCCCCACCTCGGACCGCAGCTTTTGCGGATCGCCGGGGTAAAATCGGCCCGCCACCGCCGGCGGCCGGACGCTCAAAGCTCGCTCAGGCATGGGCACCGGTTGTTCCGCCGCTGCACGATGACCAGATATAGCGACGTAAAGATATCTGCATACCTAGATCGGCTGCACGATGGATCAAGAGATCGAGGGACTGCCCGGCCGCTACTGGCACGCGCTCGCCGACGGGCGCATCCAGTGCGACTTGTGCCCGCGTTATTGCAAGCTCAACGAGGGCCAGCGCGGGCTGTGCTTCGTGCGCGGCCGCGCGCACGATGCGATCGTGCTCACCACCTACGGCCGCTCCTCCGGCTTTTGCATCGATCCGATCGAGAAAAAGCCGCTCAATCATTTTCTGCCGGGCACGCCGGTGCTCTCGTTCGGCACCGCCGGCTGCAACCTCACCTGCAAGTTCTGCCAGAACTGGGACATCTCGAAAGCGCGCGCGCTCGACCGCGTGCAGGACCACGCCTCGCCCGAGGCGATTGCCGAAGCCGCGCTGGCGAGCGGCTGCCGCTCGGTCGCCTTCACCTACAACGATCCGGTGATTTTTCTGGAATACGCGGTGGACGTGGCGCAGGCCTGCCGCGCACGCGGCATCAAGACGGCGGCGGTGAGCGCCGGCTACATCGCGCCGGAACCGCGCCGCGAGTTTTTTCGCTACATGGACGCCGCCAATATCGACCTGAAGGGATTTACCGAAGATTTTTATAAGAATCTGTGCTCCGGCAAGCTAGCGGCCGTGCTCGACACGCTCGTCTATCTCAAGCACGAGACGAACGTCTGGTTCGAGATCACGACCCTGCTCATCCCCGGCGAAAACGATTCGCCCGCCGAAATCGAAGCGCTCAGCCGCTGGGTGCGCGAGCATCTGGGCGTGGACGTGCCACTGCATTTCACAGCGTTTCATCCGGACTGGAAGATGCGTGATACGCCGCCCACACCGCCGGCCACGTTGCGCGTGGCGCGCCGCATCGCCAAGGAGCACGGGCTGCGCTACGTCTATACCGGCAACATTCACGATCCGGCAGGGCAGAGCACGCATTGCCACAACTGCGGGGCGATGCTGATCGGCCGCGACTGGTACGACCTCTACGAATGGAATCTCACCGCTGACGGGCGTTGCCAAGCGTGCGCAGCGCCATGCGCCGGCGCGTTCGACGGCAGGCCCGGCCAATGGGGTCGCCGCCGTCAGGCGATCCGGATACCCGCTCTGGCGTGAAATGGCTGCGCGTCACATCGGTTTGAACGCGCGGTCGAGCTCCACATCGATGAGGAGCGGGCCGCCGCCGTTGAGGCCGTGCGCAAGAAGATCGGTCGCCTCCTGCACCGTCTTCGCCTTTTCCGCGGCAATGCCGAGCGAGCGCGCGAGTCCGACGAAATCGATCTGCGGATCGGTGAGCTCCATGCCGACATAGCTGTCGGTCTGCTCGGCAAGTCCGCGCATGGCGTGCAGGCGCTGCTTGAGAATGCGGTAGGAGGTGTTGTTGAGGATCACGAACACGGCGTCGATACGATAGCGCGCCGCAGTCCATAGCCCCTGGCAGGTGTACATCGCGCTGCCGTCGCCGATCAGGCCGACCACCGGCCGCTCGGGCAACGCAAGCTTCACGCCGATGGTCGCGGGCAAACCCCAGCCGATGCCGCCGCCGCGCAACCCAAAATAACTCTGCGGATCGTCGGCCTTGATAAGCTGACGGATGCCCGGCGCCGAGGAGAGCGCCTCCTCGATGACGACCGCATCCTTGGGCAGCATTTCGCCAATGGCGTTGAGAAGCGCGAGCGGCTGCATTGGCGTTGCCCCGGCGAGCGCGCGCGCCTTGGTTTTCAGCGCCTCGCGCTCGGCGGCAATGGCGCGGCTCGCGCTGGCAAGCCGTTCGCGCGCGGCAGCACGCGCGCCGCTGGTCATGCGTTCGCGGGCCGCCCCTGTGATGTCCGGCAGCGTTGCTTTCGGATCACCGAGAATGGCGACGCTCGCCGGATAGTTCTTCCCCAGCTCCCAGGGATCCAGGTCGAGATGAATGAGCTTGATCTGCGGCGGCATGGGCTCCACGTCGGACGGCAGCGACAGCGTGAAGAGATCGGCGCCGACCGAGAACAGCACGTCGTGCTGATCGAGGATTTTGCGCACCTCCGGCGCGAGTCGGACCATGGAGCCACGGAACAGCGGATGCGAGGAGGGAAAAGACGCCGTATTCGGCACGAACTCGGTGTAGACGGGAGCGCCGAGCAGTTCGGCAAGTTCCGCGAGCTCGCGGTGCGCGCGGCTCTGCGCGACCGCATCGCCGGCCATGATCACGGGACGCTCGGCCTGCGCGAGCAGTGTCGCGGCTTGCGCAACTGCCTCCGCATCGCCGCGCAGGCGGGACGCGACCCGCGTCGGCGCCAGCAGATCGATGTCGCCATCGGCGCGCAGGATATCGCCCGGCAGGGAGAGGAAGACCGGCCCGGTCGGCGGCGCCAGCGCTGTCTTGGCGGCGCGATGCACGAGCCGCGGCAGGTCGGCGAGGCGATGCACCTCCGACGACCACTTCACCAGCGGGCGCGCGATGGTCGGAAGGTCCGCCCACAAGATCGGCTCGGTCGCGGTAAAGCTTTGCTCGTGCTGACCGGCGGTGACGAGAATGGGTGAGCCCGCCTTCTGCGCGTCGTAGAGCATGCCCATGGCGTTGCCCAGGCCGGGCGCCACGTGCAGGTTGACCACCGTGAGCTTTCCCGAGGCCTGCGCATAGCCATCGGCCATCGCCATTACCGCCGCCTCCTGCAACCCGAGCAGGTAGCGCAACTCGTTTTCCGTCGCGAACGCGTCCATGAGCGGCAATTCGGTGGTGCCGGGATTGCCGAACATGATCTCGACGCCCTCCTGCTTGAGCAGGTCGAGAAACGCACGTTTTCCGGAGGTGACGGGCACTCTCGTTCTCCAAATCCTCGGCGGCGTCGTGTCTCGCTGGTTTGCGCGAAGCGGAGGCGAAGGGTTATACCGTGGCTAGCGCAAAAGGAAGGAGGCGGCGATGGCCAGCGGACGACTCCATGCCTTCAACTTCCAGAACTGGATCAAGGAAAACCAACACCTGTTGAAGCCGCCGGTCGGCAACAAGAAGGTGTTCGAAGAGGGCGAGATGACCGTGCAGGTGGTCGGCGGGCCGAACGAGCGCACCGACTATCACGATGATCCGGTCGAAGAGTTCTTCTATCAGCTCAAGGGCGACATGGTGCTCAAGGTCGTGGACGACGGAAGGTTTTACGACGTGTCGATTCGGGAGGGCGATGTGTTCTTGTTGCCGCCCCATGTGCGGCATTCGCCGCAGCGGCCGGCAGGTTCGATCGGTCTCGTCGTCGAGGCGGCGCGGCCAAACGACTTCGATGCGTTCGAGTGGTATTGCTTCGAGTGCGGGGCGCTCGTGCATCGCATCGAAGCCAAGGTGCAACACCTCGTGAAAGATTTACCGCCGCTCTACGAGGCGTTCTACGCCGACACGAAGGCGCGCACCTGCAAGAATTGCGGCGCCGTGCATCCCGGCAAAAAGCCGCCGGCGGGATGGGTGAAGATGTGAGATGTTGGAGTCCGCGGAACGGACCGCCTGGAACGGCCCAGCATCACGCGATCCGATATTTCTCGGCCGCCTTCTTGTCCCAGCGCAGCCCGTTGCCCGGGCGCTCAGGCGTCATCGCGAAACCGTCCACGATCTTGAGCGGCTCTTCCAGGATCTTGTCCGCCCAGTCGACATATTCGAGAAAATGGCAGGTGGGGGTCGCCGACAACAGATGCGCGCTGACCTCGGGATAAAGATGCGATGACATTTCGATCCGGTGCGTGGCCGCAAGCGCTGCGGCGCGTTGCCAGCCGGTGACCCCGCCGATGCGCTCGAGATCGGGCATGACGTAGTCGGCGGCACCGGCCGCGAGCGCCGCCGCCATCGCTGCGGTTTCCGAAAAATTCTCGCCGATCTGGATCGCAGTTTCCAACTCACGCGCGAGCATCGCATTGCCGGCGTAATCGTCGTGGCGGATCGGCTCTTCAAGCCAATAGATACCCTCCCGATCGAGGGCACGGCCGCGCTCGCGTGCTTGCGCAAGGCTCAGCGCCTGATTGTAGTCGACCATCACGGCGACTTCGCCGCCCACCCGTTTTTTGACCGCGTGCAGCGCGGCGAGGTCATCCTTCAGTGTCGGATAGCCGAGCCGGAGCTTGATCGCACGAAAACCGCCGGCAAGCAGCTTTTCCGCCTCATCGGCAAGCTTTCCCAGCGCCATCAGTCCAAGACCGCAGGAATTGTAGGCGGCGATCGGTTTTGGTCGGGCGCCAAGCAAACTCGCGAGCGGCAGGCCGGCCGCCTGCGCCAGCGCATCCCAGGCCGCCACATCGAAGCCCGCCATCGCCATGCGCACGATCCCCTGGACGCCGATGAGAGCGAAGCGCTCGGCGAGACGGCCCCAGAGATCGAGCGGGGCGAGGCGCTCGCCTTTTGTCACGCGATCGACCTCTTCGAGGATCTTTGCGATCGCCGGCAGCGCACCGGGAAAATAGCCCCAGACATACGAACGTCCGGTGATCCCTTCCTCGGTCTCGAGGTCGATGAGCAGCAGCGGCGCGCTGGTCATGGTGCCGCGGCTGGTGCCGAGCGCGTACGTCATCGGCAGCGCCACCCCGATGGAACGAACGGCGCGAACGGTGAGCGGCAGGGGCGAAGGCGTGCTCTCCATCATCTTGCGATATTCATCGTTTCGGCGCGCATGAAAACCATCTCGGCGCTGGCAAGCGCTAGACGCTGCGTGCATGATCACCGCTTCGGAGGTCAAGCATGCAGGGCAAGGTCACGTTGGAAGATCATTTCGCGATCGACGCCACCTTGGGCGACTCGCAACCGTTCGGCCCGCACGTCTGGACCGAGCTGCGGCATCGGCTGCTCGACTTTCACGATCAGCGGCTGCGGCTGATGGACGAAGCCGGCGTAGAGATCATGATCGTGTCGCTGAACGCGCCGGCGATTCAAGCGATTCCCGATAGCAAGCGCGCCGCGGAGGTGGCGCGCCAGGCCAACGACGTGTTGGCCGCCGAGGTAGCAAAGCGTCCGGACCGATTCGTTGGCGTCGCGGCGCTGCCCATGCAGGAGCCGGAGCTCGCGACCCAAGAGCTGCAGCGCTCTATCAATGAGCTCGGTTTCCGCGGCGCGTTGGTCAATGGCTACTCGCAAGTGACAGGCTCCAGTCGGCTCGTGCACTATGACCTGCCGCAATATCGCCAGTTCTGGCGCGCGGTCGAGGCGCTCGGCTTTCCATTTTATCTGCATCCAAGACCGCCCGTGCCCGATGTGTCGCCGCTCTATGAGGGACATGGTTGGCTGTTCGGCCCGACCTGGAGCTTCGCCGCCGAAACGGCGGTGCATGCGCTGCGCCTGATCGGCAGCGGCCTGTTCGACGAGTGCCCGCACCTGCAGGTCATTCTCGGTCACCTCGGCGAGGGCTTGCCCTATTACCTCTGGCGCATCGACAACCGCAACAACTGGATGAAGGCCCCCCACAAATATACGGCGCGCAAGCGCGTGGCCGACTATTTTCGCGCGAATTTCTATCTCACAACTTCCGGCCATTTCAGCACGCCGGCCCTCATCGACGCGATCGCGGAGAGCGGCGCCGACCGCATCATGTTCTCGGTCGACTATCCGTTTGAGGATTTCAGCGACGCCGCCGAATGGTTCGACAGTGCGGAGATCGGCGAGGACGCGCGGCGCAAGATCGGGCGTACCAACGCGCTGCGGCTCTTCAAGCTGCCGGCAGCAGAGTGAGGCCTCGCCACAGACCCTAAGCCGGCATTTCCGCCTCCGATCCAGCCATTTCCTCTAAGCGGCCGCAATCGTGGGTGTTCTTGCGCCGGGGTTCCGCGGTCCCCATATCCCGAGCCGGCTGTCTGCCGTGCGAACTTCGCGCGGCGTACGGCCAAAAGGGGCGCCGAAAGGGCCCCGTCAAAGTCGCTTACGAGGGCTTTGAGAGCATGTCCCGAGTTCCGTCTTTGTCCAGCCCGTTCCTGCTCGGATTCGACGAGATCGAGCGCGCGCTCGATCGCGTGAGCAAGGCGGCCGACGGCTATCCGCCTTACAACATCGAGCGGGTTGCGCGGGAGAACGGCCAGCCGGAGCGCTTGCGCATTACGCTCGCGGTAGCCGGTTTCACGCGCGATCAACTCGACGTGACGGTCGAGGAAAACCAGCTCGTCATTCGCGGACGCCAGCAGGATGACAAGCCGCGCCACTTTCTCCACCGCGGTATCGCCGCGCGGCAATTCCAGCGCACGTTCGTCTTGGCGGAAGGCATGGAGGTACTGGGCGCCGACTTGAAAAACGGGTTGTTGTCGATCGATCTTGCCCGGCCGCAGCCGGAACGGATCGTGAAGACCATCAGCATCACCGACAATGACTGAACCAGAACAGGGCTCGACGCGTTGAATCGAAAGGAGTCGAGTGCCATGACCAACAACAATATCACTTCCCGGGAACATCTGATCTCGCCGGAAGCACTGGCATTGCTGGGCGGCGGCAAGATCGCGTACGTCAAGACGGTTCGCTCCGAAGACGTGCAGAGTCAGTTTCCGCAAGCTCCAAAGCTTGCGCCCGGCACGTTGCTCTATGCCCTGCATGCCGCCGACGGCACCCCCATCATGTTGACGGACAGCCGCGAGGCAGCGATTGCCAACGCCTGGAGCCAGGAGCTCGAGACGGTCAGCGTGCATTAAACGGCGCGCAGCACGAACGACTTCTCGCTCGCCCCGTTTCCGCCGCAATATCCGGCAGGAACCGCTCCGCGTTACGCCGCGGAGCGGATGCTGCAGTGCGCGCGTCTCGCGTTCCGAGATTTGCGCTCAACTGTGTGATCTAGGACACACCGGAAACCCGCTTAGCACCGGCTTATCTCGCCCAGTGACGACAATCGGGCCCGGTGTGTGATCCAAAGCACAGCCTGCCGAGGGGAATTGAACCATAGTGCCTCCTCACATGACTCACCGATGAGGAGCACGTGTCATGTTCGATCGGCAGGCGGCCAGCGCAGTGTCACGGGAAATGCTCGCAACGCTCGGCGAGAACCGCGTTGCCTACATCAAGGCAATCCGCTCCGAGGAGGTGGCGTTTCTCTCAGCCGATGCGCCGCTGCTTGCGCCGGGCTATCGCGTGTTCGTTCTGCACGCCGCGGACGGCACCCCGATGTTGATCGCTGACAGCCTCGAGGCGGCCATGGCGAACGCGGCGAGCCGCGAAATCGAGACGGTGAGCCTGCACTAGGCGGCGCTGGCGGAAGGCATCGCCAACACGGCGTAGAGCGCATCGGCATCGCGCGAATCGCGCAATTTTCGAGCAACCTCGCCATCTCGCAACAGGCGGGCGACCCGCGCCAGCGCCTTGAGGTGATCGGCGCCCGCTGATTCCGGCGCGAGCAGCAGAAAAATGAGATCGACGGGTTGGCCGTCGAGCGCCTCGAAATCGATCGGCCGCTCGAGCCGCACGAACAATCCAAACAACTTACCGAGCTTGGGCAGCTTGCCGTGCGGGATGGCGATGCCGTTGCCCACGCCGGTGGAGCCGAGCCGCTCGCGCTGCTGCAAAGTCTCAAGGATCGCGCGTTCGCTTTGGCCGGTGAGCGCGGCGGCCTTGGCCGCGAGTTCTTGCAGGAATTGTTTTTTGCTGGTTACGTTGAGCGCCGGAACAATGGCGCCAGGAGCGACGAGATCGGTGAGCAGCATGGATCGTTCAACGGGCCCGCGTCGCGAAGCGACGGACGATAAGTAGCGGCGCTTCCTGCGTCAATGGCCCTTCCCGCCAGGTCTCAGATGCCGCCGTTGCGACATTCAGGAGACGGCGCCGAGGCGCGCCTGCTTGTCGCGCCGGCGTTGCACGGATGAGCCGATTCGCATCGCCTCGCGATATTTCGCCACGGTGCGCCGGGCGATATCGACGCCGCCGGCGCGCAATTTTTCCACGATCGCGTCGTCGGATAGAACGCCGTCCGTCCCCTCGGCGTCGATCAGCTCCTTGATGCGGTGGCGCACCGCTTCCGCGGAATGCGCTTCTCCGCCATCGGAAGCGGCAATCGCCGAAGTGAAGAAATATTTCAGCTCGAACACGCCGCGCTCGGTGGCCATGTATTTGTTCGCGGTGACGCGGGACACGGTCGACTCGTGCATGCCGATCGCCTCGGCGATCGTCTTGAGGTTGAGCGGACGCAGATGCCGCACGCCATGGACAAGAAACGCGTCCTGCTGGCGCACGATTTCGGTCGCCACCTTGAGGATGGTCTTGGCGCGCTGATCGAGCGCGCGAACGAGCCAAGTCGCCGATTGCAGACAGTCGGCGAGATAGCTCTTGTCCTTGTCGTTCCTTGCCAGCTTGGCCACTTCAGAATGATAGCTCTGGTTCACCAGCACCTTTGGCAGCGTGTCGGAATTGAGCTCCACGGTCCAGCCGCCGTCCGGCCCCGGACGCACGAACACGTCCGGCACGATTGGCTGTACCAGGGTCGATCCGAACGCGAGACCCGGTTTTGGATTGAGCTGGCGAATCTCATTGAGCATATCGGCGAGATCCTCGTCATCCACACCGCAAACGCGGCGCAACGCCGCGAAATCGCGTTTCGCCACCAAGTCGAGTTGCCCGACCAGTGCCTCCATCGCGGGATCGAACCGATTGCGTTCCCGCAACTGAACCGTCAGGCATTCGGCGAGATTGCGGGCACAGACGCCGGGAGGGTCGAAGCCCTGCAGGATTTGGAGCACGGCATCGACGTCCTCGGATGATGCTCCGAGCTTCTCGCCGACCTGCCCGAGATCGCCGCTGAGATAGCCGGCTTCGTCGACGAGATCTATGAGGAATTGGCCGATCATCCGCCGTGCCGGATCGGCGACCGTAAGCGCCAACTGCTCCGCGAGGTGATCGGCGAGCGTCGTCTCAACCGAGAGAAAGGCCTCGATGTTGTAATCGCCCGTGTCGCGAGCGCCGCCGCGGGTCCATTCCGCATAGCCGACCGCCGGCTCGCTGTTCGATCGAGAGGACGCGGCATCCGTATCCGCTGCCGGGACGTCGTCCGAAGCGACGGCTACGTCGTCTCGCGCCGGACCGGCTGCAACGCGATCATCTATCCACTCGGCGCTGGCCTGATCCGGCGGCGGCGCTTCGGCAGAGACTGGACGCCGGTCCTCTTCGCCATCTCCGGTGCGCTCGAGCAGCGGGTTGCGCTCGAGCTCTCCCTCCACATAGGTCGCGAGATCCAGATTCGAGAGTTGCAGCAGCTTGATCGCCTGCATCAGCTGCGGCGTCATCACCAGCGCTTGGCTCTGTCGCAGTTCAAGCCGTTGGGTGAGTGCCATGGCGATCTTGCATCCGCGCCGACAACGCTGATGGAAGGCCGGGCCCGACACCCCGGATTCGCTCAGCGCGCGGGCGCTAGCTCAGTTGGTCCAATTTTTGCATATCCGGTTCACGCGGCCATGTATACAGGCCTGAACCGGGGGCGCGAACAGCAGCGCGCAAACAGCGGGGACAAACTAGTGTCCCGATTCCGAAGTTCGCAAGTCCTTGCGGCACCCTCTGATGCGAACTTCGGAATCAAAGAGACACTAGCAACGTTATGATTCTAGTGCCGCTTTTGAACCCGAAGTTTCGCAAACATCCTTGCCGCCCGATCGTGCGAACTTCGGGTTCGCGGCACTAGAGGGGAACTCTAGATGCGGAATTCCTCGCCCAGATAGAGGCGCCGGACCTCGGGATCATTCACGATATCGTCCTTGCGGCCCTCCATCAGCACCTGGCCGGAATAGATGATGTAGGAGCGGTCGGTCAGGTCGAGGGTTTCACGCACGTTGTGGTCGGTGATGAGCACGCCGATGCCGCGCTTGGTGAGGCGCCGCACGAGGCGCTGAATTTCGACCACCGCCTTCGGGTCGATGCCGGCAAACGGCTCGTCGAGCAGCATGTAATGCGGCCGGCTCGCGAGCGCGCGCGCGATCTCGACGCGGCGGCGCTCGCCGCCGGAGAGCGCGATCGACGGCGTCTTACGGTGCCGCGTGATCTCGAATTCGTCGAGCAAGGCGTTGAGATCGGATTCGCGCCGCCGCCGATCAGGCTCGACCACTTCGAGCACGGCACGGATGTTGTCCTCGACATTGAGCCCGCGAAAGATCGAGGCCTCCTGCGGGAGGTAACCGATGCCGAGCCGCGCCCGCTGGTACATCGGCAGATGCGTGACGTCGTAACCGTCGAGCTCGATTTGCCCGCGTTCGGGCTTGATCAGACCGGTGATCATGTAGAACGCAGTGGTCTTGCCGGCGCCATTGGGGCCAAGCAGCCCCACCGCCTCCCCGCGTCGCACATAGAGGTTCACGTCATTCACGACGAAGCGGCCGCCGTAGCTCTTGGCGAGGCTATGCGCCGCCAAGTAGCCGTCGGCATCGCGCCGCCGGACCGCCGGGCGTTCGCTGTTCGCACGCGGCTTCGTCGCGACGCTACGCGCCTCGCGCCGCGCCGCAGGGATCGGTCCGCCGAGGGAAGACAGCTCGATGTCCTGCCAGCCCCCGTTGGCTTTGCGGGAGCCGCGCGGCGCGCGCCGGTGACGGAATAACGCGAGGATGTTGCGCACGCTCTACCTCGGAACCCCCCGATTCAAGCGAGCGGTCCGGTCTCGATCCGGAACATCGCGCGCCTGCAATGCGCCAATCCGGCCCCGCGGTCAAGCGACATCGCTGACGATTTGGCTTTCTCAATCAATGGCTTGTCTCAGTGCCTGCGTTCAGAAAAACGGCTTGCAAAATTCCGCTGATGGGCCCGCGAGGAGTCCCTGGCTGCGCGCAAGCTTATTTCTTCTCGGGGGGTCGCGCGTTTGTCTGGAACAGGCCCTCGACGCGTCCTTGATCCATCTTGGAAACGCCGCTGGTCAAATCGACCGCGAGGCGATGACCGCGCAGGATATCGGCCCCGCGCGTCACCACGACATTGCCGGTGAGCACCACCGTGTTCTCACGCATGTTGAAGATGGCGGTATCGCCGGTCGCCTTTTGGTCTTTCTGAACCACGACCACGCCGCCCTTCGCTTCGATCCGGCGAATTTGCTTCTGGCCTCCGGGTCCGGGATCGGCCGCCTTCACGGGGTGCGTGCCGCTGTCCTCCTCGTAGGAGACCGTGAGCACCTTGCAGCGCATTTCGGTGTCGCCTTGGAGCACGTAGACATCGCCGCTGAAGGTCGCGAGCTTTTCCTTGTCGCGAACTTCGAGCGAGGCGGCCTGGATCTTTACCGGCTGGTCGCGGTTTTCCGAAAAGCCCTGCAGCGCGTTGCGCGGGCCTTGATTTTTTTGCTCGACGGCGATCGCCGCGCCGCTCGCCAGCGCCACGGCAATCGCCGCTGCCGCGAGCAGCACTCGAGCCGACATCACGTGTGCACTCACGGTCGCGCGCCCCCGTCGGTCTCCGGTGCGGGATTCTCCGGCTGCAAGACCACGGACACGCCGCGCTCGAAGCGCATGAGATTTCCCGCGTCGGCGATTTCCATTCGATTGGCGTTGACGGTCCATGCCGCCGTTTTCACCTCGACGGGTTTTTCGGAAATGATCTTTCCCGCGCGCACATCGACGACCGCCTCGCTCAGCGTGGCGAGGTAACCGTTCGACGAGGTCACGACGATATCCTGGCTCAACGTGAGCTGCTCGGTCTTGTTGTTGAACTGTCCGCTCTGCGCGGTGGTTTGGAACACCACCTGGTCCTGCATCTCCATAGTTGCGTGGACGCCCTGCAGCTCGACGATGTCAGGCTTGGTGAGGTCCTGGCCGGCGGCTTTGGCGGTGAGATCGTAGCGGCGGTGGTCGCGCGTGAAGCCGGCGAGCCGCGGCTGCTGCATCATGATCTTGCTGCCCGAAACCACCAGCGAGCTGAGATCGATGGGCATCTTGGAAAGAAGCCGCAGGGGATTCATCAGCGCGGTGAACGCGAATCCGCCGGCGACCGCGATAACGACACCGACCGGGATCGCCACCCGCAGCATGCGGACGCGCCGGCTGTGCCGCACGGCGGCGCGGAACAAGCGGTCGCTGCCAGCGCGGGGCGCGAGCGTGAAGCCGCGCGGCCTTGGCCGGTTGATCTCGGATGCAGCAGTGAACGAGTTCATCCCCCGAACCCGCCCGCCTGAGGTGATCAGGCGGTCCCCACGCCATGCGACCCCGTTTGAGCCGCCATAGTTGCCCCCCAAATATGGCCCGGCCGGGGCATGGCCGTTCGCGAAATGGGGCAACGGTCCCCAATCCCCACAGGGTCCCTGTGGTTCCGTGTGGTTCGCTGTGGATCGAAGCCGATTTGGCTAAAGATTTGGCAAAAACGGGCCGAGCGGGATGGTTTTCTTCGAATCTCATCCCGCCCTAATTTATTGTTTGAGCATGATCTTTTCCGAAAACCGGTGCCCACTTTTCGGGATCATGCTCTAGGAATGGGCAAAAATATCCTCGCCGGCCCAGCCAGCGAGGTCGAGGCGGGCCCGATCCGGCAGAAAACGGAAGCAGCTTGCCGCCAGCTCCTGCCGACCCTCCCGCGCCAGCATGGCGTCGAGCTTCTCCTTGAGCGCGTGCAGGTGGAGGACGTCGGAAGCCGCATAGGCGACCTGCGCGTCGCTGAGTGCCTCTGCGCCCCAATCGGAGAGTTGTTGCTGCTTCGACAGATCGATGCCGAGCAACTCGCGCACCAGATCCTTGAGCCCGTGCTTGTCGCTGTAGGTGCGCGCGAATCGCGAAGCGATCTTGGTGCAGTAGACCGGAGCCGGCATCACGCCCAGCGCGTTCTGCAGCACCGCGAGATCGAAACGCGCGAAGTGAAAAATTTTGAGAATCGCCGCGTCGGCCAGAAGCTTTGTCAGATTTGGCGCGCGCGTTTGTCCCGCCGGCAGCTGAACCACATCTGCAGAGCCGTCGCCCGGCGACAACTGCACCACGCAGAGCCGATCGCGATGCGGATCGAGCCCCATGGCTTCCGTGTCCACGGCAACGGCACTAACGCGATAATGCGAAAGATCGGGAAGATCGCCGCGGTGCAACCGAATGGTCATTGCGACTTCGGGAGCGCCCGTGCTGTGGGGCTGGTGCCCAGGAGAGGACTCGAACCTCCACGCCTCGCGGCGCTAGTACCTGAAACTAGTGCGTCTACCAATTCCGCCACCTGGGCTTTGCGGGATAGGTACGGAGCGGGCTTGTGCTTGTCAAATAGGCGCGCGCGGCCCGCCGACGGGCGGCACAGTATCTGGCGCCCCTATACATCATGCGGATGATCCGGTATCGGCCTCATCACCCATGCGAATGAACACGCCATGACCGACACCGCGCTGGAGACGCTGATCACGGTGTACGGCGGCTCGGGCTTCCTCGGCCGTCACGTGGTGCGCGCGCTCGCCAAGCGTGGCTACCGCATCCGTGTCGCGGTGCGCCGCCCCGAGCTTGCCGGCCATCTGCAGCCGCTCGGCAGCGTCGGACAGATCCACGCGGTGCAGGCCAATTTGCGCTATCCGGAATCGGTCGAGGCGCCGGCACGGGGCGCCGACGTGCTGATCAACCTGGTCGGCATTCTGTTCGAGCGCGGGCGGCAGCGGTTCGATGCGGTGCAAGCCGCCGGCGCCCAAGCCGTCGCATGGGCGGCAGCACGCTCCGGCTCCCAGCTGATCCACGTTTCGGCGATCGGCGCCGACGAACACGCGCGTTCCCATTACGCGCGTTCGAAGGCCATGGGCGAGAAGCTCGCGCTCGCCGCGGCGCCGACGGCCGTCATCCTGCGCCCTTCGATCCTGTTCGGCCCGGAAGACGACTTCTTCAACAAGTTCGCTGCAATGGCCCGCTTTGCGCCGGCCCTCCCGCTGATCGGTGGCGGGCGCACGCGGTTTCAGCCGGTGTTTGCCGGCGACGTCGCCAGCGCCGTCGTGGCCGCGATCGAAGGCGGCGCCAAAGACGGGCAAATCTACGAGCTCGGCGGTCCGGAAGTGTACAGCTTCAAGGAGCTGATGCAGTTCATGCTGGCGACGATCGAACGCCGGCGCCTGCTGGTACCGATCCCGTTTCCGCTCGCCACGTTCATGGCCTCGTTCCTGCAGCTCATGCCAACGCCGCTGCTGACGCCGGATCAAGTCGAGCTTTTGCGCGGCGATGTCGTTGTGTCTGACGCAGCGAAACGTGAAGGCCGCACGTTTGAGGAGCTGGGCATCGATCCAGTCGCGATGGCGGCGGTCGTGCCCTCTTATCTCTGGCGCTTCCGCAGGAGCGGGCAGTTCAGAGGTCAGATGTCAGAGACCAAAGGTCAGGACAGATCTGGTTCGGTCTGATCTCCGACATCTGACATCAGTAACCCAGCGCGAGCCCGACCAGCCCGAGCGCGCCGACGATGACGCGCCACCAGGCGAACAGCCCGAATCCGTGGCGCTGCACGTAGTCGAGAAAGGTCTTCACCACGATCCAGGCGCAGACGAACGACACCGCAAAGCCGAAGGCGACGAGGATCGTATTCCCCGACGTCATTTGCCCGTGGCTCTTGTAAAGGTCGTAGGCGAACGCGCCGGCCATCGTCGGCATCGCGAGCCAGAATGAAAACTCCGCCGCCGACCGGCGGTCCGCGCCCAGCAGCATGGCAGAAACGATCGTGGCGCCGGAGCGGGACACGCCCGGAATCATCGACAGGCACTGCGCCAGCCCGATCGCGAAATACATCGGCAGCGAGAATTTCGTCGCCTCGCGGTAGCGCGTCTTGAGGTCCATGGAGTCGACCCACAGCAGCACGGCGCCGCCGACGATGAGCGTGAAGCAGACGATCAAGGCGTTGAACAAAACAGATTTGATGAAGTCGTGGGCGAGCGCGCCCACCACCGCTGCCGGCAGGAACGCGAGCAAGACGCCGATCACGAAGCGGCGCGGCGCCGGATCGCTGAACATGCCGATCGCGATCTGCCAGATGCGCACGGAATAGATCGACAACAGGGCCAGGATGGCGCCGAATTGAATGAGCACCGCGAAGGTCTTGCCGAAATCGCCGTCGTCGAAACCGAAGAACCGCTGCACCAGGAGGAGGTGACCGGTCGATGATACCGGCAAGAATTCGGTGAGCCCTTCCACCACGCCAAGAAAGAAAGCCTTCAACAGGTCGATCGGCATCGGCGCACTCCGCAATCCGATTGTGACGAAAAAGCGCCGGACCGGTTCCGGCGCTCAAGGAAATCCGCTTTTGCCGCATCGTTAACTCCAGAGCAACGCCGGCGCGCCAACATTGCACGGCTCGGTAGTGCCGCGAACCCGAAGTTCGCACGGTCGGGCGGCAAGGATGTTTGCGAACTTCGGGTTCAAAAGCGTCACTAGAATCATAACGTTGCTAGTGTCCCTTTGATTCCGAAGTTCGCATCGAGACTGCCGCGAGCGCGTGCGAACTTCGGAATCGGGACACTAGGGTTTCCCTCTGTTCAAGGCTTGGATCGCAACGTAACGTGACCGAACCCGCTCCCGCCGCCCTGTTCGCTGCCCTCGCCGGCCGCGCTCGCGATCGGCGCTACCCGCAAAACCGAATGCTGACGCTGTTCCATCATCCATTCTGTCCGCACTCGCGGTTCGTGCGCCTGGCGTTGGGGGAGTATGGGATCTCCGCTCACGCGGTCGAGGAGCGGGTTTGGGAGCGCCGCCAGGAGTTCCTCGTCCTCAACCCGGCCTGCACCACGCCGGTACTGGTGGAGGAAGGCCATCCCGCGGTTCCCGGCGCCTCGGTCATCGCGGAATATCTGGATGAAACCCGGGGAGGCGATCTCGGCGAGCAGCGCATGTTGCCGCGCGAGCCCGGCGCGCGGATCGAAGTGCGCCGGCTCATGAGCTGGTTCAACGACAAATTCTTTGCCGAGGTGAGCGGCCCGCTCACGATGGAGCGCCTATATAAACGCTACATGCCGGAGGACGGCGGCGGCGGTCCGCCGGACGCCGATGTGATGCGCGCCGCGCGCCACAACATGCGCTACCATCTGGCCTATATCGGATGGTTGGCGCGCATGCGCGATTGGCTCGCGGGCGAGCGCATGAGCTATGCCGATCTCACCGCGGCGGCCCACTTGTCCGCAGTCGACTATCTCGGCGACGTGCCATGGAACGAAGACGAGGCCGCGAAGAATTGGTACGCGCGGATAAAGTCGCGCCCGTCGTTTCGCCCGCTCCTGGCCGAGACGCTTCCCGGCGTGCCGCCGTCGGAGACCTACGCCGACCTCGATTTCTGAGCGATCCGGCGGCGCTGAAAACCGGGCTCGCCGAGGCGGCGCGCGCCTACGGCTTCGACGTCGTTGGCATCACGCGCCCGGACGCGATTCCCGAAGCGCCGGCCCGCCTGCGCCAATTTCTGACCGAGGGCGCCCATGGCGACATGCATTGGATGCAAACGAGCGCGCCGCGGCGCGGCGACCCGCGCGCGCAATGGCCGGAAGTTCGCTCAATCATCATGCTCGGCGTGAATTACGCCGGCGATGAAGATCCGCTGGCGATCCTGCAGCAACGCGACCGCGGGGCCATCTCCATTTATGCGCGCGGCGACGATTACCATGATGTGATCAAGCGGAAGCTCAAAGCGCTCGCCGCCTGGCTCCAAGCGGGTGCGGGCGGGCAAGCCAAAGCGTTCGTCGACACCGCGGCTGTCATGGAGAAGCCGCTTGCCGCAGCGGCGGGGGTGGGGTGGCAGGGCAAACACACCAATCTTGTGTCGCGTCAGTTCGGGTCCTGGCTGTTCCTCGGCGCCATCTTCACCACGCTGGAACTGCCATTTGACGCGGCCGAGCAGGATCATTGCGGCAACTGCCGCGCGTGTCTCGATATCTGCCCGACCGCGGCATTTCCCGCTCCCTACCGGCTCGATGCGCGGCGCTGCATCTCCTACCTCACGATCGAGCACCGCGGCCCGATCCCGCGCGAATTTCGGACGGCGATGGGCAACCGCATTTACGGCTGCGACGACTGCCTCGCGGTTTGCCCGTGGAACAAGTTTGCCCAGGCCGGCCGCGAAGCAAAGCTTGCCGCGCACGACGGGTTACGCGCTCCAAGTCTCGCCGAACTGGCGCGTCTGGACGATGCCGCCTTTCGCGAGCTGTTTTCGAAGTCGCCAATCAAGCGGACCGGACGCGATCGCTTCGTGCGCAATGTGCTGATCGCGATCGGCAATTCCGGCGAGGCGGGCCTCGCGGGCGAGGCTGAGCGACTCATCGCCGATCCATCCCCACTGGTGCGCGGCGCCGCGGTATGGGCGCTCGGACAACTCGATCGGAATCGCCTTTCCCGTCTCGCACCGACGCGCCGTACCGCCGAGACCGATCCGGCAGTAGAGCAAGAGTGGGCTGCCGTGCTGTAGGATGGGTTGAGCGCCAGCGAAACCCATCAATTCAAGGGGCGGTCACCGCGATGGGTTTCCGCCGGCTTTGCATTGAAGACCCGCGTGAACGCGCTGGTGCTGCGGCGTCAACCCATCCTACGAATCAAACAAATTTCAGAACTCCGCCACTGCCGCAATCAGCCGCTCGATGTCCTCGGGTCGCGAGAGGCGGTGGTCTCCGTCCTTGACGAGAGTGACGACTACATCGTCGCGGGCGAAACGGGCGGAGAGTTCGAGCGCGTGCTGCCACGGCACGTCGGAATCCTGCACGCCTTGAAGAATGCGCACGGGGCAGCCGGTCTCGATCATGCCGCCGAGCAGGAGATGATTGCGGCCCTCATCGATCAGCGCACGGGTGATCGGATAAGGCTGGTCGGAATACTGCGACGGCCGCGCCCAGACACCTTTTTGCTCGATCTCGTGTCTGACCTCCGGCGCGAAGCGCTTCCACATCAATTCTTCCGTGAAGTCGACCGCCGGCGCGATCAAGACCAAACCTGCCAAGCTCGCCGCCGGCTGCGGGCGCCGTGCCAGGTCGGCGCTGAGCAGCAGCGCGAGCCAGCCGCCCATCGACGAGCCGATCACCACCTGCGGCCCGCGGCAAAAGCCGTCGAACACCGCGCGCGATTCTTCGAGCCAGCGGCCGATCGTGCCCGCGAGAAAGTCGCCGCCCGATTCGCCGTGGCCGGAATAGTCGAAGCGGACAATGGCGCGGCCCTTCTCGCCCGCCCATTGGTCGAGAGCTTCTGCCTTGGTCCCCTTCATGTCGGACTTGAAGCCGCCCAGCCAGAGCAATCCGGGCGGCGATCCCGCGCGCGGGCGCACGGCGATTTGCCGGGCTCCACTACCGGTTCCAACGGGCAGGAATTTCAGGCAAACATCGTTCATCGATTCGGTGTCAGAGAACAGCGGGATTGCCGCAACGCATGCTGCCATTAAAGGCTAGTGCCGCGAACCCGAAGTTCGCACGGTCGGGCGGCAAGAGCATCTGCGAACTTCGGAATCGGGACACTAGCGCAACCTACTGGAAATAGCGCGGGCGCCGGTCGAAGGAAGCGGGGTCAGTGAGCGACAGGCACGGCGAAACCGATCGCTCCCCGCGCACATTGGCGGGCGCGATCGTCCTGCAGATCGTGCCGGCACTGCGCGAGGAGCCGGCGGCGCGCACGGCGCTGATCGTCACGCGGGCGCTGCTGCAAGCGGGGGCACGCGCGCTGGTTGCCGGCGAAGACGGCCCGCTCGTCGCGGAGCTGCAAGGCTTCGGCGGCGAATGGGTGCCGCTGGTCAATGCCACGGCCAATCCATTCAAGCTGAGAAGCGCCGCACGCAAGCTGGAACGACTGATCGCGTCCGAACACGTCGACATCGTGCACGCGCAGAGCATCGGCGGAGCCTGGAGCGCGAACGTGGCGGCAGCGCAGATCGCGGTGTGGCTCGTGGCCACGTTGCCCTACGTGCCGGCGCTATCCGGGCTACCCGGTTACTGGGCGAGCGGGCTGGCCCGCGCCGACTGGGTCATCACGCCGTCGAACTTCGCGGCCGCGCCGATGGTTGCGCGCTACAAGATTCCGCGTGAGCGGCTCTCCATCATTCCGCGCAGCATCGATACCGACGCGTTCGATGCGACAGCGATTGCGCCGGAGCGCATCGCCGCGCTGCGCATCAGTTGGCGGATTGCGGCGGAAGAACGGATCCTGCTGGTGCCCGGACGCGTTGCCCCCTGGAACGGCCAGCTGATTCTGCCGGAGGTCGCCCGCGCGCTGCACGACGGCGGTGTGCGCGGATTTGTCTTCGTCCTCGCCGGCGAGCATCACAGCCATCGGAAATATGCGCGCGCCGTCGTGCGGGCGGCGCGGGCGAAAGGGGTCGGCGAATTGTTTCGTCTCGCCGGGCATTGCCGCGACATGGCGGCGGCGTTTGCCGCAGCGGACACCGTGGTGTTTCCCGCAACAGAGCCGCCGATGCTCGGCCGCGCAGTCGCGCAAGCGCAGGCCGTGGGCCGGCCGGTTGTCACTTCCGACGTCGGAATTTTGCCCGAGCAGATAGCAGCGCCTCCGGAATTGCCGGAAGACGTACGCACGGGATGGGTGGTCAAGGCCGGCGATGCGATCGCATTTGCCGAGGCGATTCGCGCGGCACTTTCTCTCGACGATGCCGCCTACCGCGCCATGGCCGCACGCGCGCGCCAATTCGCGCGCTACATGTTCGCTCCCGAAAGCATCGCGAACGCGACCCGCAGTGTTTACACCGCATTGCTGGCGCGCGACATGTAGCGAACGCACCGCGAGCCTTGCTTCGTCGCTTGGCCGACAGTGGCGGCATGCATTGCGACTCCCGGCTGCTTTTGAAATCATCGCGAGTTCGAACCGAATGGCCGTTGACTTGTGGGCGGTTTGAATTGATTCTTCATCGGCCCGCAGCAACGGGCCCGTTGCAACAACTTAAGGAGAGCCGAGCCATTCGTCGCCCGATAAGACCCGCGCCACCCGTTCAGAAGGACGGCCCGCGCATCAACGAGGAGATCCGTGTTCCAAAAGTCCAGTTGATCGATCAGACCGGCCACAACCTTGGGCCCGTCGACATTCAAACCGCACTGGACAAGGCCCAGGAGGCCGGCCTCGATCTCGTCGAGATTGCCCCCAACTCCTCCCCGCCGGTCTGCAAAATTCTCGATTACGGCAAGTACAAGTACCAGGCCCAGAAGAAGGCGGCGGAAGCCCGCAAGAAACAAAAGGTGGTCGAGGTCAAGGAGATCAAGCTCCGACCGATGATCGACGACCACGATTACGATGTGAAGATGCGCTCGATACAGCGCTTTTTCGACGAAGGCGACAAGGTGAAGGTCACGCTGCGCTTCCGCGGGCGCGAGATGGCGCACCAGGAACTGGGTTACCAGCTGCTCAACCGCGTGCGCGACGACACGTCCAAGGTCGCCAAGGTCGAGCAGGAGCCGCGCTTCGAAGGCCGGCAGGTGGTCATGGTGCTGGCGCCGCGCTAATGCGCGCGGCGATTTTCCCGCTATCGAACAAAGCAGGTCTCAACAGTGGTATTGTTGCTGGGGCAGCCACAGACGTGGCTGGAACGCAGCCAAAGCTGGGGGATGCCATGGAAGAACTTGCGATTACGTGGCCGCGCGTGATGTCGGTGTGGTGGCTGATTTTTTAGCGGGGGGCCCTAGGTTCTTTTTTGATTGCGGCAGCCATCGGCTTCATCATCGGCTTCTCCTTCGGGCTTCTTCGCACTCCGATGAACCCGTTAATTGCACCCATTACGGGCGCCATCATAGGATGGCTCTGGTTTATTGCCGTGATACGGATAGCGCTTCGAAAGAAATATCGAGCTTTTCGCATCGTCCTGTTGCCGGTGGCTTAGCGCTGGTGCACAGCGGAACGTCCCGCTCCAAAGGTCGGTCGCGGTTGTGTTTTGCGGCCGCCTCTGCCATAACGCCGCCCTCCCGTCGCCCGGCCGACAAGGGCTGCCGTGGCGGCGGCGAAGTGCTCAATCAGCACGCTTCATCGAGAAAATCCGGTGCGCCGGGCACGGACCCGTGACCGCCGCCGGACAAGGAGAGCCAAATGCCCAAGCTCAAGACCAAATCCGGCGCCAAGAAGCGCTTCAAGATTACCGCCGGTGGGAAGGTGCTTTACCAGCAATCCCGCAAGCGCCACGGCATGATCAAGCGGACCAAGAAGCAAATCCGCCAGTTGCGCGGGACTGCGGTCATGTTCAAGACCGACGGCGACAAGATCAAAAAATATTTTTTGGTCAACGGCTGATCGCTTCGTCCGCGTCCAACCGTTGCAAGCAATCGTGAAGGAGATCAGCCATGGCACGCGTCAAGCGCGGCGTCACCGGGCACGCCAAGCACAAGAAAGTGTTTAAAGCGGCCAAAGGCTTTTACGGCCGGCGCAAGAACACCATCCGCATCGCCAAGCAGGCGGTCGAGAAGGCCAACCAATACGCCTATCGCGACCGCAAGCGTCGCAAGCGCACCTTTCGCGCGCTCTGGATCCAACGCATCAACGCGGCGGTGCGGCCATTCGGCCTGACCTACAGTCGGTTCATCAACGGGCTGAGCAAGGCCGGACTGCTGGTGGACCGCAAGGTCCTCTCCGACCTCGCGATCCGCGAGCCGGCGGCCTTTGCGGCAATTGTTGAGAAGGCCAAAGCCGCGACCGCGACATAGAGGACAGAGGACGGAGGTCAGAGGTCAGACGGACGAAAGGGGAGGGATCTCGTTGTTTCCGTCCTCTGTCATCCGACATTTTTCCTCCGAGCGAAGCGATGATCGACATCGGTTACGTCCAATCGATGGCGCGTTACAACCGCTGGCAAAACGGCAATCTCTATCGCGTTGCGGACACTTTGTCCGACGCCGAGCGCCGGCGTGAGCGCGGCGCGTTCTTCGGCTCGATCTTTGCCACCCTCAATCATCTGCTCTGGGCCGATCGCGTCTGGATGAGCCGGCTCGCCGGCACGCCGAAGCCCGCGGGCGGAATCCCGGATTCAGTATCGCTCTACAGCGATTGGGCCGATTTGAAGCGGGAGCGATCCGTGTTCGATGCGGTGATGATCGAATGGGCCGATCGCCTCGATGCCGCCGCGCTCAACGGCGAGCTCACCTATTATTCCGGCGCCATCAAAGCGGAAGTGCGCAAGCCGCGCTGGCTGCTCATCACGCACATGTTCAACCACCAGACGCATCATCGCGGTCAGGTGCATTGCATGCTCACCCAAGCGGGCGGAAAGCCTGGCGACACCGATTTGCCGTTCATGCCGATGGCATGAGCGGGGCGTTTAGCCCCGCGGATCACTGGAATGCAGGACCTCAAAGCCGAACTGTTGCGCGGGTTGTGGTACGTGGCGCTGCCGGGCGCCGCATTGCGGCCTGGCCGCATGGTCCACAAGACGCTGCTCGGCGAGCCGGTTCTCATCGGCCGCGGGCGCGACGGGGCAGTCTTCGCGTTGCGCGACATCTGCCCGCATCGCGGCGTCCCGCTGCATTACGGACGCTTCGACGGCGAGACGATTACCTGCTGCTATCACGGCTGGCGCTTCGACCGGAACGGAAGCTGCGTGGAGATCCCGTCGCTGCGGGAGGGCCAGGAGATCGACCTTAAGAAAATTCGCGCGGGCGGTTATCCGTGTGCCGAGCAACAGGGGTTGGTGTGGATCTATTTTCCCCGCAATGGCGCGAGTGCCGCTGCCGGAGCGCCGCCGCGGATGCCGGTGTTTTCGCTCGACGCCAGGCCTGCGGCCGCAATCATGCAGCCGTTCCCCTGCTCGACCGATCATGCCGCCTTCGGGCTCATGGATCCTACGCATGCGGGCTTCGTGCACACCTCGTGGTGGTTCAAGCATCAGCCGACCAAGCTGCGGCCCAAGGAAAAAAACTTCGAGCCGATCGAGCTGGGCTGGCGCATGGTGCGCCATCAGCTGCCGCCGCAGAATCTCGTGTACAAGCTGCTCGGCCGCAAAGTGGAGACCGAGATTTCCTATCAGCTGCCGGGCCTGCGCATCGAGGAGATCCACGGCGATCGCCACGCCGTGGTTGGCTTGACTGCGATCACGCCGATCACCGATGAAGCGACCGAGGTGCACCAGATATTCTGGGCCTCGCCGCCCTGGGTGGCGCCGCTCGCGCCGCTGATCCGGCCGTTCATGCACACCTTCCTCGGACAGGACCGGGACGTGGTGGTGAAGCAACGCGAGGGACTCATGCACAAGCCGCGGCTCATGCTCATCAACGACGCCGATACTCAGGCGCGCTGGTGGATGCGCATCAAGGACGAATGGATCGCGGCGCAGGCGCAAGGCCGCGCCTTCGTCAACCCGCTCGAACCCAAGACCCTGCGCTGGCGCAGCTGAGAAAAGCCAATGACCGACGTTCGCGCGCTGGAAACCGAGTTGCTCGCGGCGATTGCCGCCGCCGGCGATGAGGCCGCGCTCGAGGCGGTGCGTGTCGCCGCGCTCGGCCGCCACGGCTCGGTTTCCGCGCTGCTCAAGACGCTCGGCGCGATGACCCCCGAGGAGCGCAAGCAGCAGGGCGCGCTCATCAACGCGCTCAAGGACCGCGTCACCGCGGCCATTGCCGCGCGCCGGCAGGAGCTCAAGGAACTGACACTCGCTCAGCGCCTCAACACGGAAACCGTGGACATCACGCTGCCCGTGCGCGAGCCGCCCGCGGAAGTGGGCCGCGTCCATCCCATCACCCAGGTCACCGATGAGCTGATCGCGATCTTCGCCGACATGGGCTTTGCCGTCGCCGAGGGGCCCGACATCGAGACCGAGGATCTCAACTTCACCAAGCTCAATTTTCCGGAAGGGCATCCCGCCCTCGACATGCATGACACCTTCTATCTCAACGCGAAGGCGGACGGCTCGCCGCTACTTCTGCGCACCCACACCTCGCCGGTGCAGATCAGGACCATGCTGGCGCAGAAGCCGCCGATCCGCGTGATCATTCCCGGTCGCACCTATCGCAGCGACAGCGACCAGACCCACACGCCCATGTTCCATCAAGTGGAAGGGCTGGTCATCGACAAGAGCTCGCATCTCGGCCACTTGAAATGGATCCTGGAGGAATTCTGCAAAGCGTTCTTCGAGGTCGATCGCGTCAACATGCGCTTTCGCCCTTCGTTCTTCCCGTTCACCGAGCCGTCGCTCGAAGTCGACATCCAGTGCAAGCGCGACAACGGCGAGATCCGCTTCGGCGAGGGCGAGGAGTGGATGGAGATTCTCGGCTGCGGCATGGTGCATCCGAACGTGTTGCGCAATTGCGGGCTCGATCCCGACGAATACCAGGGCTTCGCCTGGGGCTTGGGCATCGACCGCATCGCCATGCTCAAATACGGCATGCCGGATTTGCGGCCGTTCTTCGAGGCCGACGTTCGCTGGCTCGCGCATTACGGCTTCCGCCCGCTCGACTTTCCCACGCTTGCCGGCGGGCTGAGCGCGTGAGCTTGGGATGCGCAGGTGATCTAGCCTCATGAAATTCACCCTGGCGTGGCTCAAGGAGCATCTCGAGACTGACGCGCCGCTCGAGGCGATCGTCGAGAAGCTCACCATGATCGGGCTCGAGGTCGAGCGCGTGGTGGATCGCAGAAAGCTGCTCGCGCCGTTCACCATCGCGCGCGTGATCTCCGCCGAGCAGCATCCCAACGCCGATCGCCTGAGCGTGTGCATGGTCGATACCGGCAAGGGCGAGCCGGTGCAGGTGGTGTGCGGCGCGCCCAATGCGCGCGCCGGCATGAAAGGCGTGTTCGTGCCGCCCGGCGCCTTCATCCCGGGCAAGCAGATGACGCTCACGGTCGGCACGATCCGCGGCGTGGAAAGCCGCGGCATGCTGGTTTCCGAATTCGAGCTCGAGATCTCCGACGACCACGAAGGCATCATCGAGCTTCCTGCCGACGCGCCGGTCGGCGCCAATTATGCGGCGTGGGCCGGCCTCGACGACCCCGTGATCGAGATCAATCTCACGCCCAACCGGGGCGACTGCACCGCGGTCAGCGGCATCGCCCGCGATCTCGCCGCGGCCGGCATGGGCAAGCTCAAATCCGCGCCGATCGCCGCGGTCGAAGGGCGCTTTCCGTGCCCCACAAAGGTGACGCTCGAATTCGGCTCGACGCCCTCCCTGTGCCGCGCATTCGCACTTCGCCTCGTGCGCGGCGTCAAGAGCGGCCCGTCTCCGCAATCGCTGCAGCGGCGGCTGCGCGCGATCGGGCTGCGCCCGATCAACACGCTGGTCGACATCACCAATTTCATCACCTACGACCGCGGCCGGCCGCTGCACGTTTTCGACGCCGCCAAAGTGCACGGCGATCTCACCGTGCGGCGCGCGCGCAACGGCGAAAGCCTGCTCGCCCTCGACGGCAAGACCTACACGCTCGACGACACGATGTGCGTCATCGCCGACGCGAACGGGGTGGAGTCGCTCGCCGGCATCATGGGCGGCGAGGCCACGGGCTGTTCGGACACAACGACCGACGTGCTGATCGAATCGGCGCTCTGGGAGCCGGCGAATATCGGGCTGACCGGCCGCAAGCTCGGCATTCATTCCGACGCTCGCTATCGCTTCGAGCGCGGGGTCGATCCCGCCTTCACGGTTCCCGGGCTCGAACTTGCCACCGCGACGGTTCTGGAACTATGCGGCGGCGAGCCCTCGCACATCGTCATCGCCGGCAAGCCCGATGCCCCGGCGCGCAGCATCGATTTTCCGCTGCGCGAGCTACCCCGGCTCGCCGGCCTTGAAGCCGATCGCAGTGACATCAGCCGCGCGCTCGGTGGGCTCGGTTTTTCCGTCGCTGGCACCGACGGCAGCCTCAAGGTCACCGTGCCTTCCTGGCGCGGCGACGTGGAAGGCAAGGCCGATATCGTCGAGGAGGTGGTGCGCATCCTCGGCGTCGATCGCGTTCCTTCGACGCCGTTCGAGCGCGGCGAGGCGCCGCGCAAGCCGGTGCTCACCGTGCTGCAGACGCGCACGCGCAAAGCGAGGCGCGCGCTCGCGGCGCGCGGCATGGCCGAGGCGGTCATGTGGTCCTTCATTTCGAAGGAGCACGCTCAGCTGTTCGGCGGCGGCCAGCCGGAGCTCGCGCTGGTCAACCCGATCGCGTCGGATCTTTCCGACATGCGGCCGAGCCTCGTTCCGGGACTCATCGCCGCCGCGCAAAAGAACGCGGACCGCGGCTTTCCCGATGCCGCGCTGTTCGAGGTGGGCCAGATTTTCCGCGGCGCGCGCCCGGAGGATCAGTTCACCGCGGCCGGCGGCGTACGCCGCGGGCTCGCCAAAACGTCGGGCATCGGCCGCCACTGGTCGAGCCCCGCGCGTGAAGTCGACGTGTTCGACGCCAAGGCGGATGCGCTCGCGGTGCTGGAGGCGGTCGCCACGCCCATGGTTCAGGTGGTGCCGGGCGGGCCGGCGTGGCTGCATCCCGGGCGCAGCGGCACCATTCAGATCGGGCCGCAGAACGTGCTCGGATATTTCGGCGAGCTGCATCCGCGCGCGCTGGAGGCGCTCAAGTCCGAAGGCCCACTGGTTGCGTTCGAGGTGATCCTGGAAAAAATTCCGCAGCCGAAGGCGAAAGCCACGCGCGCGAAACCGGCGCTGGAATTGCCGCCGCTGCAGCCGGTCGAACGCGACTTCGCCTTCGTAGTGGACCGCGCGGTCAAGGCGGCGGATATCTTGCGCGCCGCGCAGGGCGTGGACCGCAAGCTGATCACCGATGTTACCGTGTTCGACGTCTACGAAGGCGCCGGCGTCGATCCCGGCAAGAAGTCGATCGCGATCGCGGTCACCCTGCAGCCGCGCGAGAAGACGATGACCGACCAGGAGATCGAGGCGGTCGCCGCGAAGATCGTCGCCGAGGTGGCCAAGCGCACCGGCGGCGTCTTGCGGGCGTGATTCGGACCCATCCTCCGTCATGCCCGGCAAACGCAGTCAAGCTTGCGCAGACTGCGTAAACTTGTCTGCGCTGCCGGGCATCCACGCCTTTCTTTTTTAGCGACCAAGACGTGGATGGCCGGGACAAGCCCGGCCATGACGAATCGAAAGATTGGCGCCGCTAGCATCAGCCTGTCATTGCAGCGCTGCGCGCCTGCAGGTTGCTCAGCGTCCCCGGATCGCCCTTACCGCCTCAGCCGCTGCGCGCTCGCCCGATTCCCAGGCGCCGCCGACCGTGCCCCACAGCGTCTCGTGCGCCGCTTCGCCCGCCAGGAAGATGCGGCCGTTGAGCGACTCCATGATGGTCCGGCGCGCGGACTGCGCGCCCGGCGCCGCGCACGAGGAGGCGCCGAGCACCCACGGCTGATAATCCCACCGCGTCGCATGGCTGCGCTTCACGAAATTCTTCATATCGATGCCATAGAGGCCGCTGAGCCAACTCACTGCAAAGTCGATCATCGCCGTCTCGCCTTTGCCGGCGAGCTCGGCGCCGAAACTGCCCCCCACGTCGACGACGCAAAGCGTCGAACCGTAAACATTGGCGAAGATCGCGGCGGTGCGCCGGCCCTCGCTCTTCTCGTACACGAGCTCGTCGCGTCGCAACGCCAGCGGATTGCCGCTCAACTCCAGCGCTATGTGATCGCGACTACCGAGCTTGAGCTTGCCGAGAGCATCGAGAACGCGCCGTGGCAGCTCGGGCTCGAACCTGATCTTCCCGGCGGCGAGCACGTTGGTCGAGGCGGTGACGATGACGGCATCCGTGCGGAACTCGCCTTTGGTCGTCTGTACGATGATCCGGCGCCTGCTCCACCACTCGATTGCTTTGACCGGCGTCGAGAGCTGGATCGGCAGGGAGGTTGCGAGCCTTGCCAGCAGCGCGCCCAATCCCTGACGACAGAACACGCTGTTGTCGCGCTCGGCCGAGCGCGCGAGATCGACCACCGAGACGTCGGACAAATCCTTGCTGCAGCCGTAGGGGCCAAGCACGAAGTCGATGGTCGAGCGCCATTCCCCGAGGTCCTTAGGCAAGGCCTGGGCACAGGCAATGTCGCCCCGGCGCGCCGCGTCGGCGATGCCGGCATTGGCGCGCACCAGGCTCGCGAGAAAATCCTCCATCTCGCCTTCACGCGCATAGCGCCGGCCGATGCGCATGCGCTGCCCGGGCGGAGCGGGATAGAGGTCGAGGCCGGTTTGCGGTCCAAGCCGCGCCAACGGATTGGTATCGGCGGCGTAAATCCAATGGGCGCCGCGATCGTAGGGCACTCCGAACGTCTTGCTGTCGGTAATGCAGCGCCCGCCGATCTCGTCGGCAGCTTCCAGCACGACGATGCGCTGCCCCGCCGCCATGAGCCGCCGCGCGGCGGCGATGCCGGCGGCACCCGCGCCCACCACGACGACATCCACGCTGCCGGAGCGCGATACATCCGGTGATGGCGGCGGCGCGCAGCGCGATTGCGCCACTGCCCGCTCGGCCACCAACACGGCCGAGGCGGCAATGAGCGAGCGGCGAGTGAAACGTGGCATGCTGTGCAGCACCTCAGAGGCTAGTGTCCCGATTCCGAAGTTCGCACGCGCTCGCGGCAGTCTCGATGCGAACTTCGGAATCAAAGGGACACTAGCAACGTTATGATTCTAGTGCCGCTTTTGAACCCGAAGTTCGCAAA
>Ga0182033_10000122_pt1 | contig 34449 bp, 32 predicted proteins | sample tim00Cox0000000H_FD_125968 | JGI IMG/M metagenome (GOLD analysis project Ga0182033, IMG submission 125968) | Lab enrichment of tropical soil microbial communities from Luquillo Experimental Forest, Puerto Rico - timezero.00C.oxic.00.000.00H | ecosystem: Environmental > Terrestrial > Soil >...
GCGCGGCCTGACTCTTCGGTTTGCCGACGTCGCTCGTTGCAAACGTGACCTGGCGCTGAAGATTCGTAAAGTCGACCACGTCGAAATCGACGAGACCAAGCTTGCCGACGCCGGCAGCCGCGAGATACAAGCCGAGCGGGGCGCCGAGTCCGCCCGTGCCGATGAGCAGCACCTTGGCGTTCTTCAGCTTGAGCTGCCCCTCCATGCCGACCTCGGGCATGATGAGATGCCGGCTATAGCGGAGAATTTCTTCTTTGGAAAGCCCGGTAACAGGTTGCGTGCCGGGCTCGGTTTGCGTGCTTGTAGCCATTTCGACTCCCAATTGCTCCTGCTTCAGTTTAGCCTTCTACGGCAGAACACACAGCGCGATTTCTTGCTTCCCTCGAAATAACAAAGATTCTAGAAACAACCGCCGGCAATCGACGGAATGATGCTGATGGTGTCGCCGTCCTTGGTCGCGGTGTTCTCTTTGGCGAGATAGCGGATATCCTCGTCATTCACATAGACATTGACGAAGCTGCGCAGCTTGCCGTCCTCGGTAAACAGGTGTTTGCGCAGATCTGCAAATTCCGTCGTGAGATGGCGCAGCGCCTCACCGACCGTTCCCGCGTTGAACTCCGCGGAAGCACGCTTTCCGGCGTAGGGCCGAAGCGGCGTTGGAATGATGACCTTCACGGGCATTGGGTTCTCCTAAGAACTGCCGGTCGCACGCCTGCCTGCGCCAGACAAGACCAGCGATACCATTCTAAACCGTAGCGCTGTGGCGAATCTCAATTCCTTCGGGCGAAAAGGCCTCGCGATCATCATCGAGCCGCCACGAAGTCATCTCCTTCGGTGAACCGTTCTGCACGCTGACGATCACGTAGCTGTACCACGGCCAGGCATGGTCCTGATCATACTGGCTGGGCCGCGCCGGATGGTCGGGATGCGAATGATACCAGCCGATGACCTCGAGCCCCTGTTGCTCCGCAGCCTTATCGGCATCCAGCACGTCCTCGGCGGCCACCGAGAAGCGATTGCGCGGTGAATCGTCGCGGCGATTCACCAACGGGAAGAGCGCCCGCACTTCCCGGTCAACATTTGGATGTGTGGCTTCCGAATCGCGGCCCAGCAGGGCGCCACAGCACTCGTGAGGGTATGTTTCCGCGCCATGCGCGCGGATTTTCTGCGCCAGATGCGCGCTCATCCACAGTGTCGTTTCGCCTGCCATTTCTATTCTTCGTCTACTCGCCGACTACTCTTCGTCCCAAAAGCGTTCGTTCAGATACTTGGACGCAGAATCGGCGAAAACCGTGACCATAACCGCGTGTTGCTGCTTCGGAAAACGCGCGGCCACCTGAAAACATCCCAACAGAGCCGCCGCCGCGCTCGGGCTGACGAGCAACCCTTCTTCGCGCGCCAGGCGCTTCACCAGCCGGTAGGCTGCTTCGGTCGAAACCGGCAGGTTCTCGTCGGCGAGACGGTCATCGTAAATCGCGGGGCGAATCGCTGTCTCCATGTGTTTCCAGCCCTCGAGACCGTGGAAGGAAGCATCCGGCTGAAGACTCACGCAACGGATTTCCGGATTCAGCTCCTTCAACCGACGCGTCGATCCGACAAAGGTACCGCTTGTGCCCAGCCCGGCGACGAAATGCGTGGTGCGGCCGGAGGTCTGCGTCCAAATTTCGTTGGCGGTGGTGCGGTAGTGCGCTTGCCAGTTCGCCGGGTTGCTGTACTGGTCGGCATAAAAGTATTTGCCGGGCTCGGCGGCGACGATTTCGTGCACCTTGCGAATCGCGCCGTCGGTGCCTTCGTCGCCGGGAGTGATGACCAGTTCCGCGCCATACGCCGCCAGGATTCGCTTGCGTTCTGGCGAAGCGCTGTCCGGCAGGCAGAGCTTCACGGGGTAGTCCATCGCCGCGCCAATCATGGCGTAGGCGATGCCGGTATTGCCGCTGGTCGCGTCGATGATGGTCTTCCCTGGGCGCAGAGCGCCACTCGCAATCCCCGCCTGAATCATGCTGAGAGCTGGGCGGTCTTTCACCGAGCCGCCGGGATTGAACCACTCGGCCTTGGCATAAAACTCGACGTTGGGAAACTCCCGGGTCACCCGCGAGAGCCGCAGCAACGGAGTATTGCCAATGCGGTCGAGCAACGATTCACCGACCCGACCCGGCGGAGTCGTTGATGGGCGGGCAGAGTCGGTGATTTGACCGGTATTAGCCATTTCCCGAAGCCTGAGCGCGGCGCTCTGCGCACTCGGAAATCCGTCGCTAAGCGTGCCCTTCTTCGCAGCCAGCAAGCAGCTGCCAGCCCTGCCGCTGCTACATCGTGCGCCGGGAGAACCGGCCAGGCGGATAAACCCTAATGCAAGAGGGTTCAAGGCGATATACGACCATTTTACTCCGAATTTGATGCGCCCGCCTAGAGCGGGGATATACGGCAAAGGATCGGGTTCAGACGGGACCTCGGCCGCCCTTTACCAGATACTCTGTAAGGCTCGGTTCTTGACAAGCCGGCGACCTTATACACGAGGATATCAGGGGAGGTTTTGGTTTATAATTCTCCTGATGTCGCAAGACCTTGGGCCGGGCAGCGCCCGATTCTGAAGCCTGCGGAGATGCGGCGCAGTAAGGCCGATCGAGGAAACAGGAACCCGCCGAAAGTGCTCGGGTTCAAAGCAAACCAGTAGAAGTCCTCGCTCTTTCTGGAGGGCGGGGAGGATGTCAAAGAAGCTCGCCCAGTCTGAACAAGTTATGTGGAATGTTCTAGAACGTTTCTCTCCCAAAGCGATAGAAGGTTTGGCGGCACTGGGATTTTCCGTGGGCAGCACGCGCGGGGTGGTGCGCGTCGAAAAGTACGGCTGCGGTGCGGAAGTTCGCAGAGGCCCCGACGAGCGCTATCAGATGACCATCGCGCCCACCATCATGCTGAAAGGCCAGTTTACGCGGTTGTGGGACGCCGGCTATCAGAAGTTCCTGCTGACCGACGATGGGTTAAAGATTCCCGCGCTGGCGTCCCACCTACAGAATCTGCGGAAGTTCAACGAGGAACTGCGCACGGCGCTGGGTGTGCCGACCTTCTACAACGAAGCGCTCGGTTCGGTCAGCCAACTGAGCGTTTATGACCGCGTGAGGGGCCGCAAGGGTGATGTGCCCGACGAAACGGTCGGGGCGCACAGCCCGGAGGGCGGGCAGTAGGAAACTTTCGAGTTTTTCCCTTTACGTTCGGAGCTAAACCCGAAAAATAAGCCATCGACGTTGTCGGCGGGTAGTAATCGCGTCGCTCTGTGCAGGGCCGCCAAAGGAATCTTGTCTGCCTTACCGCTGCGCCTCTCCCAGTTGCCGGCGAAACTGAACAAGATCGACGCGGTGCTTGGCAGCCTTATGCTTGCCGACGAAAATAACCGGGATATCCCATCCATAGCGCTCTGTGAGGACGGCATCCTCGTCGATGTTGACCTCGTACAATGCGGCCCCGAACTCGCGCAGCAAGGGTGCGATGGCGGCCTTAGCTTCCTCACAAAGGTGACATCCGGGACGCGAGTACAAGGTGACGTCGCGAGGGCCACAGGCGGCCAGCCGCGCGTCTTCGGGCGAGTTGTTCGCGCTCACGGCTGAGGGTTGGAGTACTTCATGAACGGACCGGAATGGGGGTGAAAAGCGCGCGCGCGATAGAGTTCCGAGATCTGGCGCAAGTGGCCTAGATCGTGATTGGCCCATTCGTTGAGCAAATGCGCCAGCGTGATGCTGCCGAGTTCGGAATGGATGGCAGTGCGAACGCCGGCCGATGGCGGAAGCCCGGCAAGTAGGGCGAGCGACGAACGGCGCGTGCGCGTGAAATGCCCGAGGTTCTCGCCTGCCGAGCCGCGTGCATAGTCTTGGCGGGCCTTGGCGCCATCCAGATCGTATTTGGCCAGTGGCGGCGAATCTTCAGCCATGATGCGCAGGACTCGCTCGGCGTAAACCTCTTCGAGGGCTGCGAGATGCGCCAGGACTTCGGAGATGGACCAGCGGTCCGGCTGGGGTTTCCAGCGCAGGAGTTCCCCGGGCAAATCGCCAAGCAGCGTTTCGAGAAGCTGCGGCGTCTTTCCTAGAAGCGAGACAGCAGGCTCAATGTCGATGGCCGAGGCAGGTTGCATGAGGGACCTCCGGCAGAGAAGTTTAGTGTACTCTCAATCCTTGGGCGAATGTAGAAGTAGCGCATAATCGCGAGGGGCATCGGACGAGGACGGCGAATATGGGAAGAGTTGTGGCGCTGGTGGATGACCTGTTTTTCCAGATGAAGCTGGCGGAAACCGCCAAACAGCTGGGCGTAGATGTGAAAGTAGCGGCGAATGGCGACGCGTTAATGGTTCTGCTGGAAAGCGCGCCAAAGTTGGTGATTGTGGATCTGAACGCGCGCGGCCAGCCGCTCCAGGCAATCGAAAGAGTTCGCCAGGCCTGCAAAGACGTCCGCGTGGTCGGGTTTTTGTCCCACGTGCAAACGCAGCTCGCCGCGCAGGCACAGGCTGCAGGCTGCAACGAAGTCTTGCCACGGTCAAGCTTCACGCAAAACCTTGCGGCGATCCTGAGGGCCTCTGAAGATTGAGAAAGATAGTTCAAGAAGAAATGGCAATCCAAAATGAAATGTTAGGCAAGCTGCAGCTGCGGTTTCCGGAACAGATTCTTATCGTGCTTTGCGCCTTCTTGCTTGCCGCGGCAGATTGTTTCGCGCAGGAATCGACCCCCAAGCCGGAGCAAAGCGCAACTAGCGCTGCCCTCGCGGCTAGCACGCCAGAGGGGCCGGGCAGCGCTCTGAGCAGGGCTCTAGCCGCCGCCTGTTCGCAAAACCAGGCGGAGTTCACGCGCTACCTGACCGTGCGCAACCGGGATTCGTTCTCCCGCATGACCGCCGCTGCCCGCGTGGAGCTCATGAAACGGTTCGTGCTTCTCGATGAGCCCGGAAAGCCCGCCGTTTCTGCGAATCCCGCGGGACGCCCCATCGTGCGTTGCGAGACACCGGGCGGGACCACGGAGATGCAGATTGGCGGCGCCGACGTCCGGGACAACGTTGCGTTTTTGCCATTGGAGCTCCGCGACGTTCGAGACTCCACGGGAGCAAGCGCGCGTCAGATCAACATGGGTCTGGTGCGCGAAGAAGGTCAATGGAAGCTGCTTTCTCTCGGAGTTCTCCTTCTGGACCTGCCTGCGCTCGAAGTGGAATGGGACGAATCGGAAATCGAGGCAACGGAAAAAGACGCTCTGCAATCTCTGAAGACTATCGCCGCCGCCATCGAAGCTTACCGAGGCAAATACCTGCGCCTTCCCGAATCGCTCGAGAATCTGGCATCGCCACAGCATGGGACGCCGGGCATACATGCTGCGGGCTTGCTGGACGCGGACCTTGCAAAAGGGACCAAGAATGGCTACGCGTTCCGGTATGTGATTGCCGGAGGAAGCGACGTCGGCGCTCCCGCAAAATACGCATTGTCGGCAACACCGCTTCACTATGCGCAGACCGGGAGGCGGTCCTTCTTTCGCGATTCGAAAGGTGTCGTGCGTGCGGCAGACCATCGAGGAGCGGTCGGCAGCGAGGGCGATCCGAAAGTCGAGTAGCGCGCCTGAATATTTGTCAGCCGGCGGGTCACTTGGTGCTTCCACGCACATGGCGCTACTATCAGGCGATCCGTTATGGTGCGCCATCTCCGTATTCCACGCTCCAAATTGCTCCTCATGCTTTGCCTGCTCGCGCCCGCCCGCAGCGCAGCCCGACCGCAGTTCAACTACACGGAACCACAGCTGCCCGTTTTCGAGCTGCATAGCGGCTTTTGGATCAATCTTCACCACACGCTGTATTTCGAGGCGCGGCGGCGAAGAGCATTCCTTTCGCGCGATGCAAACGCGACCAAGTCCACTGCCTCCAAAAGCGTTTTGGCGGGAAAAGGGCTGACCGATGCGGAACAAAAAGCCTGGGACGATGCGGTTGCCTATTACCTGGTCAACTACGCGGACAAAGACCTGCTCTTCACCACGGAACTGGTTCAGCTGAAGGATCAACTTGGCGACTTCGAGGACTGCGACGAACTCTCCGGGCGCAAACGTAAATTCTGCGACGCGGGCCTGCCCCCGAATCTGACGCAGGTTCTGGAAGCCGCTGCTCCCGTCTTTCGAGCACATCTTTGGCCCGAACATGATCAAGCCAACCGCCGCTGGATTCTGCAGGTGGCTCCGCTCGTGCGCGAGCAGGGGGTGGGCCTTTCCGAGCGTCTGGCGGACATTTACCAGACGCGCTGGCCCCACGGAAAGATCCGTGTGGACGCGGTCGCTTACGCCAACTCGGCCGGCGCGTACACCACGGTCGATCCGTTGCGCGTGACCATTTCCAGCTTGGATCCTCGGAATCAAGGGCCGCAAGCGCTTGAAGTGCTCTTCCACGAAGGCTCGCACGGAATCGCCGAGACGGTCGAAACCGCCATCATCCGCGAATGCCGCCAGCGCGACAAACCCATTCCCCGGGACCTCTGGCACGCGCTGGTTTTCTACACCACCGGCGAAGTCATCGGCACGGTACTGACTTCCTCTTCGGCAGGTCCCGGTGAGAAGCGTAAAGGCGCTCAGGGGAATGGGTACGACACGTACGCTTTCCGCGAGGGGCTCTACCAGCGTGGTTGGAAGAACTACCTCGAGCTGTTACAGCGGTTCTGGCAACCGTATCTTGATGGCAAAGCCTCATTTGACGACGCCATTGCCCGCATGGTGTCCTCCTTGTGAGCGGTTTCCGCAGAATTACGGATTCTTGCTTCCCATCGCGAGAGGGATTCGCGCTTCCTCAGGAAGTTGCGTCCTTGATGTCCTCGCGCGCGCGTCTCTCCGCGTTCCTCGCCTCCGCCTTAGCGTCAGCGTCGGAGTTCAAAACGCGAATGGCTTTGACCAAGGACAGTGCTTTATCGCTTGGCGGGGCCTCGCAGGTCTTCACGTCTCCGCTGGGCCGAGCCGCGGTCATATCCCATTTCAAGCAGTTGTATTTGATCTTGGCGTTGCGGCTCGCGTGAAGCGCGGCGACGCAATCTTCCAGGCTCAGGAAGCCACTGCACGCTTCTCTCAGAGTTGTTTTTGCAGGCAGCAGCGCCTGCAATTGTAAGCTCAGCTTTCGTTCTTCCTCGTGATTCGCAGCAAGCTGCTCGTTGGCGGTTGGCCCGGGGTTCTTTTTGATCCACTTGAGGGGATTATAGGAACGCGCAGCAGCTCCGCTAGCACCGAGCAATATGCTGATTCCTGCCGCCCCCATAAATAACCATTTGCTTTTCATATGTCCTCACCTCGAGGTCGGGCCGTGGGCTAGCCTCAGTAAGCCACGGGCGTCGAGATCGCTGCGAGTCTTTGGTAGTGCGGTACTCTCCGAATGCGTTACCTTGGCCTTCGGGGCAGGTCTCGAGAAGACCATGGCGGCCCGCGCGATCGGCAAATGGCTGCCGGGTAATGGGGGGAAACAAGGGTGTTTACTATCTTTATAAGCTTCTAGCATCTATTACCATCTGAGTGATGTTGTCCGCGCCAATCCGATATGCTACGCTTTGAGCGCTAGAGATTATCCGGCCCGGCGTCACCAAGCCCCTGCGACGCGAGCGTACTTCCGTATGTCCTCCGAAAGAGCTTTCCCGACGAGAGGGGAACTATGGGAGAAAAGGGTTCGGAGAATCCATCCAAGCGGGGCCAGCCATGAGTACGTCGCCGCCTCTTGGCAATCCGCAACGAAAATGGCCCCTAGCAGCCGGGACCGCCTTAGAAGAGGAACCACCAGCCCATGCCTGGCCAACAAGCAGCCTCGAAGACCGAACCAGCGCCCGTCGAAATCAAGCTGGCGCATTCGCCGGATTCCGATGACGCGTTCATGTTCTACGCGTTAGCGACCCACAAGCTTTCCACCCCGGGCTACAAGTACACGCATATTCTTTCGGACATCCAATCGCTCAACGAAGCGGCGCTGGCTGAAACGTACGACGTCACGGCCATCAGTTTTGCCGCGTATCCCGAGCTTCGCGACAAATACGTGCTTCTCGATTGCGGCGCCAGCTTCGGCGAAGGTTATGGACCGATTGTTGTTTCGACAAAAGCCGTGAAGGGGCAAGAATTGGCCGGCAAGCGCATCGCTGTTCCCGGTATAAAAACCTCTGCGTATCTTACGTTGCGGCTTTTCGAACCCAACTTTGAACCCGTGGTCATGCCTTTTGACAAAATTATTGATGCGGTTCAGAACAATCTTGTCGAAGCCGGTCTGCTCATCCACGAGGGACAGCTTTTCTTCCAGGAAAAGGGGCTGCACAAGGTGATTGATCTCGGCATCTGGTGGCAGGAACAAACGGGTCTGCCGCTGCCGCTCGGAGGCAACGTCGTCCGTAAAGCCCTGGGAGCACGTCTGGGGCGCCAGATCGCGAAAACCATCCGCAACAGCGTTACCTACGGCCTGGAGCACCGCGAAGAAGCGCTGAATTACGCCATGCAATTCGCGCGTGAGATGAACATGGAGCTGGCCGATGCTTTTATTGGCATGTACGTGAACAAATGGACCCTCGGCTACGGCGAAAAGGGCAGGCAAGCGGTCAAAGAACTGGTTGTGCGCGGCACGAGAGCCGGGTTTCTCCCAGAGCCGCCCGTTGTTGAATTCCTCGGCGAAGAGTAGATGGTTCATTCCTTCTGAGAGGGCGGTCTTCCCGGAAGTGTCTGTCGTGGATTTCTAGCTGCGGATGGCTCGCCTTGACGCTCTTCCGCGAATCCCTTAGTGTTCTTCGAGACATGATCGTCCACAAGAGAATAGTTCTGCTGCCTTCCTTGGCATTCCTGACCGGTATCGTGGCTCTTTCACAGCAAACCGCTTCGCAATCGGCAGCGAAGGCCGCAACCCAAAGGGATTTTCCGCAACCATGGCCCAAGCAGGCGGTGCGCGCCGCACACGCGATGGTTGTCACTGACGAAGAACTCGGATCGCAAGCGGGTGTAGAGATTTTGCACAAGGGTGGCAATGCGGTAGACGCAGCCGTCGCAACGGGCTTCGCGCTCGCGGTCGTCGAACCCGCCGCCGGCAATATCGGCGGTGGTGGCTTCATGCTTATCCGCCTCGCTGACGGTAAGACCACGTTTCTCGACTACCGCGAAACGGCCCCCGGCAAGGCCACCCGCGACATGTATATCGGCAAGGATGGCAAGCTCGACGAACAAGCCTCGGTGGTTGGCTATCGCTCCGTGGCCGTTCCCGGGACGGTCGCGGGCCTCGAATTGGCATTAAAAACCCATGGAACTATGAAGCTGGCCGAGGTGATCGCTCCCGCCATCCGTCTTGCCGAAGAGGGTTTCATCGTCAGCGAAAAATTAGCTGCGGAATTGGACGAAGAAAGTCCCGGTTTGCAAGCTTTCCCAACCAGCAAGCGGATTTTTCTGAACGGCGGGCGGATGTTCAAGGCTGGAGCAACACTGAGGCAACCGGAGTTGGCGGCAACGCTCAGGCGCATCGCGCAAAACGGCGCCGCAGAATTCTATCGGGGCGAAACGGCGCGCATCCTCGCCGACGAAATGGCCAAGAACAGTGGCATCGTGTCGCTCGGCGACCTTGCAGATTACAAACCCAAAGTCCGTGAAGTCCTGCGCGCGAAATACGAAAGCGGCGGCCACGCTTGGGAAGTATTGACGGCCCCGCCTCCGAGCTCCGGCGGCGTGGCCATCATCGAAGCCCTAAACATGCTGAAAGATGTGTCCCTGAAAGGCTGGGACGATGTGCAAAGCGTCCATATGGTCGCGGAAACCATGCGCCGAGTATTTGCCGACCGCGCTGCGTATCTTGCGGATCCCGACTACGCCAAAATTCCTGTGGCTGGCCTGACCGACCCTTGTTATGCGAGGGAACGTGCCGCCACGATTGATCCTGCCAAAGCCTCCTCGAGCAAGAATGTCGCAGCGGGCGCTCCCCACGTCTGCGGCGCTTCCGCAGATTCCGCACCGCACCTCGTCAACAGCCGTGCCGAAGGCCGGCACACTACGCATTTTTCCGTCGTGGACGCTGCCGGTAACGCCGTCGCCAGCACGTATACGCTGAACGACAGCTATGGCTCGCACCTGACTTGCGCGGCGGGCTTCCTGCTGAATGACGAAATGGACGACTTCACGACCCAGCCTGGCGCTCCCAACTCGCTCTATGAACTGATGCAATCCGACGCCAATGCCATTGCTCCCGGCCACCGCCCGCTCAGTTCCATGACGCCCACCATACTCCTGCGCGATGGCAAGCTGAGCTTCGTCTCCGGCTCGCCCGGCGGGCCAACCATCATTTCCGTCACCCTGCTGAGTGTCCTCAACTGGATGCGCCTTGGCATGGAGGCGCAGGCGGCCATCAATGCACCGCGCTTTCATCATCAATGGTTTCCTGACCGCATCCGCTTGGAAGAGGAATTTCCCCTGAGCGTAGAGCAGGCCCTGCGCGCTCGCGGGTACGAGGTGGAGCGGGGCTGGTATGAAACGCCGACCCTCGGTAATGAAGCCAAATTGCGCAAACACATGGGCCTGGTAAATGCTATCGCGATTGACCGGCAAACCGGAGAGCGTCTCGGTGCGGCGGACCCGCGCGATCGGGGCGCCGCGATGGGTTACTGAGGGGGGAAGGATTCGGCACACGCGTCTTAGGACCGCGGAACCAGACAGAAAACAACGGTAAACTGCTGGATGGCCATCTATCCATGAAACCCGAGAACGCATGCAGAGACTACTCTCGACCTACTTGTTCGTAACGCACAAATTGACGCCCGAACTCCTCAGCCAGGTGGCGGGAGCCGGGTTCCAGGGCGTCGAGATTTTCTGTGCGCGCAGCCATTTCGACTACACCGTCAAGCAGGAGATTCGCGCCACGGCGAGCACGCTCGAAGCGCACCGCATGCAGCTTGTTTCGCTCCATGCTCCCAACCGGCGCGACCTGAGCGCCATGCGCGAGAGCGGTACGCCCCTTTCGATTTGTGAAGTCGAGCGCGTTCGCCGTGTCGAGGCCATGGACGAAATCAAGCGCGTGATCGATGTTGCTGATGATTTGCCCTACCCGCGGCTCATTCTGCACATGGGTGGCTCCCGCGAAACGGCGGATCCGCGCAAGCGCGACGCCGCGTTCAGTTCCCTGGAGCACCTCATCCTGCACGCGCGGCACGCCGGCGTCACCGTCTGTGTGGAAAACACGCAAAGCGAAATGGGTAGCCCCGATTACCTTCGAGCGTTTGTGCACGAGACGCGGCTTACCGGGTTGCGCTTCAACTTCGATATCGGCCACGCGCATCTGGCTGAATTCCCCGAGAAAGAACGTCTCGAGAAGAGTCTTTCTCCGCTCCGGGAGCTGGTTTCTTCCGTCCATCTCCACGACAACCATGGGGAAAAAGACGAGCACCTTCCCCCGTATGACGGCTCGATTCACTGGCCCGAGGCTATCAAGCTACTCAAGTCCGCGGCACAAAACGGCGGTTTGCCGCTGATTCTCGAATTGAAGCAGAAAGGCGGCCACGACGCCGCCACGGTGAGCGAGCAGCTTTCTTCCGCCCGTAAGTCCCTTGACCGCTTCGAGAAAGCCTGGTCGTAAACAGCGTAAAAACCGGGGTTCGCTGCTTGGCAGGAACTGCTCTGGTAAACTATTCGTTTAAGTTGTGGCCGAGAACCGCATCATGGCAACCATCACTATCGAGCAGGCGGGAAAACACGACGGGCAGGAAGTTACGCTCCGGGGGTGGCTTTACAATCTCCGCGAATCCGGCAAACTGCTTTTTCCTATCTTTCGCGATGGAACCGGGGTCATGCAAGGCGTTTGCTCGCTGAAGGAGAACCCCGAAGCATTCGAGTCGCTCAAGGGATTGACGCAGGAATCGAGCGTCATCGTCACGGGAAGAATCCGTGCCGAAAAGCGTGCTCCCGGAGGTTACGAAATCGGCGTGACCAAGCTTGAAGTTCTCCAAAAAGTGCCGGAAGCCACGCCTTTCCCCATTCAGCTCAAGGAACACGGCGTCGATTTCCTTCTCGACAACCGCCATCTCTGGATTCGCACGCCGCGCCAGGCAGCCATCCTTCGCATCCGTGCCGAAGCCATCCGCGCCGCCCGCGAGTTCATGGACAGCCAGGGCTACACGCTTACCGACGCGCCGATGTTCACTCCCGCGGCCTGCGAAGGCACCTCCACCCTGTTCGAAGTCAATTACATCGACGATCAGAAGGCATATCTGACGCAAAGCGGCCAGCTTTATGGCGAGGCCCTGGCCATGGCGCTCGGCAAGATCTACACCTTCGGGCCCACGTTCCGCGCCGAAAAATCCAAAACGCGGCGCCATCTAACGGAGTTCTGGATGCTCGAACCCGAAGCCGCGTACGTCGAGCTGGACGAAGCCATGGCCCTCGGCGAAGGCTTGGTCAGCGCCATCGTCCAAGGCGTCCTGAAACACAAATCGCGGGAACTTGAAACGCTCAAGCGCGACGAAAAAAAACTGGAATGCGTCAAACCGCCTTTTCCACGCATCAGCTACGAAGAAGCCGTCGCCGTGCTCAACAAGAACGGCAATCCCGCCAAGTTTGGAGACGATTTCGGCGGCGACGAAGAAACCATCATTTCGAGTTCGTTCGACCGCCCGGTGATCGTGCATCGCTATCCCACCTCTCTCAAAGCTTTCTACATGCAGCCCGACCCGAAGCGTCCGGAACTTGCCCTGGCCTTCGACATGCTCGCGCCCGAAGGCTACGGCGAAATCATCGGCGGCAGCCAGCGCATCCACGATTACGACCTGCTCGTCAAGCGGCTCCGTGAACACAACCTTCCGGAAGAAGCCTTCGAGTGGTATCTCGACCTGCGGCGCTACGGTAGCGTGCCGCATTCCGGCTTCGGTCTGGGGCTAGAGCGCACGGTCGCGTGGATTTGCGGCACCGAGCACATTCGCGAGGTGATTCCCTTCCCTCGCATGATTTACCGGGTATACCCTTAGGGCTCGTTTGAGCTGGAACGTGATGGATGACTCGTCACAGGTAAATCACCGCTCGCTGCTTTGCAAATTCACGGGCCGCGAATGACGATTCGCAAATAACCCATGGCACAAAAAGTTCGCATCATCGGCGTTCCCATGGACCTCGGTCAAAGTCGCCGCGGCGTGGACATGGGTCCCTCCGCACTTCGCGGCGCAGGGCTGCATACCGCCATCAAGAAGCTTGGCCACACCGTAGAAGACATTGGCAACTTGGAAGTGAAGCAGCCGGAAGAAATGCCCGTGGGCGAAAAGCGCGCCAAGTACCTGCAGGAGATTGCCGAAACCTGCCAGGACATTTGCAAGACCGTCGAAAAATCCCTAACCGAAGGCTTTCTCCCGCTGGTTCTCGGCGGGGATCATTCCATCGCCGTCGGCGCGGCGGCCGGAGTGGCGTCGCATTTCCGGACACAAAAGAAAGAAATCGGCTACCTCTGGCTCGACGCGCACGGCGACATGAATACTCCAGAGTCATCGCCCTCCGGAAACATCCACGGCATGCCGCTCGCGGCCATCATGGGTTACGGCGCCGCAGAGCTCGTTGACCTTGGCGGTTTCAGACCCAAAGCCGAGCCAGGAAACATCGTCATTGTCGGCGCGCGCGACCTCGATGCCCAAGAACGCAAAATCGTCAAGAAATCCGGGGTACACGTTTTCACCATGCGCGACATTGACGAGCGCGGCATGCGCGATGTCATGTCGGAAGCCCTCAAATATGCTATGGACGACACCGCTGGCGTCGCCGTCAGTCTGGACATGGATTTCGTGGATCCCACCGACGCTCCCGGCGTTGGCACGCCCGTGCGCGGCGGTGCCACCTACCGCGAAGCTCACCTCGCCATGGAAATGATTTCCGACACCGAATCCATGGTTTCGATGGAAGTGGTGGAGATCAATCCCATCCTCGACGAACACAACCGCACCGCCTTGCTCGGCGTCGAGCTGGTCCTCTCCGCCCTGGGCCAGAAGATTCTTTGACATCCTCCCCGCCCGACGAGAACGTGCGCCCTACGTCCCGTTCTCAGGAGCGCAGCCTTACGGCGCATCGGGTCATCATTTTCATGCGGGTTAGTTGTCAATTCAGAACGCCTTCGAAAACATCCATCACACGGCTCTCCCGTTTTCCCTTATAACTGGTAACCTGGCAACTCGACGAAGGTGAGAGCTTGGACCTGTGAGCCCTGATAACAAGAAACGACTCCGCGTTGGCATCCTCTTTGGCGGTCGGTCCGGCGAACATGAAGTTTCTCTGGCTTCGGCCGCTTCCGTCATCCGCGGCCTCGACCCGGACAAATACGAAGCGGTACCGATCGGCATTACCAAAGAAGGCCACTGGCTGGTCGGCAACGCTGCGCAAAAGATGCTCCCGGAAGTATTGAAGGGCGGCCAGCGCGTGATGATGACCGCCGATCCCACCGACGCCGCACTGATACCTCTGGACCGCGGCGGCAGCGGCGGTGGCCAGCGCATCGACGTGGTCTTCCCCGTCATGCACGGCACCTACGGTGAAGACGGCACGATCCAAGGGCTGCTCGACCTCGCAGGCTTGCCTTTCGTCGGTGCCGGCGTCCTCGGCTCCGCCATTGGCATGGATAAAGATGTTTCCAAGCGTCTCCTCCAAACCGCCAAAATCCCCGTGGTGCCGTGGATTGCCGTGCCGCGCGCCGATTGGGAGCGCGATCCCAAGAAAATTCAGAAGGTCGTCGAGAAGAAATTCAAATATCCCGTGTTCGTCAAACCCGCCACGCTTGGCTCTTCGGTGGGCATGACCAAGGTTCATTCGCGTGGGGAATTGGCGCCCGCCTTGCATCTGGCCGCGGAGTTCGCTATGAAAATCCTGGTCGAGAAATGCATTGTGGGGCGCGAGATCGAGGTCTCTGTGCTCGGCAATCACGATCCTAAGGCTTCTATTCCTGGCGAAATCGTGCCGCACCGCGAGTTCTACGATTACACGGCAAAATACTTGGAGGAGGGTTCGCGGATCCTCATCCCTGCGAAGCTCACGCGCACGCAGGTCAAAACGATCCAAAATTACGCTGTAGAAGCTTTCCGCGCCCTGGAGCTCAGCGGCATGGCCCGCGTCGATTTCTTCCTTGAAAAGTCCGCCGGCAAAATCTATCTTAACGAGGTCAACACCATTCCCGGGTTCACTTCCATCAGCATGTACCCGAAAATGTGGGAAGCCAGCGGCATTCCCTTCCGCAAACTGGTCGACAAGCTGATCGAGCTCGCACTGGAGATGCACCGCGAAAAAGCCCGCACCAAATACGAGATCGAACTCCCGGAAGGCGCCGCCGGCGCGCTCGAAGCCTAGTCTTAGGAGCACCCAAAACCTTTCAAATAGAGCAGCCCTAAATGGTTCCTAGCTTGGCCGGCGCCGCCAAGGTTTGGGAACTGCGCCGCAGCCCTTCGCAAGCAATTCGTTCCTGCGCATCGGGGCTGCCTTGTTTCGCCCGCCGTCCGCAACCACTCGAGCCCTTTGAAAGCCGGCTTTTCCAAAGCAGGCTTGTTCGGACGCAGCACCAAGGCAGACTGCGCGTTGGCATCTCCGCTCATTTCTGGACTCACCGAACCCACTTAAGTTAGCCACGGCGATCAGCGAACGCCGATCGCGCCTGGCCACACCGCTCTGGTGGTTGATGCTGTTGTCTTCGAGCAGGGCCTGCCCACACACCTCGTCTTCCGCCTGCTCGCGGTGTTGTGGTTTTTCACCGGCCTCGAAGCCTAGCGCATGGTGAGGAGCGGAAACATCGTCGCGCACCGCCAATGGATGATTCGCAATTTCTCTCTAACCGTTCCTCGAAACATGGACATTTATCCCCATTGCCCAAGACGTCCTCCGAACAGTGCTGAGGACGGTTCGCGTGCCGGGATCGCACCGGCAGAGGGAGGCGGGAGCACGGAGCGGGCCGTGGTCGCAAGAGCCGGTGCCGGGGCTGTTCGCCCTGCGCTGGTCGTTCCGAACAACCTACATTACCGTGTCCTGGTTGTGCTGGGTTCCCAATTTGCTCATCGCGGAATGGCTGGTGCACCGCCGGCGAGGTCTCGCCGAAACGGTGTCCTGATTTGGCCGGCATTTCATCGAATGCTGCGGTTGTTGGTTTTGCAGGCATTTACTCACGCACCGAATTTCTGTAAGGTTTTACTGTTGCTCGAAGGTGCGGAGAAACTTCGATTCTGACGCTCGCGGCGCAGGAGATTACGATGACGCTGCTCGATCCACCTCCCGTCACAACCTCAAAATCACGAGCCATACCCTTCACCATCGCGGCGGTAGTTGTGGCCGCCGTGTTCATGCTTTATTTCGCATTCCGTTACTACCCCGAAAAAAAAGCTGCCGACCGTTTTTTCAATGCGCTGGTTGCCAACAATACCGACCTCGCTTACCAGCTCTGGAAACCCGGCCCGAGCTACACGAAGAAGGATTTTCTCGCCGACTGGGGTCCTGAGGGATATTACGGGCCGGTCAAAAGCTATGAAATCCTCAAAGCGACGTCACGGCATGGAGCCAACGCCGTGGATGTACAGGTGGCCATCAGTCCGTTCTCGCCCATGCCTGACGCCTCTGACCCCGACAAAAGCCGCAAGACCAAAGTTGCCAGCGTGTGGGTCATTATGTCCGACAAGTCCCTCAGCTTCCCGCCCTAGCCCGGCTTCCCGAGGCCGCTTAGTCCCGCCACTCGTCCAGCGCATGCTCGAGCTCTTGCGGTGATACGGTCGCTGTGCCGAGCTTGCCCACCACCACCCCAGCAGCAATATTGGCGAGCAGCGCCGCGTCCACAATCGAGGCGCCGGCCGCGGCTGCCAGCGCCAGCACGCCCAAAACCGTGTCACCTGCTCCCGTCAAATCAAACACCTGCCGGCCAGTCGCGCCTCGCTCGATGCCCGGTTGGCCCACCCGCGCGTAGGTCACCTCACGGCCAGTCGCCGGAATGCGCACCTGCTTCGGCGAAGACTCCTCAAATACACTCATTCCTTCTCCACTTCGTGTGATCACCACGGCACTGCAGCGAAAATGGGCGAGCAGCGCTCGCCCCGCCTCCTCGAAGGATTTTTCATCCGACAGAGTCTTGGTTACGTAAAAACTCGCTTCCTTCGTGTTGCAGACGATAACCCGCGCGCCCCTGTAGGCATAAAGCCGCGAAGTCTTCGGCTTCACGAATACGGGAACCTTCAACTGGTGAGCTGCGCCAAGCACGCGATCCGCAAAGTCATCGGTGATCAGCCCTTTGTCATAGTCGGAAAGCACTAAGGCATCGAGGCGTTTGAGCGCCCGGAAGACCATGCGCAAAAGCTTTTCCCGCGTTTCTGCCTGCGGCGGCTCGCGTCGTTCCCGATCCACACGAACCACCTGGTGGTGCTTCGCGATGATGCGCGTCTTGACGGTGGTCACGCGATTGGCTTCGGCCAAGACTCCCCTCGCGCCCATGCGCGCTTTGCGCAGGCACTTCTGGAGCGCGCGGCCCGCCTCATCGCCTCCGACCACGCCAAACCCCTCGACCTTCGCTCCGAGCGCAGCGAGGTTGGCCGCCACGTTCCCGCCGCCCCCGAGGCATTCGTTCTGCCCGACCAAATCCACCACCGGCACCGCCGCTTCGGGTGACAAACGCGAGGCCGTTCCCCACAGGTAGCGGTCCAACATCAAGTCACCGAGCACACCCATCTGTTTGCCGCGCAGTCGCGGCAGCAGCCGTTTCAAGCGTGGCACGGAATGAGCGAAAGGAGTGGTCATGCGGGCTGGATGGACGCCTGCTACGGGTTTTCCTCCGGGATGGTGGCCTCTTCCGGGAGCATCACCGGAATATCGTCGCGAATCGGATAAACGCGCCGGCAAGAAACGCACTTCAATCCGGACTCATCCGCAAGGAGTTCCACCCGCGTTTTGCACAGCGGGCAAACCAGGATGTCGAGAGCAAATTTCGGAATACTCAAGAGTTCCTCCTTGGGATTGGTCCAGTTCTAGGAGCAAGTAGGCACTCTACCAAACGCCTTCGCTGGTCAGCAACTTCATGTCTTGACGATCTGGAAGGCTCGTCCGCAAATCGCCTTGACCGTGCTTCTCACCCATCGTAGCGTCTCCTTATTGCTTCGATCCACGGAGGCCACCGATGCGCCACTGCTTTCGAAATCTCCTTTGCGCGGTTGCCCTGTTCGGCTGTCTTGTCGCAGCCTCGTTTGGCGAGCCAACTGCGTCTTCCCGGCCGTCCCCGCCTGCCACGGAAACGGCATCGCAAAGCGCCGCCTCGAGCCAAGAAAACCAGGATTCCGTGGCCGAGGCCGCGCGCAAAGCAAAGCAGAAGAAAGCTGCCGCGACAAAAGGCAAGGTCTTCACTGAAGACGACCTTGCGGGTCTGCGAGGCGGCGTTTCCGTTGTGGGCACCGAGAATAAGAAGCAGGCTCAAGCTGGGCCGACCAAGGCCGAGGACGCCGAAGAGGTGCCAAACGGCGAAGGCTACTGGCGCGGCAAGGCGCAGCCCATCCTCGAAGAAATGGCGGAAATCGACGGGCTGACAACCCAGCTAGGAGAGGACATCAAGAAGTATGGCACGGCCGGCATCGACGTCGCGAGCGGCAGGAAGGACGGCGTGGCCTACGTCCGCGACCGCAATGCGCAGATCGAGAAACTTCAGAAGAAGAAAGCCGAACTGCAGAAGAAGTTGGGCAACTTGGAGGAGGAAGGCCGCAAAGCCGGGGCAAAACCCGCGTGGTTCCGCTGACTCGCGGGGGGACCCGGGCGCAGCGCTCTCGGCGCTTCCGATGCGGCATCTAATTGAAACAACAAGAGATAGCTTGCCTGCAAACGCTCTGTTTCCCTTCCGGAATCCGCGGAGTGCGAATCCAACTTTTTGTGCAATCAAGCACCGCACTACCAAAACTGGTCCTGGGGCCAGTAGTTTTGTCGGCCCGGGCGCCTTACACTGGCCGCGAGTTAGTTCGCATCCCCTCCCTACGGGAGAACGACTGTGTACTGCGATCGCTGTGGACTGAATTTCCTGCCCAAGCAGTCCGTGTGCACGCGCTGCAAAAAAGTGGCCACGCGATACTGGTTTCAACTCATGAGTTTGGTCACCCTTTTGGTGGCACTAGCTTCGAACACAGTGTTGGGAATATTCCTGCTGCCCCGGCTCATGGAGGCCCGTCACGGGCGTTTTCTGTTTCGCAGTTGGTATTGGTTGGACCAAAACGCGGCCTTATATGGCTGGGTGCCTTTGGCGGGGGGCCTGCTCGCGTGGGACTATTTCATCTGGAAGGAAGCGCGGCCCAGGGTAAAGGGCTGGTTGACGCGAAAACTGCTCACGTTCTCGCTGGCCGCCGGCGTGGCCCCGATGATCCCCTGGTGGATTCCCGCGGGACAGCCTCCCGGTGAGTTCCTCTCGATGATCAGCAGGTATCAGGGGCTGCCGGCGATGCTGGCTTGGGGCGTGGTCCTGGTTGTAACCATCATCCTGTGCATCGACCCTGAATCTCGCGACTACTTGCTCGGCCACGGAAGAACCTTGAGTGTCGTCAGCACCGCGATGCTTGTGTTGGTTCTCGCTTTGACGCTGCTCGGCTGGTCGCTCACCTACTGAGGGCGGAACAACTGACCTTTGGAGCAGGATACTGCGGGAAGACAGCCTTTTCGCGGCAACCTTGGAGGGTAAGCGCGGCTCGGCTGCAATGGAATGACACGGAGGGTTTATGAGAAATCACAACACTCGGTTCCTTCTTGTCCCAGGTGTCCTCGCGATTCTGACATGCGTCGTTTCTTGCCTGTCTCTCGCACAGGTTCCGCCCCGAGTTTTCGATTGGGTGCCTTCGCACGACGAAAACGTTCGGCTCGACCCCGCGAACTACCACACCGGTGAGACTTACCACGTGGGTGTCTACGGCGCCAAAAACCATGTAGACATCAAAGCCGAGGTGCCTGTCACGATTTTCATGACACCCGCAGACGCCTGGAACCAGGCGCTCCAGCAGCCGGAAACCATGGCGCGCCTTCCGCAATCCTGCCCGGCAGAGCACGTGACGGAAACAACCTACGTCTGCAACATGCCGCCGGGCGAGCTGATTATGGTTATTCGCGACGAGCGCAATGACCCCGAGGCCGCGGTGTTTGCCGGCCTCGGCGCGGTCTTGAATCCGAACGACAAAACTCAGCGCGCCATTGGCGAAGGCATCGCGACAGTGTTCACAGGCGAGGGCGCGGCGACGCGACGTTTCAAGGCCCCCAACAACCTGCACATCCAGTATTACAACTGGAATTGCGTCCAGAATTGCATCCAACCCGAGTTCCGGTGGATGGACCAGGTAAAAGAAAAATACCAGCTAACGTCCTTCTTGAAGGTTTATGGCGGCTTCCAACCGGACCACGATGGCGAGCAAGTCAGCATCAAAATCAAGTCGCCGGTGCCGATGGTAGTGGCCATGCTGCCATCACCGGTCGCCGATCAATTGCATTCGCAGCCGGCTGCGCTCGAGTCTGCCCTCGAGAAAGGCTCCTGCCAGCAGCGCGGCGTCCAATCCCTGCAGTTCCAGTGCACCTTCAATCTGGCCGATGGCCCGCAGTCGCTAATCGTCGCACCCGAGGCGGGCACAGAGGTGCCTCGTAAGAAGAAAGCTGAAATCGAAATGCTGGCCGCCCGTTGCGTCGAGAATTGTCAGGTGCTCGAAACCGCCAAGCAATAGGAACCGCTTTCTCCCGCCCCTGCTGCTCGGGCGCAAGCTCTTTAGAGCAAGGCTTTTTGATATTCGATCAACGGCATCCCGAAGAAGCCCTTGGTTTTTCCGGAACGCCGGTAGCCGTGTTTTTCGTAAAAACGCATCGCCCGCAGGAGCGGCTCGGTGGTATCGAGGGTGATGCGCGTACATTTGCGCTGGTGTAGCTCGGATTCCGCCCGGCTCAATAATTGGCTCGCAATTCCACTGCCGCGCATCGAGGGCAACACGGCCATACCCCGAAGATGCCCTTCCGCTAAACTGACCACGCGCGCGGCGATCGTGCCGACAACCTGCCCCCGGGAATGGACCGCCACGAACACACTCATTGTTGCGAGGCGCCTTTCAAGCGTCTTCGGCGTGAGCACCGTGTCAAGGAACCCCTCGGGCGTGTAGCCCTCCCGAAATTCTTCGAACGCTTCGCGCAGGCACGCCAAGATCCCCGGAGAATCCTCGCGTATCGCCCTGCGGATCGACACGGTTGCGGCTTGCGGCGACAAGGGTGGCCTCCGTCTCGCGCGAAAAGAAGCCTAAACAGCGGGCCTTGATTCCGGAAGCTCCATATTGGTTGTGATTGCGGGAATTTACTTTAGCAGCGACCTGGTTCTTTACATGCGCCAAAGGAAATCATTTGTGGCTTGGCAGCAGAGACCAGATTCCGGGGTCCTCTGTTCCGAGCACCCACGATGCAAAGCCATACAGCCCGCGATCCCGCACCAGCGCGTAGCGTTCCTTGAATGTGCGTACATCGGTATAAAAGATCCACTCGCGCTCATCGTCTCGGTAGAAATACATCCACGCCGCCCGGTCCACGGCATCCCAGTCAAGGTGTGCGCTGTAGGCTTTGGCCAGGTCCAGCGCGTCATCGGTCGAAATGTAGCCGGCTGTTGGGTTGGGCTTATCTCCGGTCTTGTCGGGTGCCTTGGTAGGAGTGCCCGCAAACCAGTGATAGCCATACAAAGGAATGCCCAGGGCCAGCTTTTGCGGCGGCACGACTTTGAGCGCGTAGTCGAGGTTGGCAACCGTCCAGTTCCATCCGGCAACCGGGCCGGGGACCGTCCAGGTGGTGTGCTGGTCATAGGTCATCAGGCAGACAAAATCGACCGATTGCGCGATGGCTTTCAAATCGTAAGCCCCGCGCCAATTCTGGTAAATCCAGGCCGAGAATCCCGTTTCTCCGGGATGCCCGGGCGCGTTGGGAATCGTGGCGATAGAAAGCTGGAGGTTTTCTTTGTGAAATGCCGCCGCCGTTTCGCGCACGAAATCGGAAAGTGCATCCCGGTCGGTCCAATGCACATTTTCCAGATCCAACTGGAGACCGATGTAGCCGTTGTCCCTGGAGGCTCGAACCATAGCGGCGACGGCTTGCTGGCGCGCCGTCGGATTCGCAAAGAACTTGTGCACCTCCTCTTGTGCGAAGCCGAGGTTGACCACCAGCGGCATGACCGATACATGGTCCTGGCGCGCCGTTTCCATCACCTCCGGATTCGGACCGCCGGAAAGCAGGCCGCTCGAATCCACCGCATACCAACTGGGGGAGAGGATATCGATCTTGTCCGCATGAGCCAGAAACGCACGTACCGACTGCGGCTCGCGCGTCATATAGAAAATGGACCTGGGCTGCTGCGCATCAGCGGGCACGGTGAAAAATGTCAGGACCGTGGCAAGGAGGATTTGTGATCCCTTCATGCGCGCAGTCTAGCCGCTCGAAGCCGCCAAAAGCAACAAACTGCCCTTCCACCATCTTGCGGCTTAACCGGCAAACGGATTTCTCCGCATCCCTCGAAGGGCTCAATGACGCACGGCCCAGGCCATGCCGTCCGGGCCCTTCCCGGCGGGAATGCGACTGGTTACCTCCAGGGTCTTCAAATCGAGCACCGCAACAGCGTTTTCCCCGGCAGCCGCGACATAGGCGCGCGAGCCGTCGGGAACGACAAGAATCCCCTCCGGCTGCCGGCCAAGATTGAGCCGCTTGACCTCTTTGCGGGAAGCCGCATCGAGCACCAACAACGCGTTGTTTCCCAGGTCCGACACAAGCACCAGTTTCCCGTCAGGAGTGAACTTGAGGCGATTCGAGCGGCCCGTCCGAACGTCCACGGTCTGCACCACTTTTTTAGCTGCGACGTCAATGATCGAGATGCTCCCGTCGCCGGAATTGGCCGCCCAGTATTCGCGGCCATCGGGGGAGATGTCCGCGCCTTCTGGACCTTTGCCGACGCTAATCGTCGTGGCGGTCCAACCGACAGAATCGCCGCTGCGCACGAGCAACGTGAGGGAATCGGATCCGATGTTGGACGTGAAAATTTGCGAGCGGTCTTTTGAAAACACCAGCATGTGCGTGCCGTTCTGCCCGATGCCCAGCAGCCAGTCAATCTGATTCGACGCGGGATCGTAGCGCGCAATCAACCGGTTCTGCTCCGCCGTGAACCAGACCTTGCTGTCAGCGAACGTGATTCCATGCGGCCGGCGCAAAGCCCCGAGTTCCACGTGGCGCAACTCCTTCTGCGCCACCAAATCGATCACCGAAATCGTGTTGCCCGGCGTCCTCGCGCCGTAGTTCGAGACAAACGCGAGCTTGCCATCGTCGGAAGCGGTTATTTCGTGCGGGCCCTCGCCAGTGGGAATGCGCGCAACGGTTTTTGAGGTAGCCGGATCGATGATGGAAAGCATGTTGTCCTCTTTGTCGAGGACCAGTAGCGCCGGCGAAGGTGTCTCGGTTTGCGCGCGAGCGCAAGCAGCATTCAGACACGCCAGTAGGCAGAGAAACAAACTGCTCACGGTGATGCTTTGCTTTGTCGGCATGGAGTTCACGGACCTCCTCGAAGGCAAGCTCAGGCCACGCGCCCGCTACGCTTCGCGCAACAGGACGCCGGCGAGCAGCACGGAAGAGGATTGTAAGACTATTCGCAAGGAACGCCGAATACAAAGACAAAACTATTCAAGCCGCCAGGGCGACCGCTCGGGCCACCGCCCGAGCGCTTCAAGCGCCCAGGCGGTGGACCTATCCGTATGGCAAGAAGTGCAGGGGTTCGGAATGTGGTACTTGTCAGTCATCGCCGGAGATAAAACCGCAAACGTGTGCGCTCGCACTTTCACGTCCCCGAGCGTGGTCGCGATCTTCGGCATGTGGCACGCGACGCACTGGCTGCCCGTCGAGCCCTTCTTGTGATGGGTGTGTTGCTCGAGGGTGGCCGTGCGGGGGCCGTTGGGAGAGAACGGCCCATGGCAATCGAGGCAAAGCTGGTCGGCCGGTTTACGCAGCTGGGCATAGTTCCCGGTTCCGTGCGCATCGTGGCAAGTGAAACACGTAATGCCACGGCGATACATCAGGCTTTGCACAAAATCGTTGCCTTGCATCCGGTTCTTGTGCGCGGTGCCGTCCGCAAAATGGGTGAATGTGGTCTGTCCAAGCGGGTGTTCCTCGAGCCGCCAAAAATCGCGAAGATGCAGGCCCACACGATACCCGACCGGCCAATCGTAGTATTTGCCGTCCATGGGATTGTGCACAGGGCGCCCCTGCGAATGGCACTGGATGCACGCGTCGTTGGCATCGACATAGTCCATCTGCGCCGGATTGATAACATTGCCGCGCGTCGGATGCGCCGCGTGTTCGCTTCCCGGTCCGTGGCAGCGTTCACAGCCGACGTTCCACTCCGCTACTTGCTTGGTCCGAATGTCGTAAGCCACCGAATGGCAACCATCACAGGTCGGACCCGTAGGGCGCTGCATATTGTCGGGCGGATAGAACGGCTCCCACCAGTCCGTTCCCTTGGCCACAAAGTAGGGACGCCAAACATGACGGGTGACGTCCCACTGCGCCGGCTCCGGATAATAATCATCTCCGATTCGCGTGAAGTACCGCTGCTTCCAGATGCTCCCGTACACCAGCGCGACCTGGTCCAGAGAGAATTTGGCGAACGGGTCGCTCGCCAGATCCGGGAGGATGGCGTCCGGATGTTCGCGCGGATCACGGACCACGTTGGCCATCGGTGTTTTCTTCCATCGATCGTAAATCTCTTGATGGCATTTGGCGCATACCAGCGAACCGGTGTAGCGCGCCGTTTGGGCGGCGGCCTCCTGCTGGGAGCGCTCTCGGCCGGAAAGCGGGCGGAGACTGCGGATGAACAGCACCAGTTTCCAGCCTTCCTGGTCGGCTTCATCGTGCGGAGTGCCCCACGCAGGCATACCCGTGAGTCGCACGCCTTCCTGGATGATGTAGTGGATTTGCCCGTCGGTAAGATCCTGCGTCTCGGGCGCGCGCAGATCGGGAGCTTTAGGATAGAGATTGCGCCCGACCTGGGTCACGCCGGAGCCGTCGGTACCGTGACAAATGGCGCAGCGCGCGAGGAAATGATCGCGAGCTTCTCGCAGGCTTTCTGGAGTCGATGTCCACGGATTTGTTTCCTTGCCTGCACGCGCCGGAATCGAGAGATTTCGCACCGCGCGCGCCATGAGCTTCTCGATGCCTGAGGGCTCTTCGGCAGCGCTAAAGCCCCTGCGAATCAGGCGAGCCCCGTAGATCGCGCCGAGAACGACGAGCGCCAAGCAGCCCCCGAGAAGCATCCTCCCTCGTTGCATCTCCCACGCCTCAACTCGCTTCACGACTGTTTATCAAACCACCAGACCCCTCGCGTGTCCGGAATATTCCGCGATCGGGCGATGCCCGCAATGGCCGTAACATTCTACGCAAAATTGTGTTGTCGCCAAGCATCGCGAGTCGAGGGATAATGTCTCCCGCCGGAGACACGGGAGAGAATCATGAGAGAAGAGACAGAGCAAGCGAAAAAAGACGGAAAAGATCGGCTGAAAGAGGGCAACGAGGAACAAAAGGAACTCACGCGCCGGAAATTCCTGAGCACCGCGGCGGCCGGTGGCGCCGCCGCCGCATTTGTGCCGCGCCACGTGCTCGGGCGGGGTTTCACACCGCCGAGCGACCTGCTGAACATCGCGGGCGTCGGCGTTGGCGGCATGGGCCGTCAGAACCTCATCAACCTTGCCAGCCAAAACATTGTCGCCTTGTGCGATGTCGACTGGGGCTATGCGGACAAGGGTTTCGAGCGCCTGGACTCGGACATCGAGAAGCTGCGGGACCGCCTGGAGCATCCCGATCGAGCGCCCGCGCCAGGCCAGCCACCAGCGGAATTTGACCGTGTGAAAGCGAAAGCCCGGCTCGACGGGATGATCCGCCTCAAAACCGAGCACGTGCCTAAAGCCAAGCGTTACAAGGATTATCGCGAGATGCTAGACCGCCAAAAGGACATCGATGCGGTGCTCGTGGCCACCGCTGATCACATGCACGCGCCCGTCGCCCTCGCCGCCATGGACTTGCACAAACACGTCTATGTGCAAAAGCCGCTGACCTGGTCGGTCGAGGAAGCCCGCAAGATGGCGCGGGCCGCGAAAGAAACCAAAGTCGCCACGCAAATGGGGAATCAGGGCCATTCCATGGACGACGCGCGTACCGCCGTCGAATATATTGGGGCCGGCGCGATCGGCGAGGTGCGTGAGATACACATTTGGACCAACCGCCCTCTTGGATTTTGGCCTCAAGGCGTTCCCCGTCCCGAACCGCTCAAGGAGCCCTCGGACAAGCTTCGCTGGAACGGCCGAGGCGTGAATTTGCGGCTGGCCGCGGCCATGGCAGGCAACTATCCCGTTCCCGACACCCTGCGCTGGGATCTTTTTCTTGGCGCTGCGGCGCCGAATATCGAGTATCACCCTATCTACCATCCCTTTAACTGGCGAGGGTGGGTGGATTGGGGTGTCGGCGCCATCGGCGACATGGGCGCGCATCTGATCGACCACTCGATGTGGGCGCTGAACTTGGGCACGCCTACCAGTGTAGAAACCGTCTCTACGCCCTTCAACGGCGCGTGTTATCCGCAAGCGACGATGACCTTCTACGAGTTTCCTGGGCGCGGGCCACTGCCGCCCGTGAAACTGACCTGGTACGACGGCGGCTTGATGCCCAACAAGCCCGCAGAGCTCGGGGACGAACAGCTCAAGCAAGAAGGTGGCGCGCTGCTCATCGGCAGCAAAGGCAAATTGTTGCACGATACCTACGGGCTGCATCCACGTCTGCTGCCCAAGTCACTCAACGATTCCTTTGGCAAGCCGCCGGTAAAGTTGCCGCGCATCCCCGGCGAAGCCCACGAAATGAACTGGGTGGACGCGGCCAAAGGCAAGACCGAACCTTCCTGCCCGTTCGACTACGCCGCGCGGCTCACCGAAGTGATGCTGCTCGGCATCGTTGCATTGAAAGCAGGAAGAAAAATCTTCTACGACGGCGAAAACATGCGCGTCACCAACCTGCCGCAGGCAAACGACTACCTGCGGCGCGAGTACCGCCAGGGCTGGTCGGTCTAAGCGGGCGCCAAAAGCTACAACCCTCTCTCCGAGCGGAACTTTCGCACCACCGCGGCGGCATCCTGGTGCTGCGCGTCAACCGCATAGTTGAGTTTGCGAAGGTCGCCCGCCGAAAGGTTGCCGCCAAGATCGGCAAGCGCCGCGCGCAATGGCGGAAAGCGCTCGAGCGTGGATTCGCGCACGATCGGCACGGCATCATAAGGCGGAAAGTAGTGCAGGTCATCGACAAGGGCCACCAGGCCGAGCGCGTCAATCAAACCATCCGTCGAATTGCCGGCAACCACGTCTACCTGATGATCGACAAGCGCGCGATAGATTAAGCCGAGATCCATCACTTTCGGAGACCCCGCGAACTGCAGATGGTAGCGAGCAGAAAGGCCGGAAATCCCGTCGGGCCGCTCAAGAAATTCGTACCCCACGCCCACGCGCCACCGGGCAGCGACCAACGCAAGATCCGAAAGGGTGCCGATGTGGAGATTCCTCGCGTCGTCCCCGCGAATCACCATTGCAAAGGTATTCTCAAAACCCAGCGGCTCCATCACCTCTAAACGAAATCTCTCCGCGTAAAGCTTCTTCACGCGATGGTAGACGTCCGCAGCCGTGCCTTGGGGTTTCTCGTCGAACACGGTAGTCAGCGCCGTGCCCGTGTATTCGACGTAGAGGTCAAGGTCGCCGGAAAGGAGCGCTTTATGGACCAGCAGCGTGCCCCCAAGATTGGTCTTGCGAATCACCGGGATGCCCGTTTTGGCCTCGATGTGCTGCGCCAAAAGCTCTGCAAGCACCACTTGCTCGGTAAAAAATTTCGAGCCGATGGTGATGCTCGATTGCGTAGTCTTCTTGCAGCCGGACGGCAACCAAGCCAGGTTAACCAAGCCCAGGCAGCAAAGGATCACCGCCGCGATGCGGCGGCGCTTGACGGGCTTGTCTTCCCGAGCCTGCCCGCGCAGGCAGGCGTCGAGAGCGACCTGCTTCTCGATTCCCCAGGTGGCAACAAACTGCGCGTAAAGTCGGCGCATCTCTACGCGACCCTCAACCGCCGTTCGAGCAATCCGAGCAGAAAATCCGCGAGCAGCGCGAGCAGCGCCGCCGGCATCGCTCCGGCAAGAATAAGCGCGTCACTCACGAGCGCGACGCCGCGAAAGATAAATGTGCCGAGCCCACCCGCGCCAATCTCTGCCGCGATGGTCGCCACTCCAATCGTAATGACCGTCGCGGTGCGAATGCCCGCAAGGATCACCGAGAGCGCCAGCGGAACGCGGACGCGAAACAGAATTTGCACCGAGGTCATGCCCATCGCTTCGGCGGCTTCGAGCACCGCCGGATCGATCCCGCTGAGACCCACATAAGTGTTCCGCAAAATCGGCAGAAGCGCGTACAGCACCAGCGCGACAATCGCCGTGCGCCTGCCAATTCCCCCGATAAACGGAATCGGGATCAGCAAACCAAAAAGCGCCAGGCTCGGGATGGTTTGAAATACGTTTGCAATGCCCATCGACAGCGCGCGCAGCGCAGGCCGTTCGACGATGAGCATGCCGACCGGCAGCGCGATGGCCATGGCGATGAGCATCGCCAGCACCACAAGCGTCAGGTGGTCCGCCGTGGCGCTTAGAATCTCCGCGCGGTGTTCGGCAAAGAACGACCAATAACTCGAGGAGGCGTTCATACGGGCGCTCCCGGCACAGCTCCCAGTGAAGCAACAAAAGCGCGCACCTCAGGATGATCCATGCGGAGAAATTCCTGCGGCGGCGCCACTGCCGCAATGCGCCCCGCGTCGAGCAGAACGATACGCGAAGCCAGCAGGAGCGCCTCGCGCAAATCGTGCGTGACGAACACGATCGTTTTCTGCAACCTCTGTGCCAGCGCCTTAAATTCCCTCTGCAGCTCGCCACGGGTCACCGGATCGAGCGCGCCGAAAGGCTCGTCCATCAGCAGAATCGGCGGATCGGCCGCCAGCGCGCGTGCTACACCAACACGCTGTCGCTGGCCTCCGGACAGCTCGCGCGGATGCCTGTCGGCAAATTCCGCGGGATCCAACCCCACCAGCCTCAGCAACTCCCCGACTCGCGCCGTCACGCGCTGGCGATCCCATTTCTCCAAAGACGGCACCAGCCCCACGTTTTCCGCCACCGTGAAATGCGGAAAAAGCCCTGCTTCCTGGATGACGTAGCCAATGCCTCGCCGCAACCGAATCGCATCCCACTCCGCAGTCGGCCGCCCCTCGACCAGGACCTCGCCTTGCGATGGGAGGTACAGGGCATTGATCAAGCGCAGCAGCGTAGTCTTGCCGCTTCCGCTTCGGCCCAAGAGCACCAGCGTTTCCCCGAGTGGAACCGCAAGGGAGACGCCGGAAATGATCGCACGGCCGGGAATATCGTTTATGTGGTAGGACACATCGCAAAATTCGATTAAATTCCCCGAGAAATCTTCGATTGTCGCATTCATTTCTATTGACAGCCCCAATCCCAGGCGCGAACATAATAATGCAGTCCGCCTCCCGACGCCGATTTTTGGCGCATCCTTCTGTCGGACCTGGCATCAAAGAAGGGGTCAACGCCATGGGAGCACTCGCCGCAACGCCAGCGCGCATTCGTCACGATCTCCATACACGTCTGGTTGATGCCCGCGCTCGGACCGATGAACTGTTCCGCATCGTTCGCGAAGAAGCATTGTACGACCGGCCCATCGCCGAGCGGCATCGCATCATATTTTACGTCGGCCACGTCGAAGCCTTTGACTGGAACCTGCTTGCGCGGCGCGCCTTCGGTTTGCGGTCCTTTCATCCCACCTTCGATCAACTTTTTTCCTTTGGTATCGACCCTGTCGGCGGCGGCTTGCCCACAGACGCACCCGAGGATTGGCCGAACCGGGCGGAAGTCGAGCGCTACAAGAAACGCGTCCGCGAAGAGCTCGACGCCGCCGTCGAACGTGCTCTCCAGCGTCCCGAGGAAGGCCATCCCCACCTGCTGCAAATGCTGCATGTGGCTATCGAGCATCACTTGATGCACGCCGAGACACTGGCGTACCTGCTGCACCGGCTGCCTGCGAGCAAAAAAGTTTGTCCTCCCCAGAGTACCGTTTGGAAAGCATTGCGACAGACGCACCGCCTCGTGGGAATTCCCGCAGGACGCGCCACCCTGGGAATCCACGATGCGCAGGAACAAGAATTTGGATGGGACAACGAATTTGCCGCGCACGAAGTGGCCGTTCCGGAGTTCGCCATCGATAGTCACAACGTAAGCAACCACGATTTCCTGCGCTTCATGCAGGCCGGCGGGTACCAGAACCGCTCGCTTTGGACCCCGGAGGGATGGGCCTGGAGAACCAAACAGAGTATTGAGCATCCCATTTTCTGGAGGGGCGAAGGCAATCTCTGGCTGTATCGCACCATGTTTGGCGAAATCCGCCTCCCCCAGGAGTGGCCGGTGTACGTAAGCCACGCCGAGGCTACGGCATACGCCAACTGGCTGGGGCGCAGGCTTCCAAGCGAAGCGCAATTTCATCGCGCCGCGTACGGCACGCCGAAAGGCGAGCGCGAACGCAGCTATCCCTGGGGCGCAGAGCCGCCGGGAGAGCGCCACGGCAATTTCGATTTTCGCTCCTGGGACCCCTCTCCGGTCGGCGCTCATCCGGCGGGTGCCAGCGGCTTCGGCGTCTACGATCTGGTCGGCAACGGCTGGGAGTGGACGCGCACGGAGTTCGCAGCGTTTCGAGGGTTCACTCCCATGCCTTTCTATCCGGGTTATTCCGCGAATTTCTTCGACGGCCAGCACTACGTCGCGAAAGGCGGATCGCCGCGCACCGCCGCGTGTCTGCTGCGTCGTTCGTTCCGTAATTGGTTCCAACCGTATTACCCGTACGCTTACGCAACCTTCCGTTGCGTCGAGGATTAAGCAGACCCCCGGCCCAGGCTCGGGAGAGAGGACCATGGCGACGCCTGCTTTATCGCTCCAGCACGTGTCGGAATTCGCGGCCGACGTGCGCGAAAGCCTGACGAAGCCCGGCCAGCGAGAGCTGCCGTCAAAATATTTGTACGACGAGGTCGGTTCCGCGCTATTCGAGGCCATCTGCGTGCTCCCCGAATACGGACTCACGCGCGCGGACACGCGCTTGCTGAAGGAATATTCCGCGGAAATCGTTGGCCGCCTACCGTCACCTCTGCGCGTTGCGGAGCTCGGTAGCGGCTCGGGAAAAAAAACACGCTGGATTCTGGAAGCGTTGTCGCGCCGGCAGATCACCTATTACTATCCTATCGAAATCTCTCCGCATGCGCTGGCCGCACTCGAAAAAGAGTTGGCGCAAATTGATATGGTCAGCGTGGTCGGCTACGAACAGCCCTACCTCGAAGGTTTGCGGTCCGTTGCCGAAGGACGTGGCGACCGCGATCATGTTTTGGTGCTGTTTCTCGGCAGCACCATCGGCAACTTCGATCGCGAGGCCGGCGACCTGTTTTTGCGTGAAGTGCGGGCTACTCTCCGCCCCGGTGACGCCTTGCTCCTCGGCACCGATTTGGAGAAAGCCGTCGAGCTGCAACTTCTCGCCTATGACGATCCGGCAGGCGTCACCGCGGCATTCAATTTGAATTTGCTCGCACGCATCAACCGCGAACTCGGTGCCGATTTTGACTTGGCCTCGTTCCGCCACGAGGCGCGCTGGAATTACGCGGACCGCCGCATTGAAATGCATTTGCGCTCGACGTGCCGGCAAAGCGCGCGCATTCCCGCGGCCAACTTGCGAATTGTTCTCAACGAGGATGAAACGATTTGGACGGAAAGCTCCCACAAATACAGAGCCGAAGAAATCCCTGAAATGGCGGAACGCACCGGCTTCCGCTGCGATGCGCAGTGGATCGACGAGGAGTGGCCCTTCGCGCAGAACCTTCTGCTTGCGGAGTGACCGGGGCCCCTTTTTTGTTGTGGCAGGTCTTCCGTTCCCTGCGCTGTCATTCCGAGCCCTGCCTACCGGGAAGCCCTGGCGAGGTATCCCCCGTCCTTTCCGGTTCATCCAACCTCGAGCCCGCCCAGATCATCCAACCCAAATCATGTGTTTGAAACTTTGGACACCTCTAGCACGTCAAAGCCTTGTCCGGAGTAAGAGTACCGACGTACAGTAAAGAAAGGCGCCATGGTAAACTCGGCAACAAAACTCTCTTGCAGTAAATCTTTGGGCCGAAAGGTCCGGGGGTTGGTCTTTGGCGGCGGGAGCCTGCGCTGGGTGTGCCCAAACTTCCTTTTGCTCTGTGTCTTCCTGCTTTGCTCTTTTCCTGCTTTTGCGCAATCTCCGCAGCCCTCTGACACGCCGAGCGCAACCGCCCAGGCGCACACACCGGCCGAGCTGCTGAGGGGAACCATCAGTGGAACCGTCGCCGATCGCACGGGAGCCGTCATCCCCGGAGCGCGCGTGAAACTTTCTCGCGAAGATTCATCGCTGAGCCAGGAAACGATGTCGGACAGCGACGGGCAGTTCTGCTTTGCCGGCGTCACCCCTGGGTCCTTCCAACTCACGATCAGTTCGCCCGGGTTTGCTGCGCAGACCGCTTCGGGAAGACTGCATCCCGGCGAGGACTACACGGTGCCGCCGGTCCTGCTGGACGTTGCGGCTGCCGCGGCCGAGGTGAAGGTCGCGATGACGCCGGTCGAGATAGCCGAAGCCGAGATCAAGGATGAAGAGAAGCAGCGCATCCTCGGGGTGATTCCCAATTTCTACGTCACCTATAACTCCGCCGCGGCTCCTCTCAACCCGAAACAGAAGTTCGAGTTGGCGTGGAAGGCCACCATCGATCCGATCAACTTTGGCATGACCGGCGCCATTGCGGGAGTTCAGCAAGCAGTTGACGCTTTCAGCGGCTATGGGCAGGGCGCGCAGGGCTATGCCAAGCGCTACGCCGCCTCCTATGCAGACTCGGCCATAAGCACATTCATCGGCGGGGCCATTCTGCCTTCCGTGCTTAAACAGGATCCACGGTATTTTTACAAAGGAACCGGCACGCGGCGGTCCCGGATCATCTATGCGCTTGCCAACGCGGTGATCTGTAAGGGGGACAATGGACACTGGCAGGTCAATTACTCCTCGATGCTCGGAAGCCTCGCCGCCGGCGGCATCTCCAATCTCTACTATCCAGAGTCGGACCGCGACTCCACGGTGACGTTTGAAAATACGCTAATCGCCATTGGCTCGAATGCCGCCAACAATCTTCTGCAAGAATTTCTGATCCGCAAATTGACCCGCAACCCGCCTACCTACACCCCCGCCACAAGCGCCTCCGCTTCCCGACCCTACTCTCGAACCAGGGCAGGAGTGCGAACGAACAGCTCACTCCGGCCCATAACCCCGAGCGCCTGCTACGCAATCGTTTCTCCAGTGTCATTCGTGTCCAAAAGCTTTGCCGAAGAAATCATTCCTGTTCCAGGTCGGACGCTCGGGCGCCTGGGCCACGTCGTAGCCGACGAGAAAATTAATCTGCATGAACTCGACGGAGGCCTCGAAGTCGAAGTGTTGGGACATGTCGTCGGAGGGAGCGTGATAGTGGAGGCGAACGTAATCGTCGGAGAGCTTCTTTCCGTCCACGTTGGGATCCTTGGCTTGGAAGCCTTCGCCGAGCGAAACTGAGGGAATGCCTCGACGAACAAAAGAATATTCGTCGTTGCGGACAAACCCGAGCTGTTCCGGCTGTGGATCGGGGATCAGTTTCAGGCCCATTAGCGAAGCGTCGCGCTCGATCACGGCGTTCAGCGAGCTGCTAGGTCCGCCGAGCGCCACGACTTCGTCGAATGTGTAGAACAGCGAGGCGCCGTCCATATTGAGGTCGGCCACGAGACTTTTGCGCGGGACGGTGGGGAACTCGGCAAAATAGTCGGCGCCAAGTAGTCCCTTCTCTTCGGCAGTGGTGGCGAGGAAGAGAATCGACCGCGCGGGTGGATGCGGAAGCGACTTGAACGCTTTCGCGAGAACCAGCAGGGCGGCGACACCGGAAGCGTCGTCGGCAGCGCCGTTGTAGATGGAATCGCCGTTGATGGGCATGCCGATGCCAAGATGATCGGTGTGAGCACTGTAGACGACATAATCGCTCTTGAGGGAGGGATCGGAGCCGGAGAGCACGGCGACGACATTCGGACTGCTGATTTCACGATGCAGGCTGACAACCTGGATCTTTGCGGTGAGCGGCAAAGTGAACGACTGCGGTTTGGAGGCAGCGGCATCTCTCAAGACTTGACCCCAGGATTTGGACGCATGCTGAAAGACTCTTTCCGAGGCCGCCGTGGACAGCGCGGCCCCGCCGCGCATCTCGGGGAAAGTGTCGCTCGGCCGCGAGTCAGGCCCGAGCCAGCGCATGGAAGGAAAGCGAATGCCCATGACGCTGCGGGCCCACGGGAGTATCGCATCCTGTTGCGGAGGCCGCAGGA